>Ga0164243_10001633_pt1 | contig 37941 bp, 35 predicted proteins | sample OricompcompostOP_FD_108781 | JGI IMG/M metagenome (GOLD analysis project Ga0164243, IMG submission 108781) | Organic Plus compost microbial communities from Emeryville, California, USA - Original compost - Organic plus compost (OP) | ecosystem: Engineered > Solid waste > Mixed feedstock >...
CTCCGCAAGGAACGTCGAACGCTTCTGGACAGCCTGCCGCTACGCGTCGTCGCACTGCGGCGCCGCGCAAGCAGGCTGGATGAAGGAAGAATCCCCGCCCTTCTGGCCTGGGGAGTGTCAACAGTTATGAACATGTGATGCGTGACTATGTAGTAAAGAATCAAAAGTTTGCCGGAGCTGTCAAGGATTTTGTGCCGAAGACATGGGCACAGGTCTGCTTTCCGGCAAAATGATGCAGGATACTCTACAGGCTGCCAACGCTATTACGCTCAAGAACTACGAAAGCGGACGCTCATAAGGCAGCTTGCGATTCTGGTATAGTCTGGCGATGGACAACCATCACCATTTGAGAGATGAGCACTCCGGCTCAACTGCTGATTTGCAAGGACTACGCTCTGCCTGGGGGCCACTGAGCAGAGGCGTAGATCCTTGCAGTGGAAGAATAGGCTGTGCTCCGCCTTTCTTCTCATCTTCTCAGGTGGCTTTTTGTCCGTAGGTGCGGCCTCCTGTAAAGTCTATACCAACATATGGATCGTCCCCAATAACCCAGGCATCATGTCCGGGAGGAATGTCAGCGATATCACCCGGGCCTATTTCTTCCTGTGTTCCGTCCTCCATCTGAAGCTTGAGGTGACCGGAAATGGTGTAGCTAAGGTGTGGTATCTGACAACTGGACGTGCCAACGGTAGGCTTCACATGTTCCGACCATCTCCAGCCCGGCTCAAAGGTGGTCTTCATAATCGTGTTGTCGCCGACGTTGAGAACTTCAATTCTGGTTTTCGGCAGGGTCCGGGTTTCATCGGGTTTGCTGAAATGCTTCTTCTGTATTGTTGCCATATGGCAAACCTTTCCAGGCAGCAATGAGAGATCACTTTCTCTGCCAGAATAAGGAAGGACGCTGTACGATGGGGTATGGAACAGGTCCCAGTTGAGAAAGAGGCGGAAAAGAGGCGAGCTTCAAAGAACCTTGCTCCAGCGATCTTTTTTTCAGTATAGTCTTCCCTGTGAAGCAGAGCCTTTCAGGTATTCATCAGGATATCCCGGACGAGCTGCATGCCTTCGCGATACTGTAATGCGGTTTATCTGCCGGGGTAACTCACTGATGTTGGGTGAAGATCTATGGAGGGTTGACCCTATCTGACCCTGGTCTGCTGATAGCTTTCATTGGTCACAAAATCAAGCTGAACTGAGAGAAAAAAACAGTACGGCCCTTGAACTTGTTCTGTTTCGTGTACAACCAGAGGTAGCCTGTGAGGATTTCTGGCTGCCGTCGATGAGACAACCACTTTGTTGAAGACACAGACAGGCTTTATCAACAGGACGGTTAGTCAGGCGATAACCGGGGAATGGCTGGATCTGCTTTCCTGGGAATCTGTGGAGGATGCCAAAGCAGCCGTAGCAGTATTTCAGACGACTCCAGCCGGAAAACGCTTCTCCAGCTATCTGGACCCGCAGAGTGTTCAGGTATTCTATACAGAAACTGTCGTGGAGTCGTTCAGGTGAACCTTTCGGGGGCTCTGCCATAAGTAAGGGAGTTCAGGTGACGGGGAGAGATGAGGGGTGAATACTGAGAAGGAAGTCTGCTTCCTCCTTATTTGCTCTTATCCGGTAAGAAGCCATCCTTCCTTCTTCGGTTTAAACGCAACACTTGAAAGCCTTTTATAAGGCTACAGCTTGAGCCAGCCAGTCCGAATCTGCCAGTGCTTTCCTGCACGTATGTGCCTGACGATTGCCTGTTGCAGTGTCGTGCGCTGAGGCAGTTCGTCAAGTGCAGGAGCGATACGCCTGAAGACATATCTCATAATGTTCTGGTCATCGGTGATCCCATCTGGAAGCAGGTGAAACCGCTGTTGAAAGCGGATGATATGCGACGTGGGCGGTAAATAGTCTGCAAGCTGTGGATCGAGAAGCCAGGATGAACATTGTGCGATATGGTATGTTTCTTCCGGGAAATGGCGCGCAAAGAACCTGCGAGCCTGCTCAAACGATTGATCACAGGCTGATGGTTCCAATGAGCCCCCCGATTCAGGGATATGGACAGAAAGAGCCGATGGCTGAAGATCGACATTGGAGACTGTTGGGTTTGTCTCCCCGAGAAAGTAGGTGCGCTCAAATTGGAGCCGCCCGAGGCGATAGAGTGTTCCACTAAAGTGGCGCATGGGCCATTGAGGCGTGTTCAAAGATGTTTCTCCGACCATGCGGCGGTAGATAGCAATATTTTCGCCGAGGTCAGCAAGCGTTGCCCAGGATATTTCATCGGGTATGCCACGTTCCCGGTGCCATTGTCGTATGGTAGGAAGCGTGGCAAGAAATACATAGACGTAGAAAAGTCTGCCCATCGCTCCCAGATGTGATGGGAGTGGTTGCCACGAGGGGAGTGATAATGTTGGAGTATCTATCTGTGCGACAAGCTGTTGATGACACCGTTGCAGTAGCCACCACCATTCTGGAGGTAGAGTCGGCTGAGGCCATGCACTGATGATCTCAGCGGCGTCTTCGGGCTCTATGTGGAGGCGTGCCAACAGTTCGTCTCGTTCACCAATCGCGGGGAGTGCAAAGGTCGAGCCTGTTTGCTCTAATGCCTCCAGTTCTTTGAGCCAGGGAAAGAAGTCATCATGCAGTCCGAGTCGCTTGCTCACTTCGGTGGCCGTCAATTGTTGTAGGGACATTATTTCTCCTTCCAGAGATAGCTATGATAGTAGCAATTGAGATAAGCAGGTGCTTGAGTTCCACAGTTTTTTTATCAACTGGCCTGTAGTGTAGAGAGAACAGATGAGCGCTTGAAGCCAGCTAAGAAGCCTCGATGGGAGAAACTCCTGAAAGTATATTCTTTATTAAGAGCGTTCAATAGCTTATCAGCATTACGCTTCAGCCCCTTTGCATATAGTAGGATTGTACTTCATCTGCTGCCTGTTGATAGCCTCCTGTCTCCTGGAAGAGCTGCTGAAGCCTTCTCGCTGCTTTCTGATAGCGTGGATCAGAAAAGATGGCATCCAACGCCCGACGCAAATTATCAATTGAGGGTGGCTCACCAGCCGCTCGCTCGACAAGAAGGCCCGCTCCCTGTTTGACGATGATTCGTGCATTGAGCCGCTGTTCTAACTGATAGGGAACAAGAATGAGTGGTACTCCATAATACAACCCCTCGTGAATACTATTCATGCCACCATGTGTGATAAATATATTGGTTTGTTCAAGCACTTTCAGTTGTGGAACAGTAGAACGCACAATGAAGTTTGACGGAATAGCTCCAAGCTTCTCAATGGCAGTCCCGTTTCCCGTTGAAAGGATAAATTGCGCGGGATAATCGCCAAAGGCCGCAAAACAGCGCTGATAGAATTCCATCTGTCTTGTATGGATTGTTCCCAGGGAAATATAGACAATTGGACTCTTCCTCTCAGTGGGCAGGAAGAAAGCATCACTTCTGATTTGCGGGTTGATAGAAGGGCCAACGAAACGAAACGTCTCATCAATAAGTGTTGTTTTCGGCTGTAAAGCGCGTAGCGTGAACACAAGATTCAAGCTGCCGCGTAATGGTAGCAGTGGTCGTTCCTTTGGAAATGCTCTTCGATATTTCCTGATGAGGCGTGAGCGCATGATAAACACAGAAGGGAGCTGTGGGAGGATTTGCCAGAGATAGCGCATGGAATGCGCACCCTCACTCATAAGATGGCTTGGATCATAGACAAAGTGACTGATTGAAGATGCCGCTCTCAGGTTTAACAGAGTTGCGACCATTTTTCCCCATAGTGCCATTGAGTCGAAAATTATCAGATCAGGCCGGTGACGTGGAAGGTGGTCGAGCAAATAAGGGAGCAGATTTTCCGTTGCGGCCAGGAGCAGGCTCCCGAGGTTCGCAAGATTGCCTCCCCGGAGTGCGGCTCCAATGCTTGTGGCGCTGATTTCGGTCTCGGGATACGCATAGAACATAGAGCCGGTTTGCTCGATAGGCCGGCGAAATTCTTCGTGGTTGTAGTAGATTATCTGTTCTCCCCGTTGGACTAACTCCTGTGCCAGTGGAAGTGTGGGATTCACATGCCCGAAAGCAGGAGAGCCGAGAAAGACGATAGTTCCCATGAGCTTCAGATCCCTCCTATATAAAGAGGCATACAGGTTCTTCTCAAGAAGCAACTTGCAATACGAACTCTCTCCCTATCTATATGTATAGTATCAGGCAAGTGATTAGCATGCGTGTTTTCGTTTATCTTGAGATAGGAGCTGTAGCATCTGGTCTTCTTGCGTATCGGATCGCAGTGTGCCTGTATGTTTTATTCTCGCCTCAATGGCCCACCTCTTTGTGTCGAGCTAACCAGTAAAGCAACGGCAATGGGTGCACCCTTCGAGATTGACTGATTGGTTGTTTCTGGGGGATAAAACCAGGGGCCGGTATTCTTTTCCTCCTTGTATACAGAGATGATGCATTTTCAAGTATTCTTGTTAGTTCCATGATAGCTTAGAATAAGCTCTTAGAAGGTAGTATACCATATGTAATCCTGTGGGAATGCAACATTTCTGGAGAGACTTTGAAAAAGAAGAGAGCCTATCAAGGGACCCACTGATAGGCTCTGCTGTTTATTTGCGAAGTGATGGGATTATCCCTGTGTTGCCCTCATAAAGTCTAGCGTACATACGCTTTATGAGGCGATGCTGTTTAACTCAGCCAGATCGTCCTCGGATAGGGTCAGTGTTGCCGCGCTGACATTCTCGCGTAAATGCTCCACCGATGAGGTACCCGGGATCAGCAGAATGTTCGGCGAGCGCTGAAGCAACCATGCCAGAGCAACGACCATCGGCGTGACGTTGTGACGGGTGGCAACTGCCTGAAGCTTGTCCGACTGAAGCGGGGAGAAGCCACCAAGCGGGAAGTAGGGCACATAGGCGATACCCTGTGCTGCGAGAGCATCGATCAGGTCATCATCGTCCCTGTGTGCGAGATTATAGGCATTCTGCACGCATACAATTGGTGCAATAGATTGGGCCTCGGCGATCTGTTCGGCGTTCACCGTACTGAGGCCGAGATGTTTGATCAGCCCTTCTTGCTGCATTTGAGCGAGTACTGTGAACGGTTCTGCGATTGAGCCGGGAGCCGGGCTGTGGAGATTTCCCACACGCAAATTAACAACTTCAAGCACGTCAAGGCCGAGATGCCGAAGATTGTCGTAGACAGCTTGACGGATCTGATGTGGAGCAAGTGCCTGTGGCCAGTTTCCCTCGGCATCTCGCAACGCACCAACCTTCGTGACAATGTGCAGATTATCCGGGTAGGGGTGCAGTGCTTCCTTGATGATCTCGTTGGTGACATATGGGCCGTAGAAGTCGGCCGTGTCGATATGGGTAATGCCCAGATGTACCGCTTCGCGCAGTACAGCTATGGCAGCGTTGCGGTCAGCAGGAGGACCAAATGCGTGCGGTCCTGCCAATTGCATCGCGCCATAGCCCATACGTGTGACTGTCAGACCCTCAGCCAGCGTGAATGTACCTGCGGCCTGTGCTGGTAGATGACTCTGTTCATTTGTGGAATGCGATATCATAGAAGTTTTCCCCTTTTTCTGTTAAATGGATGACCATCACATGACGGCTGTGTGATACACTGAAGAGTATGACACAGAGGCTCTCATATAACCAGAACTTCTTTATCATAGAATTGAGACTAGTAGGATAAGGAGTAGAGAGGACAATGAACGACAAACAACGCAGACAGGAGCTTGCAGATTTCCTTCGCACGCGACGAATGCGCCTCTCTCCTGAACAGGTCGGGTTAAGCAATGGAGGGAGACGACGAACGCCAGGATTACGGCGCGAAGAAGTGGCTCTACGCGCGAATGTAGGCGTTGCCTGGTATACGTTGTTAGAGCAAGGACGTGCTATTCATCCGTCGAGGGAGGTGTTGCAGAACATTGCTGATGCATTACTGCTTACATCCGCTGAACGGCAATACCTTTTCTCACTTGCCGATCAATCGCCTCACATCGATACTCATATATCTGATGAGCAGGTAAGCCCTGCATTACGCCGTGTGCTTGATGGGCTTCATCCTTTTCCTGCCTACATCGTTGGTCGTCGGTGGGATTATCTTGCCTGGAACATGGCCGCTGAGCAGGTTTTTTTGTTGTTCAGGTCGGTGCCTCCATATGAACATAATGTTGTCTGGCACCTTTTTGTCGATCCAATGCGTCAGCAGATATACAAGAATCCTTCATGGGAACAGGTAGCGCAGAAAGTGCTGGCAGAGTTTCGTACGAATAGTGTGCACTATGCTGATGAAGAATGGTTCGGTGGCTTGATCGCTGATTTACAGCGGGTAAGCCCTGAATTTCGCGCATGGTGGCCTCGTCATGACGTACGTGGGATAAGTGAGATGCGAAAAGAGATTGTGCACCCATTGGTGGGAGACCTGGTATTTGAGCATACAACCCTACAGGTGCCTGCTATGCCCGAACTCAAACTTATGGTCTACACACCACTATCCGAAATGGGAACACAGGAAAAGCTACAGCGCCTGCTGGATCAGAGTGTGATGAATGCTGTATAGACCAGCAGGAAATGTTTCGCTTTGAGTGGGATGGTGACGGCACCTGTATGTTTCAGGATGCATTCTATCTCATAAAGCTCGACATGCCTGATCCAGGCGCTGGCTGTAATTCTCCACAGGTTGAGGGGGCATATGTTCTCTATCTCTCTTCTTCTTCTATTCCTGGATGCCCTTTCAATCGAGTGTTCTGGTTCCTCATAGACTGCTATCAGATATTAAAATTTCGTGGCTCCGGCTGTCTACAATGTATGCTGGAACTGGCACGCTTCACGCTAGAAGAGCACGGGATGGAAAGAAGTTCAATATTGAAAAGTGTACACTGATTGAGTGCTCACTTCTGCTGATGAGGACAGGAGAGAGCTTGCGTTGATTCGCACGAGAAATTGTCTGTGTGTTTGCATTTGCCGCTTGAAAGTATTCCTTTCTGGCGGCACATTAGTGAGAGCGGCGATAACTGGAAGGAGAGACCCCTAGCGAGCGTTGGAAGGCCCGGCTGAACGTTGAGGAGTTGGTGTAGCCGAGACTGAGCGCTATTTCCGTAATGCTGAAGTCTGTTTCTGTCAGAAGCTGGACTGCCTTTTTCATCCGCAGCGTGTGTAGATAGGCCTGTGGAGTGATGCCAACTTGAGCAGTAAAGCTTGTCGAGAAGTGTGATCGTTGAATGCCGACAAGATCAGCAATCTCAGCGACATTGATCGATTCGGTGTAGTGAGTGTTGAGCAATTCCAGGCTGCGGGCAAGCCAGGAGTGCTGAGGCTTGTGTTCAGGAACACTTGAAGAGGCGGGCATGAGAGAACTGAAGAGAAGGTGCATCAGACCAAGACGACGAACAGAGGCGCGTTCAGTGTGCTGGTTAAAGAGGGAGATCAATTGTTGCAGAATCTGTGCTTCCTCCTCTGTAAATATGGAATGCCGGCAGGGCGCTTGTGGTGTGAGCCCGACCATGCGAACGAGGGTCTGAGCAAGAGGACCATGAAAGGCAAGCCAGCACATCTGAAGTGCCGGTTCGGTAGCTGTAGTGCGATAGCTGACGACCTGAAAGGGGAAGATGCAGAAAAGATCTCCTCTACTCAACGTGAAGTTTGCCCCATCGGTCTCAAAGAGAACCTGCCCTGCGGTTACGAAGTGAAAGCTAAAGCACTCGATGAAGCGGGGGCCGATATGATAATCGGGTTTGGCGCGATTATGACCGGCACGCAGCGGCCAGAGTCCCTCAAGCTTTTCATAGGGGTCAGGTGTATGGTTCCAGCTTTCTCGCCACTCATGAGGAAATTCCTGCATAGGTTCGTTTCAACTCCGGCTGCCATTGTATCATATCCCAACAAAATGTCAAAAAGAACAAACAGGATGTATAGTAGAGGATCTTTCCTGAGCTGTACGCTAGAGTAGTATGAGTATCAGCATGCGTCGGAGGAAATATGAAGAAGAGACCCAATATTTTGTTGATTACCAGTGACCAGCAACACTGGAATACGCTTGGAAGGCAGAACCCGGAAATTTCCACTCCGAATCTGGATAAGCTCGCCGAAGAAGGAACAACCTTTACCCGGGCATATTGTCCGAATCCCACCTGCACACCCAGTCGCGCTTCGCTGATTACGGGGAAGTATCCCGGCCAGCATGGAGCCTGGACCCTGGGAACCAAGCTCCCCGAGACTGAACAGACAGTCGGTGAACTGTTAGGAGAAGCTGGCTATCGTACGGCGCTTGTAGGCAAAGCACATTTTCAGCCGCTCAAGGGAACAGAGGAATATACCTCATTGGAGGCATACCCGATCTTGCATGATCTCGCCTTCTGGCGCGATTTTCATGGTCCCTTTTATGGCTTTGAGCATGTAGAGTTAACACGAAACCATACCAACGAAGCACATGTGGGGCAGCATTATGCACTCTGGCTGGAAGAAAAGGGATGCGAGAACTGGCGTGATTATTTTTTACCGCCGACAGGACGAATGGACCCGACAATTGAATATAGCTGGCCTATCCCTGAAGAGTATCATTATGATGCATGGATCGCTGAGCGGACTAATGCTCTGCTTGAGCAGTATCAGCAGGCAGGAGAGAACTTTTTCCTCTGGGCCAGCTTTTTTGATCCTCACCCCGATTATTTAGCGCCGGAGCCGTGGGACCAGATGTATGACCCGGAGAAGCTGACTCTGGCAGAAGTGATAGAGGGCGAACACGAACGGAACCCGCCCCATTTTCTGCTGACACAACAGGAGCAGCCAGATTTTTCAGCCTATCAGGAGAGCGGCTTTGCGATTCACGGTATGCATTCGCATCTACGCGAACGAGAGAAGCTCAAGAAGGATCTCGCGGTCTACTATGGCATGATTAGCCTCATGGATAAGTATATAGGGAAGATTTTGCAGAAGTTGGATGAACTGGGACTACGCGAATCAACCATTGTTGTCTTTACCACTGATCATGGGCATCTGTTAGGACAGCATGGGCTGGCATTCAAAGGGCCGTTCCTGTATGAAGATCTGTTGCGTGTACCGATGATCGTGCGCTATCCCGGACAGGTTCCGGCAGGAGTTATTTCGACAGCTTTGCAATCGCTGGTCGATTACGCGCCGACTTTCCTGCATTTTGCCGGGCTGCCAGTGCCACGCATGATGAGCGGAAAAGATCAGAGTCAGGTCTGGCTCGGGAAAGCAGAGAAAGCACGCGATCATGTCATCTGTGAGTTTCGCCATGAGCCAACGACTATTAATCTGAGGAGCTATATTGATGATCGTTATAAGATAACAATCTATTATCAACACGAATATGGCGAACTCTACGACCTTAAAGAAGATCCAAATGAGGTGCATAATTTATGGGATGTACCCGAGTATTTTGCGTTGAAGTATCGGTTGCTCCTCAAATATGCCTGGGCTGAACTGGAAAAAGAGCCGTTGTGGATGCCAAGAATCGCGAATGCATAGGGAGGTGGTGGAGCATGGATGAAAACAATGGGATGGTCTGGCTGCCCGGTGGAACATTCGTAATGGGATCTGATCAGCATTATCCGGAGGAAGGGCCAGCACATCCTGTGACAGTCAGTGGTTTCTGGATAGATCGTTATGCTGTGACAAATGAGCAATTTCAGCTTTTTGTGGAGGAGACCGGCTATGTCACGGTCGCGGAAAGGCCCTTGAAGCCGGAAGACTATCCGGGAGCTTCAGCGGATATGTTGGTGCCCGGGTCGCTTGTGTTTCAAAAGCCAGAAGGACGGGTTCGGCTTGATCAGTACCAGAACTGGTGGGTGTATGTACCGGGAGCCTGCTGGCGCCAGCCAGAGGGACCGGGAAGCACGATTGAGGGCCGGGAACAACACCCGGTCGTGCATATTGCCTATGAAGACGCCGAAACGTATGCCAGATGGTGTGGGAAGGAACTACCGCGTGAGGCGCAATGGGAATATGCGGCGAGAGGTGGCCTGGATGGCGCGACCTATGTGTGGGGGGATGAGTTCGCGCCTGATGGAAAGATGATGGCGAACACCTGGCAAGGAGAGTTCCCCTGGCAAAATCTACTTCTGGATGGCTTCGAGCGCACCGCACCGGTTGGCTCTTTCCCACCAAACGGCTATGGATTATACGATATGGCAGGGAACGTCTGGGAGTGGTCAAGCGACTGGTATAGCGAGAGACACCCGGAAAGGGCGAAGAAGCCATGTTGTATCCCGGTTGACCCGCGTGGGGGGTCACTGGAGCATAGTTATGATCCAGGTTTGCCCGGTGTCCATATTCCGCGCAAAGTGCTCAAAGGCGGCTCCTTTTTATGTGCGCCGAACTACTGTCTGCGGTATCGACCGGCGGCGCGAACCCCGGGAATGATTGATAGCACTGCATGTCATATTGGGTTCCGATGTGTGCGAAATAGCCAGCGGTAAGTGGGCTTTGGCTTGCCCATGAGAAGGGGACTTGCTATTTGTTGCAAGCCCCCTTCTTTTTGCCTGATGAAGCTGTGCACTCGCATCTATTGCTGAAGGCAAGCATTACCATTCGGCGAGGGTACCATCAGCAAGCCTCCAGACAGGATTACGCCAATTCTGTACAGTACGGGCGGCTTCGCGTACCGCCTCTTCATTGATCGTAATGCCTAATCCGGGCTGTTGCGGTACAGCGACATAGCCATCATGATAGGCAAAGATCGTAGGATCAGCCAGATAGTCCAGCAGGTCAGCCTGAGTGTTATAGTGGATATTCAGGCTTTGCTCTTGAATCAAGACATTATGGGTACAGGCGTCAATTTGCAAACAGGAGGCGAGCGCGATGGGGCCAAGCGGACAATGGGGCGCGACGGCAACATCATAGGCCTCTGCCATAGTCGCAATCTTTCTCAATTCAGAGATGCCACCGGCATGAGAGGCATCAGGCTGGATAATGTCGACATACCCATCCATCAGCAGACCCTTGAAATCCCAACGCGAATACAGGCGCTCTCCTGTTGCGATTGGAATTGTTGTATGACGTGCGATCTCGCGCAATGCCTCGTTATTTTCGGGAAGGACCGGCTCCTCGATAAAGAAGGGATGAAATGGTTCTAGTTCTCGGACGAGCACTTTTGCCATGCTCTTATGAACGCGTCCATGAAAGTCGATAGCGATGCCAAAAGCAGTATCGGTCGCGGCCCGCACTTCGGCAACCCGTGCGACAACTTCTTCTACTCGATGAAATGAGTCGACATAGTGCATTTCATCCGAGGCATTCATTTTGATCGCGGTAAATCCCGCCTCGCGCCTCTGGCGGGCCGCATTTGCGACGTCCGCAGGTTTATCGCCGCCAATCCATGCATAGACGCGTATTTTGTCGCGTACGCGCCCGCCGAAAAACTCATAGATCGGCATGCCGTAATGTTTCCCTTTGATATCCCAGAGAGCCTGATCTATCCCTGCTATCGCGCTCATAAGGACAGGACCGCCCCGATAGAAGCGTGCGCGATACAACTGTTGCCAGATATCTTCAATCCGGGTAGGATCTTGCCCTAACAAATAGTCGCTGGCATCTTTTACCGCTGCTGCGGTGCTGGCGACATGCCCTTCTAGCCCGGCTTCTCCCCATCCACAGATGCCGCTATCGGTTGATATTTTAAGAAAGAGCCAGCGTGGTGGAACGGCAAATACTTCGATGTTGGTGATCTTCATGCTTATAGCTCTCCTACCTGTTTGCTGTTCGATATTCACGATGCTTTCTGCTATAGAAGCAGGGAGAACGTGCTTATCTTCTTTGAATAGCCAGATAAGCTGCTTCATCATTACACAGACATTTTCCTGAGTGAGTTACAGATCAGGCGAAGCACCCTGTTTTTCCACATGATCTAAAATGGATACAGTGAATATGGGAAAATGTTGACATATGACTTATAGTCCGTATATTATCATCCCTGAGAGCATTTTTACAACGATGTAAAACCAATACAAAATAGATCTTCACATGCTTTTCACTTGTTCCTGATGTGTCGGACAAGGAAGCCAAAGCAGCGCGCCTGCGACGGTGCTCTGATTTGCGGTGGAGTTCAGACACAAGCCTCCTCCTTTAGAGGGAGGTCATTGACTATTGGGGAGAGAGGCAGACACGCTTGCGCTTTATCGTGATGGAGGCTGCTTGTACGTTCAATCTTGCTTGATTGCGGTCATCATTTTAGCTTTCGGATGGAAAGGGAACGTGTTGGGAGCTCCACACATAAATTGCAATTTCTCCTCAATTCTGTGTTGGTGCGCAGACTGCTCTGGAGGATGCAGTTTCGTGTAAGTGGTATTGTATCTTGCCACCGGGGAGCCCTCAAGCGTAGACCTTAGAGGCCACCTGACGGCTTTTTAACGCTTTGAAGAAAGGAACATGTAATCTATGGACTCTTCATATCGCTCGACTGCTGCCGCGATACAGGAAACGCATGTATCAGCAGGAACTATCGCCCTCTGGTGGCTCGGTCAGGCAAGCTTTGTCTTACGCAGTGCGAACAGCACTCTTTTTATTGATCCGTTCCTATCGCCTGGATCTGATCGCCTCGTTCCTCCCCCGTTTACGGCGGAGGAGAGCCCGGCAGTGGACTACGTTTTATGCACCCATGAACATATAGATCATCTGGATTTGCCTGCCTGCGTCACACTTGCCCGGCGTTTCCCACAGACGCGCTTTATTGTCCCTCGCCCCATTGTCGAGCAACTGACCGTGCAAGGAATCGCTGAGGAGCGGATACAAGGGGTGCAGCCAGGAGAAGAGCTTAGCCTGGGAGTTGCGCGGCTCTTTCCTGTTCCGGCTATGCATGGTCTGAGTTGTCCACCTGCTCGCTATGATTTTGGCTTTGAGCAGAGTGGTGGCCTGTATCGCTACCTCGGCTATGTGCTTGAGCTGGAAGGCATACACATCTACCATCCAGGTGATACATTAGTTTTTGATGGACTGGTAGAGCAGCTTCGTTCATTTGATCTTGATATCGCACTACTGCCAATTAATGGGCGTAGTTATTTTCGTGAGCAAAAGAATCTGGTTGGCAATATGGATGAGCGTGAGGCGGCGGATCTGGCTGCGGCGGCTGGGGTTAAGCTCCTGATACCCACGCATTATGATATGTTTGCCGCAAATCTGGGACGCCCGGGGTTGCTGATTGAGTATGTGCGTACAGTCTATCCGCAGCTCTCTTGCTATGTGCCTGCTCATGGTCGTCGCTTTACCTTCACCAGAGGTGATGCACGGTAGCTTGTGGAATCCCTGCCTGTTTCTTCATGTTTGTCATAGTTCGTGCGAAATATCGTTTCAGCTCGGCTTTCCTGCAACAGGAGTGAAGCCGTACTCCTCCTGCCTTGACCCGTTGCACAGAGGCGCGCCGATGAATGGTATGCACCCTGGCATCCGGGTCAATCATATCCAGTGGGTTGCCGCCCGTTCTGCCTCATAGAGGCATAGCTAGAATCAGGTGGTCGTTACAGGTACCGACCCGTAAGCGAATGCTTTGCCGCGAGCAACTCTCGAGGGGTGCCCTCAAAGACAACGGTCCCGCCCTTGTGCCCGCCTTCAGGGCCCATATCAATGATCCAGTCGGCATTGCGAATCACATCCCGGTTGTGCTCAATCACAATGACCGTATTGCCGTTATCAACCAGCCGGTTCATGATCGTCAATAAATGCCCGACATCTGACATGTGGAGCCCGGTCGTTGGCTCGTCCAGAACGTAGATGCTCCCTTGCTTGTGCAGCTCGCTGGCAAGCTTAATACGCTGGCATTCGCCGCCAGAAAGGGTACTGAGCGGTTGCCCGAGCGTCAGATAGTTTAGCCCCACATCGCTCATAGCCTGAAGGCGTGTGCGCACGTCTTTGAGCGTGAAGAACTCCAGGGCTTGCTCAACCGTCATAGCCAGCACATCGGCAATGGACTTCCCATTCAAAGTGTAGGCTAAGACCTCGCTCTTGAAGCGCTTGCCCTCGCAGACATCGCAAGGAAGTTTGACCCCCTCAAGAAATGCCAGATCGGTATAGGTCACGCCAAGTCCCTGGCACTTGGGGCAAGCTCCCTTCGAGTTAAAACTGAACAGGCCAGGATCAGCATTGTTGGCTGCTGCAAAGGCTTTGCGAATATCATCCATGATCCCGGTATAGGTTGCAGGGGTAGAACGACTGGAGAGGCCAACAGGAGATTGATCGATCACAATGGCTCCTTTATGCTGGCTCAGGAAGGCATCGTTGATGAGAGAACTTTTCCCGGAGCCTGCGACCCCGGTGACCACGGTTAGAACGCCACGAGGAATGGTGACACTGACATCCTTCAGGTTGTTGACCCGAGCATGGACAATCTGTAGGCCTCCCTGAGGACGCCGAACAGTTTCCTTGAGAGGCATCGTATATTGTAAATGGGTGGCTGTGAGGGTATCAGCTTTGAGCAGGTCAGCAAAACTGCCCTCGTAGACGACCTGACCCCCATGGATGCCTGCATGTGGCCCCATATCCACCACATAGTCTGCCACCTGGATCACATCGGGATCGTGTTCTACCACAATCACGGTATTGCCCTTATCTCGCAGCTTCTTCAGTAACTCGTTTAACCGATGGACATCGCGAGGATGCAGTCCAATACTGGGTTCATCGAAAATGTACATCACATCGACGAGCGCTCCGTTGAGCTGTTTGACCATTTTGACTCGTTGAGATTCGCCACCGGAGAGGGTATCGGTTTCCCGATCCAGGCTCAAGTATTCCAGGCCAATATCAACCAGATGCTGCAAGCGCCCAAGCAAGGTGTGGACCATCGGGGCCGCCTGTGGCTCCTGAATCTCTTTGATGAAGCTAATCAGCTCCCCGACCTCCATTGCTGACAGTTCTGCAATATTAGAGCCCCGTATTTGACAGTTCAGAGCCTCCTGATTGAGCCTGCCCCCTTTGCAGAGCGGGCAGGGACCGAGCTTCAAGAAAGGCTCAATCTTTTGCCGGGTTCGCTCTGATAATGTGCTCATGTTCCGTGTAGCGAACTTGCGATTGAACTTGGAGATGAGCCCCTCGTAAGTGGCATTCATTTCCTTATTGCCAACGGCCAGCTTATACTTGCGTGGCTCGCTATACAACAGCAGGTGCATTTCCTCTGGCGAATAATCAGCGAGTTTTTTATCATTATCAAAGAAGCCTGTAGAAATATAGACATCACGATCCCAACTGGTCAGACCGGGCGCAATGATAGCACCCTCGTTCAGGGATTTGGTTTTATCCACGAATGCTTCTGGATCAACGCTGATCTTGCGACCAGTTCCATTGCACTCCGGGCACATACCTTGAGGATCATTAAATGAGAAGACATTGGAGGCTCCAACATATGGGGTACCGATCCGCGAAAAGAGCAGGCGCAATACCGGTGCAATATCAGTGACTGTTCCCACGGTCGAGTGTGAGCCGCCACCCAGACGTTTCTGGTCAACAAGCACGGCCATATTCAGGTTCTCGATAGCATCGGCGTCTGGTTGGGGATAACGCGGCAGAAAGTTGCGAACGAACATGCTGAAATTCTCGAAGAGCAGCCGCTGTGCCTCATTGGCGATGGTATCAAACACAATCGATGACTTTCCCGAGCCAGATACACCGGTAAAAACGGTGATTTTGCGCTTGGGAATACGTAATGAAATATTCTTGAGATTATTTTCACGAGCACCACGGATCTCAATATATTCTTGAGATTGCATGTCACATTTTTCCTTTCGTACAGCTAAAACATATTCGGGCCTGTTTACTTGCCCTACCTATTTTTTTATCCTCTTCTGGCTGAAATAAGGATGTATACTCCGAAGGGGAGTGCTCCAGGAATAGGCGTAACTGCGAGATGGAGACACCCACTTTGCACCTCTTGAAACCTGGGGATCGGACACCCGTGCCTCCACATCTGGTTCATGTTTTCCACATGGTTTTATTGCTATAGAACCTATTAGTACTTTTCTTTGTAGCAAGGAAAAAAACGGAAAGGTACAGGGGGAGTCTGGAGATTACCTGACTATGCCCGTTGTTGGTAAAGTATGCCCTTTGACATCAGATATCTCGTTCCGAACTGCGTTCATCGTTTCTTCGGGATTTTGCGGCAAATCGTGTCTTTCTTCGGTGGCATCTCTGATGAGGTAGGAGAACATATCTCATTTAGAGTTCAGATGCCTCTATACCGCTCTGGCACCTGTTTGAGAGATGGGATACCTTACATATGGTAGCAGAGACCCTTCGGATGTTACCTGCAATGTACCAGCGCTTGCTTTTCTGGCGTGAGATTGAAGACAGATCGCTTCATGAGATTGGGTGTTTTCATGATAATCCTTCTTGAGAAGGCAATAAAGGGAAGAAGTATGATCAATGTAGTTATTTCTGCTGTGTGTCTATGGCTTCAAGCCCTGAGATTTGAGACGCTCTTTCTTCTTCCATGCTGCTTGTGCCTCTTTAAAGTGCTGCAATTTGGCCAAAACGAGGTCTTTGCTGTTCCGTAAGGGCGCATTGGGAGGGGTGAGACGGATAGTTTCGTCATAAGCCGAAAGTGCGTCATCATATTTGAAATGAGCTCCTAAGACGTATGGCATAGAAGTTTGCGAGGAGGCCTGAACATGGACCCTGGTATATATGGTGTGCATGTCCAGACCGAAAGCTTCCCTGAAAAACCACCAAAAAGGGAATAAAGGCGTCAAGGAAAACCAGGCGAGATCCCAGGCAAAGCGTGGAGACGAACCAGGCTCAGTTCAAAAAGAAAGCACGTAAGACCGGCGCGAGCACCGCAGAATTGACCATATGCGTTTGATGAGGTAGTATCTCAAAACGGGAAGCAGGGATGATCTCGCTAATAGCCTTTGCCGCCTTCTGCATCCACTCGGCGCTTTCACCACCGGCTAGCACCAGAGTGGGAATGGAGATTTCTGCGAATTTCATCAGGGGTGCAGGCGTTCCCCGCATCATGTCTGCCGTAATGGCTCCATCATAGGCAAGTGTGTGAGCGATGGAAAGCAACACCGGCTATTGAGGCGAGTGTTTCATCGGCTCTGCATATTCGACGGGAAGTCCTACCGCTTCCGTCATGAAGTAGAGGAGGGCATCTCCCCGGCGTCCTTGAGCAAGCAGATCCTGTAGATGCGCAACATAGTTTTCTGAAACAGGGGGACGGGAGGCATCAACCACGAAAGGAGGCTCATATACAACCAATTTTGTTACTTTTCCTTGTAACATTCGTGTCGCTTCCAGAGCAAGAATCGCTCCAGAAGAAATGCCATAGATAAAGGCATTTCCACCCAGGTCATTGATGATGGCTTCGAGATCTTCTATCTCACGCTCAGGAGTATAGGGAGCGGTGCCTGTGCTCTCGCCTCGACCTCGACGGTCGTACCAGACCACACTGAGGTCTGACGCAAGTAGTCGAGCAAGCTCATCAAAGCCAGTAAAGGCACGATGGCCTGTTGCGCCATCGACTAACACAAGTGGGGTCCCTTCTCCAAGACGATCATAGACAATGCGGGTTCCATCGTGGGAAATGACTGTAGTAGACATGCAGATAACTTTCTCCTGAAATCGGTGAATGGCCGATTCCCACAGGAATTATACTAGCCTCTGAGGAGAAAAACAAGGGAGGACGTGACATTGATACCGAGAGCAACAAGCTCCTGATGAGTGGTTTGACCAGATACGTTTCGTGCGGTGCTTGCGTGTGAAAGGGACGCAACGGGAAGAGGAGTTTTATCCCTTGCTCTGGGATACAGATGAATATCTTCAGGCCAATGTGGTAATAGCGTTGGCCCAGTTACTAAAAAGCGGCAGAAGGCCCCTGGCTTCAGCCAAGGGGATGGATGGCGCAGGAAGCCAGCAGCGGCAGGACGTTCCCCTTCGCTTGACAGAAGACAATCGTTGTGTGAGGATACGCGAAGATAGTGAGGAAGAACAAGGAGCAAGGGATGCTGATCTACGAATACAAGCTCGATGGGTCGAGGGCGCAATTCGCCGCCATCGAGGAAGCCATCCGCACTACCCAGTTCATTCGCAACACGTGCCTGCGCCTCTGGATGGATGCACGTGGCGTCTCCAGGAATGATCTGCAGCACTCTTGCGCTGTGCTGGCCAGACAGTTCCCTTTTGCGCTTTCCCTCAACTCGCAGGCCCGGCAAGCTGCCGCTGACCGGGCGTGGGCTGCCATCTCCCCTTTCAGCTCATGCTCACCCTATAAACGAAGACTCCATGCCAACCTGAATACCCTCCTCTTATACCTCAGCAATAAATAATGGGTGTGCCTGTAGATGGATATTGGGGCGGTTTCGCGTCTTGATTTTTCGTTTGGACTCGGGTGTAGTGAAATGAGCAAAAGCTGAGGAGATATCCTATGCCTGACTACCGATAATATTTTGAACATGATGTGACTAAAAGTCAATACCATTGGTATAGTACAAAAGATAGATTGTTTTGTCTTGTTCTGTATAGTCAGATACCCCATGCCTCAAGGCAGGAGCTTGTAGCCAGACTCCACCGCAACTCAGCAAACCTGGAGAGGCGTGCTGCTTTGGCTTCTTTATCCGCTCCATCAGGGCACTCTGACAGGGTACCCGTATGCATCCAGTCTTGCCGAATGAGGAGCGTTCGCATCGTGATGTTTCTCGCACCCACCAGATCAGCATGGAGGGTGTTGACTCGATTACAGGATGTAGTGTGCATTGAGTGGATAGGTATCTTGCTCTGTCAGGAAGAGGAATACCAGGAGCAGATCATTTTCAGTCAAGCATGTGCGGAAATGCGGGATGCAGGAGCCAGGAACAGCTCTGGAAAATAGTTATGAAAAACAGAGAAGCCTTACAGCAGAAGCATGACAGAAGTATTGATGGGGTAGCGCGGTATATTGTTTCGCGAGTGCTTGATTATTTGCGCTCTGAGGAAATATATCGTCTTGATAGAGAAGTATTGTGGCAGGTGTTGGTGTTGATTCTGGACCGACGTTATGCAGAGGCCGGTCATCTCTTCTGGAAGCAAGGGTTTCTGGTTGTAGAAGAAGATGAATATGCAACTCCCTGTCTCGTTGCCGGTTTTTTCGGGGGGAGGCTGCGGCAGCCGACATGCTTGCATCCTGCTGGAAGGGAGATATTCAAAAGTACAGGCAGGAAGATCGATGTGATGCGCTCCTTGGTGTTGTGTCGCTTGGTGGTGCATTGCTTCGCAACGAGGTAAGTCGTTCTGTTATGCACGAGACCATGAGAATATTTGGTTCTCTTTCTGTGTCAGAGGTCTTGGGCTCTTGATGTCCTGAATAAGCAGTATAACGCGATGAAGCATGGTTATGAAGGCAAGTTGGTTTTTTGCTTCTCTGAGAGCAGAGAAGGAAAGGATTCATCTGGATGATGTCACTCATAGACAACGTGTATATTCTGTAGAACAAAGCAATGAAGTGTAGGCCAACCAGATTGAGGCAAAACATGGGCAGTTTTCTCCCTGGCCTGCGATGACAGAACGTTGGTAGGGTAACGTGCGTGTCCCTATGAGAACCGTATGGGTGTTTCTGTATCAAAGGGAGAAGAGAGGAATTGGAGGGTCTCTTTAAGCTCTGGACAAGCTTCCTGGCTTCTGGCGTGGAGGCTGTCGCCGGGCTAATTATTGCCTTTGCAGCCTTACAAGCCTGTATACGTGCGCTGCTCATTTTTCTGGACAGAAGCAGGGCTGCCGCTCAATATGAGGGTATACAGGCAGAACGGATTCGTCTTCGCCTGGGACGCTGGCTCGCTCTTGCATTAGAGTTTGAGCTTGGGGCTGATATTCTGCGCACTGCTATTGCGCCGACCTGGACTGAGGTCGGACAGCTAGCAGCTATTGCCGCAATCAGAACGCTGCTGAACTACTTTTTGCAACAGGAGATTGATCGTGCTGTTCGTCGTGATCCAGAGAGAGCACATCCGGTGCAGGACGAACCGGCCTCTGTATCATCAGTAAATAGTGCTATCGGAAAGCTGAAAAATGAGCCTGACTGATCTTTTGCATTTCACGCTCTGGGCCTCATGCATCGAGTTTGTTGGGGCTCTTCTACTCGTGGGCTATGTCCTGGGAGCTTTGTTTCTTCTGCTGCGAACCCGAAATATTCTCCATGCTCAGAGATTGGTTGCGGATGGTGCGATTGCCTGTCTCAGTTTTAAACTCGCGGGAACGTTATTGAAGACAATAGAGCTTCGTACCTGGCAACAAATTCTGATGTTGTGTGCTATTCTGGCATTGCGGACGATTCTGAAGCGCTTTTTTGTCTGGGAGCGTATGCGCCTGCAACGTTTGCAGGACCAAGAAAAACATGCCTGAGTGAGCGACTCTAGATGATGGGACAGGGAGAGGGTGTGGAAAGCAATAGCGTATTTGCAGCGTGCATATTGTGGAGATGTTTAGTTACCGAAGCGGGCTGTGCAGGAAATGGTCCTGTTTGCAAGTGCTCTGATAGCACATCATTCTAATATGGATGCCAGAGAGATCGAAGCTTGTTCTTGTTTGTGTTGATCTATTTTCAGATGGCAGCTCATGTATCTATTCCCCTTTTGCAAAGATGCTAAAAAGCGTCTACTACATATCGCTTCGGCATAGAGGGCACGCTTGAAGAAGCCGCGTATTGAAGACGACAGGCTTTTCAGGGCAGCACCGATTGAGAATAGTCTTGTATGGGATAAGTTGATGTGTAAATGGCGCGAAACATTATCCTCTTAAAGAAGAGTCCTGAGAAGCGAGTTTTTCTTCGCGGAGTCGTTGTACGTCACGCATCGGGGGGATGCCGAAGAGGCTTTTGTACTCGCGATTGAAATGGGAAGCGTCTTGATACCCGACACGAAAGGCCGCACTGGTCGCGTCCAGACCTTCTGAGAGCATCAGACGGCGGGCTTGCTGGAGCCGTATTCGCTTCTGGAATTGCAACGGGCTCATTGCGGTGACAGCTTTGAAGTGATGGTGCAGGCTCGAAACACTCATGCCTAACTCACGTGCGAGATCCTCGATATGCAATGGTTGGTCGAAGTTCTGGCGCAATTGGGTGGCTGCTCTGACGATGTCAGATGTGTATCCTCCCGGGATGGCTAGATAACGAAGACGATCCCTTTGCTCTCCTATGAGGAGGCGATAGATGATTTCTTGCGTAATCAGTGGCATCAGGACCGGTACTTCGTCAGGAGCATCCAGGAGCCTGACAAGACGCACTGCTGCTTCAAGCAGGTTTCCATCTAACGGACTGACAGCAACAGCCCGTGCATCTGTCCGCTTCTTTGAAGGAATGTATCCCGCTTCTAACAGCACTGAGCTCACGAGGGCGGGAGGGAGTTCCAGCCGGAGGCTGAGATAGGGCCGTTCTTTTGAGGCTTCGACCACCTGACTCGCGCTTGGAAGCTCAATTGTGGTTAGCAGGTAATGTAAAGGATCGTAGCGATAGCGGCTCTCACCAAGTAGCACTTCTTTGCTGCCCTGAGCAATCACACATACAGATGGAATGGAGGTCCCATGAAGTAGGGTTGTCGGTGCGGATGAACGAGCTAGATGGAGCCCCGGTAACGGCTGAATCATTCCATCTTCACGGAGAATCTGTGAGATTCGCTCAACCAGTTCCTCCCGATTCGTCTGGAAGCGTTGTATCTCGCGCATGTCCTGCTTTGTGGTCATTGTCACTATTGGATCTTTCTCTGTTTGGTATTGGAGCTTCTCTTCAGGATTTGCAGAATCAGACAATCTTTTGCGACAATCATTCTATCACCTCATGCTCTGAAGCGTCTATACTTACCTGAGAGTAAGCACATATCTTATTGCTCTGAAAGAGTGGAAGGTTAAACTGTGCTGATTTTGTAATACGTGAGATACAAAAGGAGAATTTGAAATGGGGAAACTTGATGGAAAAGTCGCAATCGTGACAGGAGCCGGGAGAGGGATAGGACGTGCCATTGCAGAGGCGTATCTGCAAGAGGGAGCATCAGTGACGATCATGGCCGCGCGAGAGCAGGCTGAGCTTGAGCAACTGACGCAGAAGTATCAAGCTGAACGTGTGCTGGCACTGCTGGCCGATGTAACGAAGCCTGAGGAATGTGAGCAGGTGGTGGATCAGACTATTCAGCGGTTTGGACATGTTGATATCCTGGTCAATAACGCGGGGCGAGGTATGAAGTATGTCAACCCCTCTTTTCTGATAGAGCCCACACGCTTTTGGGAGACAGAACCTTCTGTCTGGCAAATGATTATAGACACGAATGTCAATGGACCCTTCTATATGACGCGCGCTGTTGTGACCCGGCTGCTGGAGCAGCAACGTGAGGGGAGTATTATTAACATCAGTATGAACTATGAAGGGATGAAACGGCGCGGCTTTTCGCCTTATGGACCGTCGAAGGCAGCGCTTGAGTCTGCTTCAGCCATCTGGGCACAAGAGTTGATCGAGGCGCGTATTCGTGTCAATGTTCTGTTGCCGGGCGGTATCACCAGGACCGGTATGCTTCCTGCTGAGACGCCGATGGATGTTGTACTATCCAATCAGGCTCGGCTGCTTCAGCCTGAGATTATGCAGGCTCCGGCTGTGTTTCTCGCCTCAGATGATGCGCGTAAGCTAACTGGTCGTCGTTTAATTGCAGTGGAATGGAGCGCGGCGAAACCACAGGGACGCGCTATTGTGGAGGGAATAGGTTATCCTCAATGATGAGTAGACATAACTACGACTCTATTACCAGACTACATGTATTCAATGATGACCGTTATAAAGAACGACTTTTTGATCTATTGGAACGTGTCCGATTGCAAGTTCTTTAACTTGCTCTATTCCTGGGCCGGTCTGCACTCAGGGCGTTGGATGTGTGGCACTGTCTGATTGTGGACGGTGTCGAGGGAGAAGGGCCAGCAACGGTCCCTCTCCTTCGGCCTGCTTCCCTCTCTGATAGGCCTGTTCGTCTGAAAGGGAATGCGATAAAGGTCGGTCAGTGTTTTTTGACGAAAAGATACGACGTACCATATCACTGATAGAAAGCTAATGAGTTCACCAGGTTAGTACCAGCTCTTTGAGCATGAACAGACCGGATTACGCGTCCATTGCAGTCTTGCCTATTTCTACGGAAGCAGATAGATCTTACCCTTGTGGGAATGTCGCTTGCCGCATATGCCGAGAGAGAAACAGAAATCCGGTTATCAGAAGCAGGCCACTCCACACAATGCCCACGGTAGGCAAAATGCCCAGGTGCTCCAGGCTCAGCCCAAGTGCGGAGGAGCCTACAGTGAGTACGCTGAATAAGATCACGCGATAGATGCTACTGATGCGGCCTTGCAGGGCGTCTGGTACGACAGCGAAGCGATAACTGTCCATGAAGATAGCACGGATCGAGTCGGAGAGAGCGATACCCGCGAAGATGGCTCCCAGCAGCAGTGGCGTCGTGATGAAGCCATAGAGGGGCCAGAGCAACACGAACACCATCAGGGCACAACCCAACGCTGTGCCAAAGCGTATGTGCCGTTGCAATGGTGGGCTGAGCACCGTGCCAAGCAGGTTCCCGACGCCGCCACTTGCGACGATCAAGCCATAGAGCATGGACGGGATATGCTGCTGTTGCACAATGGTCAGGACGAGAAGCGCGCTGGCTGTTATGGTAAGGTTAAGATAGCTGGAAATCAGGAAAATCGAGCGCATAACCTTCTGCGACCATAGCCAGGTGAGCCCCTCGCGCACTTCTAAGAGCAGATGGTGACGCTCCGTCCTCCGTTCGTCTTGCATGGGTGAGCGTATGGAGAGCAATGAGATGAGCAAGACCAGAGAGGAAAGCGCATCTGTGATGAACGGGAGCAGCCGTGTGATGCTAAAGAGCCAGCTGCCCAGCGCGGGTCCGAACAGAGAGCAGGAGCTAACGATCAACTCGTTCTGTGCCACTGCTGTAGTGAGCTGGCTCTTTGGCACAACCCATGCCAGCGCTGCCAATTTGGCCAGCTCATAGAAAAGCGAAATGGCGCCCAGGCCAAAGGCTATGGCGTAGAGGAGAAACAGCCGTAGTGGTCCGCTGGTCAGGAATAACGCCAGGGGAATGCTTGCTACGCACATCATTAAGCAGAAGGTACAGAGAAGCATCACTCGTTTGCGTGGCCAGCGATCCACCAGTGCCCCGGCGGGGAGGCTCAGGAGAACGTAGGGAAGCTGTCCCAGGCTATATGCCAGCCCGGCAGCAGCGATCGAACGCGTCAGTCCCATAATGAGCAGTGGAAACGCGAACTGCGTGCAACTCGTGCCGAGTGAGGAGACGGCCTGACCGAACCAAAGCAAAAGATAGTCACGATTGCGCCAAAGGGAAATGGGTTGTTGTGGAATGATTTCCGTCTGTTTTGTAATAGGTGACATGCAGAAACCTCTTTAAAGGAAAAACAGGATTAGTGCGAAGACATTTGAAAGAAATGAGGAGACAGAAAGAGGAGATGAGGAACAGTCTGGCAATCTTTTGCATGAACATTGAACATGCGCTTTTTAACAGAGGAAAAACGACATAAACGAGGCTTGATTGGGAAAATCAGCGATGCACAACAAGCCTATGGTCCATACCTGACACCTCTTTGCCACGCTTCTCCATATCCGCTTTCGCACCATAGAATACTTGTTTTCCCATCTGTGTATTGTTGCTATCAATAAATAGTGTACACAGGTATTGCCCTCCGTTTAAGCTCGATATGCAGTGATAAGTGACTGTATCTTCCAGTGAAAGACGAGGGAATACATGGGAATATGTATGGTGATGTATGTCTCAGAAGATGAAACGGGATGGAGTTAGCGATGATCCGGCATACGTTGTCAGAACCTCCGTTAATTTTTGGTTGCTGGACTATTCTATGTGATAGTATGAAAATAGTCAAGAACTTTCTTGACTGGTGCGATGGGAATATTGTCCAACAGGCTCAAAAAACACCGATACTCAATCTCCATCTGAGGAGGAAGAGGTGCTGAATTCAACACAACTTTCCTTGTTTGTGGGAGTGGAACAGGAACTGTAGCCACTTTTTGCTGTTATATGGTACGTCCTGTTTTTTCGTCAGGATCGCACTGACGGGTCGAAAAATAGAAGCAACACCTCATGATGATCCAAAAAAGGCTGTACACCATGTCATGACGTAGAGTCAACTATGCTGCGATTTCTGACAATCACATTCAACGACATCGTCTTCTTTTTCGTGGTTGTAGCACTACCTGGCTGAACGATGATGGCCTCAGTAACTGCTCCTGAATCATCGTATGTGAACTCGTCATGGGAGCCGGGTAGTCTAAGGAACGAGTTCAGAAGCAGCTTGACCCGACATGGATATGCGTAACGCATGCTCGCTCCTGTCTTTTCATTTGTTTTGTTCATAACTCCATTCCCGATGATGGATGCCTTCGTTTTCACGTCCCCCACCATTCAAACCAGGCGTATAAGAAAGAACGACAGATACTCATTGTGAGTCACAACGCCAGCCTTGTCGTAGGAGCAGATTCCGAACAGATGATCGTGGGCAACAGGTGCGGGGTAGATCGGAAAAATCGTGGTAATAAAACGTTCGCTTCTCTCTGGAGCGAGTGAGGATAACAGATGAACGTCCAACAGGGTATATCTGCTCGGAATTTTTGGTATGAGCGTATATGCCATCGGCATTTTTGACAGTGACAAAGAAGGGTTTGAGGAGCGGAAGACAAGGAGAAGATATAATTCTTGGCACTCCCCTTCTTTTGATGCAGATGGAACGTGATGGGATTTTCTCTATCAAGAATCCCTCTTCTGCATGCTTCTCGAACTTCAGCCCTTGCTCCTGGATCACTGGCCGAAGCCCTCACCGTAACTGATCTCCGGCAGACACGTGATGATGCAGCAAGAACGCTTCGAGGAAGCAGGGTCTCTCTCGAATCTCAGTAGCGAGGTTTCCTCCTTCTGTTTCCTCTTTTATGTCCGTGCGATCCACGTGAAACCGCGACTTAGCGGAGTTCCTGGGCCAGCCCGATGAGAAGTCCTTCAGGTCCGCGGATGTAGCAGAGCCGATACACGTCTTGGTACTGGACCACTTCGCTGCTAACAAGCTCTGCGCCGTGCTTGCGGAGCCGGACAAGCGTATCATCGATGTCGTCCACAGCAAACATGATGCGTAGGTAGCCGAGAGCGTTAACCGGGGCATTCCGATGATCGGCGACCACAGGAGGCGTGATAAATCGCGAGAGTTCGAGCCGGCTGTGGCCGTCTGGTGTACGCATCATGGCGACCTCAACGCGCTGGTCACCTAGTCCAGTGACGCGCCCTGCCCACTCGCCTTCTGCCATGGCTCGCCCTTCGAGCTCGAGGCCGAGTTCAGTGAAAAAAGAGATAGCGGTATCGAGGGATTCCACCACGATACCGACGTTGTCCATTCGTTTCAATGCCATGGGTCCATTCTATAATATGTTCGTCCGTCCTGTCAACGAACCCAGACAGGAGGTCCATCAACAATCGGGAGCTAAGCTGCCGTTACGTTATATCCCGATGTTCTCTCGGTTGAAAGATACCTGTTGTCTCGGGCTTGTCGCTAATGGAAACACCTACCTGGAATGCTGCAGCTTACCAGGTGCTTGTTGATTTGCGCCAATCTGTTGGCAATTGATGACGGACTGCCGTTTTATCTTCCACTGAAGGCGGTTGGGATCACGGCGGGTGCGTTCCTCTTGTTGTTTATCGTGATTGCCCTTTCCACCTCTCTGCTGGTGAGAAAAGGAACCATTGCCGCGTTGGTCAAGTCCGAGGAGACTCCAAAGCCGGAGCCGAAAGCATCGATTTGGCTCGCTTTGCTTGCTGTCATATTAATCGGCTCAGGCTATGCTATGGCGTTTGTCTTTGCACTCAGGATGCTCTTTTCGTTTGCGCTTTTAGCGGCTGGCGTAGGGCTGGTCATTCTCGGTACGTATTTCCTGTTTACCCAGTTAAGCGTGTATGTGATTCGCGCCTTGAAACGGAACCAGCACGTTTTTTTCAGGAAAACCAATTTGCTGACCCTTTCCGAATTAACGTATCGGATGAAAGATAATGCAGTGATGTTTTTTCTGGTATCCATCATTTCCACAACCGCGTTTTCCGGTATCGGCACTACATTAGCGATCGGTGATCCGGGATTGGCTGTCATGTCCAATCCGTATGCTTTTACCTATTCATCTGGGATGGATAATCCGTTAAGAGAGCAGCGTGTACGAGAAATTGAAAACGAACTGACCAAGAACGGGTATCCCTATCGGGTTGGTTCTTATATCCCCGATTATACGGATGACGGTGCCACGCTCGTGAAGCTGAGCGATTATAACAATTTGCTTTATATACTTGGACACGGAACCGAAACATTATCCGATGAGGAGGCAATTGCGGCACCCACTTATGTTTCACAAAGAAACAATTTTCGCCTGTATGGATTTGGAAGCGATGTTATTCATGTATCAAGAGGAACACCTGTTTATACGCTGCACATCAAAAAAGCTGCCTCAGAGATCATTTTACCAAGTGAGGGAAGCAAGACATTTGTTGTCTCTGATGCGATGTATGGGAAATTATTTGGTGTGTAGGACAAGAGCACTTTGTCTATCCGTTATCACTATGTCGTAGACGGTTGGCAAAAAACGAAAGACGTATCGCAAAATTTGGTATAATCTATTAACTATAGTCGTCAAGCCGAGAGGTTGGACGCGCTGGTATTGGAATGGATTGCTGCAAGACAAAAGAACGGCATTTTACTCCTTGTGAGCGGATTAGTTGGGCTCGTCTTCTTTACATTTGCAGCAAGCTTTATCTATTTCAGATTGTATGCAGATTTGCAAAGGGATGAGCAGCAATATCAGATGATCGCCAAAGTAGGACTGAGTAGAAAAGAATTAAACAAAATCGTTACGCATCAATTGGTGTTGATGTTCTTCCTGCCAATCGCAATGGCCATTGTTCACAGCAGCGTCGCCTTTACCGCCCTGCAACAGCTTGTTGACTTTTCGCTCATGCAGCATACGATCAAGATCTTTCTCTTTTTCCTCTCCGTACTGACTGTGTTCTTTTTCGTCACGCGCTCGCGATATCTCGCCCGGTTGTACCATAAGCTGGTGTAACGCGATTGATTGGCGAGTATGGCTGGAAGGTTGTGACATGCACGACCGAAGGGGTGCCTCGCTTGAGACAGCCCCGTTTTTGCTCATACATCTATCAATCAGCCCGGACCAATCGTATGGATTTTATGTATGCAATTTTAATGAAGAAAGCGTCCTATCTGGAGTATCACTCCGTCTCCAGGCAACTTGAAAGGAGAATAGCAGATTTTGAGTGCATTGTAATATAGAAACTTCGTTGGCGGATATGACCGTGTCTTTCGAACGCACTGCATCTGTTGAGACGAAGTGGACAGCCGTCCATCGGCGCACACAGCATTTGCTGACTCAGGTGTCCGCCTGAAGAAGTTGGGGAGAATCAGGAGAATCTCTCTGTGCCCCCCTTCTTTGGTCGATGTATACAGGGGTTGCAGATCATCCGTTCAGTGCGTCTCTCCATCACCCGTGGGGTATGATGATTCTGAATCAAAGATCACGGTTTCCTGACCTACCTCTACTTCGCTGTACTTGAGGCCGCCCAGGCGTTCGTAAACATGCAGAACTGCACCAGTTGTGTTCAGTTGTGTATCAACAAGGCGAAAACTGCGCGGGATCGTACCTCCCTCAAACAGACGCTTCCCAGTACCGAGAACAACAGGAAACTGCCAAATACGAAGGATATCAACGAGATCGTGCTGAAGGAGGGTTTGGATGAGGTTGCCGCTACCATGGACCTGAATCTCTTCGCCATCTTGTGCCTTGAGTTTCGTAACCTCCTGGACAACGTCGCCCTTGAGCAGGATGGAGTTGTTCCAGTTGACCGTACGGAGTGTCCCGGATGAGACGAACTTTGGCCTTATGTTGAGTGGTTCTTCCGGATCGGTGGACTTGGGCCAGGAGCCGGCAAACACCTCATAGGTTTTGCGTCCGAAGGCAGCATGCGACGCGAGGGCTGGGTGGGAAACGCCTCGCGGGGCGGCCGATTGCCGCAGGCGCGTCACGGCTTCGGGAGCTGCTCATTGGAGTGGCGCTACATCGTCTTCTTTTTCGTGGTTATAGCATCACCTGGCTGAACGATGGTGGCTTCAGTAACAGCTCCTGACTCATTGCTCCAGGGTGTGGGATAACTATGGATTGATTTTTAGAACGAACGTTAAACCAGGGTGGCCAGCGACGGCGGTTATAGTCCAACCCAGGCTCTCGGCTAATTCTCTTACAATTGCTAAGCCAAGTCCAAGGCCACCGGTAGCTCTGCTGCGAGATTCATCTACTCTATAAAAGCGCTCGAACAGGTAGGGCAAGCTTTCTGACGGTACCCCCTTCCCGTTGTCTGAAAACAGAAGTGTGTGTGCAGTAGCTTTAATGATGACTTCTGATGCCTGTGAATAACGCAAAGTATTTTGCATGAGATTTATAAGGATCTGTTGAAGTGCGCCACGGTTTGTATGGAGTATATAGTCCTCTGCGATATGGAGCTTCGCAGTTATTCCTTTTTGCTTGAGATTGAAGCTGAACTGATGAATGAGCTCCTCACAGAACTGCCTCAAGTGTATATCTTCGGTCTCGCCAGTATAGGGCATGCGTGCTTTTGTATATGCGCCCAACTGCCGTACTAGCTCCGCAAGCCGCTCAGCTTGATCCTTGAGAGTGGCTATTCGTTCCTCTGTCATAGGATATTTGCCTTCTTGCATAGCGGTGAGTTGTCCAATCATCGTCGTCAGGGGCGTATTCAGCTCATGCGAGGTATCTGAAACTAAGTCTTTGCGGAGCTTTTCTTCGTGGCGTAATCGATTGATGAGATTGTTGAACTTCAGAAAGACTTCGTCAAATTCACGAATGCCCATTGACTGTAGCTGGACTGTATAATTGCTTTGTTCCAGGGAGGCTATGGCCTCTTTAAATTGGCGCAACGGCTGTCGTATAAAACGCGCCGCAAGCAAACCAAGGACTAAAGGAGTGCCGAGTGCAATCAGCACATATACAACCAGCGCTACCACGGAATTTCGTTCCCCCCCAATCCTAATCCTTCGAGCGAGAAGTTCGTTTGCAACAGGGATTAAGATGAGTGTAATTGGTCCTGATGCAAGTATAAGTGCAGCAATACGGGTACTGATCCGGTTAAACAGGTTCCTTTTAAAGATTCTGAGGACCACTGTTACGACTATCGCTACAATGGTAGCGATAGTAAAGATGTATAAAGGGAAGGTGAAAAGGCCCAGGTCTATCATTTCTCTGGTTCTCCGATGAAGCGATAGCCACTACCGAATACTGTTTCTATAAATTGTGGTTTTTTCGGATCTGTCTCAATTGACTGGCGCAGTGCTTTTATGTGGGCATCAATGGTGCGGTCATAGACAAAATGACTTGAAGGGTCGTTATAAATTTGATTGACAAGTTGCGCCCTTGAAAGTACCGCGCGAGGATGGGAAGCAAGTGCCAGCAAGAGATTGAATCGCGTCGTGGTAAGCGTGATAGACTTACCATCTTTAATGACCGACATGGTTTCAGGATCGATAACCAGACCCTTAAAGTGTAGTCGCCTTGTCCTCTTGTGTCTGCGCAAGAGCGCTTGCACGCGTGCAACCAGGACGTTTGGATTGAATGGCTTTTTGATGTAATCGTCGGCGCCCATGGAGAGCCCTTTGACCTCGTCTTCATCACTATCGCGGGCGGTGACGATAAGGATTGGTATGGTGGAGGTAGTTCGGATAATTTTGCATAGATCTAACCCGCTCACCTTTGGCAGGTTAATATCAATGATTGCGAGATCGGGTGTATGCTCCACAAACAGTTCGAGCGCAGCGTGACCATCTGCCGCCTCGATTGTTTCGTATCCAGCATCACGCAGGTATGTCACTTCAAACTCACGAATCGGTGCCTCGTCTTCAATAACCAAAACTTTCATATGTCCAGTGTCCCACCTGATTAATCTTTACAATGAGAAGCATAGCTGCAAGTTGTGAAAATGATATGAAACGGTAGGATCGTTTGTCAACAACGAGGAGATGGCGCATTGTTAGGCACCCTGATATTGTGGTTTCCCGTGCCGGTGTGGCCTCAATCTGTGAGCTGAGTGCGCTGCCCGTATCGGCAATCCTTATTGCGCGTAGTAAATACATGTATGTTGAACACGTCGGGCAAATGTTCAGCGGCAAAGCCATTGATCGTTTGAGACCGCCTGCTTTCTCAATTCATGATGGATCGTTTTTGTAATTTCAACGGCACTGAGAGATCTCCTATTCACTTCTTTTAGAGAAAAGAGGTAGAAGCAGCAAACACTCCTGCTGGTTCAGGGCATTATGTGATCTGATCTCGCTCGACTCGCTTGTGTGGACTGGTGCTGATGCAGCTCTAAGTGGTACTGCTTCGCCTCCGCTTGAATTGACAAAAGTAGTACGCAAACGTTCGTAAAGGGTGTGGTTTTCAGGCGATCAATTGCTGAACGTTCATGATAGGGCCTGATGTGCTGCCCACATTTCGCGCCGATTTTGGCGCTCCATTAGCGCTTATTGCCTGAGCTACGGCTATTCATCTGGGATTGGGATCGATCAATCATAAGCGTATTTCTCTGTTAGCAAATCAACGTATGTCTCATTGATCTCTTTCGGTGGTACATTTGCCATGCGTGGATTTGAGATCAATGCGGGCCACTATTTTCTATCTTTTGTGATGCTCCTCTATCCATACAAAAATGAATATGTTCTGATTTCCTGGAAGCTCTCTGTGAGCAGGCGTGACAAAAAGAGCATCGCGGTACTGCAATATGCTTCCTTCAAATGATGTGATCTATTGTAGTCGTACAATCCGGGTTACTATCGAACTTCATTTGTTTTGCTCATCTGTCGACCAAAATGCAAATTCCTCTCCCGGCGAAGGCTGCGGCAAATCTGTCGTAGGGAATTACGGCATTTTCCTGTAGCTCTGGAAATCTTCCAGATGGATTGTGAATCAGAAGCGTTTGACACTTCTGATTTGACCATTCAAACCCATGCACAAGGACAACATGTCCCCCTTTATGGGTAATAGGAGTGTCATTGTGTTCACCAATTTCGTCACTAACGGAAGCAATAACGAGCGCTCCTGTAAGGAGCAAAGAACAGATCTTCTCAATAGAGAGAGTCCTATAAACTCGTCCCTTGATATCATAGGACTGTCCTACATTTACCAGTGGTTGATAGATCCATCCGAAGTTGACTAACTCACCCTGTTCGTTGTGAATGATATATCCACCTTCAGCAAGTCCTTGCCTGATAAGCTCGATCATGCTTGGGGGGTGTTTCGGCCTCGCCAGGGTTTCAATGCACATTTTTAAGCAAGCAATTGCGCAAGACCGAGAGCACCAAAAACAATATTCTTCAACGTCTTCAGTTCCAAATTCACGCCAACGCGGATCCTGTCTTCCATCAAAATGCTCATGACAATACGAATAAATGAGTTCAGGACTGGCAAATTGTGCGCAGTAAGAGATTTTTTGGGGATAACAATACCTGCCAGATAAGGACACATCAGATAATGTGCCAGCTAACGTATTCCATTCCATGTGAAGCTACAGCCTTTCATTTTTCTAAGGATAGAACTTGTGCTAGATGTGACCTATTAACAAACATCTTTACCAAATGTTCGCACTTCGTACCAGGTTCGATTTGCCATGTGGCAACAAGATACAGATGAGCATCTGCCTTTTTATGTCCTGCATCTCGTTTGCACAATAGCTTTTTCTGCCATATCTGACCGGTTGCTTGTACGCGCAGATTCGCGTAAGGAGCTTGTTGAGACAGCTGAGAGCCTATATACCTGTTGTGGTGTTGCCCTTTCTATTCTTTCTCATTGGTTTTAGCTACCAGATCAACTCCATTTCTGCCAGAGTAGTCACAAGTCCCGCCATCTCGTAAAAGGGTCTACCACTTGCTATCGTATGAAGCCAAAGCCGCTGCTCTTCGCAAAAGAGCAGCTTTCTTGTGGCAACGCAGCCGTCAGTTCCTGCCCACCCGGGAAGCATATATATTCAAGATAGATGCTTCCTTACCCGAGAGGTTGTCGGGAAGCAGGTGGTCTTTCAAAGAGCACGATTCGGCTGGTAGTGACTATATAAGGATCGCTTGCTGCTACCCAGGCGAGAAATGGTTCCTGTAATTCGCCAGAGAGAGATTATGCTTCTGGTGGTGCGATAATCTCTGCGGGCCAATCTTCCACCAGTGTTGGGTCTCCTGTTTCGCGAATGGCGGCCAGGATTTCAACGAGTAAGGCCGTCTGAGCAACAGTTTGACCATCTGTACGTGCTATAGCCAGTTCTCCTTCTCTTTGTAGCTTCAGCGCCTCCTGACGAATTTTAAGACGTGTATTTTCATGGGCTATATTGCTTTCATCAAGACTCATGGCCCCGAAGGTTGCGTAATCGAGTCCGGCAGTAGCTGCTCCCATTTGAGACTCGGGTGCGTTGAAGTGCCACCATTCTGCAAAGTAGGGCTGGAAGCCAGCCTGCGTCATAATCCAGAATAGGAATCGACGATTGTTGCAGGCCAGCATATCGCTCTCTGTCAAGATCTCCCCGGCGGCAATTTTAGACTCATAATATGCCAGAGCGGACTTTTCACCCCCATGATCAAAGGCAGTACCAAAATCGAGCATTTTGGCATGGCGTCTCATGATTGCTGACAGCCGCATTTCCATGCCAACCCGCTTTGCGCCATCTAGATTGACATCGGTAAGGAGGGAACGAATTTGAAGCAACTCCTCTTCATGCGCCTGGTCCAGTTTTACAATCGCTACATCTACCGACCCACCTGTATTATGTGGAAAAGGTCGAGTCAGATCCATCGATGGAAGCGAAACATATTTTTGAGTTTCAGTCTCCAGTGTCTCGTTATCCATATCTGGATATTTTTCTCTGAGTTTTTGCTTATAGAAATCATGAAGCGACTTCTGCACCTGATAAGGCCTGTAAGCATCGAATACTAGCAGATGATGACCAGCTGGTAAGAGTTGCTCTGCAACTAACAAACGACGAACAACTGACTGACGAGCAAAAAGTGTTAGCAGGCTACCCTCTAATTTATTTCTATGCTCTGCATAAGGTGAGTTACTATGTTCACCAAAATAGATAGAGGATGTCATTAAAAATTCAGCTTCCTGCGATAAGGGTCCTAATGGGATTAATGGATCGAGGCCGTCGTCCTCTCTGAGAGGAATATCTTCCCACCCTTGAACTTGACCGGCGTCAAGAGGAATTGCTGGATATATTTCATTTTTTTCGACTATGACCATGAAACGTATGCTCCTTCTATCCACAGGGAGGTCATTAACGTATGTTCTTTCTATCCACCAGGATGCCGTTCAGGTGTGAAAATGATATGAAATTTCCATTTAGCCGTACTTGATGGATACATTTCAGGCACCATCCTGGAGGGTGTGTAGAGATTTGGCCTGTCCAGAGAAAGGGAAATGAGGAGATACTACAGGCATAAATCATGCAAAACGCTCCATTTTTAAATGTGGAAGAAGTGGTTCAAATGCTAATCGGAGTGGCTCCGGGTGTAAGTCAGCCAATCGTCTCAACCAAACACTGGCTGAATGATTTGAGGCCTGGCATCAGCGTCTATCGCAGGCCCATTGAAGTATTCTCTACCTTGATGGGGTTCATTCCGCCGTGCATCATGGAGATCAAATCGATCCCACCATCATGTTAACAGCGCTGAGTGTCGACCAGGAGGTCCTGTTTACGAGACTGGACCGGCCTTTGTGAGGAGCGAGAGTGATCTTTCTCTGATCAATTATGGATCTGTGTCTGAGGGATTTTGTCTTTCCACAACTATCGGAATGGTGCCTTTCATATCATTTTCACAACTTGCAGCTACGCTTCCCATTGTAGAGATGAAAACGTAAGTAAAAACGAAACAGGGTGTATAAATCATGGCGAAAATGGGAATTACAATTTATGGATGCGAGCAGGACGAGGCCGTTTCGTTCCGAGAGATGGCGCCTCGTTTTGGTATTATGCCAACTATCACAGCGGCACCGGTATCTGAAGCCAATATTGAGCTGGCATTTGGGAATCGATGCATCAGTGTCAGCCATAAAACTCAAATCACAAATTCCATTCTTCGGGCGCTTAGTCAGGCCGGTGTAGCGTATATCTCCACAAGAAGTACTGGATGTAACCATATTGACGTAGATTTCGCGCAGAGCGTTGGTATCTCTGTTGAAAATGTCGTGTATTCGCCCGATAGCGTAGCTGATTACACGCTCATGTTGATGCTGATGGCGGTGCGAAATGCAAAATCCACTATCAGCCGTGCAGAAATCCACGATTTCCGATTGAATGACGTACGTGGGAAAGAATTACGGGATATGACTGTTGGGGTAATTGGGACAGGACGTATCGGTGTAGCAGTAATGGGACGGCTGCGGGGCTTTGGCTGCCACATATTAGCCTATGACCATCGTCCCAAAACCTCTGCCAACTACGTTCCGCTTGATGAATTGTTACAGCAGAGCGATATTGTAACACTCCATACACCACTTAACTCGGATACAAACCACCTTTTGAATCGTCAACGGATCCAGCAAATGAAGGACGGCGCGTTCATTATCAATACTGGACGCGGTTCACTTGTTGATACCGAGGCTCTTATTCCTGCGCTGGAAAGCGGGAGATTAGGCGGTGCAGCGCTGGATGTCCTCGAAGGAGAGGAAGGAATATTCTATGCTGACTATAGAAACAAACCCATTGAAAACAAACTGTTGTTGCGGTTACAAAAATTACCAAATGTGCTTATTACTCCGCATACTGCCTATCACACAGATCACGCTCTGAGAGATATTGTTGAAAATACTCTTATCAATTGCCTGAAGTTTGAAAGGGAACTACCATATCTGGGGACACCACCCAGTACTAAAATGGTTATTTAGAGAGGAGAAAAAAAAGAGCATGGAGAGGTTGAAAGTTGCAATTATATTCGGAGGCTGTTCCGAAGAACATTCCATCTCCGTTAAATCTGCGCAAGAGGTTGCAAAACACCTCGATATCAAAAAGTATGAACCGTTCTATATCGGGATTACGAAGGGCGGCGCCTGGAAGCTTTGTGACGGTCCTGGCGCAAATTGGGAAAACAATAATTGCCGTCCGGCTATGCTGTCACCGGATAGAAGCGTCCACGGATTGCTTGTTTTGGAACAGGGACAATACGAAACGATCCGTTTGGATATAGTGCTTCCCGTTCTGCACGGTAAACTCGGCGAGGATGGTGCGATTCAGGGTTTGTTGGAGCTTTCCGGCATCCCCTATGTAGGCTGCGATATCCAAAGTTCTGCTCTGTGTATGGACAAATCCCTTGCTTATATCGTCGTTAGAAACGCAGGAATTGCCACGCCGAATTTCTGGATTGTCACAGCGGACAAAGACATTGACGCCAACCGGCTTCCTTATCCCGTCGTTGTAAAGCCTGCCCGTTCGGGGTCATCTTTCGGCGTTAGCAAAGTATCTCGAAAAGAAGAATTGCAGAGCGCGGTGGAAACTGCAAGGCAATATGACTCGAAGGTGCTGATCGAAGAGGTTGTCGTTGGTAGCGAGGTGGGATGTGCGATATTAGGGAACGATCAGGATTTGATCGTAGGCGAGATAGATCAAATTCGTCTCTCTCACGGCTTTTTCAGAATTCATCAGGAGAATAACCCTGAAAGCGGTTCCGAAAACTCAACAGTAATCGTCCCCGCTGACATTTCGGCAGAGGCGCGCTTGCGCGTTCAGCAGACGGCAAAAGCTATATATCGCGCCCTGGGATGCAGGGGACTTTCGCGCGTAGATATGTTCTTGAAGGAAGATGGGGAGGTAGTACTTAACGAGGTTAATACGTTGCCCGGTATGACTTCATACAGCCGTTATCCGCGAATGATGGCGGGCGCAGGGTTATCATTTGCCGAAGTGATTGACCAGATGGTGTCGTATGCATTGAAGGGAAAAGATGATGAGCAATGACAACAGAGCAGTAACAATTCGCCTTGCCTGCCAGGGTGATGCAGAACAGTTAGCACACTTGTGTGAACAGCTAGGATACCCTGTTACCGAAGAGCATCTCTCGCGTCGGCTAACTCCGCTTCTGCTGCAAAGTGATCATGCACTCTTTGTGGCAGAACGTCCAGACGGACATCTGCTCGGGTGGGTCCATGTCTATCGCTGCTTCCTCATCCATACGGACCCGGAGGCGCAAATTGGGGGACTGGTGGTGGATGCAGTCGTTCGTCGCAGCGGTGCAGGCCGCCGTCTCCTGCAAGCAGCAGAACAGTGGGCGCGCGAGCAGGGATGTTGGAGCATTTATTTACGCTCGCATGTAACCCGAACCGATGCCCACCAGTTCTATCACATGATGGGGTACGAAACCGTCACTTCATCCGTGTTTCGGAAGCGTTTATGAGAGACGAGCCGCATCCAGGCAAGACCGATGGATGCTGACATGCTGAGAGGCGCAAGCTTTAAGGCCTTAACCTGGTTCCATTTGCAGATTTTTCACAAAACAGTTTGAGAGAGGTGATCTTTATGCCGTTTTTTCTTTCTTTCGGTTTGCTTTTATGATATTCAAGATCTTTTCAACAATTTTTGGAAGAGAAGATATGCTTTGAGGTGCTAAATGCATGGCGGAGGAAATAGGTATTGCATGCCAGGGTGTAATCTTGTTATTTTTAAATAGCAAAGGATGCAATAGGATGTTTACCAAAAAGCGGCAGAAGGCCCCTGGCTTCAGCCAAGGGGATGGATGGCGCAGGAAGCAAGCAGCGGCAGGACGTTCCCCTTCGCTTGACAGAAGACAATCGTTGTGTTAGGATACGCGAAGATAGTGAGGACGAACAAGGAGCAAGGGATGCTGATCTCCGAATACAAGCTCGATGGGTCGAAGGCGCAATTCGCCGCCATCGAGGAAGCC
>Ga0164243_10001634_pt1 | contig 37928 bp, 30 predicted proteins | sample OricompcompostOP_FD_108781 | JGI IMG/M metagenome (GOLD analysis project Ga0164243, IMG submission 108781) | Organic Plus compost microbial communities from Emeryville, California, USA - Original compost - Organic plus compost (OP) | ecosystem: Engineered > Solid waste > Mixed feedstock >...
CGCCACACCGAAAACAAAAAGCCCGCCAATCGGCGGGCTTTTTGTTTTTCCAAGGAATGCGGGCAGTCCCGAGACATCATTCCCCGAAGAATCTGAAAACCACGTAAGTCTGCAATGCGCCCATCCCGGTCATTGGCCCGCATCCGCAGGGTTCCCGTAAGCAGACATAACCTGAAGCGCGACAAACGTCGGCAGGAGGCTCCTTGAGATACCGCTAGGTAACGAATACAAGGTTGGAAAGCGGTCGCAGTGGGGCGAAATGGTTAATCAGGCGAACAAAGACAGGTTTCTTGAGGCATTGGAGGAACTGGGCGGCTCGGCTGGCAACGCCCGCCTGCGCGAAGCTCTCGGGTGGGAAGAAGAAGCCTATGTCAGCGTTAAGGATGCCCTGATTGCCGAGGGCGCAGTGACGCCGGGGCGCGGGCGTGGCGGTTCGGTACAGCTTGCCAAAGCCGAAGCGGCTATAAAACCTGCAGCTGAACCCAAGCCGAAGAAGACGAAGGCTGCCAAATCGACCGAAACCAACGGTGATCTCGGCTTTGAGGCTGACCTGTTCAAAGCGGCTGACAAGCTGCGCGGGAATCTGGAGCCGTCGGAGTACAAGCATGTCGCGCTGGGCCTGATCTTCCTGAAGTACATCTCCGAGGCGTTCGAGGCCCAGTACGCCCGGCTGCAAGACGAAGACTACGCCGACCCGGAGGATCCCGAAGAGTATCTTGCCGCCAATGTCTTCTGGGTGCCGACGGAAGCGCGCTGGGCGCACTTGCAGGCCAATGCCAAGCGCCCTGAGATCACTTATGTTGATGTCACCACTGGTCGTGAGAAGAAGGGCGATATCGGCGGGCTGATCGACAACGCCATGGAGGCAATCGAACAGGCCAACAGCAAGGTGCTGAAGGACGTTCTGCCCAAGAACTACTCTCGCCCCCAGCTCGACAAGACGATGCTGGGCGAACTGATCGACCTGTTCTCCAATGTAGACATCGGCGGCGACAAGGCCGAGGCCCGGGATAAGCTGGGCCGGGCCTACGAGTATTTCATCTCGCAGTTCGCAGGTGCGGAAGGGCGGCGCGGCGGCGAGTTCTACACCCCCCGTTCGGTCGTACAGACCATCGTCGAGATGCTCGAGCCTACACATGGCCGCGTCTATGACCCCTGTTGCGGGTCCGGCGGCATGTTCGTGCAGTCCGAACGGTTCATCGAGAGTCATCAGGGCCGCCGGGGTGATATCGCCATCTATGGACAGGAGCGGAACCACACTACCTGGCGCCTGTGCCGCATGAACCTGGCCGTGAGGGGCATCGATGCGGATGTCCGTTGGAACAATGAAGGGAGCTTCCTGCGCGACGAGTTCGCGCAAACGAAGTTCGACTTCATCATGGCCAACCCGCCATTCAATATCTCTGACTGGTGGCAGCCTCAGCTGGAAGGTGACGCCCGCTGGACCCACGGCACCCCGCCGCAGGGCAACGCCAACTTCGCGTGGTTGCAGCATATCCTGCACCATCTGGCCCCGCGCGGCACGGCTGGCGTGGTGCTGGCCAATGGCTCGATGTCGTCCCAGCAATCCGGCGAAGGGGAAATCAGGCAGAAAATGATCGAGGCCGATCATGTGGACTGTATGGTCGCCCTGCCGGGCCAGCTCTTCTACTCTACCCAGATTCCGGCCTGTCTCTGGTTCCTGGCGCGCGACAAGAGCGCCAACGGCCACCGTGATCGGCGCGGCGAGATCCTCTTCATCGACGCTCGCAAGCTGGGCCATATGGTTGATCGCATCCGGCGTGAGTTTTCAGAAGACGATATCGCGCGGATTGCCGACACCTACCACCGCTGGCGAGCCAAGCCGGAAGCGCTCGCGGCAGCGGGACTGGAGCCTTACGATAACGAGCCGGGCTTCTGCTATTCGGCGACGCTGGAGGAGGTTCGCGGTCACGGCTATGTGCTGACCCCAGGCCGCTATGTCGGCGCGGAGGATGTCGAGGATGACGGTGTGCCATTTGAAGAGCGGTTCGGGGGTCTGAGAGCTAAACTGGCGGAACAGTTTGTGGCTGGGAGAACGCTAGAGGCGCGGATTCAAGCCGCGTTCATTAGGGTGGGTTCAGATGACTGAGACAACTCTATCTGATCTGCTGGAGTATACGCGGGATGGCGAATGGGGGGAAGGCACGCCTCGCGAAGGCTACGTTCGGATGCAGGTTATTCGCGGCACTGACTTCGAGCGCGTCAGGTTTGGAGATTTATCGACGCTTCCTATTCGGTACATCCGTAAAGAGATCGCCGAGCGGAAAACCCTGAAGGCCGGGGACGTACTCATCGAGACAGCTGGCGGCACAAAAGATCAACCCACTGGTCGGACAGTACTGGTTAGTGACGCGATAATTGATAGGGCAAGCGATCCGCTCATTCCTGCAAGCTTTGCTCGATTCATGCGCCCGAAAGCGAATGCTGTTGACTCAGCTTATCTGTTTTGGAAGTTGCAAGCCGAGTATCATTCGGGCGCGATTTTTCCTTATCATATCCAGCATACTGGTGTTGCCCGATTTCAATATACACAGTTTGCTACCGCTCATTTTTTGGATATTCCAGACGACATTAAAGTTCAGCGCGACACAGCTAAGATACTGACGACCCTCGACGACAAAATCGAGCTGAACCGGCGGATGAACGAGACGCTGGAGGCGATGGCGCAGGCGATCTTCCGTGATTGGTTTGTCGATTTTGGTCCCGTCCGCCGCAAGCTGGCAGGCATTACCGACCCGGTCGCAATCATGGGCGGGCTGACACCCGACCCTGCCCACGCCGCAGAACTGGCTGCACTGTTCCCGGATCGCTTAGGTGAGGATGAGTTGCCGGAGGGGTGGAGCGTACGACCGCTCGACCACATCGCAGACTTTCTGAACGGACTGGCGCTGCAGAAATATCCTGCGCGGCCCGGCGAATCTAGTCTGCCCGTGATCAAAATCGCAGAACTTCGTAGCGGCATCAGCGACAAATCGAACCGTGCATCGCCTGATTTGCCAGAGCGCTATGTCATCCGGGATGGCGATTTTCTATTTTCTTGGTCCGGTAGCCTAACAGCAAAAGTCTGGACTGGAGGTGCTGGAGCGCTGAACCAACATCTTTTCAAAGTAACCTCGGATAAGTATCCGCAGTGGTTTTATGCGCACTGGGTGCATCATTACATGCCAGAATTCCAAAGCATTGCAGCGGCAAAAGCAACCACAATGGGTCATATCCAGCGTGTTCACCTCTCGTCTGCATTGACCGTCTGCCCGTCAGACGCTCTGCTCAGTGAAATGTCCCAAGTGATGGTCCCACTGTGGCAGCGGGCAATCCAAAATGAACTTGAAAACCACACCCTCGCCGAAACCCGCGATTATCTGCTCCCCCGCTTGATGTCGGGCGAAGTACGCGTGGGCGATGTCGCGCAGGAGCTTGCTGCATGACAGAGCCGGTTCACTATCATTCCGGCAAGTTTCCGCCGGTCAATCTTGATTGGCCGCGCCTGTTGCCGCTGATCGGCCCGGCCAATGCCGCCCTCGCTCGGTATGAAGGCGTGCTGCATGGCGTGCCAAACCCCAACGTGCTGCTCTCCCCGCTCACGGCACAGGAAGCCGTTCTGTCGAGCCGCATCGAGGGGACACAGGCAACGCTTGGCGAGGTGCTGGAGTTCGAAGCCGAGGGCGCGCCCGACGACGAGAGCACGCCGAAAAAGGCCGATATCCACGAAGTTCTTAATTATCGCCGGGCGCTGCACGAGGCGACTCGGCTTCTGGCCACGCTTCCCTTGTCGCAACGGTTGATCTGCCGGGTGCATGAAGTGCTGATGCAGGGCGTGCGCGGGCGCAACAAGGCGCCAGGAGAGTATCGTCGGATTGCCAACTGGATTGGCCCGGAGGGCTGCTCCATCGACAAGGCGCGCTTTGTGCCAGCCTCTGCTGAAGAGCTGCCCGGCCGCATGGCGGACTGGGAACGCTATATTCACGATGACAACGTGCCGGACCGCCTGATTCAGCTTGCCATCGTTCACGCCGAGTTCGAGGCGCTGCATCCGTTTCTCGATGGCAACGGCCGGCTTGGCCGACTGATGATCCCGCTGTTTCTCGTTTCCAAAGGCTTGCTGAGCCGACCCAACTTCTATCTCAGCGCCTACTTCGAGGAGCATCGCGACGAGTATTACGCCCGCCTGCTGGCTGTGTCGCGAGACGATGACTGGACCGGCTGGTGCGAGTTCTTCCTGCGCGCCCTGATTGCCCAAGCGGAAGTGAACCAGCGCAAAGCGCAGGATATTCTCGCCCTGTATCAGGCGCGTAAGGACTGGATCGTGGAGGTTACCCGATCGCAATATGCGGTCCGGGCCTTGGACTGGATGTTTGCCCGGCCGATCTTCCAGTCCTCGGACTTCGTCGCGAGCGCAGATATCCCCCGCCCGACCGCGGCAAAGATCCTCCGAACTGTGCGGGACGGTGGCCTTTTGCACGAAATGCGCCCTGCCGCTGGGCGGCGATCCGCGATTCTATCGTTCAGCGAACTGCTGAACATCGCCGAAGGGCGGAACGTGTTTTGAATCTCGTCTGCGCGCATCAACGGACCTTGTGTCTCATGAAAAGCGGTTTTGCGAGACACAACCGTGGTTGCGGTGATTTGACGAGACACAAACCAATTGCCTATTCTCGTTTCGGATAGGCAATGTGGTGTAGCATGACCGGATTTTCTGAAGACCTGATCGAACAGGCCAGCATCTCCCTCTTGAGGGACCTGGGCTGGGATTACGTCCATGGTTCGGTCATTGCGCCAGACGGAGCCGCCCCAGAACGGCGGGCTTTCTCGGACATTATCCTCCTGCCACGCCTGGAGCAGGCGGTGGCCGATCTTAACCCCACGTTGCCCGAGGCAGCCCGGTTGGACGCCATCCATCGCCTGATGACGAGCGAGACCGGTTCGCTGGTTGAGGAAAACCGCCGCATCCACCGGCTTCTGACCGATGGCGTGCCGGTGGAGTACCGCAACCCCGACGGGCGGATTGTCGGCGATAAAGTCTGGCTGATCGATTTCGATCGTGTCGAGGCGAACGACTGGTTGGCTGTGAACCAGTTCACCGTCGTGGAAGGCAGCCAGAACCGCCGACCGGACGTGGTACTGTTCGTGAACGGCCTGCCGCTTGCGGTGCTGGAGTTGAAAAACGCGGCCGCCGAAAACGCCACCATCAGCGACGCCTACAACCAGTTGCAGACCTATCTGGCGCAAATCCCCAGCCTGTTCCGCACCAATGCTGTGCTGGTGACCTCGGATGGCCTTGAAGCGCGGATCGGCTCGTTGACGGCCAATGAGGAGCGCTTCATGCCCTGGCGCACCGTGACCGGCGAGGATTTCGCCCATCGCGGCCAGCCGGAGCTGGAGACCCTCCTGCGCGGCGTGTTCACCCGCGAGCACATCCTGGCTTTGATCCGTGACTTCATCGTGTTCGGCGATGCAGGCAACGGACCGTTCAAGATTGTTGCCGGCTACCATCAGTTCCATGGTGCTCGTAAGGCCATTCGAGAGGCCGTCGCGGCAAGCCGCCCGGAAGGCGACCGCAAGATCGGCGTGATCTGGCACACCCAAGGATCGGGCAAAAGCTTCCTGATGGCGTTCTTCGCCGGGCTGGCGGTCAAATCCCCGGAGCTGGAGAACCCGACGATCGTCGTGCTGACTGACCGCAACGATCTGGACGATCAGCTCGCAGCCACATTCAGCCTTTGCAAGGACCTGCTACGCCAAAATCCGGAGCAGGCCGAAAGCCGGGAAGACCTGCAACGCTTGCTCGCGCGCACGTCTGGCGGGGTCATCTTCACGACAGTGCAGAAGTTCTCGCCCGAGCGCGGCGAAGAGAGCTTCCCGCGCCTCACTGACCGCCGCAACGTGATTATCATGGCGGATGAGGCCCACCGCAGCCAATACGGCTTCGACGCCAAGCTGGACACGAAAACCGGCGTTCGCCGCTATGGCTATGCCCATTACATCCGCCAGGCCATGCCGAATGCCTCATTCATTGGTTTTACTGGCACGCCGATCGAGGCGGCCGACGTAAACACCCCTGCGATCTTCGGCCAGTACATCGACGTCTACGACATCAGTCGCGCTGTGGAAGATGGCGCAACCGTCCCGATCTATTACGAAAGCCGACTTGCACGCATTGAGCTCGATGATGACGAGAAGCCGCTGATCGACGCCGAGATCGAGGCCTTGGTGGAGGATGAGACCCTGACCGAGGCCGAGAAGGCAAAGGCCAAGTGGTCTACGGTTGAGGCTCTTGTCGGCTCAAAAAAGCGCCTGACGCAGATAGCAGCCGACATGGTGGCTCACCTTGAAGCGCGCACGGACGGTACCGAATACAAGGCCATGGTCGTGTGCATGAGCCGGAGAATCTGCGTTGACCTGTACAATGAGATCGTGGCGCTGCGCCCGGCCTGGCATGCCGACAATGACGCTGACGGGGTGATCAAGATTGTCATGACCGGCGCTGCATCTGACCCGCTGGACTGGCAACAGCACATTGGCAATAAGCGGCGGCGCGACGCGCTGGCCAAGCGGGCGCGAGATCCGCAAGACCCGCTGCGACTGGTGCTCGTACGTGACATGTGGCTGACCGGCTTCGATGCGCCGTGTATGAATACGATGTACATCGACAAGCCGATGCGCGGCCATGGTCTGATGCAGGCGATCGCCCGCGTGAACCGTGTGTTTCGAGACAAGCCGGGTGGACTGATCGTCGATTACATCGGCATCGCCCAGAATCTCAAGAAGGCTTTGGGCGACTATACGGCCTCTGACCGGGACAAAACGGGCATCGACGAAGCAGAAGCGGTCGCGGCTCTCCTCGAACGCTATGAGATTGTTAGCGGTGTCTTCCACGGATTTGATTACAAACCCGGTATTCAAGGCACCCCGCAGGAGCGGCTCGCCTGCCTTGCTGGTGCGATTGACTGGGTTCTGAAGTGGGCCGAGGCAGAAGCCGCCAAGGTCAAGTCGGCCGAGGACAGAAAGAAGGCCCATCGGCGCTATCAGGACCTCGTCCTTGAGCTCAGCAAAGCTTATGCACTGGCATCGGCCAGCGATGAAGCCCGCGAGATCCGGGACGAGATCGGCTTCTTCCAGGCGGTACGAGCCGCCATTGCCAAAAGCACTTCCTCTGGAAAACTCAGCCAGGCCGACAAGGCCCTGGCCGTTCAACAGCTGATCGACCGCGCCGTGGCCTCAGCCGAGATCGTTGATATCCTCAAGGTGGCAGGCATCAACTCTCCGGACATCTCCATCCTCTCCGAGGAGTTTCTTCTGGAGATTCAGGGGATCGAGAAGAAGAACCTCGCCTTGGAAGCCTTGAAAAAGCTCTTGGCCGGCGAGATCAAGAGCCGGATGCGAACCAATGTGGTTGAGAGCCGCGCTTTTTCCCGACGCTTGGAGGAGGCTGTCGCTCGCTACCATGCCAGTGCCTTGTCGACAGTCGAGATGATTAATGAGCTGATCGCGCTGGCGAAGGACATGAAAGCCGCTCATCAGCGCGGGGAGGATCAGGGATTATCTCCCGAAGAGCTGGCCTTCTACGACGCGCTGGCTGAGAACGAGAGCGCTGTTCAGGCCATGGGCAGCGAGCAGCTGCGGGTGATCGCGCATGAACTGCTGGAACAGCTGCGCAAGAACGTAACCGTTGACTGGCACCACCGGGAAAGCGCACGTGCGCGCATGCGGGTTCTCGTGAAGCGCATTTTGAAACGGTTTGGTTATCCGCCCGACCTTGCAGATGAGGCTGTGCAGACGGTGCTTGCCCAAGCGGAGGTGCTGCTTCGGGAAGTTACGAGGTAACCGCGGCCTTTTTTGAAGGTTTGCTCTGCGTCACACAATTTGTGGCCCAGGGTGCTCGTCAACTTTCTGCCAGTGCTTCTCTGGCCAAATTCTGAAGTGCCCCCATCCTTTTATAGCCAAGCCTGGCCAAGAAGGAGAACAACAATGGGGCACTCAGCTTATGATCCGGTCAATGATGAACGGCGTGTGGCGTGGAATGCGGGCAGAATAGTCGGGGCCAAACGTGCGCTTAAGCCTCAGCAGGTCTGGGCTATTCGCTTCTTTCTGGAGCGGGAGCGGCGGATGCGGGACCGAGCGCTGTTTGACTTGGCTATCGACAGCAAACTGCGCGGTTGCGATCTCGTTAAGATCCGCATTGGAGACCTCGTCAGTGGTGGGCGGATTCGTCACCGAGCCATCATCACCCAGAAGAAAACGGGACGCCCGGTACAGTTTGAGTTGCTGGAGCCAGCACGCTCGACCCTCCTCTCATGGCTGGAGCGCCGGGGCGGCACGCTTGACGACTTCGCTTTTCCCAGCAGAGTTGACCGGACAGGCCATATCAGCACACGGCAATACGCCCGGCTTGTCGATGAGTGGGTTGAAGCGATTGGCCTCAACAAGGAAGATTACGGCACACACTCTCTGCGCAGAACCAAGGCTGCCCTTATCTACAAACAGACAGGTAATCTGCGGGCAGTCCAGATTCTGCTAGGCCATACGAAGATTGAAAGCACCGTTCGTTATCTTGGGGTCGACATCGAAGACGCCCTGATGCTTTCCGAGAAGACAGAAATTTGACGGGACAATTCCCCCTCGGGTCACCGGTCGAGGGGGAAACGTTCAATCGCCTATTGTGATTGCCACAAGCGTGCGCCCATTGTCGCCCTGCGAGGCGTCAAGTATCGATTCTGGAAGCTGCCCTTCCCTCATGGTCACGGAAGCAAGGCCAGCGACGTCGATGGCCTCGTGGCCTCGCCAGGCCCACGGCGCTCGACCTCTTGGATAGCAACTGCGAAACTGCTACACCTCCGCAAACAAAGGCGGAAAAACGGGGGCATGTGTGGCGGTCTTATTGGGGCCGATCGAGTTCGACGAAAAGATCATTAAGCGTCAATTGCGCCGAGATCTTTTGGATGATTGGTTTCCCGATCCCCGACGATTTGAGGATATGCTCGACACTGACCATGTCGAGGCCATCCTCGTCGACAACTTCCAGCGCAACGAGGGAACATTCAAACCCGAGAAGCGCACGCTTTTCAACATTCCGAAAAGCAATTTCACGCTCCGCTACGGGCTGGAAATCAGTCTCGCCGAGCGTGCACTTTATCAGGCGCTCGCCGCGCGGTTAGTCCCCCTTTACGATCCACTCATTCCCTGGAACGTCTTCAGTCATCGCGCTGCCGAGAGCCCGGATGGACGGTATCTCTTTCGACGCGCCATCCCAGCCTGGCAGGATTTCACCGGTGTAGTGCGCGACGGCCTGAGCAGGGCGCAGGTTCTCCTCTCGACCGATCTCACCAATTATTTCGAGAATATCGATCTCGGAAAGCTGCGCGAGACGCTAATCGAGTTGTTGCCTGAGCTTGCCGCCGATGCTGCCGAGAAGGCAGTCATCCGCACTCACATCTCTACGCTGTTCGAATGCCTGAAGAGCTGGTGCTACTCCGAGCGGGCGGGCCTTCCACAGAACCGAGATGCATCCTCTTTTTTAGCCAACATCTATATGTTGCCGGTTGACCGCGCGATGATCAGCCAAGGTTATCGCTATTTCCGCTACATGGACGATATAAAGATTGCCTGCGACAGCGAGCATCATGCCCGCAAGGCGCTGAAGGCGCTGAGCCTTGCGCTCCGTCACCGTGGACTTGCAGTCAATTCGGGGAAAACCGCGATTGTGCCCGTCGCGAAGTCTGAAGAGATCGCGAAATGCCTCGACGCCGGTGAGGCTGAACTGCAGCAGATCGACTCAATCTGGCAAACGCGGTCGCTGCGATCGATCAGCCGTTCCTTTCCACTACTAAGCGATTTATCGCAGCGTTTGTTGCGCGGCGGAGAAGTGGGCAGTCGCGCTTTCCGCTATTGTATTCGCCGTCTCGAAGCGCTTGCGAGCTGTCCGGAATTTGAGGTCCCCGATGCCTATTTCGAGGCGATCACGCCCCTCGTCATCGATGCGCTCTCCGCGAGCCCAGCCTCAACCGATGAGTTGGTGCGCTACCTTCGTGCAGTTCCGACGACGGATGAAGATCTCGATCGCGTCGCGCAGCTCCTTCAGGATGGCGAGCGTAACTATTACAACTGGCAGAATTATCGGCTCTGGGTGCTGTTGGTCCAAAAAAAGTTCAACCGAGCAGCGTTGGTCGCCTATGCAATGACGGTCGTTCGCGATCAGCCGGACTGCGCGACCCGGTGCGGCGCGACGCTCTATGCGGGCGCGTTCGGCAGCAGGGATGATCGCATCGCGATCGCGCAGGGCTTTGGTGCTCTCGAGTCTTTCATGGGACAGCGTGCAGCGCTGCTGGCAGTTCAGGAACTGCACTTCAAACCGCATATCCGCGACCATGTGCGTCCGAACCTGCGCAATGACCTGAAGAACGTCTACAAGGCTCTCAACCGTGAGGGCGTCTATGTCGCGCCGCCGCTACCGTTCTCGATCACCCGCATTCTTGATACCGAGCGCGACTATGACTGACGTCTCGTTCTTGGCCTATGTGCCAGACCCGTTCGCGGTCCAGCCATCTCGCTTTCTTATCCGCAAACCGTCGGGCGAGTGCCTACATGTTAACGCGCGCGAGCTAAGCGAATTCCCGACGCAGTTGCTCACCTATGACATGCCGGCGTTGATCGACGATCTGCGCCGCCTAAAACATACACCGCCGATCAATATTATGGACATCGGCGACGCTCTGAGACTTCTCGTCGGGCGCCCCAAGGACGACGGCGGCGAGAAACTCTGGAATATTTGGCCAGCAATGAAACGCCACTTCGTCGACAAGATCGACGCAGATCTGTTTGAGCGCCTCGCTTTGTTGCGCGAGAGTCGGCCTGATCCGGATGAACTGTCGCGATTGCTTGAGGCGGCGAGCGCGGCCCTCGCTGACCTTTGGACGAGCCTGGCGTCCCGCCTTAGGCATCAGGGGGAATATGACCGGTTGACGACGGTCGAGTGGCCCTTGCAGAGCTCCTTCGCCTATCGTCAGTTTCGCGGCATCCGGGTCGACGCCGCCGGTGCCTCAACGCTCCTCGCACTTATTTCGGCCGAGAAGTACGCCGCCTATCGGCGGGTCGCGGAGCATCTCAATAAAAGCCCGACCGGCCTGAACTACTGGAACGTTCAGCGGCATCTGATCAATACCGACGTAGCCTATCTTATGAACCTCGATCCCGGTGGGCAGCTGCAGAGCGCGTTCGAAATGGCCGCTATTGCATCGCCTTTTGCCGAGGCGTTCGTATCGTTGATGAAGGCGGGACGTGATGCAAGCATCGTCCGTCGCGCCCTTGGCGGGGCTGACCGCCTCTTTCCGATCTTCCATGTGCTGGGAACGGTCAGCGGCCGTATTCTAGTTTCCGACCCCTATCTCCAGCAGCTCCGTCGCGCTTATCGGTCGCTGATCGCCGCAGAGCCGCATCATCGCCTCATCTATCTCGATTATGCTCAGTTCGAACCCGGGGTGCTCGCCGGATTATCGGGCGACGCCAATCTCATCTCAGCGTATAATGACCATGACCTGTACACTGCGCTCGCCGAAGTACTCTTTGGCGACGGCGCGCAACGTCCGGTTGCCAAGCAGGTCTTCCTCGCCTTTTCCTACGGCATGGCGCCGGATAGAATTGCGATCATGCTCGCGGGCGACGCGGCAGAGAACGAGCGAGTTGTCTATGCCGCGAAGATCGCCAGCTTCTTCGAAGCCTTTCCTGACCTAGCGAGCTTTCGGATCAGCCAGCAGGATAGGCTGCGAGCAAACGGCCATGTCGCGAGTCTGTTCGGTAATCGGCGTTTGCGCACAACCCAGGGCGAACATCTGTCATTGAAGGAGCAGCGCTGGGCTCTTAACCACCCCGTCCAGTCCACCGCCTCGCTAATCTTCAAGGAGGCTCTCAACGGAATCGTTGCGGAGTTCGGGGTCGAGGCGGTGATTCTCCCTGTCCATGATGCTGTCTTGCTGCAATTTCCTGATGACGAGGACTTCGGCGCTCGTGTGAAACGTGCGACCGAGATCATGGTCGATTGCTTCACGCACCGAATCCCAGGCGTGAGGGCTAGGATCAAGGCAGGGCCCTTCACCGAGTGATCCCGTTCGCTGTAGCTTCTGAAGCCAGGCCCGCCAGCGTCGTCGCGCAGACCATAATGTCCGCTTTAGCGGATCGGTCGCCAAAGACTGCCTTTCCGCAATCGGCCATACTCTGTGCAAAGTCTAAAATTGACCCATCCTTGTATGGCCAAGCTTGGCCAAGAAGGAGAATGAAAATGGGGCATTCAGCTTATGACCCAGTCAATGATGAACGGCGTGTGGCGTGGAATGCTGGCAGAATAGTCGGTGCCAAACGTGCGCTTAAGCCTCAGCAGGTTTGGGCTATTCGCTTCTTTCTGGAGCGGGAGCGACGGATGCGGGACCGGGCGCTGTTTGATTTGGCTATCGACAGCAAACTGCGCGGTTGCGATCTGGTTAAGATCCGCATTGGGGACCTCGTCAGTGGCGGGCGTATTCGTAACCGGGCGATCATCACCCAGAAGAAAACGGGACGCCCGGTACAGTTCGAGTTGCTGGAACCAGCACGCTCGACACTCCTCTCATGGCTGGAGCGCCGAGGTGGCGCGCTTGACGACTTCGTTTTTCCCAGCAGAGTTGACCGGACAGGCCATATCAGCACACGGCAATACGCCCGGCTTGTCGATGAGTGGGTTGAAGCGATTGGCCTCAACAAGGAGGATTACGGCACACATTCACTGCGTCGGACCAAGGCTGCCCTCATCTACAAACAGACAGGCAATCTGCGGGCAGTCCAAATTCTTCTTGGCCATACGAAAATTGAAAGCACCGTCCGGTATCTCGGGGTCGACATCGAAGACGCCCTGATGCTTTCCGAGAAGACAGAAATTTGACGGGACAATTCCCCCTTGAGGCACCGGTCGAGGGGGAAACATTCAATCGCCTATTGTCTGTGATTGCCACAGGCGTGCGCCCATTTCGGACATGCGGAGCCGCCGCCAAGGACGCTGAAAGCCCCCATTTGACCAAACAAAGATTGGGCCGCTGATATGGGTGGGAAACTGACTTGCGGCCCATTGGCTAGGAATTACCTAACGAAAAGGCCGAGCAGACAGAGCAACGCCAGCGTCACCGTAGCAAACCCGCCGTCCGGCTTGTCTGATCTTGATCCGCTCAAACTCTCTCCCCGAACTCAGCCTGTATGGATCGAGCCGTATCGCGTGCCGCGCGGGCACCGCCAATAAGTGTCGCCGAGGCAAACCCGGTCCAGTCGCCATAACCGAGCAGCCACAGGCGTGGCGCCTTCAGAGACCGTCCGATGGCATCGACCGCCACCTTGCCGTCCTTCTCGATCACACCGAGGTTGGCCAGATGAGCAAGCGCCGGCCGGAAGCCGGTGCACCACACAACGGCATCCACCTGCGTTTCGGTGCCATCAGCCCAGATGACGCCCGTTCTAGTCATTGCCTTGAAGGACGGGCGACTATGAAGAACGCCCCGGTCCCGGGCGGCCCGCACGGGCGGCACCATCACGATATTGGCAAAGCTGTAGGCGCTTGCCTCCGACTTACCCTGAGCGATCGCCGTGGCTCGCTCGAAGAGGACCCGTCCGTCAACATCATCGGGCAGAAAGCCGGGCGGTGTTTGCGTCACCCAGGTCGAATTGCACACCTCTGACAGTTCGGCATGGATCTGGGCACCGGAGTTGCCGCCCCCGACGACAAGAACGGTCTTGCCCATGAACCTGTCTGGCCGGTTATAGTCGGCGGAATGCACCTGCTCACCCTCGAACAGGTCTCGCCCGGGAATGTCGGGGATGTAAGGGTTGCTCCACGTTCCCGTCGCGCTGATGACAGCCTCTGACTGCCACTCTCCTTTGTCCGTAACAACGCGAAAGCCATCCCCGGCCCGCTCCACAGTTCGCACTTTGACCGGCCGCTGGATGTTGAAACCGTAACGCTTCTCATAAGCGGTCAGGTACGTCACCACCTCGTTGCGGGTCGGGAAGCCTTCACTGACCGAGGGCGGCATCAGCCAGCCCGGAAGCGAGCTGTAGGACGCCGGGGAGAACAGGCGCAGCGACTCCCAGCCATGAAGCCATGCACCGCCCGGCATCTCATTATCATCGAGAATGACGAACGGCAGCCCTGCCCGCATCAGATACCAGGCGACAGACAGCGCCGCTTGCCCGCCGCCGATGATGACGATTTTCTCAGTTTGCATGGTCATTTCTCTGGCACCGTTGCGATCGAGGCCAGTTCCGGACGTGGCTGCGCCTTCAGACCAGCCTCCTTCCGCTCGGAATAGCGATCAACGAGCTGATCCTTGTGGGGGCGCAGGAGCACCGTGAAGCGGATCAATTCCTCCATCACATCGACGATGCGATCGTAGTAGCTCGACGGCTTCATCCGGCCCGCTTCGTCGAACTCGTCATAGGCCTTGGCCACGCTCGACTGGTTGGGAATCGTGAACATCCGCATCCAGCGCCCGAGGACCCGCAGGGTATTGACGCTATTGAATGACTGGGAGCCGGCTGAGACCTGCATAACCGCAAGGGTGCGTCCTTGCGTCGGACGGACGCCGCCCATACTCAAAGGCAGGTGGTCGATTTGCGCCTTCATGATGCCAGTGATCTGGCCATGGCGCTCCGGACTGCACCACACCTGACCTTCGGACCAGATCGACAGGTCCCGCAGTTCTCGCACGGCTGGGTGGTCATCACCCGGCACCTGATCGGGCATGGGCAGGTCGGACGGGTCGAATATCCGCGTCTCAGCACCGAAGAAGCGCAGCAGGCGGGCAGCTTCCTCAATGCAGAGACGGGAGTAAGACCGCTCTCGCAGCGAGCCGTAGAGCAGCAAAATACGGGGTGGCGGATCTCCGGCACCAAGGCCAAGCCACGGTTTCTGAAGAATGTATTGCGGGTCAAGCGCTGGCAGATGATCCGGATCTCTCAAGGTCCGCACTCTCATGAAGCAACTCCTTCCTGCTCGTACCAGCCGCGCGTTTTCTTCACGATGGCGACCACAGACAGCATCACCGGCACTTCAACCAGCACGCCGACAACCGTCGCCAGCGCCGCGCCCGAATTCAGGCCATAGAGCGAAATTGCCGCCGCCACTGCCAACTCGAAGAAGTTGGATGCGCCGATCAGGGCAGCAGGCGCCGCCACGCACCAGGCAACGCCAAACCGTTTGCTCAGCCAGTAAGCCAGCCCCGCGTTGAAATAGACCTGAATGAGGATCGGCACGGCCAGCAGCGCGATCACCAGCGGCTGGGCCAAAATCTGTTCGCCCTGAAAGCCGAACAGCAGCACCAGCGTTGTCAGCAGCGAGGCCAGCGAAACCGGCCCCAGCGTTTTGAGCAGGCCATCGAGCGCCCTCTGCCCTCCCGAGGCGAGCAGGGAACGCCGGATGATCTGCGCCGCGATGACCGGCACAAGGATGTACAGCACCACAGAGAGCAGCAGCGTCTTCCAGGGCACCGTGATCGAAGCAACCCCCAGCAGCAGACCGACGAGCGGCGCGAAGGCGAACACCATGATAAGATCGTTCAGCGCCACCTGGCTCAGCGTATAGTTGGGTTCGCCCTCGCACAGGTTCGACCACACGAACACCATGGCCGTGCAAGGTGCGGCCGCCAGCAGGATCAGCCCGGCGATGTAGCTCTCGATCTGCACCTCGGGCAGCAGCGGGCGGAACAGCCAACCGATGAACAGCGTGCCGAGGAGCGCCATGGAGAACGGCTTGACCGCCCAGTTGATGAACAGGGTCACGCCCACGCCGCGCATATGCTGGCGCACCTGCCCCAGCGCGCCGAAATCGATCTTCAGCAGCATGGGGATAATCATCAGCCAGATCAGCACTGCGACGGGCAGGTTGACCTGCGCCACCTCGGCCGCCGCCACAACGCGGAAAAAGTCGGGAGCCACGGCCCCAAGCGCAATGCCTGCGCCGATGCAAAGCACCACCCAGACCGACAGGTAGCGCTCAAACGTGGAGATGGCCGGAGAGGAAGGCGTTGCGGTGTCGGCCATCAGGCGTGTCCTGTGTCGGAAAGCGTCAGCATCATGCAATCCGCCGATGCCGGGCATATGTCGCGAAATTCGCGCGTAGCCTGAATGGCAGGCGGCGCATCGCTGCGCGTGGCCTCTACAAAGCCGAGCCGCTTGAAGAACGGAGCCGCTGTCGTCGTCAGCAGCCAGAGCCGCGCAATGCCGAGGCGCCGGGCTTCCGTTATCATTGCCTGTACGAGCGCTGCGCCTGCGCCCTGCCCGCGCAGCTGCTCCGGGACGACCAGAGACCGCAGCAGCGCATCGGCACCGCAAGCCTCAAGCCCGGCCCAGCCGATTACCCCTCGCGCGTCTTCCAAGCGATAAAAACGGCGGCCGAGTTCTTCAAGGTCATCACAAGGGAGACCCGTTGCCTCCAGCAGAGCCCGCAACTCTGACAGGCTGCCCTCCGGCAGTTCGACAAGACGCGGCCCAGCCGGGATGATCTCGCCGTCTTCCTTGACGAAATCCTGCATCAACGGCTGATCGAGCACCTCCAGCACCACCTCGGACGGCCGCGCCAGCCGCACTCCCTTCGGCCCCACCACAATGGGCCGATTGATGAGAATGGGGTGGGCCAGCATGGCGTCAATCAGCTGGTCATCGCCCAGCGCCGGATCATCGAGGCCCAGATCCGCGTAAGGCGTGCCCTTGCGGCGCATCACATCGCGCACCGGCATGTCCATGCGGGTAATGAGAGACACCAGCTCCGCCCGGCTCGGCGGGGTTTGCAGATATTCGATCACCACCGGCTCAACGCCGGTGGCGCGGATGAGCGCCAGCGTGTTGCGAGACGTGCCGCAGGCTGGGTTATGGTAAATCGTAACGGTCATTTGCGTTTTACCCGTTCAGCCCCCGCAGGAGGTCGAGCATGAGGACTTCTGTGCGCTTTGCGGCAGCGCCGGGGTGCAGCACGCCGCTTCCGCCGCATTGGCAGACTGGGCCGTCAGGCTTCCCAGCGCCGGAGCGCCGCCATAGACGGTGGATTCGCCCCGTGTGAGGAAAGCCTCCCACACCACGCCTTGCGGATCGGCAATCCAGCTCTTCTCGGAACTGGCGTAGCAGCAGGTCGTCGCGCCCTCTTCCAGAACCGGACGGTCTGCGGCCTTCAGGCGATCGTATACCTCGGCCAATTCCGCTTCGTCCTCCACCTGAATGCCCAGGTGCTCAACGCCCTTGGCGGCATGGCCTGCCGAGATCGCAAAGTTAACGCGCGGGTCATCCAGCATCCACTTGGCATAGTCAGACTTGGCAACGGTCGGCTCGGCACCGAACAGCGCCGAGTAAAACCGGATCGACTGGGCGAGGTCCTCGACCCCGACATGCACATGCAGGCGTTTCATAATCAGTCTCCCTCTCAGCAGGCAGTGTCACAGACGGGGGCAGGCGCACCAGTGCCGCACAGCTCCGGGCGGCCCTGACAGCAATCTTCCATCAGGAAGGTCAGCACCTCGCGGATGCCCGGATAATCTGCGGCGTAAATGATCGAGCGGCTTTCGCGGCGCGATGTGGCAAGGCCTGCCCGCTCGATGGTCGCCAGATGGTGCGACATGGTGGAGGCGGGCACCTTCAGCGCCTCGGCGATTTCACCCGCCGTCAGGCCCTCCGGACCTGCCCGAACGAGCAGCCGGAACACCGCCAGCCGGGTTTCCTGCGCCAGCGCGCCGAACGCCGCAACAGCCGCCATCGCCTCCATCACCTGCGCCCACCTTGCCGCACACTGCGCGGCATGTTGCCGATTTCACGATGGCAGCACAGCCCGAGCTTGGCGCTGGTTTGCCCGGCAAGGTCCTGAAGGACGCGCAACAGCGTGGCTTTGGTCATGTCCGACTCCTATCTTTTCGATATATGTCGAAATAAGGGGATGCGACGGGGCCGTCAATCGATATTTCTACAATTATCGAAATTCCCGTCGTGCCATTGCGGTAAGGAGATACAAGCCCTCCTCGACGGCACCGCTGCAACGGTAACCGAATGCTGTGAGCCCTTGTGTGCAAAAGCCGGCACTGAGCAATGAGCCCGCCAATCAAGCGCTGCATTCAGCGTGTGGGGTCGATCCGCGGCTATCACCGCGAAGAACGCCCAAAACCGGGAAGCCGGTAGAGGGCGTGCACGTCTGCCGATGAGGCCTTCCGGATCTACCCGCAACTTGAACGAAGGACTGCTATCTGACTTTATCCCTTCTGAAACCGGCCCATCCGCTTCCGGCCAGGTTGCGCCCAACTTCGCCATGGAACCGACCTTTCAGCGCCTCCGGAAGCGGACATTCCATCGAGCAACTAAGCTCTTCAAAAGCGGAGTTTTGCCACCTGCGGACTGAAGACGTGCAATAGCCCATTGCAAGGCCTCCCCCTGCTCGCCAGTCCGGTGACGATTACCGAAATCAAGTTGACGAGTGTGCCCCAGCACGATCAAGCCATTGACGCTTGTGGGTGAGGACGCAGCAGTGGGCATCATGACATCGCTTTTCTCAATCGGGTATGAGTGCCCAGCCGCGCAGTTGCAAGTTGGCCAAGGTGGTCATGGCGGACACGTCGACCCGCACCCCGGGCGCAACCTCGCTGGCGGAAATACCGTTTCTCTGCATGGCGTGGCTGCACACCGCGATGGTAACGCCAGCGGCGCGCAATTGCTCGATCAGCGCCAGATTGGGGTTGGCGGAATGACCCGTCTTGCGTGCGTAGGCATCGTTGCCGGCAATCGCAGGCGTGGCGGGCCCATGCACAATGGCAACGATATGGCCGGGTTCGGGCTGGACTCCATCAGCCGCAAGAAGGTGGAGAAAACGGGCGATTGCTGCAAAGCGCGGGTTGAGTTGCGCCGGATCTGCAGAAGCTTTGGTGACGTCAAAGACCACCCGATAGTCCAGTTCGGGATCGGGCCTTTCGGCAAGGGCTCCGGTCGGATGCGTCTGGCTATGCGACGTTCCCCCCGGCCCGCCCGGCGGCTGGGCCAGCGCGGGAGCGGCGAGGAGGAGACTGCAGGCCAGTGGGATTATGCGCTTCAACTTTGCCGCTCCAAATTAACCCTTTTCCGCCGGTAGATTGACTAGGTCTTCTGCGCTTAGCAGTTGCGGCAATACCTTGCCCGGACCGTTGGGCGCGTAATAGAGATAGAAGGGAATGCTGTTACGCCCGTGGTCCGCAAGGAAGCGGGTAATCTCTGGATCACCGCGCGTCCAGTCGCCCGTCAGCGTGACGACCCCCGCTTCCACGAAGGCTGCTTGGACGGCCTCGGTTTCGATCGCCATCTTTTCGTTGACCTTGCAGGTCAGGCACCAGTCGGCGGTGAAGTCGACGAAGACCGGCGTGCCGGCGGCACGCAGTTCAGCCAGCGTCTCTCGGCTGAAGGGCTGGTGCAGGGAGTCGGGGGCCACGCTTGCTGATGCGGGCTCTGTTGCCGGGAGCCCCATGACCAGCACTGCGCCCAGCGCAACCGCCGCCGGGATGAGCGCCGGCCAGGCACTTGCGCCGCTCCGTTGGCGACAGCCAAACCACCAAAATGCTGCACCCGTGACGGCCACGATCGCAATGCCGATCGTCATTCCGTCGACCCCGGTCTGCCGTCCAAGAACCCAGGCGAGTGCCAATGCAGTCGCAAGCATCGGGAGCGCAAGCAAGCGGCGCAGCGTATCCATCCACGGGCCCGGCTTTGGCATTCGCTTCTGCAGGGCCGGAATCCAGGCGATCACAAGGAAGGGAATCGCCATGCCAAGCCCAAGGCCCGCGAAAACAGCGAGGGCCGCAGCGGGAGGCAGGACCAGGGCCGCGCCGAGCGCTCCAGCCATGAATGGCCCGCTGCAAGGCGTGGCGATGAGGGCAGCGAGCGCGCCGGTGGCGAGGCCTCCTGCCCATCCCCCCCGCGCCGAACCGCCGACAGCCAGAGCCGGCAGGCGAAACTCGAACAACCCAGCAAGATTGAGTGCGATTACGCTTGTGAGCACCAGCAGCAGCAGAATCATCAACGGCGATTGAAGCTGGAAGGACCAACCGACCTCCTGCCCGGCGGCTTTCAGGGCAATCAGAATGCCGCCGAGGAGCATGGCCGTGCCGATGCTTCCGGCCGCATAGCCAAGCCCTTCGCGTCGCGCCTCCGCGCGGTCGGTGCCGCTGCGGGCCAGGCTGAGCGCCTTGAGGCTCAGGATCGGGAACACGCAGGGCATGAGATTTAAAAGAAGCCCGCCAGCAATCGCGCCAAGGAGCGAGGTGAGAAGCAATCTCGGAGCCTGAGGGGAGTCCGGAGCGGCCACGGTGCGAGTGGTGTCCGCCGTGCTGGCGGATGGCCCTTCTGTTTCGCTATCGGCCGGGCTTTGCGGTGGCTGGCTCGTCTGCACGACCGGGGTCTGGCCGGCCGATGCCATTTCCGCCGTGATCTCATAGGCCGACCGCCCATCGGAAATCACGCCGTTGAAGGTCCGCCCGGGATTGCCCTCGAGCGCCGCGACGCTGACGCGCAGCCCCGCATCAAGCCGCTCGATCGTCTGTGCGGCTCCCGGCACAAACCACCCGTCGTCAGCGGGATAAAGCCGTGCCTTGGCGGGGTCGAGGCGGACGGCTTCGGAAATGTTGATAATCCACTGCTCGCCTTGCCGTGCATAGGTGGCGCCAGACAGTGGCTCGGGAAGGGCTAAGGCAGCGTCCTTGACAACGGCTGTACCACGCGCGTCGGGCACGCCGTCACCCACGTGCAGTGTGGTGGAAAGGGAAGCGCTTTCAGGGACGCAAAGAGTATCGGAACAGGCGAGCCAGTTCAGGTTCGCCGTGATGGGCAAGGCCGTGCCTTGTTTCAGGCCGCTTGGAACGATCATCGTCGTAAGGACCGTAAACGATCCCTCATGGACATAGCTGGCGATGCCCTGGATATCGAGCAGCGTTGGCGCGGGATGGCGCAGCTCACCAAAGCGCACACCAGACGGTGTCTCCCACTCGACCGACACCGGCAGGCCACTGTCCCCGGGATTGATCCAGTAGCCGTGCCATCCGGGCTCCGGCGTCATACGGATCGCGATCTGGGTACGCTCGCCGGGCGCGGGCGCACGCGTCTCCGCGAATAACGCGGCCTCGATATGGCGCTCCATCTGGGCGTGAGCGACGCCGGGAAGCAACGCGGACATCAGGACCGCGAGCCAGGCGATAAACTTCCAAGCGGCAGGCATCGGCAAGTCCGTGCTCCCTCTCACTTTACAGCGTGCTATTGCCTTGCTCGAACTCGCGCGCCAGTCGCGCCGCCCTGGCGAGAGTTGCATAATCGAGCGCTCCGGGGGCGAGGTACGGCCCAACGAGTAGCGCCGGCGTACCCTGCAGCCCCATCATCGCGGCTTGCCGGCTGGTCCGGTTGAGCAACCCATCAATGTCGCTTTTGCGCGCCTTGAGGTCGGTCTGCAGGCGCTCCCAATCGACGCCCGCCTTGTCCGCAGCGGCACGGATTTTTGCGGAGTCCAGCTTGCCCTCGATCTGCATCAGCGCGTCGTTGAACTCTGCGTGCTTGCCTTGCCATTGCGAAGCGATCGCGGCTTTGGCAGCGTCGATCGAGGGAGCCCCGAAGATCGGCCAGTCCCGATAAACAATGCGTATCTTGCCATCGTCGGCCGCCAATCGCTCGAGCGTCTTGTGAAGCATACGGCAGTACGGGCACTGGTAATCGGTATAGAATACAATCGATAGATCGTAGCCTTGCGGCGCGTGCTTGGGCGCGATCGGGTCGTCGGCAATCTTGCGGCGTTCGGCAGCGGCCTCGGCGCTCGACGCCGGGTCCCCCCCAGCCGGTTGTGAAGCGCGGGCCGGGTCCGGCGTGCTTTGCCAGGCGAGTAACAGGCCTCCGGCCAGAAGCGCGACAGCGCCAAGCGCGAGAATCCCTTTATATTTCATGGCATCATTCCTTTTTGAGCTGAGCGATTTGGTCGAGCAGCGCCGCACGCGAAATCTCCCCAAGGTGCGTCTCGACGACTAGGCCTCGCGCACTGATGAACAGCGTCGTCGGAAGAGCACCGCCTCCGATGCTCCGCATCAGCGCCCCGTCCTGGTCGAGCGCCACGGCATCGCCAGAAATACCCGCCTCATTGAGGTAGCGTTGGACTTGGGCGGCGGGTTCGGCCTGGTTGACCAGCAGGATGGGCACCTCGGAATTGGCGGCGACCTCAGCCAGCATCGGCAATTCCCGGCGGCAGGGCGGACACCAGGTCGCCCAAAGATTGATGACGTAGGGCCGGCCAGTAAGACTCTTGGGCTCAACCCTTCCGCCATCGAGTGTCGCCAGAACGGGCATCGCAGGCAGGGTCTGCGGTGAGGAGCTCAGTAGAGCGGTTCCGCCAGCCCACACCAGTGCAAGCACTGCCAGGGCCGAGATGGAAAAGCCGCTCGTCCGATTGAGGCCGAGCCTTGCCAACAGAACGACGGCAGCCGCAACAATTCCCGCCCAGGCATTGATACCGCCCTGCCAAAGCGCGAAGATCGACAGCCAATCCTGCGAGAAGGCCTCCCAGTGGGAGGCAACATAGACAAGGCGAGCCGCCATGATGCCCGCGATCAGGGCCCAGGTGGCCACCCTCGTCGTGTCGCGGCCAGTTCGCTCGCCAATCTTTCCGACTGTGAAGGTGAATGCCAGTAGCAGCGCGATGGCGAGGAGGCGATCGGCAGCAAATGTCAGCGGGCCGAGTTGGACGATATTGGTCATGCCCTGGTAGCTCGCCGCGCCACCTTAAGATACGCTTAGGCGAGCTTAAGCCTGCCATAAGAATGCCCCGGTAACAGGGGCGAAAGGGAGACGGCTTTTGCGTGTTCTGGTGGTTGAAGATGACGAGATCCTGCGCGATGGCCTGGCCGCAGGCCTGCGGCTCGAGGGCATGACAGTTGATACCGTTGAGGACTGCGAGGACGCACGTGCCGCGCTGCCTTCGGGTGATTACGAAGCGGTTGTCCTCGACATTGCGTTGCCAGACGGTTCAGGTCTCGATTTGCTGCGCGAATGGCGACGGCAAGGCGTAAGCGTTCCCATCCTCCTGCTGACTGCACGTAATTTCGTCGAGGACCGGGTCGAGGGGTTGGATCGCGGGGCCGACGACTACCTCGGCAAACCTTTTGATCTGATCGAATTGGCCGCGAGACTACGTGCTTTGCAGCGCCGCGCATTGGGTCGGGCCGTGGCCAGCATTCAAGTCGGCGCACTTGAAATCGACCCGGCCCTGCGCCGCGTAACGATTGAAGGCAAGGAAATCCCCCTGTCGCGGCGGGAGTTCGCAGTGCTGGAGGTGCTCGCCGAGAAGCCCGGTCATGTCATTTCGCGCAGCCAGATCGAAGATCGAATCTATGGCTGGCAGGAAGAGGTGGGATCGAACGCGGTCGAGGTTCATATCCATAATTTACGCACCAAGCTTGGCCCAGGCATCGTGGAGACGGTGCGCGGGGTCGGCTATCGGATCGCCCGCCGATGATCTCGCTCCGACTTCGCCTATTCATGTTGGTCGTCACTGCGACCGCGCTCGTCTGGTCGGCCGCCGCCACCTGGACGGTTCTGGGCGCCCGCTCAGATATCGAGGAGGTGCTTGATCGCCGCCTGCGCGAAGCCGCGCATATGGTTGCCTCTCTCAACTATTCAGGATCAGACCCGGCTGTGCCGGCGGTGGCACCGCCCATGGTCGATCCATCCTATGAGCGGCAGCTTTCCTGCCAGATCTGGTCGCTGGGCGGCAATCTGGTCCGGCGTTCCGGCTCGGCGCCCGCCACGCCGCTTTCCGCTGGTCAGCCCGGCTTTTCCGAGCGGACAATCAATGGGGTCCGGTGGCGGGTTTACACCTATCTCGATCCAGCCTCGGGTTTGCAGGTCATGGTTGGCGACACGCTTGCTGTACGCCAGCAGTTGGTGACTGACCTGATCGCCGGGCTGCTGGTTCCCGCCGCCGTCGGCCTTGTGGCGCTGGCCGCCCTCCTGTGGCTGGGCGTGAACCGCGGACTTGCCCCTGTGCGCCAGGTGGCAGCAGCCATTACCGCTCGCGGGCCGAGCGACTTGCAGCCTTTGGGAGAAACCGGCATCCCCGCTGAACTCACTCCCCTGACGCAAGCCATCGACGGCCTGTTTGCCCGCGTAACAGAATTGCGCGCGAGAGAGCGGCAGTTTCTCGCCAGCGCGGCCCATGAAATGCAGACGCCGCTGGCTGGCCTCAAGACGCATGCCGATATTGCATTGCGCAGCAGCGATCCCGAAACACGCACGCACTCCCTCGCCCGGATAAGCCTGTCAGTCGATCGGACAGCGCGGCTCGTCCGCCAGTTGCTCGACCTCGCACGACAGGAAGGCGAAGCCCAGCAGGAGGGGCGCCAGCAAACACCTTTGCGCACGGTCTTCGCCATGGTCGAACATGAGCTGGAGAGCTTGCTTGCGGAACGCAACGTCACTCTTCGCCTGACCCCTCCAGCTTCGCAGCTGATCCTGCCGATCAGCGAGGAGGCACTGCTCATGGCGCTCCGAAATCTCGTGGAGAATGCGGTCATCTACGGCCCTGGCGACGCGGATGTGATCGTTGGCGCGGTCCAGTCCGCCGATTCCGTCGGCTTCTATGTCGAGGACCAAGGCCCGGGGCTAACCGCGGATGAAGCCCAAGCCTGTACCCAACCCTTTGTCCGAGGGCAGCGGGCGAAAGGGCGGGGGAGCGGGCTCGGCCTGGCGATCGCCCACGCAGCCCTCGCCAACGCGGGAATGACGATGAGCTTCGAGCAACTTCAACCGACCGGATTCCGCATCACGGCAGTCCTACGGTTAAGCTAAAGAGAGAAGCGTTTTCCCATGCGATTGAACGAATTCGGCCCAAGAACGCAACCCTAACTCTTGCCTGACGACGGACTCTTGTTTTTTCATTAGCAGGCGCTAAATTAGCAAAGACTAATGAAATAGCGGAGGAACCTCTTGCCCCCTGATCTCCTAAACCAGTTCAGCCGCCATGCCGCCGACGCCGTGGGGTTGCTGAAGGCATTGGCCAGCGAGCCCCGCCTTCTGGTGCTCTGCTATCTGGCCGAGGCCGGCGAAATGTCTGTGGGAGACCTTGCCGGGCACGTCGGGCTCAGCCAGTCCGCCCTGTCGCAGCATCTTGCCAGGCTGCGGGAGGAAGGGCTCGTGGCCACCCGCAAGGAGGCCCAGGCGGTGTTCTACCGCGTCTGCGATCCCAAGGCTGAACAATTGCTCGCGCTTCTCCACGATCTCTTCTGCCCGGAACTCGGGCGCGAGGTCGCAAGCGAAACCGAGGGAGACTGACCATGGAAAAGGATATTCAACTCGACCGCGCCGCCGCCCAGGTGCAAGCCGTACTGCGCGGCGACATTCGTGCGCCGTATGTGAAGGCCTTCTTCGACGAGGCGACCTTTACGGCAAGCTATATCGTCCATGATCCGGCTACAAAGACCGCCGCGATCATCGACAGCGTGCTGGACTTCGACCAGCCGTCCGGACGCACGAGCTGCAAATCCGCCGATGCGCTGATTGCCTATGTGAAGGAGCAAGGGCTGACGGTCGAGTGGCTGCTCGAGACCCACGCGCACGCCGATCATTTGTCGGCCGCGCCCTATCTGCAGGAGAAACTGGGCGGCAAGCTCGTTATCGGCGCCGAGATCGTCACGGTGCAGAATGTGTTCGGGAAGATCTTTAACGAAGGCACCCGCTTCGCCCGCGACGGCTCGCAATTCGACTTGCTGCTGAAGGATGGCGACACGCTGAGCATTGGTGAAATCCCGCTGATCGCGCTGCATGTGCCCGGCCATACGCCCGCCGACATGGCCTACATCATCGGTGATGCCGTGTTCACGGGCGACACCCTGTTCATGCCCGACTACGGCACGGCACGAACGGATTTCCCGGGCGGGGATGCACGTCGCCTCTACCGTTCTATTCGCCGCCTGATGAAGCTGCCCGACCAGAGCCGGGTGTTCTTGTGCCACGATTACAAGGCACCGAACCGCGACGACTATGTCTGGGAGACGACCATGCTCGCCGAGCGGACCGGCAACGTCCACGTGCATGAGGGCGTGAGCGAGAACGACTTCGTCGAGATGCGGATCCAGCGTGACGCCACGTTGACAATGCCCAAGCTCATCCTGCCCTCGATTCAGGTGAACATGCGAGGCGGCAGGATGCCCGAGCCAGAGGAGAATGGGGTCAGCTACCTCAAGCTCCCGCTCAACCAGTTGTAACGGGAACATCGGTTATGGAACCTGTAACACCGCTTGTCGCAGTCGCCGGTGGGCTTTTGATCGGCACCGCCGCCGCCCTCCTCCTGCTCCTGACCGGCCGGATCGCCGGTGTCAGCGGACTGGCGGCCACCGCCACGCGGCTCAGCGCAGGCGGCACGCCCCGGTCGCAGGCCACGGGCTTCATCGTCGGCTTGCCGCTGGGCGCGGCCCTGACCGCGCTTTTCATTCGCACGCCGGAGGTGGCCGTGACCTCGTCGGTGCCGCTGCTGATCCTTGCCGGGCTTCTCGTCGGCTTCGGCACCCGCCTCGGCAATGGCTGCACCAGCGGCCACGGGGTTTGCGGCATTGCCCGGCTTTCGCCCCGGTCGCTCGCCGCCACGGCGACGTTCATGGCGAGCGCCGTCGCTACCGTCTTCATCCTGCGCCACGTCATTGGAGGCTGAAATGCGTGACTTTCTCCCCGGCCTGATCGTGGGTGTCATTTTCGGCGCGGGCCTGGTGGTGTCAGACATGGTCAACCCTGCGCGGGTTCAGGCCTTCCTCGACGTGTTCGGCAACTGGGATCCCACACTGATGTTCGTGATGGGCGCGGCGCTCATCCCCTCTGCCATCGGATACCTGCTGCGCCGCCGCATGACCCGGCCCCTGCTCGGCAAGCAGTTCTTCATCCCGACAAGCCGCACGGTGAACCGGCCCCTGCTGCTCGGGGCGGCGCTGTTCGGCATTGGCTGGGGCCTTGTCGGCTTCTGCCCGGGTCCGGCCATCGCCGGGCTGGTGCTGGGTGCCTGGCAGCCGTGGCTGTTCGTTGCGGCCATGCTCGTTGGCATGGGGCTGCACCGCCTCCTCTCGGCGTCGCGCCCCTCGGCGCTCAGGTTCGAGGGATGATCCCGGTAGTGCACGCCAGACTGGCGGCCCGCCCGACGCTTCGTTGAGACCGGACGCACCTATATGCTCGACACTCTACAGTATCTCCTCGGGGCCGGATCAGGCGTCCTCGTCGGTTTCGTCCTCGGCCTGGTCGGCGTAGGCGGCTCGATCCTCGCCGTTCCGCTCATGGTCTATCTCGTCGGCGTACCCAGTCCTCATATGGCGATCGGCACCAGCGCCCTCGCGGTCGCCGTCAATGCGCTGACCAGCTTGTTGACGCACCTGCGGCAAGGAACCGTAAAATGGCGCTGTGCCTCGGTGTTCGGCGCTGCCGGCATTGCCGGAGCCTTTGCCGGGTCCAGCGCCGGCAAGGCGGTGGACGGGCAGCGCCTGCTCTTCCTGTTCGCCCTCGTCATGATCGCAGTCGGCAACGTGATGCTCCGCAATCGAAAGCGCGAAGGCGACCCTTCCGTCGTGCTTGGGCGGGAAAATGCGCCCAAGCTGGTCGGCTACGGCTTCGGCACCGGTCTGTTCTCCGGCTTCTTCGGTATTGGCGGCGGGTTCCTGATCGTGCCCGGCCTCGTCGCGGCGACCGGCATGCCAATGATCAACGCCGTCGGCTCCTCGCTTGTGGCCGTCAGCGCCTTCGGGCTGACGACCGCGGCCAATTACGCCTTCTCCGGGCTGGTCGACTGGGGCCTCGCTGCGGTTTTCATCGCCGGGGGCGTTGCCGGCGGGTTCCTCGGTGCGCGTCTGGCGAAGCGCCTTTCCGACACACGCGGCCGCCTGACGACGATCTTTGCCGCACTGATCTTTGTCGTGGCTGTCTACATGCTCTGGAAGAGCGGCACTGCGGTGCTCTGAACGGTCACCATCCGTTGAATAGCCGGCTTTCCGCCGGGAGGAGGAAAAATGGACCAGAAAGAACAATGGAATGCCCGCTACGCGGGAGAGGATCTCCTGTTCGGCGAACAGCCCAATGCGTTCCTTGCGACGCAGGCGGCCTTGCTTCGCCCCGGGATGAAAGCCTTGGCCGTCGCCGATGGCGAGGGACGAAATGGCGTCTGGCTCGCGCAGCAGGGCCTCGACGTCGTGTCCATCGATATCTCGGAGGTGGCTCAAGCAAAAGCGGCCAGGCTCGCACGATTGCGTTCGGTTTCGCTGGACCTGCGATTGGCCGACGTCGCCAACTGGGAATGGCCAGCGGAGGCGTTTGACCTCGTCGCGGCCATCTTCATTCAGTTCGCAGATCCCACCCAGCGGGAGAAGATCTTTGCCGGCATCCGGCGCACCCTCAAGCCGGGCGGGCTCTTGCTGCTTGAAGGCTATCGTCCGGAGCAGATCGCTTATGGCACCGGCGGGCCACCGACCGTTGAAAACCTCTACACCGCGCCGATGCTGCGTGCTGCCTTCGACGGCTTTGAGGTCCTCAGCCTCGAGGAGTATGACGCCGAGGTCCAGGAGGGCTCTGGCCATTCAGGCATGTCCGCGCTGATCGACCTTGTGGCGCGAAAACCCCTGTAGGTTCCGCTGGCATCTGTGCCTCGTATCATCGCGCGTTGCCAGCCCGGGTGTCAGGATTGCGGACCCACAAGTGCCCATAGGGCACTCGCGGCCGCAATCATCATAGGGTTCGGTCCGCGCCGCCACCAATCGCCCGGACCAGCGCGATCGCTGCACGGCGCTGATCAACCGATACTCTGATGCTCTCCTGCTGAGCGGCGAGCGATGCGGCCTGGGCAGTCGTGACCTCAAGATAGTCGGCAGCGCCGTCGTGATATCTGTCAAGAGCGAGTTCCTCTGCCCGGCTCGCGGCAGCCGCGGCTTCGCTCTGCCGCGTGCCTTGCCGTTCGAGCGCGCCCAGCCGTGCCAGCGCATCCTCCACGTCCCGGAAGGCTTCAAGCACGGCGTTGCGATAGTTGGCGGCTAGTTCCTCATATTGCGCCTTGCTCATCTCAAGGCGGGCCTTGCGCCGTCCTCCGTCGAACAGGTTCAGGGCCGCGCTGAGTGGGCCCAGCGCCCAGAAGCTGGTCGGGGCGCTGATAATCGGTGCTTCGGTTGCCTGGAAGCCGCCCGCAAGACCCAGTGAGAGAGACGGAAAAAAAGCCGCTCTGGCGACGCCGATCCGGGCGTTTGCCGCCGCAAGCCGGCGCTGTGCCGCAGCGATTTCCGGACGCCGCTGCAGAAGTTCGGAGGGCACCCCCCCCGGAAAGGCAGGAAGCGCGGCCGGGCGCGCTTGTGGGGCCAGGGAAAAGGTCGACGGCATTTCGCCGATCAACACCGCAAGCCGATGCTCCATTTCCGCGTAGTCTGCTTGCAACGCTTCGGTGCGGGCGGCGACGGAGGAAAGCTGCGCCTGCGAGCGGTTGACATCGACGCCCGACGCAATGCCCCCCTCGTATCGCGTCAGGATGAGCTGATGCGCGCGCTCATAAGCCGAGACTGTCTGCTCCAGCAGCATTTGCTCCGCCTCGATACCGCGCAGCCGGATATACAGATCTGCGACCGCCGCCTGGAGGCTGAGGCGGGCTGACTGCAGATTGGCGGCTTCCGCTTCGACGTCCGCTTGCGCGGCATGCACAGCGTGACGGACACGGCCCCAGAGATCGACCTCATAGGACAACGCGCCGCCCAATATGAACTGATTGACCGTTACCGGCTCCCCGGGGCCGACGGGGCGCCCGGCCGACAACCTCTCGCGCGAGGCGGACGCCTGGGCATCGAGCGTAGGATATTGTGCAGCGCCTGCGGCGCGGGCGTTGGCCACTGCCTGATCATAGCGGGCAAGCGCAGCGGCGAGCGTCGGGGTCGCCGCATCCACCTTCGCCATCAGGCCGTCAAGGACGGGATCGTCAAAGGCGCGCCACCAGCTGCCCCGATCGAGGGTATCGGCAGGCTGTGCCGCCGCCCAGGTTGCACCGTGCTTGAACGATGATGGCACGGCCACCTCCGGCAGTGCGCGCGGCTCTACAGTCGCGCAGCCGGCAAGGCCGAGTGCGGCGAGAGCCAGAAAACTAGCTTTTCGCATTGGAAACCTTCGGTACGTCAGCCTGAACCACTCGCACCTGCTCGCCGTCGATGAGGGCGTCAGGCGGCGTCAGGACAATCCGATCCTGTGCAGTAACGCCGGAGAGGATCTCAATTGTCGCGCCCTGATCGCGGCCGACTGTGACAGGCCGCATCGAGATTCGATCGTCTCCATTGACCACAGCGACCCGCGTGCCTTCGGATCCAAGGATCAGCGCGCTGGCCGGAATCTGGAACGCACCGCCAGCGCCGGGAACCGGAACCCGCACATCCACATAGGCTCCAGGAGGCAGACGGCGTTCGCGGTTGTCCACCAGAAATTCAACGAGCATTGTGCCTGAGCGGCGATCGATGGCCTCATTGGTGCGGACCAGCACCGCCTCGAAGTTCTGGCCCGGTTTCCCCGGCAACGAGAACTGCGCCCGCACGCCTTCAGCCAGACCATGCGTGACGGTTTGGGGAACACGAACGTAGAGGCGCAAACGGCTGACGTCCGCTATTGTAAACAACGGCCCGCTCCCGGCGCCGCCTGCGCTCACCAGCGCACCGATCTGGGCTGAGCGGCTGGTGACCACGCCATCGAATGGAGCCTTGAGCTGTGTGAAGCCACGCAATGCGCTCAGCCTGCCCACGTTGGCGCGCGCCGCTTCCGCTCGCGCATTGATCGAGGCGAGTTGGCCCCGCTTTTCATCGCGTTCCTGCCGCGACACGGCATCCTTGGCGAACAGGCTCTCCCATCGTTTTGCACTGATCTCGGCCAGTTCGCGATCGGCGACCGCCGTTTGGTAATCAGCCTGTGCCTGAACAAGCTGCTGATCGAGTTCTGGCGCATCGAGTTCGGCGAGCGTCTGCCCGGCACGCACCGCATCACCGATATCGGCGTGCCAGGCGCGCACATAGCCGCTCACCCGCGCCGTGATTTCGGCACGGTTATAGGCTTCCAGCGTGCCGGGCAGGATGATCTGCCCGTCTTGAGCCGGGCGAGGCAGCACCACGCTTACGTTCGTGACGGCGTTCTCGGCTACGATAGTTGCTTGCTCGCGCTCCGCCGCGCCGCGCGCCATCAGGCCGCCGCCGACGAGCACGAGGGCGAGAACGGTGCCACCGCCGGCGTAACGCCAGGTCCGCTTGCTTGAGGGTTGGTCAAACATGCTTGAATTCTAGCTCCCGTGTCTGAGATGCGGGCGCACCCTTGCGATGCGCGAAGCTGAAAAGCGCGGGCACGAACAAGAGCGTCGCGACCGTCGCGAAAATGAGGCCGCCAATGACCGCCCGGCCAAGCGGCGCGTTCTGCTCGGCCCCCTCGCCGATGCCGATCGCCATCGGGGCCATGCCGATGATGATCGCAAGCGCGGTCATGATGACGGGCCGGAAGCGCACGACCGCGGCCTCCAGGGCAGCCCGAACGGCATCGCCCGTCTCGGCCAAGCGCTCGCGCGCGAAGCTGACGACCAGGATCGAGTTGGCGGTCGCCACACCCATGCACATGATCGCGCCGGTTAATGCGGGCACGGAGATCGTCGTGCCGGTCAGGAACAGCATCCAGACGATGCCGGCAAGGGCGGCGGGAAGCGCGCCGATGATGACCAGGGGATCAACCCAGCTTTGGAAGTTCACAACAATGATGAGGTAAATGAGGACGACCGCGCCGATCAGCCCGAAGGCGAGACCCGAGAAGGCCTGGTTCATCGTCTGATATTGCCCGGCGATGGTGACGTTCACGCCCTTCGGCCGCTCTTTCTCCAGGCTCGCAATGGCATGCTGGACATCACGTGCAACCGCGCCGAGGTCCCGGCCCTGCGTGGTCGCATAGAGATTGACGACCGGCTGGATGTTGGAGCGGCTGACGACCGAGAAGGTCGTATCGCGCGTGATGCGGCCAATCCCGCCCAGGGTTTGATCGTCCTCTGCTGCGGACGAACCAATCGGAAGCGATTCCAGTGACGCAAGCGAGTCAACCCGCATCTCCGGAACCTGAGCCACCACCGGATAAGAGACGCCGTTTTGAGGGTTCAGCCAGTACACCGGTGCCGTCTGCATCGTCCCCGCAAGCGCAGTGGCGAGATTGTTGGTCACATCACGTTGGGTCAGCCCATACTGGGCTATCCGCGCGCGATCGATGTCGACCTTGATCTGGGGGTAGCGCGACGATTGCTGAACTCGTGCATCGGCGAGGCCGGGAATGGCACGGATGCGCTGGAGCAGCTTTTTCGCGTAAGCCTCGTTGGCGGCAAGGTTGCGGCCGCTCACTTGAATATTGATGGGTGCGGGTGAGCCGAAGTTGAGAATCTGACTGGTGATATCCGCAGGCAGGAAAGCGAAATCGAAGCCAGGGAAACTTTTTGGCAGTTCCCGGCGCAGCGTCGCCACATGATCTTCCGTGGGTGACCGGTCACGCTGAAGGGTGATCAATATGTCACCTTCATGCGGGCCGACCGTCCCCGAATTGTTGTAGACGAGGTTGAGCGGGGCAGAAGAGAGGCCGATGTTGGCGACCATGGATTTGACCTGCCCAGCCGGGATCAGCTCTCGCACCCGGTTCTGCACTTGTGAAAACACTGCCGCACTGTCTTCAAGACGCGTGCCGACCGGTGCGCGAACGTGCAGGGCAATTTGTCCGGCATCAACGCTGGGAAAGAAGTCACGGCCCAGCGTTGGAATGAGAAGCAGCGATGCCAGCATCACCGCCAGGAAGGACGGCATGAAGACCTTGCGGGCGACAAGAATGCGGGCGAGCAGATTGCCGAACCGATCCTTTTGCCGGTCGAACCAATCGGAGAAACGATGCTGGACGCGCGCAAGCGGGTTGGATGATCCGGCGCGCCGTTCCTCGTTCTCCTTGTTGTGAGGGCGCAGCAAATACATCGCCATCGTCGGGATGAGCGTGCGCGAGAGGATGAACGAGGTGATCATGGCGAAGATCACCGCAAGCGCCATCGGCACGAACAGATAACCCGCAACGCCGGGCAGGAAGAACATCGGCACGAAGACGATGCAAATGCAGGTGACGGACACGAAAGCAGGCGTGACGATCTGCACCGCGCCGTCCATGATCGACTTGAGCACCGGCTTGCCCTGCTCGAGGTGCCAGTTGATGTTCTCGATCGTGACCGTGGCGTCATCCACAAGAATGCCGATCGCCAGCGCCAGGCCGCCGAGCGTCATGATGTTGAGACTGTGCCCGGTTGCGCCAAGAGCGAAAACCGCGCCGAGAATCGCCAGCGGAATGGTGATGACGATAATGACGGTCGACCGCCAGGAGCCGAGAAACAGCAGGATCATCAGCGACGTCAGAACGGCGGCGAGCACGCCTTCATAGGCAACGGCGGAAACCGCGGCCTTCACCAGCACCGACTGGTCACCGATGAGCTGCACCTTGAGGCTTTCCGGCAAGCCCTCGGTGATGGCGGGCAGGCGATTGCGGATCGTCTCAACGATGGTGAGAGTGGAGGCTGCACCGCTCTTCAGGACCGTCATCAGTGCCGAACGCTGGCCTTCGACCTGGACGATATTGGTCTGGGGCGGCGCGCCGTCCCGCACCTGGGCGACATCGCGCATGAGTATGGTGGCGCCATCGACGACCTTGACGGGCAGGCTGCTGAGCTGTTCGATCGAGTCCGGCGCGTTGTTGAGCCGCACATTATACTGCAAGCCGCCGATCTTCGCGTAGCCAGCCGGTGTAATCTGTGTCTGCGCGGCGAGTGCAGCGGCGACGTCATTGGCGGACAGTCCCTTTGAGCGCAGGGCTTCGGGATCGATATCGATCTGGATCTGGCGCTGCTTGCCGCCGAAGGGGAACGGCATGGCGACACCTGGCACGGTGACGAGGTGGGGGCGAACCTGATTGACGCCCAGGTCAAAGAGTTGCTGTTCGCTCAAACCCTTGCCAGACAACGCAATCTGGGCAATCGGCACGGTCGAGGCATCATAATTGGTAATCAGCGGCGGCGTGATGCCTGGGGGCAATTGCCGCAAAATCGTTTGGGAAATGGACGTAACCTGTGCTGTCGCCGTGCGGATATCGACGCCGGGCTGGAAATAAATGCGTACGACCGCCATGCCGTTGACCGACTGGCTTTCGATCCGCTCGATATTGTTAACGGTCGTCGTCAGCACCCGCTCGAATGGGTTGACGATGCGGCCGGCCATATCTTCCGGCGACAGGCCGTTATAGCTCCAGACGGCGGCAATGACGGGCACGCCGATCCGCGGGAAAATGTCGACGGGCATGCGTAGGATAGAGAGCATCCCGAGCCCGAAGATCAGAATGGCGAGGACGATAAAGGTCAGCGGCCGTGTCAGCGCAATCCGCACAAGCGCGATCATTGGCGGACGCTCCGCCGATGATTGGTCAATTTCAGCATCAATGATTCCTCCCGTTGCGGGGAGAAAACAAGCCGTAGCTTAAGGCAGTCTTATGGAGTGTCCGCCAAGGTCAAAAAAAGCATGAACTGCGACGCATTACAGGGACCACGCAGGCCAAGCCTCCGGGGATCAGAGGACGTCAACACGCCGGCGAGCATGTTGATTTCGGCAATTGCAGTGTTAAGGGTGAACACATGAAGCCGATCAAACCCGGCTTTTCGCCGACACGCTGCCTGCCGCCCCCATTGCGAGTTCTCGCGGGAAAGAAGATATCAAAATAAACTTGGCGGTTGAGAGAAAGCGATGAGGAAATGCCCGCTCAATGGCCACAAGCGGGAATCGAAGCATGTACGCAGCGACCGTCCGGTTTTCCGCTGCCGCAGCCCAAACCTGCCTGTCTGCTCACGGCCAAAAGCCGAGGAACCACCGGACCGCAGCGCGCCCAAATCGGACATCCTCCTAGATTTTCGGGAATGCTCGAACGTGCATCAGTTGATCGGGATATCCGTTGGTGGCCATTGCCAACGGGAGCCATCATGCACCAGATCAAACCAGGCTATAAGCTGGTTAAGAATTGATATTTACGTTTTCCTCCCGGTTCGTTGTTGCCGCTACATCGGCCACACGGCAGGAATGACGGCCAGGGCGGTGGCAGCCGTGAGCACGGCAAGCGGCAGTCCGAGCTTGCCGAAGTCGGTAAAGCGGTAGCGCCCCGGCCCCATAATGATGGTATTGTTCTGGTGCCCGAAGGGGGTGAGGAAGTCGGTCGAGGCTCCCACCGCCACGGCCATCAGGAACGCCTCCGGCCGCAGGCTCGCGCCCTCCGCCACGCTCAGCGCGATGGGGGCCATGAGGATGACCGTCGCCGGGTTGTTCAGCACCGGCGTGATGGCCATGGAGGCGAAGAGCACACCCGCCAGCAGCGCATATGGCCCGGCATCGCCCGCCAGCCCCAGCACCCGGTGGGCGATCAGGTCGGCCGTGCCCGAGGTTTGCAGCGCAGTGCCGATAGGGATCATCGCGCCGAGTAAAACGATCACCGACCAGTCGATCTGTGCCGGTGCCTCGCTCGCGCGGATGACCCGGGCCAGCGCCAGGCCAACAACGCACAGCACGAAGGCGATGGCCGTCGGCACGATGTCTGCCGCCGCCAGCACGATCGCCCCGGCAAACAGCAGGATCGGCAGCGCCTGCCGCGTGGCCGACAGCTGAAGGCGGCGCGGCGCGAGCGGCAGGCAGCCGAGATATTTCACCGCGTCGTGCATGGCCTGCGGCTCGCCCTGCAGCAGGAGCACGTCGCCAACGCCCAGGCTTTCCTCGTGAAAGCGCCCCTCGAAGCGGCGGCCCTGACGCGCGGCGGCGAGCAGGCGGATGCCGAAGCGCCCCGGCAGGTCGAGCGAGTCCGGGGTGCTGCCCGGCACCAGCGAGCCCGGGGTGACCACGGCCTCCATCATCGCGGTGCCCTGCACCGGCGGCACGCCTGCCAGCGCCGCCACGCCCGATTGCAGCAGCGCCTCCAGCCGCCGGGTTTCCGCCTCGATGAGCAGAATATCCCCACTGGCCAGCCGCTGCTCCGCCAGCCGCCCGAACAGGCGCATGCCCTCCCGCACCACGCCGTGGACCTCGATGCCGAAGGCGCGGGCCGCGGCCTCCACTGTCTGTCCCGCGAGCGGAGAGCCGAGCGCGATCTCGACCTCCGTGACGTAATCCATCACATCGAAGGCGTCGGGCGAGGTCTCCTCCTCCTCGCTTGCCCGGCGGGTGCGGAACCAGCCCACCACGAGCAGATAGGCCAACCCCACGCCGGCAACCGCCAGCCCCACGGGCGCGAAGTCGAACAGGGAGAACCGCAACCCCGTTTCCTGATACCGGAAGTTGGAAATGAGCAGGTTGGGCGGCGTGCCGATAAGGGTGATCATGCCGCCCAGCAGGGTGGCGAAGGAGAGCGGCATGAGCAGGAGGCCGGGAGTGTACCGGAACCGCCTTGCCGCCGCGAGCGCCAGCGGCAGAACGAGGGTGAGCGCCGCCACATTATTCATGAAGGCCGAAAGCGCCAGCCCGAGCGTGCACAGGAGCGCCATGTGGTGAAAGGGGCTGGCGGTCAGCGCCGTCATGCGCTGTCCCAGCCGCGCCACCGCGCCGGAACCGGAGACCGCCGCGCTGATGACCAGCACGGCGGCCACCGTGATCACCGCCGGATTGCCGAAGCCCGAGAAGGCGTCCTGCGCCGGCACGAGGCCAGCGAGGACGCACAATATCAGGCTGATGACCGCGATCAGATCGTAACGCCACCGGTCGAGGCTCATTGCAGTGAGCGTGCCGGCTAGGATCAGCAGCAGTAGTCCCTGGCTTGGAATCATGCCCGCAAGGTGCGTCAGGATTCTGCGTTTTGCGAGTGGCTTTCCGCCGCCGCCGCCGCTTTTTCAGGAGACCGCCGCCAGACGCGGCTCAGCCGTGATCCACCCATTGCTCTCGCCCGGTTCGCCCCCGCGCGGGAACACGCCGTAGCGCCGGGGGCACAGCAGCACGCGCGTGCCCGGGGCGAGCCGCAGGCGGCCGTCCACCGCCGCCTCGGGCAGCTCCACGCTGAGCGGACCGTGACCGCCCGGAATCTCCACCTCCAGCCGGATGAGGCCCGCCAGACGGCGGCTTGTCCGCACCACGCCGGGTATGGACCGGGCCCGGTCGTCGCCCAGTTCAAGGTCGTGGGCGCGCACATAAAGGTTGGCCGCCCCTTCGAGGCCGTGGGGGCGGGCGGCGGGCAGGATGGTCTCGTAGCCGTCCAGCACCACATGGCCATCCCTCACCTCGACGGGCAGCACGTTGACCGCGCCCAGGAAGCCATAGACGAACGGCGTTGCCGGTTCGTTGTAGACCTCGTCCGGCGTGCCCACCTGCGCGATCTGCCCGTCATGGATGATGACCACCCGGTCCGCCAGCTCCAGCGCCTCCTCCTGATCGTGGGTGACGAACACGGTGGTGTGGCGGGTCTTGTCGTGCAGGTCGCGCAGCCAGCGGCGCAGGTCCTTGCGCACCTGCGCATCGAGCGCGCCGAAGGGCTCGTCGAGCAGCAGGATGGAGGGGTCGATGGCCAGCGCCCGGGCCAGCGCCACGCGCTGGCGCTGGCCGCCGGAAAGCTGGGCGGGATACCGGGCATCCAGCCCTTCCAGCTGCACCAGCGTCAGCAGCTCGCGCACCTTGGCGGCGATTTCCTCCCGCCCGGGGCGCAGGCCGCGCGGGCGCACTCTGAGGCCGAAGGCGATGTTGTCGAACACGGTCATGTGGCGGAACAGGGCATAGTGCTGGAACACGAAGCCGATGTGCCGCTCCTGCACGGTTTTGGCGAAGGCGTCCTCGCCCCCGAACAGGATGGAGCCGTGGCTGGGAAACTCCAGCCCGGCGATCAGGCGC
>Ga0164243_10001635_pt1 | contig 37923 bp, 39 predicted proteins | sample OricompcompostOP_FD_108781 | JGI IMG/M metagenome (GOLD analysis project Ga0164243, IMG submission 108781) | Organic Plus compost microbial communities from Emeryville, California, USA - Original compost - Organic plus compost (OP) | ecosystem: Engineered > Solid waste > Mixed feedstock >...
AGGACTTCCCCGATGCCCGGCAGGTGCGGCTGGCGCGCAACTACCGCTCCACCGCGCCGATCGTCGCGGCCGCCGGGCAGGTGATCGCGCCCGGCTCGCTGGTGCGGGAGCGGCGCTTCGAGCCGGCCCGGTTGGAGCCGGACGCGCCGGTGCCGGGACTGCACCTGGCCGCCACGCCCACCGCCGAGGCGGAGTGGGTGGCGCGCACCGTCGAGGAACTGGTCGGCGGCACCTCGCACCGGTCGTTCGATTCGGGCCGCGTCGACTCCCGATCGTCTGTCCAGGATGGATTGTCCTTCGGGGACATCGCGGTGCTCTACCGGACCGACGCGCAGGCCGCGCCGTTGATCGAGGCCTTCACGCGGGCCGGCCTGCCGGTGCAGAAGCGCTCGCACAACCGCCTCGGCGATCATCGCGCGGTGGCCGCGCTCGCCCGCGAGCTGCGGTTCGCCACCGGCGCGGAGCCCGGCCCCCTGGTGGACCGGGTGCGTGCCGCCGGCCGGTCGCTCGCCGAGGGTCGACCGCGTCTCTTCGACGGCGACGGCCTCGGGGACGCGGCGGGGCAGCCGCCCGCGATGCTGCCCGCGGCCGAGGTCTACGCGGCGGTGGAGTTGCTGCTGCCGCTGGCCGATCGGTACGGCGACGACCTCGCGGGCCTGCTGCAGGCGATCGCCACCGGGGCCGAGGTCGACGCGCTCGATCCCCGGGCGCAGGCGGTCACGCTGGCCACGCTGCACGCGGCGAAGGGTCTGGAGTGGCCGGTCGTCTTCGTGGTCGGCTGCGAGGACGGCCTGCTGCCGCTGCGGCTGCCCGGCACGCCGGTCACGGACGCGGACCTGGCCGAGGAGCGGCGGCTCTTCTTCGTCGGTGTCACTCGCGCCCAGCGGCGCCTCTACCTGTCGCACTGCGCGCGGCGTACCCGACACGGCGTCGAGCAGCAGCCCCGGCGCACCCCCTACCTCGACCCGGTCGACCCCGGGCTGCTGGAGCGGCTGGGTGGTCCGGCGCAGGCGCCCACCGCTCCCCGGCACCGCCAGCTGCGCCTGCTCTGAGGCCGGCGAGTTGGCCGTCCGGGGGTACCTGCTCGCGGCGGGCGCACGCTAACGTGTGCGCGGCAGCGGACGCAGGCCCGTTGTTGCGCGTGCCCGTCCGGCGTCGACAGTTGCGGCGGGTCCGTAGCGTGCGTGCCGAGGAGGAGAGATGACCAACCCGCCGATGGGCGAGCCGGCCTACGCGCCGCCGCAGGATCCGTGGGCCGGCACCCAGGGCATGGCGGCCGCGCCGACGGATCCCCTTCCGCAGGCCCCGCCCGCGTACGGTCAGTTCGCGCCGGGCGTCGCCACGCCGAGCGCGCCGAGCTGGTCACAGGACACGATCGCGCAGGGCGACCCGTACGGCTATGTGCCGCAGCGGAGCAGCGGTGTGGGCAAGTACATCGTCGTGGTGATCCTCGTTCTGCTGCTCGGCGGTGGTGGCGGGTTCGGTGCCTGGTACTTCATCACCAACCGCTACGACCAGCAGCTCGGTCTCGGCCAGGGCACCAGCGCCACCCCCTCCGCGAGCGCGACCACCTCGGTGCCCGTCGCGGTGGTGCCGAGCGAACTGAAGGTCGGGGACTGCATCTTCGACGTGGCACCGCAGGGCGCCGACCAGCCGGTCATGGTGCTCTCGCCGTGTGACCGTAACGGCGCTCTCAAGATCGTGTCGATCTTCAGTGGTGTCACGATCCCCGAGGGGCCCGGCAAGGACGGCGCGAAGGGCACGTTCGACGACACCACCTACAACGCGCTGTGCAAGACCCGTCCGGGCGCCTACTACTTCTACGACGACCCGGACGACGCCGGCGACTGGTTCTTCTGCGCGTCGGTGGTCAAGACCGCCGCCTGATCCCCACGCCGGCCCGTGGCCCCGAGGCGGGCCACGGCGGTCAGGGCGAGTTGACCCACTCGTCGGTGCCGTCGGCGAAGTGCTGGTGCTTCCACACCGGCAGCCGCGCCTTGACCTCGTCGACGAGGCGGGCACAGAGCGCGAACGCGTCGCCGCGGTGGGCGGTGGCGATCGCCGCGGCGAGGGCGATGTCACCGATGCCCAGTTCGCCGACGCGGTGCGAGACAGCCAGGGCCCGTACGGCCGGGTCGGCGGCGATCTCCTGGGCCACCTCGGCGAGCACCGCCTCGGCGCTGGGGTGCGCCTCGTAGATCAACCGGGTCACGCCCCGCCCGTGGTCGTGGTCGCGGACCACGCCGGCGAAGGAGACGACCGCGCCGGCGGCGGGGTCGGCGACGGCGGCCTCGTGCTCGGCGAGGTCCAGCGGTTCGAGGGTCACCGCGACGCGAACGATCATGGCCGCTGCCCCGGGAAGATCGGCAGCGGCAGCAGCGGCACCCGCGTACCGGGCGTGCCCTCGGTGCCGGGCGCGATGACGGCGAACCCGTCGGCGCGGGCCAGGCCGCGCAACATGGCCGAGGCCGAGTGCGCCAGCGGGCGGGCCCGGCCGTCGTCGTCGAGGCGGACCAGCGCCAGGTGGGTGAAGTCCCCCCGTCCGCCGATCGGCTCGGCGAGCGTGACCAGCGGCAACGTCCCGGGACGCTGACCGTTCAGTCCCCGCAGCAGCGGCATCACCAGCGAGACGAGGGCGACGATCGCCGACTGCGGGTTGCCGGGCAGGCCGGCGACGAAGGCGGGTCGCCCGTCGGGCCGGGGCACGCTGGCGAGCAGCATCGGGAAGCCGGGCCGCACCGCCACCGAGTCGGCGAGGTAGGTCGCGCCGAGCGCCTCCAGTGCCGGGTGCAGGTGGTCGACCGGGCCGTGCATGGTGCCGCCGGTGGTGCAGACCAGGTCGGCGCCCGCCAGTGCCTGCTTGAGGGCGTCGATGTGGGCCGCCAGGGTGTCCGTGACCGGGCCGGTGGCGAGCACGCCCTCGGTGGTGACGCGGGCACCGAGCCGGCTCAGCCACCCCGGCACCTGGGGTCCGAGCGAGTCGCGCACGCGCCCCAGCCCCGCGGTGCCCTCGGTGAGCAGTTCGTCGCCGAAGACCACCAGCGTGGCCCGGGGCGGCGGGGTCACGGTGAGGTTGTCGTAGCCGCACGCCGCCGCCAGGCCCAGCACGCCCGGAGTGATCGGGGTGCCGGCCGGCAGCAGTTCCTCGCCCGCGGGTGCCTCGTCGCCCTGGTCGCGCCAGTCGCGCTGGGGTCGGGCACGGCCGTCGACGCGGCCATCCGCGTCGATCGTGCTGTCCTCGACGCGGATGATCTCGTCGGTGCCGGCGGGCACCATCGCGCCAGTGGCGATCTCCATCGCCTCACCGCTGCCCAGCGGCGGTGGCACCGACCCGGCCAGCGCCCGGCCTATCACGCGCCACGGCCCGGCGCCGCGCACCGCGTAGCCGTCCACACTGGACGTCGGGAAGGCGGGCAGGTCGGTCAGCGTCGCCAGGGGCGCGGCCAGCGTCAGCCCGTCGGCGGCGGCCAACGGTACGGTCACCGGGGCCGGGCGGGCGGCGAGGCCGGCCTCGTAGGCGCTCGCTCGGGCCTGCTCCCACGGGACGGGTTGTCCGGGCTTCACGCCCTGACCCTATCGGGCCTCGCCCGCCGCCGCCGTGCTCAGTGTCACCGCGAGCCCGCCAGCGGGCTCAGTGGTCGGCGCGAGCCCGCCAGCGGGCTCAGTGGTCGGCGCGAGCCCGCCAGCGGGCTCAGTGTCACCGCGAGCCCGCCACCGGGCTCAGTGGTCGCCGCCGCGCAGCTGACTGACCGCATGGGCGAGCACCGGCCCGAGCACGGCCAGCCCGTCGCGAGCACCACCCGTGGAGCCGGGCAGGTTGACCACGAGGGTGGTGCCGCGGACGCCGGCCAGTCCCCGGGAGAGCACCGAGGTCGGCACCCGGTCGCGGGAGTAGGCCCGGATCGCCTCGGCGATGCCGGGGACCTCGTAGTCCAGCAGCGCCCGGGTCACCTCGGGAGTGCGGTCGGTGGGGGTGACGCCGGTGCCGCCACTGGTGATCACGACGTCCACCCCGTCGTCGACCGCCGCCCGGATCGCCTCACCCACCGGGTCGCCATCCGGCACGACCACCGGATCACCCACCTCGAATCCGAGCTGCCGCAGGCCGGCCACGATGATCGGTCCGCTCGCGTCGGCATAGACCCCGGCCGAGGCACGGTTCGACGCGACCACGACGGTCGCTCTCACGGCGCACCGTCGGTCTCGACGACGACGGCACCGTCGGACGGGACGGGCCGCTCCCACAAGCCGGTCTTGCCGCCCTCCTTGCGCAGCACCCGCACCTCGTCGAGGCTGGCCGCCGGATCGACTGCCTTGATCATGTCGATCATCGCGAGGCCGGCCGTGGCGACCGCGGTGAGCGCCTCCATCTCCACGCCCGTACGGTCGGCGGTCCGCACGGTCGCGGTGATGCCGATCGCGCTCTCGTGCACCTGCAGCGCGACGTCGACGCCGTGCAGGGCGATCGGGTGGCACAGCGGGATGAGGTCGGGCGTGCGTTTGGCGCCGAGGATGCCCGCGATCCGGGCGACGCCGAGGGCGTCTCCCTTGGGCAGGCCGTCGGCGAGCAGCAACGCGATGACCTGTGGCGTCGTGCGCACCGTGCCCGCGGCGACGGCCGTCCGGGCCGTCACCTCCTTGGCGCTCACGTCCACCATGCGTGCCGCGCCGGAGGCGTCGACGTGTGTGAGGCCGCTCTCCACGGCGCCGACACTACGCCACGGCAGGACCGGCCGACTTTCAACCAGGGGGATGGTTAATCCGTGCTACGGACCGGGTATCGGGGGCCGAGGGGGTGAAACCGATGAACGACTGGCTGTGACCTGATGGAAAAACCGCCACGACTTTCACTAAATGGGCGGTCGTGGTGCTGTTGTCGTGCCCAGATTCCGCCTACGCTGACTCTCCGACGCCATCGGGTGAGGTCGGTACGCGCGGGCTTGGGGGCAGGACCCGTCGTAGCAGTCCGATCGTTGGGCCGGGGCGGCGTGCGCTGGCGAAGGGACTGCGCGGGTGACCCGACTTGGACGGGTGCGACCGCTGCCGTGGGTGACGGGCGCGCTGATCACGGCTGCCGTGGTGGCAGTCGGAGTCCAGGTTGCGCTGATGCGGGGCGGCGCGGTCGCGGGCTGGAACACGCCGGCGATGCCGGGCTGGGTCGTGCTCGCGCTGGTCGCCCTCGTGGCGGTGGCGAGCGCGGCGGTCGTGCGGATTCGCGTGCGCTCGACCATCGCCGGCACCGCCTGGACGGACTCGGCGATCCTGCTCTGCATCGTGACGCTGCCCGGTGGCCTGGTCGCGGCCGTCGTCTTCGCCGGTGTGCTGCTCGGCAAGCTGCTGTCGGGCGTGACGCCGTACAAGTCGATCTTCAATGCCAGCAAGGACGCCCTCTCCGCGACCGCGGGCGTGGCCGTGGCGCTGCCCTTCGCGCTGACCCACGAGGTTGCGCTGGACAACCCGTTCGCGCTGGTGCTGGTCGCGGCGACGATCACCGCGGTGGAGTTCGCCATCGGCGCGCCGGTGCTGGCACTCGCCTCGGGCATGCCGTGGTGGCGGCTGCACCGCGACGATGCCGACATCAAGGCCGCCTTCTTCGTCGGCAAGCTGCTGGTCTCGGTGGCGACGCTCGCGCTGATCCGCAACGACCTGCGCGCCGTGCTCGTCATTCCGCCGATCGCGTTGTGCCTGCACCTGCTCTTCGCCAGTGAGGTGCGCGTGCGTGCCGATCGCAACGCGCAGCGGTTGCTGGCCGAGACGGCGGAAGGGTTGGCCGGTGGCGACGTGCGGACCGTGCTCGCGACGGCGGCCGGTGACGCCGTACGGCTGTTCAACGCGGAGGAGGCCGAGGTCTTCCTGCCGGACGGGCCGGACGGGCCGGTCCTGGCGCGCGGCGACGCGACCGGCCAGGTGTGGTTGGGCGAGCCGGGGTCGGCCCCGCCGCTGAACCCCTGGCCACCGCGATCGCGCACGTTCGCCGCGCCGCTGACGGTCGGCGGCCAGCCCGGCGGCGAGGTGCGCCTGCGCTACGGCGGCCCGGTGAGCCTCTCGCCCCGGGAACTGCTCACCCTGCGCACGTTCGCCTCGGCCGTCCGCACCGCGGCGCACGACGCCCGCGTCTCCACCCTGGCCGAGCGGCGCGACGCCGACCTGCTGCGGGTGGACCCGCTGACCGGGCTGGCGAACCGCAAGCGGTTCGAGGAGCTCACCGAGGCGGCGTTGACCGAGCCGGGACTGACGGCGGTGCTCGTCATCGAACTCGGCTCCTTCTCGGACGTGACCACCGCGTTCGGTTTCCGGGCGGCCGACCGGCTGCTCGCCGAGGTGGGCGAGCGACTGGCCAGGGCGGCCGCGCCGGGGGAGTGGGTGGCCCGCCTCGACGGGGACGAGTTCGCCGTGCTGCTGGCGAACGCGGGCTCGACGCCGGCCGCCTGGGAGCGGGCGCTGGAGTTGGTCATGGGCCTCGACGCCCCGGTGGAACTGCCTGGTGAGCCGGCCGTACGGGTTCCGGTGGCGGCCTGTGCCGGGCTGGCCGTCGCGACCTCGCCGAGCGTGCTGGTCCCTGGTGCGCGGGCCGGGTTGGACGCGGTGGCCGAGTTGCTCCGGCGCGCGGACGTGGCGCGGCAGCAGGCGCGGCGCACGGGGCCACGGGTGGTGCGGTACACCCCGCAGCACGACTCGACCGACGTGGCGACGCTGACGCTCGCCGCGGAGCTGGCGCGCGCGCTCGATCAGGGCGAGATCGTGGTGCGGGTGCAGCCGATCGTCGACCTCGCCAGCGGCCTGCTGATCGGGGTCGAGGCGCTGGCCCGCTGGCACCATCCCGACCTGGGCGAGCTGGACCCGCACCGGTTCCTCGCCGCGGTCGAACGCGCCGAACTCGTCGCCGGCTTCGACCGTGCCGTGCTCGATCAGGCGTTGGGTGCGCAGGCGCGGCTGCGGGCCGTGAACCTGTCGGTGCCGGTGGCGATCAACGTCACCGCGCGCAGCCTGCTCGACCCGCGGTTCGCCGAGACGGTGCACGCGTGCCTGCGGCGGCATCGGGCGAGCGCGGCCGACCTCGTCGTCGAACTCACCGAGAGCATCACGCTGGCCGAGATCGCCCAGGTCGAGCACGTGCTCACCCGGCTGCAGGCCGATGGCGTCCGGCTGGCGCTGGACGACTTCGGCACGCACTCGTCGGCACTCGCCCTCGTGACCCGCCTGCCGTTCGTCGACCTCAAGATAGATCGATCCTTCGTGGCCGGGATGCTCGACCGGCCCGAGGCGCTGGCCGTGGTGCGGTCCACGGTGGACATCGGGCGGTCGCTGGACCGGACGGTGGTGGCGGAGGGCATCGAGCGCGAGGAGCAACGGCGCAAGCTGCACGACCTGGGCTGTCGGGTCGGCCAGGGGCATCTGTTCGGCAAGCCGGTATTCATCGACGAACTCTTGTCGATGGTGAAGCCGGGCCCGGACGGCGTCGCGGGCCGGCTGGCCGCACCCCTGAGCGGCGACGCGCACTGAGACTCGCATCTGCGTGCGTGCTGGCGAGGGTCGGTATCGTAGGGCCACCCCGACGCACCCCTGGAGACCCCGTGGACGAGCCGACCGCCGAACCGCTGTTCACCGACGATCCGGCGACGATGGACCTCGGCGCCAAGGTGGACCAGGCGTGGTCGGATTTCCAGGACGCCCTCGCGGCGGCACTGCCCGCGCTGCCCGATCCGGTGGCGGCGCTGGACATCACGCTCGACCCGACGGCCGCCGAGCAGGGCGACGCGCTCTACACGGTGACGCTCGACCTGTCCCAGCCGGGGGAGCTGCGCGCGTTCGCAGTGAGCAACCGGATGCTGCCGCGCGCCCACCAGTTGTCCATGAAGCGCCTCGGCGACGTCATGGCGCTGGGCTGGTCACCGCCGGGTGTGGTGCCGGGCTCGGGTGAGCGGTTCGGCCTGGTCCTGCCCCGGGGTGAGGCGGTGCGGGCGGCGAAGATCATCACGCGGACGCTGCGCGAGGTCTACGGCTCGCCGCACCCGGCGTTCCTGCTCTACGCCGCGGTGAGCGAGGAGGGCAAGGCGCTGGCCACGCCGCCGCTCGGGGCCGCCCGGGCCGAGGAGGCGGAGGGCATTCCGCAACTGGGCCATCTCAACCACGCCCTGCCGCTCGCGGACCGGGTGGCGCTGGTGCTGGCGGCGATGCTGCGGGTGACCCCCGACTCCCTGCCGGTCGACCAGGACGGCGACTTCGGCATCCGGTCCGGTTCGGCCATGGTCTTCGTGCGGGTGCGGGAACAGCCACCGCTGGTCGAGGTTTTCTCACCGGTGCTCACCGAGATCCCCGAGAACCAGCGGCTGTACCAGCGCCTCTCGGAGCTGACCCATCGCATGCCGCTGGGCCGGCTCTACTGGGCGGGCAACACGGTCTGGGCGGGCGTGCCGGTCTTCGGGCGTGACTTCCAGCCCAGCCATCTGATGTTGGCCGTCGAGGTGATGACCGGTCTGGCCGACGAACTCGACGACCGGCTGGTCAGCGAGTTCGGCGGGCGGCGGTTCTTCAGCGACGCCGAGACCGAGCCGGTTCCGGCCGCGCCGCCCGGCACCGACGAGCGCATCGGGCAGTACCTCTGACCGTACGGTCAGCTCTGCCCGTACCGGCTGACCGTACGGTCAGGTCTGCCCGTCCGCGGTGGGGGTCGCGCTGGCTCGCGCGACGTGCGGGGAGTCCACCAGCCGGGAGAGCACGATCATGCTCTTCGTCGAGACCACGAAGCTCTCCGACCGCAGCCGTTCGAGGGCCTGCTCCAGTTGGGGGATGTCGGCGGCGCGCAGGTGCACCAACGCGTCCGCCTCGCCGGCGACGGTGTAGGCACCGATGACGGACGGGTGGCGGCGGGCCGCGGCCGCGATCTGGGCCGGCGTGGTCCGCCCCGTGCAGTAGAGCTCGACGAACGCCTCGGTCGTGGTGCCGGTGGCCTCCGGGTCGACCAGGGCGGTGAAGCCCGTGATCACCCCGGCCGCCCGGAGCCGGTCGACCCGGCGCTTGACCGCGGGCGCGGAGAGCGAGACGAGCTGCCCGATCTCGGCGAATGACGAGCGCGCGTCCGCGGTCAGTGCCGCGATGATCGCGTGGTCTGTGGCATCGAGCTGCAACACTTCGTCCTTCCGCCCGCCCGATGGTAACTCCGCGCACGGGCCCGGTCGGACGAGCCGAGCAACGGCCGACCGCGGGATGGGCGGCGTTGTCGCGCCCGACTACAGTGCCGTTCGCCCACCTCTTCGCAGCCCCTGAGGAGCACCGTCATGCGCAGGTCGCTGGCTCACGACGCGGAATCGCCCCGCTCTGGCGAGAGCGGTCGTCGCCGCTGGCCGGCGCTGGCGCTGGGTGTGGTCGCCGCCGTCACGGTGATCGCCTGCGCCCACCCGAACGAGGTGCCCCGACCCGGCCAGACGGTGGCGGCGCCGCCCAGCACCACGCGTCCGGTGGTGACGACGGGCGCGGACGAGACGAAGACCGTCTGCTCGCAGGCACAGAGCCTCAACGACGCGGCGATCGCCGACCTCACCCGGCTGCTCAGCCAGGCACAGTCGGCGAAGGCGGCCAACGACACCGCCGCCGCGCTCACGGCGGTGACCAACGCCCAGAAGCGGGCCAAGGAGTGGTCGAGCGGCCTCGACGCGCTGACCGGCAAGAACATCAGCTCGCGGGTGCGCACGGCGCTGCAGAGCGGCATCACCACGATCAACAAGCTCGCCAACGCCCCGCTGAGCAGCCTCGCCACGATCGATCCGGAGCAGGTCCAGAAGGACATCACGAAGTTCCGCGACGACCTGCGGACCGCCTGCGCCTGACCCGGCGGGCCGCCCGTTCACAATGACGGGATGCGCCGGACGCTGGTACGACTCGGGATGGGCGGCCTGGCCGCGCTCGTCGGCGGGTGGGGGCTGTGGGCCCGGTTGTTCCCGGCCCATTTCTTCGAGCACTTCCCCGGGCTGGGCCACCAGTGGACCGCGGCCTATCCGCCCTACAACGAGCACCTGGTGACCGACCTCGGGGCGACCTTCCTGACGCTGGCCGTGCTGCTCGCCGTGGGGGCCTGCTCGCGGCTGCGCCCGGTGCGCACCCTCGCCCTGGTCGCGGTGGGCGTCTTCAACGTGCTGCATCTGAGCTTCCACTCGATGGACCGCGGCGAGATGGCGGGCCTCGACTACGGGGCGAGCATCGTCTCGCTGGTGGTCGGCGTGGTCGTGCCGGCCGTGCTGCTGGTGCTCGATCGCGGCGGCAGCGGCAGCGGCGGTGGCGGTGGCGGCGGCGAGCAGGAGACGGCGCCGGCGCGGGGGTCCGCGTGACCATCCACGCCACCGACCCGTTCGCGACGCCCGACGACGAACGCTCCCCGCTGCGGCGGCTGCGGGGACGGCTGCCGGTGCCCGTGACGCTGTGGACCGCGTACGGCCGGGACGACCGGCCAGCGGGGCTCACGGTGACCTCGGTGCTGGTGGGCGACGGGGACCCGGGCGTCGTGCTCGGCCTCATCGACGAGGAGTCCGACCTCTTCGACGCCGCCCGACACTCGGGCCGGTTCACCGTGCAGGTGTTGCGCGACGGCGACGGCCAGCTCGCCGATCAGTTCGCCGGACTGCTGCCCGCCCCCGGTGGGCTCTTCGCGCAGGGGCCCTGGCAACGCACGCCGTACGGTCCCGTACGGCCGACCCTGCGCACGTGGGCCGGGTGTCGGGTCGTCACGGTCGCGCCGGTCGGGTACGCGATGCTGGTGCAGGCCACCGTCGAGCACGTCGAACTCGGGGAGGATCCACCGCCGGCCCTGCTGCGCCACCGCGGCCGTTACTACGGTGGTCCGGTTTCCGCCCGCTGAGGCCGGTTAGGGTGTCGGCATGCAGATCCAGCCGAGGTTCGGCGCGGGCCACCGCATCCTCGTCGCGGGCGGGGCCGGGTTCGTGCCCTCCCACGTCGTGGACCGGCTCCTGGAGCGTGGCGCCGAGGTCGTGGTGGTGGACAACTTCATCACCGGGTCCAAGGAGAACGTCGCGCACCACGAGGGCGACCCGCGGTTCACCCTGATCGAGGCCGACGTCAGCGAAGGGCTGCCGGCCGGGGTGAGCGCGCTGGAGGGCCGGTTCGACGCGATCCTGCACCTCGCGTCGCCCGCGAGCCCGACCGACTTCCGCCGGTACGCCCTGGAGATCATGCGGGTCAACGGGGTCGGCACGCTGCACCTGCTGGAGCGGGCGGTCGCGGATGGCGCCCGCTTCCTGCTCGCCTCGACCTCCGAGGCCTACGGCGACCCGCTGGTGCATCCGCAGCCGGAGACGTACTGGGGCAACGTGAACCCGATCGGGGTGCGTTCGGTCTACGACGAGTCCAAGCGGTTCGCCGAGGCGGCCACCATGGCCTACCACCGTGACCGGGGCGCGGACGTGGCGATCGTCCGGATCTTCAACACCTATGGCCCGCGCATGGCACTCGGCGACGGCCGGGCCATCCCCACGTTCATCACCCAGGCGCTGCGGGGCGAGCCGCTGACCGTCATGGGCACCGGAGCGCAGACCCGGTCCATCACCTACGTGGACGACCTGGTCCGCGGCATCCTGGCGCTGCTGGACTCGCGGGAGACGGGGCCGGTCAACTGCGGGACCGAGCACGAGATCTCGATGCTGGCGCTGGCCGAGTTGATCGTCTCGCTGACCGGCAGTTCCTCGCCCGTGATCCACGTGGAGAAGGCGCCCGACGACCCGGAGCGGCGCCGGCCCGATCTCACCCTGGCCCGTACGGTCCTGGGGTACGAGCCGAGCGTGCCGCCCGAGGTGGGCCTGCGCCGGACGATCGAGTACTTCGCAGGTCGGGTCGCGCGCTGAGAACCCGGATCGCGCGCCGGGTCGGCCTAGGCTAGACAGGGGATGTGCCAGGCGGCCAGCGAGGGCGGGGTGGATCATGGCTGGACATCGGCCCGCACCCGGCGACGACGACCCGGGCGAATCGGTGGAGCCGACGGGTGGGCACGACGATCCGCGCGAGCGCTTCACGGGGCGGGCGCGGGTGGCGTCGGTGGAAGGCGGTCTCGTCCTGCCCGGCAGCCGTGAGGAGCGTTTTCTGCCTCGGGACCAGCGTCCGGGGAAGGCCACGGGCCGGGCTCGGGTGGGCGGGCCGCAGGCCTCGGCGCGTCCCGGTCGAGAGTCGCGGCCGCCGGATCGGTCGGGGCCCCCGTCTCGGCGCCGGGGTCCCCGCTGGGGGCGCATCACGTTCGTGTCGTTGATGGCGCTGGCTCTGCTGGCCGGCTGCGGGACCCTGGTGAGTTATCTGTGGGTCCGCGGGGTGGATGACGGTCTCAAGCGGGAGGACCCGTTCGGGGCGCTGGAGGACCGGCCGGCGAAGGTGGTCGACGGTGCCATGAACATCCTGCTGCTCGGCTCGGACTCCCGTGACCCCGAGCACAGCAGCGACGGGGTGACCGGCGAGCGGACCGACACCATCGTCATCGCGCACATCCCGGCCAGCCAGGACAAGGTCTATCTCGTCTCGTTGCCGCGTGACCTGTGGGTGCATGTGCCGCGCAGTCCCGACGGCACGGCCGGGGACACCACCGCCAAGATCAACGCGGCGTACGCCTGGGGCGGCACGCCGCTCATGGTGGCGACGGTCGAGGAGTACACCGGGGTCCGCATCGACCACGTCGTGAAGATCGACTTCGCCGGCTTCGTGCGCGTGACCAACGCCGTCGGCGGGGTGGACATGGTGGTGGAGCAGGGGTTCACCTCGATCCACCCGCCGTACCGGGTCTTCGACGCCGGCACGCACCACCTCAACGGCGAGGAGGCGCTGGACTACGTACGGCAGCGTTACCAGTTCGCCGACGGCGACTTCGCCCGGATCCGTCACCAGCAGGAGTTCCTCAAGGCGCTGGTGGACAAGGCGGCCAGTGCCGGCACGCTCGCGAACATCGGAAACCTGCGCGCCCTGGTGACTTCCGTGGCGGATGCCATGACGGTCGACCAGAGCTTCTCGTTGGTCGACGTGCTCTGGCAGTTCCGCGGGCTGCGCAGCGAGGACCTGGTGTTTCTCACCAGCCCGCACACCGGGACCGGGATGGCGGGTGGGCAGAGTGTCGTCTTCTCCGACCGGGAGAAGGCGCTGTCGCTCTATCAGGCCATGGCGGCCGACACGATGGGTGACTGGGTCAGCGCGCATGGTACGGACTAGCCATCGACCGCCGCCGACGGGGCGGTGGACTGTCAGGAGCGCCGGGTAAGCTACCGCGGCGGTGGCCATCCCCCGACCGGGTAAGGCCGCCGCTCACGTTGACGGTCCCAGCATCGCGGGCTCGCCGGCCCGCCTGGGCGCTTCGAGTGCCGCGGACGTTGCGCGTGCCCCGAGGAACAGGATGACGATGAACGCCGATCCCGACCCGGAGGTTCCGCCAAGTCGTCGGCCGGGCCAGGCCGACCAGCCGTCGACGGCCGCCGCCGAGCCCCCGTCGAGCACCCGGCGTTCGCCCGCGTGGGCCAAGGTGCTCGTCGCCTTCGGCGCCGTGGCGATGGTCCTGGGTGGCGTGGGGGTGGTGCTGCCGAAGCTGGTCATCGGTCACTTCGAGGACGGCGTCGTCCAGGTGCCGATCCTGTCCGACGCACCGCAGACGATCGACGGCCCGATCAACATGCTCCTGCTCGGCATGGACGAGCGTACGGGTGCGCAGGCCGAGGGGATGGTCCGGGCCGACTCGATCGTGATCGTGCACATCCCGGCCAGCCACGATCGGGCGTTCCTGGTCTCGATTCCGCGCGACACCGAGGTGGCCATCCCGCCCTTCCCCGACACGAGGTATCCCGGCGACGACGCGGACAAGATCAACGCCGCGTTCGCCTTCGGTGCCAAGGTGGCCGGCGGCAATGCCTCGGTCTGGGACCGCAGGGTCGACACCAGCCCGGAGGGTCGCGGCCGCGGCGCCGCGCTCACCGCGATGACGATCGACAAGCTCGTGCCGGGCGGGCTGCGCTTCAACGCCGTGGTGGTGCTCAACTACGACGGGTTTCTGAGCATTCTCAACGTCCTCGGCCCCGTCGAGATGTGTGTGGACACCCCGGTGCACTCGATCCACTTCGACGCCCAGGGGCGGGCCGTCTACCCCGACCTGCCCGATGGCGTCGGCTACTACTACAAGAAGGGCTGCTACGAGATGCAGCCCTGGCAGGCGCTGGACTTCTCCCGGCAACGCCATGGGCTCGCGGACAGCGATTATGGCCGGCAGCGCCACCAGCAGCAGCTCATCAAGGCGATCGTGCGGAAGGCGACCTCGGCCGGAGTGCTGACCAACCTGCCCAAGCTGCTGGAGCTGCAGCGGGCGGCGGGTAACCTGCTCACGCTCGACCTCGGCGGCGTGGGGATGGAGGAGTGGATCTACACCCTGAGTGGACTGCGGAGTGACGATCTTGTCATGGTCAAGACCAACGGTGGCCGGTTCTACTCGGTCGGTGCCAAGGACAGTGGCAATCAGACCCTCTCGCCGGACTCCCTGGACCTTCTCGGTGCCGTCTCGAAGGACACCGTGATCGACTTCTTGCAGCAGCACCCGGACTGGGTCGCGGCGGACCAGTAGGTCGGAGGGAAGTGCATGGACAGGCGATCCGCGCTCGACCGGGACTCGGCCAGATCCCCGCACCCGCGTGCCGGCGGTCGGGGTCGGCCGGGCTGGGACGACTCGGACGGTGGCGACGGCCGCGGTGGTGATGGCCGCGGTGGTGATGGCCGCGGTGGTGATGGCGAGTCGCGACCGAAGCGGCGCGACCCCCGTTGGGCCAGGCTGTTGGTGATCTTCGGCGCCGTCGCGATGCTGGCCGGCGGTGCGACGGCCAGCGTGCCTCGGCTGCTGCTCGCCTGGGCGACCGACGACATCGAGATCGGCGACGACATCGCCGAGGAGTTCAAGGCCAAGGACATCAACGGGCCCATCAACCTGCTGCTGCTGGGCATGGACCAACGCACGCAGCAGAAGTCGGAGCCCGGCCTGCGCACGGACTCGATCATCCTGGCCCACATCCCCGCCTCGCATGACCGGGTTTTCATGATCTCGTTGCCGCGCGACATCCGGGTGCAGATCCCGCCGGTGCCGGCCACGGGTTACCGGGGCGGCATGCAGAAGATCAACGCCGCGTTCGAGGTCGCGGCCAAGGACGCCAACGGCCGGGACGACCCGTCGCGGGAGGGGCGGACCAAGGGCGCGAACTCGATGATCGCCACGATCCGTAACCTCGACCTGCCGGACGGGTCGAAGTTCGACCTGCCCTTCAACGGCTACGCCATCATCAACTTTGATGGGTTCCAGAAGGTGCTCGAGGCCATCGGTGGCGTCTACATGTGCATCGACCAGGACACGTACTCGATCCACTACACCAAGGAGGGTGTGTTCCTGGGATACGACCTGACCGCCCCGTGGGTCTACCAGGTCGGCAAGTTCTACAAAGAGGGCGACTGCTACAACATGGAGCCCTGGGAGGCGCTGGACTACGCGCGCCAGCGGGAGTTCCAGCCCAACGGCGACTACGACCGGCAGCGGCACCAGCAGCAGTTGGTCCGGGCCATTCTCAAGAAGATCGTGAGTTCCGACACGCTGACCGACTTCAAGAAGATCAGCGAGCTGCAGAAGGCCGCCGGCGACCTGCTCACCCTCGACCTCGGCAACAACGAGCTGGCCGACTGGATCTTCACGCTCTCCTCCATCCGCCCGGACGACATCGTGATGATCAAGACGAACGGCGGCACGTACTGCACGGTGCAGTTGCCCGACGACCCGACGTCGTACCAGTGCCTCAACGCCGACTCCCGGCGGTTGCTTGCCGCCGTCAAGAGCGATACGGTCGCGGACTTCCTCGCCGCGCACCCCGACTGGGTCGCTGACGTGCAGTAGCCTCGCACCGAGGATCATGAAGGAGCGCCATGTCGAGCTACCCCGGACCGCGGATGCGGCCGGCGCCGCAACCGCGGCGCGGGGACGGCCCGTGGGGTCCGCGTGATGACCGGTACGGCGGCGACCAGTACCGCGTCCGCCGTCCCCCACGACGCGACGTCGACCGGATCGACTGGGACGAGCCGGACCGCAGGCCGGCGCCCCCGAGGCTGCGGCATCCGCTGTGGGCCAAGCTCTCCGTCGGCCTGGGCGCTCTGGTCATGGTGGTGAGCGGGCTCTCGGTGATCGTGCCGAAGCTGGCGATCTCCTACTTCACCAAGGAGATCGACCGGGTCGACGTGATTCCGGAGGGGCTCAAGGGCACCGACATCAGCGGGGCGATCAACTTCCTGCTCATCGGCATCGATCAACGTAACAGCGGTCCGAACGGCAACGACCTGCTGCGGGCGGACTCGATCATCGTCGTGCACATCCCGGCCGACCACTCCCGCGTCTTCCTGATCTCCTTGCCGCGGGACGCCCGGGTCAAGATTCCGCCCGTGCCGGAGCAGAACTTCCCGGGGGAGACGACGAAGATCAACGCCGCCTTCGCCTACGGTGCCCGGCTGCCCAACGGTCAGCGCGACATCAGCGCGACCGGCCGGGGCAACGGAGCGGTGCTGACCATGCGGACCATCAGCGACCTGGTCCCCGGGGGCCTCAAGTTCAACGGGTTCGGCATCATCGACTTCGATGGATTCACCAGCGTCGTGAACGCGCTCGGTGGCGTCCACATGTGCATCGACACCGAGACCTGGTCGATCAAGTACACCCAGGAAGGCCACTGGCTCGGGTACGACATGGACGACCATGTGGCGGGCCCGCCCGGCCGGCGGGGGTGGCACTACGAGGTCGGTTGCCGGCACATGGAGCCGTGGGAGGCGCTCGACTACGCACGCCAGCGTCACCTGCTTCCTGACGGTGACTACGACCGCCAGCGCCACCAGCAGCAACTGATCAAGGCGATCGTCAAGCAGGTGGCGAGCACCGACAACCTGACCAACTTCAAGAAGATCAGCGAGTTGCAGCAGGCCGCCGGTGAGTTGCTCACCCTCGACCTGGGTGGCAACTCCATGGAGGACTGGGTGTTCACCCTGTCGTCGCTGCGTCCGGACGACATGGTCATGATCAAGACGAACGGTGGCAGGTTCAGTCCCGTCGGCGACGACACCAGCGATGAGCGCCTGTTGCCCGAGTCGCTGGAACTGCTCAAGAGTCTCCAGACCGACACCGTGCTGGACTTCCTGGTGGCGCATCAGGACTGGGTGGCGGCCGACGCCTGATCGGTGCGCCCCCCAGCCGCCGCGACGGCGGTCGGTCCCGGGTCCGCGAGTGCCGTAAGCTCGCGAATGCGTGAATGTGTCGCGCCGAGTGCAACCGATCGCCGGCGCTGACACGTCTGCTCAGTGGGGAACTTCCACCCGATTCGTGTCCCGCCCCGGGTCTGCCTGTGTTCGCTGCGCAGCGGGGCGATGTCTGAGGAGGAGTGCGGTGCGGACCGGCGGTTCGTCCTCGCCCGACGAGGTGACGACGCGCGACCCCGAGGAGGCGGCCGCCGACGGCCTCGCCGCCGCGGAGGAGGCGGGCGTGGCCGTCGTGGTGCCGCCGGCGTACGGCACGCGGGACCCGCTGTGGGCACGGCTCGCGATCCTCTTCGGCGTGCTGGTCATGGCGGCCAGTGGCGCGACCGTCGCGGTGCCGCGGATGGCGGCGGCGTGGTTCAGCAAGGACATCGCACTGGTCAACGCCATCCCGTCGGAGCTGGCGGGCAGGGACATCAGTGGTCCCATCAACCTGCTGCTGCTCGGGATGGACCAGCGCAACGGCATGGAGGCCGAGGACCGCATCCGCGCCGACTCGATCATCCTGGTGCACATCCCGGCCGACCATCGGCAGATCTTCATGATCTCGATTCCCCGGGATTCGCGGGTGCGCATCCCGGCCTACCCCCCGACCGGCTACCGGGGCGGACTGGACAAGATCAATTCGGCGTTCGCGATGGGTGCGCTGACGCCGGACCAGCACCGCGATCCCAGCCCGTCGGGTCGGGCCCGTGGCGCTGAGCTGACCATGCGCACGATCAGCAACCTCGTGCCCGGCGGCCTCACCTTCAACGGCGCCGCGATCATCGACTTCGAGGGATTCGAGAAGGTCCTCACCGCGCTCGGCGGCGTGCGGCTGTGCGTCGACGAGGAGGTCTACTCGATCCACTACTACGACGACGGCCGCCGAGCGCCGATCGACCTGGACCGCATCGGCAAGCAGAAGCAGGGCAAGCACTATCCGGTCGGCTGCTCGGACATGCAGCCCTGGGAGGCGCTGGACTACGCGCGCCAACGGCACATTCCCGACGGCGACTACGGGCGGCAGCGCCACCAGCAGCAGCTGCTCAAGGCGGTGATGGCGAAGGTGGCGAGTTCCGACACCCTCACCAACCTCACCACCCTCTCCCGGCTGCAGTCGGCGGCCGGGGAGCTGCTCACGCTCGACCTCGGTGGCAACTCGCTGGAGGACTGGGTCCTGACGCTCTCGCACCTGGACGCCGACGACATTGTCATGATCAAGACGAACGGCGGCGACTTCAACTCGGAGTACCTCCACGGCACCTGGTACGAGTACCTCTCCCCCGAGTCGCTGGAGCTGCTGCGCAGCGTCCGTGACGACACCGTCCTGGACTTTCTCGACGCGCACCCGGACTGGGTGGCCTCCGATCACTAGCCGCGGTTGCCTCGTGCGGTAGAAAGTCCCCATGCATGTGCCGACAGTGAACGCGGCCGACGTGGGCGACGACGCCTTCCTGCTCGACGTTCGGGAGGACGACGAATGGGCGGCCGGCCACGCGCCCGACGCCGTTCACGTGCCGATGATGGAGATCCCGGCCCGGGTCAACGAACTGCCGCCGGACCGGGACATCGTGGTCGTCTGCCGGGTCGGCGGGCGGTCCGCTCAGGTGACCGCGTTCCTGAAGCAGCAGGGGCTCGACCGGGTCACCAACCTGGAGGGCGGGTTGCTGGCCTGGTCGGCGGCCGGTCGTCCCCTGGTGACCGACGACGGTCGCGAGGGGTTCGTGCTGTGACGCGGCCCCGGACCTCGGCGGGGATCGAGCGGCGCTGCCGCGGGGAGGCGTACGGGTGACCCGTCCGCTCGTCTTCGCCCATCGCGGCTCGTCGGCGGCGCTGCCCGAGCACACGCTGCTCGCCTACCGCCGGGCCATCGACGAGGGCGTCGACGGGCTGGAGTGCGACGTGCGCCTCACCCGCGATGGTCATCTGGTCTGCATTCACGACGCGTCGCTGCAGCGCACGAGCAACGGCCACGGCCGGGTCAGCGGGCTCACCCTGGCCGAACTGAGCGAACTGGACTTCTCGTCGTGGCATCCGGGCGCCCCGCCCGAGCCGGAGATCGGCATCCTCACCCTCGATCGGTTGCTGACCACGGCCCTGTCGGCCGGGCGGCCGCTGCGCCTGCTCGTCGAGACGAAGCATCCGTCCCGCTACGGCGCCCGGGTGGAGGAGAGCCTGGTCCAACTCCTGACCCGGCACGGGCTGCACAGCGCGGCCGGCGCTCGGCAGCGGGGGGTGACGGTCACCGTCATGTCGTTCTCTCCGCTGGCGGTCCGGCGGATCCGCACCCTCGCCCCTGACCTGCCGACGGTCTTCCTCTTCGAGTGGGCCACGCCGTCGGTCTGGGACGGGCGCGCCCCGGCCGGGGCGGACCTGCTCGGCCCCGGCATCAAGGCGTTGCGCAACCGGACCGAGGTGGTGCGGCGGGCCCACGACCGGGGGACTGAGGTCTACGTGTGGACCGTGAACGAGCCGGCCGACGTGGAGCTGGTGCTCCGCCTCGGGGTCGACGGCGTCATCTCCGACCGGCCCGCCGAGGTCTTGTCCCGACTCGGGCGGCGCTGACCCGCCCAGCGTCCGGCGTCGCCGCCGGGTCAACGCCGGCCTCGTGCCGGGCATCGAACGAGGTGCTGTTCGCCCGCGTTGATGGCAGACTCATCGGTTATGCCCATCGATTACCGCCACCTGGTAGCCGGACTGGGCGCGATCACGGCAGCGGCGGACGACCTCCCGCAGCTCGCGGCGATCGAGTCGCTGGTCGCCACGGTCTGGCACGCCACCGGTGCCGCCGGAGCCACGTTCACCGAGCACGGCGCCCAGGGGGGTCGGGTCGTCGTGGCGCACGGGGCCATGGCCTTCGCCCTGGGCCAGCCCATCCCGCCCGAGCTGGTCGGGGCCGAGCCGAGCCATGAGCCGTTCGTGGGCCAGGTCGAGAAGCTGCCGGTGTCGGTGCGAGACCAGCTCGCGAGCCGGGGCATCGGGGTACTGGCCGGTCATCCGGTCTGCACGGGTGAGCGGGTCGTCGGTGCGCTGCATCTGTTCTTCGTCGAGCCGCCCGATCGCGCCGAGGTCGAGCCGGTGCTGCGGGTGGCGGCGCTCCTCGCGGAGCACCTGTGCCGCAGCCGGGAGTCGCTGCCGGTCCGTTCGGCGGTGGAGGAGGACGACCGCAGCCTGTTCCTGGCGGTGGCCGGCCACGAGTTGCGCACCCCGGTCACGGTCATCAAGGGATACGCCAGTCTGGTCGCCGGGCGGTGGGACGCCCTCTCCGAGGAGGAGCGCCGTTCGGCGGTGCAGGTGCTCAGCCAGCGCGCCGACGAGCTCGCGGCGTTGCTGGACCGGCTGGTCGGAGTCTCGGCCGGTGACGCCACGAGCGTCGCGGTGCGTCGGATCCCGTTCGACCCGGTCGCCGCCCTGGTCCGGGCCGCCAACGACCTGCCGGCCGAACTGCGGCGGGCACTGCGGGTCGAACTGCCCAACCAGTTGCCGCCCGCCTGCGGCGACCCGGACGTGCTCGGCACGGTCGTCACGGAACTCGTCACCAACGCCGTGCGGGCGAGCACCGGGCCGGCCGGCGCGGCGCAACTGTCCAGTGTGGACCTCAGCGCCGGGGCCGACGCGGACACGGTCTTCATCCGGGTGAGCGACCGCGGCGTCGGGATCGACCCGGCGCACACCGATCGAGCCTTCGAACGCTTCTGGCGCGGGCGGGCCGACGGTGATGGCCGAGGTGGCGTGGGGTTGGGTCTCTATCTCGTCCGACGACTCGTGGAGCGGCAGGAGGGCTGGGTATCCTTGCGTCCTCGCGACGGCGGGGGAACGGTCGCCGAGGTTCGGCTGGCGCGGGCGGACGGCCCACCCCGGGTGCTGTCGGGGTTCGTCCCGTCGGGCAGGGCCCGAGAGGCGTAGACGAGTGTCGATGGCTATTCAGGACCGTGCGTGGAGCATGCTCGTCCCGCACCATGCCGGAGGCGCCCGCCAGGCCCGGCAACGGCTGGCGGCGGAGCTGGCCGCGCTCGTCCCGCCCGCCCTGGTCGCCGACGCCGTCGCGGTCGCCGCGGAGCTGCTCGGCAACGCCGTACGGCACGCGGCTCCCTTGCCCGGCAACGTGATCCGGCTCGGTTGCCGGGTGCTCACCGACGCCACGGGAGCACAGGTGGAGCTGCGGGTCAGCGACGGCGGCTCCAGCAACGTGCCGGTCGAGCAGGCCGCGGCCCCCGACTCCGTGGGCGGGCGGGGCCTGGCCATCGTCGCCGCGCTGGCCGGTGACTGGGGGGTCGAACGCGAGGGCGACGGGCAGTGCGTGTGGGCGCGGCTGCGGGTCGCCAGCCCGTCCTGACGCGCGGGGTGTGCATCGCGTCCCTGCCCGCACCGGCCAAGCTAGGCTGTCCAGTCGTGAGCAAGCGACGCCGCCCCGGAGCACCCGAACGCGCGGATCGGGCCGCCCGCGCAAAGGTCCGCGACATCTTCGTCGCCCGTCCGTTCGCGGGGCTGCCCAGTGAGGCGGACTGGATAGCGCTGCGCGAGCTGGTGCCGGCGGCGACCGCGCCCCTGCGGCTGTCCGAGAAGGTGCGTGCCGAGCACGGCGAACGCGACATCACGCTCGCCACCGTGCTGCCGCTGGCCTGGCCGGCTCTCGTCAAGCCCGACGGCCGCATCTTCCTCGGCCTGCAACGGGCCACCCAGTCCGGCGACGTGAGTCGCGACATCGCCCTGTCGCTGCAGTTGGCGCTCGAGGCGCCGCCGGGCGGGCCGGTCCTCATGCCGCCGCTGCCCGGCCCGGGCCCGCGTCTGCAGGACCTGCTCAGCGACGACCCGCTGGAGGTCACGATCCACGACGGGTTCGAGTTCTGGCTCGACGAGGAGCCGGCGACGGCCGAGGTGAAGGCCTCCCTCGAACGTGCCAACAGCTCGGTCTTCCCGACCGTACGGCTGGCCTCGGCGCAGGCCGCCTACTGGTGCCGGTTCCCGGACAAGGCGCACGTGCGGTGGGTCCTCAGCGACGACGAGGATCCGGCGCTGGCGGCGTTGGCCCGGCTGGCCCACGCGGGCGAACTCACGCTCGGCCCGGGCACCAGGATCGCCGGCATGTTCCGCGCGCATGGCGTGCTCGTGCCGGTGTGGGACCTGCCGACCGAGACACCGGCCCAGGACTGGGAGGAGCCGGTCGCCGCGTTCGCCGAGCGGTACACGCGGGCGCTGGCCGGCGGCACGACACTGCTGCCCGAGGAGCGGCGCGCCCGACAGGGTCTGCTCGGTCGCCAGGTGACGCTGCGCTGAACGCCTGGCCCATGAACGTGGATCTCGGGCGTTCATTCAGGTTCTTGCGGCCGTCTGTCTCTGTACAGCCAGGATGAACGCCACTTAACGTACGGACGGTATTGCCCTACGTACATCTGTGAGGCCGCCATGTCCGCCTGGGAGCGCGAACCCCGAACGGTCTCACCCATCCCCCGCCAGCCCGAGGGGGCGTCGGTCCCGCCGCAGCTGCCCGAGCAGCGCCGGTTGCCGCTGCTCGGCTTCCTGACGCGCCGGCGGCAGGAGCGGGAACGGCGTCGCCGGCTGGCTGGGCGCAACCGGGTGGTGCACCGGGTCGAGATGCTCGGACCCTCGTGGCACATCGTCGACTATCACCCCGAGGATCCCGACTTCCTCGCCATCGGCCCGGGCGGCATCTTCCAGGTGACGGTCGCCGACCACGGCCGGGCGCGGGTCGACCTCGCCGGCGAGGTCGTCCAGATCGGCGGCCATCGCCCGCCCTACGTGGCGCTGGCCCGCCGTGACGCCAAGCGCATCTCCGAGCAGATGTCGGCGGCGGCGGGGCGGCGCATTCCGGTGGTCCCGGTGGTCGCCTTCCTCGGCACCGGCGAGATCGTCTACTGGGGACGCCCGCCGGAGGGGATCGTGATGACCACCTACGGCGACCTCGGCCGGGCACTGAACGCGCACGGGAACCGGATCAGCGAGGCGACCATCCAGAAGCTGCTCGTCGTCGCGCGTCGGGTGGATGCCGCGACAGTGGGCCAGTATCTGGACGAATAGCCCCAAAACAGGGCATCAACCTCGCGCCGGCCGCCGCGAGCGGGCATTCTCGTTACTCCGCGAAACTGTCCGATGACAAATGCGGAGTTCAGCGATAGCGTCTGCACGGGACATCTGCACGGGAACCTGCTTCGGGGGCCGGGCGGAGTGTGTCGGGGAGGGATAGTCCATGGCGAGGCATGTCGACCTGGCGTTGTCCGAACTGCCGGGGTCGGGTGGTGTGCTCGCCGGGCACACCGGCCCGATCGACCTGTGGGAGCGCCCGGTGAGCGTCGCGGGCGAGCCGTGCATGCTGATCGACGCCGCCGGTGTGGTGCTCGCCGCCTCTCCCGCCTGCGCGGAGGTCTTCGACCTCGAACCACGGCTGGTGGTGGGCCGGCGGCTGCTCGACGGCGTGCTGCACCTGTTCGACTTCAGCGGCGTGGGGGCGTCGCTGCCCCGGGCCGAGGCCGAGAAGATTCCGCCGCTGCTCGCCGCGACCACGGGCAGCCTGGCGCGGGGCCTGATGCGCGTGCGCGGCCCGGGCGGCCTGCCCGCCACCGTCGACGCGATCTCGGTTCCGCTGCGCGACGGGGGCCTGGTCGGGTCTCTGAGTTTCTTCGCTCTCGTCAGTCGTTGAGAGCTGTCCGGCTCACCAGCCGGTAACCCGTGGACGCCGCGGGCCTGCTGCGCGCTAGCCTCAAGCGTGCTCGATCTCGTCCTGCTGCCTGAGGACTACGCCGTCTGTCGGCTCGAACCGGGCCAAGTCGTGCCCACCGGCCTGGAGGCGGGCAAGGGTATCGTCTCCGTGACCTGGACCGAGTCCGAGATCTCGATCATCTGTCCGGCGCGGCAGGCCCCGGCCGACGCGACGGTGAACCAACCCTGGCGTTGCCTGCGGGTCAACGGCCCGCTCGACCTGGCGCTCACCGGCATCATGGCCGCCCTGGTCCGGCCGTTGGCCGACGCCCGGGTCAACGTCTTCACCTTCTCCACGTACGACACCGACTACGTGCTCGTGCCGACCGTACGGCTGCAGGAGGCGATCGCCGCGCTGACCGGGGCGGGGCATCGGATCGACCTGCCGCCGGGGGAGTCCGGAGGCCAGGCGTCGTGACCAGGCGGTACGTCTACCTGGGCCCGGAGGGAACCTTCGCCGAGCAGGCTCTGCGCAGCCTCCCCGAGGCGCGCAGGGCGCGGCTGGAGCCGGCCCCCAGCGTGCCGGAGGCGCTGGAGGCGGTGCGTGCCGGCGAGGCCGACGCCGCCCTCGTGCCGCTGGAGAACTCGGTCGGTGGCGCCGAGGGCGTGACGCTGGACGAGATCGCGAACGGCTCGCCGCTGCTGATCACCCGCGAGGTGGTGATCGCGGTGAACTTCGTGCTCGGCGCGCGGACGGCGGTCCCGCTCGACACCATCCGCACCGTCGCCGCCCATCCGAACGCGGCCCGGCAGTGTCGCGGTTGGCTGCGGGACCACCTGCCCGGTGCGACGGTCGTCGAGGTGCTCTCCAACGGGGCGGCCGCGGTGTTCGCCGCCGAGGGCACCTACGACGCGGCGATCTGCGCGCCGGTCGGGGCCGCCCGCAACAAGCTCGCGGTGCTGGCCGAGCAGATCGCCGACCACAAGGACTCGCTGACGCGGTTCGCGCTCGTCGGCCCGCCCGGCCCGCCGCCGCCACCCACGGGCGACGATGTCACCTCACTGGCCGTCTACATCTCGGCGGACCGGGTCGGCGCGCTGCTGCTGGTGTTGACCGAGCTGGCCGTCCGCGGGATCAACCTGACCCGGATCGAGTCGCGACCCAGCGGCGAACGGCTGGGCCGGTACGTCTTCTTCCTGGACTGCACGGGGCACGTCGCCACGGCGCGGATGGGTGAGGCGCTGCAGGGCCTGCACCGGGTCTGCGCCGAGGTGAAGTTCCTCGGCTCCTACCCCCGCTCCCCGCTGCCGGGTGAGCAGCGGGGCGGGCGCGGCCGGACGGCTCGGCCGCCGGTGGCGGCGCCGCCCGGCATGAGCGACGAGGACTTCGCCGAGTCGGCCGCCTGGCTACACCGCCTGCGCACCGGCGACCTGAGCTAGCCGTACGGGCGCGACAGTCACCGCGCCCGTACGGCTTGAGGTTCACGCCGCGGCGTGCCCGCGGCGCCGAGGTCTAGCTGCCGAGCAGGCCGCCGAGCACACCGCCGCCGCCCGCCTGGCTCCCCGAGCCCTGGCCCGAGATCCCGCCCGGCGGCATCTCCGAGGGCTGGATCACGACGAAGCCCTGGCCGGCGAAGCTCATCGTGAACATCTCACCCGAGGTGCGTCCGATCAGCATGCCCAGGCCGAGCTGCTCGGCCCGGTGGAAGCCTGTCTGCAGGCTGGCCGACCAGCAGACCGCGGCCTGCGGGTCGGCATAGGTGGGCTGGTCGACGTTGACCACGACCGGCGTGCCGTGCGTGGTGATCGCGATCCGACCGGCACCGCTGAAGACGCAGTTGAACAGTCCGGCGGAGGAGAGGAAGCCGACCCCCTGCACCATGCGGATCTCGTACTGCAGGGTCGACTCGAAGGCGAGCACGTTGGCGCCGTTGATGGTCAGCGCGTCGCCGGGTTCGAGATCGATGAGGTGGATCTCCTGGGCCTCGTTGGCGAGGAACACGTCGCCCTGGCCGGTCATTTTCATGATCGGGACACCCTCGCCGGTCAGCTTGCTCTTGAGCCACTTGCCGACCCCGCCGGCGCCGATGCCCTCGAACTGGACGTGGCCCTGGTAGCCGACCATGGCACCGCGGCGCGCGAAGATCGAGCCGTTGAGCTCGACCTTGAGCATCTTGGAGTTCTGCAGCCGCATGCCGGGTTGGGCGGACTCCTTCTCCAGGTTGTCGGCTGCGAAGAGCTCACTGCGCATGATGGTTCCTTCCAGATGGGGCGTCAGCGGCGCACAGGGTAGGGGACTCGATCAAGCTCGCCGGCCATCGGCGCCGGCGAGCTGGCTCAGTCCCAGCCGAGTTCGTGCAGGCGTTCGTCGTCGATCCCGAAGTGGTGGGCGATCTCGTGCACCACGGTGATCGCGACCTCCTCGACGACGTCGTCCTCGGTCTCGCAGATGCGCAGGATGGGCTTGCGATAGATGATGATCCGGTCGGGCAGGACGCCGGAATAGTTCCAGCCCCGGCTGGTCAGGTCGTGGCCCTCGTAGATGCCGAGCAGGTCGGGATCGTCGTCGCCGGGTTCGTCCTCGACGAGGATCACCACGTTGTCCATGAGATCGAGCAGCTCGGCGGGCACCTCGTCGAGTGCCTCGCCCACCAGCTCCTCGAAGCGTTGGCGACTCATCGAGACAGGCACCCCGCCATCTTCCTCCGCCCCGCGCCGACTGATCGCGCGACGGCGGCGTTCGGGGGGTCGATGACGGGGTGCCGTCGGGGGTCAGGCGAGCGTGGCGGTGAGGGTGATCTCGGCGGCCTGGGAGAGCAGCCGGGAGATCGGGCAGCCCTCCTTCGCCGTGGTCGCGACCTTCTGGAACTGCTCGTTGTCGATGCCGGGCACGGTCGCGGTGGTGGTCAGGTCGATCTTCGTCACGGTCGGGGCTCCGTCGACGCGGTCGAAGTGCACGCTCGCCACGGTCTCCACCGACGTGGGCGGGAAGCCGGCGTCGGTGAGGCCCTTGGCGAACGCCATCGAGAAGCAGCCGGCGTGCGCGGCGCCGATCAGCTCCTCGGGGTTGGAGCCCTCGCCCTCCTCGAACCGGGACTTGAAGGAGTAGTTGGCGGTCAGCCCGCCCTTGCCGGTCACCATGACGCCGGAGCCCTCGGTGAGGGTGCCCTCCCAGCGCGCTTTCGCGGTACGGATAGCCATGCCCCGAACCTACCGACTTTTCCGGTCGCCGCTGCCCAGGTGTGGCGGTACTCGCCGCAGGGCCGTCCCCACGGGAGCCTCACCCGGGCGAGGATGGGCGCATGGAGTCGCGGGAGATGCCGGCACGGGCGGATGTCGTCGTCATCGGTGGCGGACACAACGGTCTGGTGGCGGCTGCCTACCTGGCTCGCGCGGGGCAGCGGGTGGTCGTGCTCGAACGTCGCGGCGTGGTCGGCGGCGCCGCCGTCTCGGAGCGCCCCTTCGGCCCCGACTTCCTGGTCACCAGTCTGTCCTATGTGGTCAGTCTGCTGCCCGAGGCGATGGTGCGGGACCTGCGGCTGCGGGAGTTCGGCTACCACGTCTATCCGCAGGGGCCCTACTTCGCCCCGCGCCGGGACGGCACCGCGCTGCGCCTGCACGACGATCCGGCCCGGCGCGCGGAGTTCATCAGCGCCTTCTCCCGCGCCGACGCGCAGGCCTACGAACGGTGGGAGCGATGGTTGGCGGGCCTGGGGGCACGGGTCGGTCCGCTGCTGCACCGCATCCCGCCCAAGCTGGGCTCGAAACGTCCGCGCGACCTGCTCGACCAGGCGAGCCTGCTGCCCGTGCTCAAAGACATCGACGTCCGTGCGGCGTTCGACCTGACCCGCCTGTTCACGGGCAGCATCGCCGATCTGGTGGAGGAGTGGTTCACCTCGGACGCGATGCGGGGGCTGCTCTCGGTCTCCGGGGTGATCGGCACCTGGGCCGGGCCGCGTAGCCCGGGCACGGCCTTCGTGATGCTGCACCACCACCTCGACCAGACCGGGGGTGGGGCGGCGGGCTGGGGTTTCCCGCGCGGCGGCATGGGCGCGGTCACCCAGGCGCTGGCCGCCTCGGCGCGCGCCTTCGGCGCCCAGATCGTCACCGACGCGCCGGTGGCCCGCGTCGACGTGCGCGGCGGCGAGGTCACCGGGGTCACGCTCGCCGACGGACGCGCGGTCCGCGCCCGTACGGTCATCACGACCGCCCACCCGCGGATCAGCTTCCTGGAGCTGGTCGACCGGGCGGAGCTGCCCGACGACTTCCTGGCCGACATCGCCGCGTGGCGGTCGCGCTCGGGCACGGTCAAGGTCAACCTGGCGGTCGACCGGCTGCCGGTCTTCACAGCCCATCCCGAGCCCGACCCCGAGGTCTACGGCGGCACCATCGTGCTGGCCGAGTCGCTCGACGAGGTGGAGACGTCGTTCCAGGAGGCGGTCAGCGGACGCGCCGCCACCGTGCCGTTCGCCGACGTCTGCATCCCGAGCGTCTTCGACGATTCCCTTGCCCCGCAAGGAAAGCACGTGATCAGTGCGTTCACCCAGTGGGTCCCGTGCGGCTGGGCGGACGCGCCCGACGCGGCGGCGCTGGCGGCCTACGCCGACCGGGTGGTGGCCCGGCTCGACCAACTCGCGCCCGGCTTCGCGTCGTCCATCGTGGACCGTCAGGTCATCGGGCCGCACGAGATGCAGCACGAGTACGGGCTGGTCGGCGGCAACATCTTCCACGGCGAGCTGACGCCCGGGCAGCTCTTCCACTGCCGGCCCGCCGCCGGCTACGCGGACCTGCGCACGCCCATTCGCGGGCTCTACCAGGCGGGCAGCGCCACCCACGGCGGTGGTGGCGTCACCGGCATCCCGGGTCGCAACGTGGTCCGGCAGGTGCTGCGCGACCGGCGCCGCCGCTGACCTGCCGGGTCTCGGCGGGACTGTGTCCGACGCGAGCAACCGCTACCGTACGGACACGACAGGCAGCGCGTGGCGAGCCGAACGGGCGAGGAGGCCGCGATGGCGGACGAGTGGGAGTCAGAGCCGACCCGACCGAGGATGCTCACCCGACTCCTGGTGCCCGAGAGCGGAACCAGGCCCGGCGCGTGGGCAGTGGCGGCGACGCTCGGCGGGTTGGCCGCCTTCATCGCCTCGCTCCAGCTGGACTGGGTCATCGTGCGGATCGACTCCCGTCAGGTTGACGAGCTGATCACCAGCTCTGGTCCGGGGGTGAGCACCGAGTTCGCGGTGTCGTCCGGTGTCGCCGGGGGACAGCAGCTCGGTACGGCCTATGTCATCGGCACGCTGGGCCTGATCCTGCTGCTCGGCCTGATCCTCGGCGACGCGGCCGCCGTCCGGCGCCTGCGGTTGGGGGCGCTCGCCCTCGGCGTCGGGATGCTGGGCGTCGTCGCCGGGATGGTGCACGAACTCGCCAACAGCACCGGCGGCCTCGCCTCGTCCACGCTGGTGTTCGGCCTCGACTCCCGCTATGCCGAGGCGATCCAGCGGGCCGCCGAGGTCGCGCTCGGGCCGGGCATGTTCGTGGGCGTCGGTGCGGTGGTGCTGCTCCTGGTGGGTGTGGTCTTCGCCGGTTCGGGGGCGCGTCTGGCCGTGGCCGGCGGCGCGGGTCCGGGCGACGAGGCCGACCCGGACGACGAGCCGGAGGACCTGGCCGGTGCGCACGCGAGCGGCGCGGTGGCCTCGTCGGTGGTGGGGCCCGCCGCCCACCTGCGGCAGCCGGTTGGGCGGGTCGGTGAACTCAGCGTGTCGGGGTCGGACGCCATCGACCTGGGCGTCGGCGACGTGCTGGGCTCGCAGCGTCGGCCGTTGGAGCGCTGACGGGGGTCGGTGCCGGGCGCGCCGCGAAACTGGCAGCGGTCAGGGCCGGTCGGGCAGGTAGGCTCGACGCTCATGATTGACCTGCGACTGCTACGGGATGACCCGGACCTGGTGCGAGCGAGCCAGCGTGCCCGGGGAGCGTCGGAGTCCCTCGTGGACGAACTGTTGCAGGCCGATGAGACCCGGCGGTCGACCCTGCAGGCCTTCGAGACCCTGCGCGCGGAGCAGAAGCAGCTCTCGGACCAGATGCGCACGGTCAAGGGCGACGAGAAGGCGGCGCTCGGCAAGACCCTCAAGGAACTCTCGGATCGGGTCAAGGCGGCGCAGGCCGCCAAGGACGAGGCGGAGGCCGTGCTGCGGGCCGCCCACCTGGCCGTGCCGAACATCGTCGAGGAGGGCACGCCCCCCGGTGGCGAGGACGACTACGTGGTGCTCCGCGAGGTCGGCGCCCCCCCGGAGATCGAGAACCCCCGCGACCACCTGGAGCTGGGCGAGCTGCTCGGCGCCATCGACACCGACCGCGGCGCCAAGGTGTCGGGCAGCAGGTTCTACTTCCTGACCGGCCCGGGTGCGCTGCTGCAGCTGGGCCTGCTGCAGCTGGCGATCACGCAGGCGGTCGAGGCGGGCTTCACGCCGATGATCACCCCGTCGCTGGTGAAGCCGTCGGCGATGGAGGGCACGGGTTTCCTGGGCGCGCACGCCGACGAGGTCTACCGGCTGGAGGCCGACGACCTCTACCTGGTCGGCACGTCCGAGGTGCCGCTGGCGGCCTACCACAGCAACGAGATCCTCGACATTCCGGCCGGGTCGCCGCGCCGCTACGCCGGCTGGTCGTCGTGCTTCCGCCGGGAGGCCGGTTCGTACGGCAAGGACACCCGCGGCATCATCCGGGTGCACCAGTTCGACAAGGTCGAGATGTTCTCCTACTGCCGTCCCGAGGACGCGCACGACGAGCACCTGCGCCTGCTGGCGTGGGAGGAGGAGATGCTCGCCAAGGTCGAGCTGCCGTACCGGGTGATCGACGTGGCCGCCGGCGACCTGGGGTCGAGCGCGGCGCGCAAGTACGACTGTGAGGCGTGGCTGCCGTCGCAGGGCACCTACCGCGAGGTCACCTCGACGTCGAACTGCACCACGTTCCAGGCCCGGCGACTCGGGGTGCGCTACCGCGACGACGAGGGGCGCCCGCAGATCGCGGCCACGCTCAACGGCACGCTCGCCACCACCCGCTGGATCGTCGCGATCCTGGAGAACCACCAGCAGCCCGACGGCTCGGTGGCGGTGCCGAAGGCGCTGCAGCCGTTCGTCGGTGGGCGCGACGTGCTCGAACCGGTCGCCCGCTGACGCCCAGAAAGCCGGCGAGAAAAGGAGTGCCAGCGGGCGCGGGACGGCGTATTGTTGCTGGCCCGCGCCCGCGGGGACACCCTGGACGGAGGCACACATGGGCGCTGGCCTGCCGAAACTCATCGCCACCGACCTCGATGGCACGTTGGTCCGCAGCGACGAGACGGTGTCGGACCATTCCCTGCTCGTGCTGCGCAAGATGCGCGAGGCCGGGGTGAAGGTCGCGGGTGTCACCGGACGCGGGGCCCGCCTCATCGAGCTGTGCCGCCGGGACCTGCCCGAGGCCGACTTCTTCGTGCTGGCGCAGGGTGGTTACGTCGTCGACCAGCGCACTCCCGACGAGCCGCGCGTGCTGCGCCGCGAACGGATCGACGGGGCACAGGCCGCGCAGGCGCTGGCGTTGATCGAGGCCGAGGTGGGGCCGCTGACGGTGCTGGTCGAGGCGCACGACGAGCCGCGGATGCCGCTGTGGGGCGACCCGAACGTGGTCTGGCCCTGGCCGGAGTGGATCCCGTACGACCGGAGCCTGGCGCTGGCCGGGCCGGCGTACAAGGTCTTCGCCCGGGTGGAGAACCTCGACGCCGACGGGCTGCTGGCGGTCGCCCAGCGTGTGGTGCCGGGGTCGTTGGCGACGGTCACGCAGTCCGGGCTCGGCTACATCGAGTTGACCGCGCCCGGGGTGGACAAGGCCGCGGGGCTGGCGGTGGTCGCGGCCGAGTTGGGCATCGCGGCGGAGGATGTCTGCGTCTTCGGCGACATGCCCAACGATCTGCCGATGTTTCGTTGGGCCGGTTGGCGGCGGGTGGCGGTCGCCAACGCGCACCCCTCGCTGCTCGCCGTGGCGGACGAGGTGACGGCCAGCAACGACGACGACGGTGTCGCGGTCTGGCTCGAATCCCTCCTCACCGTCTAACCTGCGCCGATCTTGGGGTTTTCCGCGTGAGTTGATCTCCAATCACGCGGAAAACCCCAAGATCGCGGCAAGAGGTCAGAGGTACTGGCCGGGGCGGCCGCCGTCGTCGGCACGGCCGGGCGCACCGGGCACTCCGGTGGGGCTCATCGGCAGCGCGACACGCCCCGAGCGCATCTGTTCGAGCTGGGCGCGGGCGGCCATCTGCTGGGCGACGAGGGCGGCCTGGATGCCGTGGAAGAGTCCCTCAAGCCAGCCCACGAGCTGAGCCTGGGCCATCCGCAGTTCCGCCTCGGTCGGGGTCTCGCCGGGTTCGAAGGGCAGGGACAGCCGGTCCAGTTCGCTGACCAGCTCGGGAGCGAGGCCCGTCTCCAGTTCGTCGATCGACCGGCGGTGGATCTCGCTGAGGCGAGCCCGCGCCTTCTCGTCCAGCGGCGCGGCCTTCACCTCTTCGAGCAGCTGCTTGATCATGCTGCCGATGCGCATGACCTTGGCCGGCTGGCCGATCAGGCGGGTGAGGTCCTCCTCGTCGCCACCGGCGCCCTCGGCGCCGCCTGCGTCGAGCCGGGTGGTGCCGATCGGGCGCCCGTCCGGGCCCACGACGACGACGGTCTTGGGCTGGGCGGCGTCCTCGTTGGCAGGCTTGTCGGTCATGAGGGTTCGTCTCCTCCGCGGGTTCTTGATTTGCGACGCGGGCTGTTACGACTCCGGCGAACGGGATCCACGGCGCCCATTCACGATAGCCGCGAACGTCACGGCCCTGTTTCCCCGCTTGCGCGTGCCGTGACTGACTTCGTACGGTGTCGCAAACGGGGGGCGGGCTGCCTCATGATCGCGTGTCGCGGAGGAGTTGGACCGTGCATCACCAACTGGATCGGCGCCGGGTTCTTCGAATCTTCGGCGCCATGGCCGCCGTCGGTGCGACGGGGGGCCTCGCGGCGGCCTGCGGGTCCGACGGTGAGCCGGTCGACCAGCCGAAGTCGGGTCAGACGGTGCGCGTTGGCCTCGTGTTGCCGTCGGCGGGTCCGTTCGCCCGCATCGCCGGGGACATCCGTCGGGGCTTCGACCTCTATCTCCAGCGCTCGGAAGGTCTGCTCGGCCCGCACACCGCCGACGTGATCGCGGCGGACGAGGGCACCACCGCGGCGTCGGCGCTGGAGGCGGTCACGTCGTTGCTGGAGCAGCGGGTGGTCGCGATCGCCGGGGTCACCAACCCGGATGCGCTGGCCGACATCGGCAACGCGCTGCTGCAGGCGCAGGTTCCCTTGGTCAGCTCGAACGCCGCGCCCAGCACGTTGACCAATGCCCTGTTCATCTGGCGAGCGTCGTGTGTGCTCGGCGACGCGGGGCGCGCGATCGTCTCCCACGGGAAGAGCCTGGGCACCAAGGCGTACGTCTTCTCGGACGAGTCGACGACGGGCCGGGCCGAGGCGGCGGCGTTCCGTGCCGCGTTCCAGGACGCGCAGGGCGTCATCCTCGGCGAGAGCACGGGCACGGCCGACCTCGCCAGTCGGCTGCAACAAGCCAAGACGCAGGGCGCCAACCTGATCTTCGCGGCCTATGCGGGCGAAGACGCCAAGGCGATGCTCGACGCCTACCGGGAGTCGGGGCTGACCGTGAAGCTGCTCGGCCCCGCCGCGCTCACCGACACCGTGGATCTGGCGGCCGACCAGTTGCCGGCCAACGTCTACACCGCGATGTTCTACGCCTCGAACCTGCCCAACGACGCCAACAGCCGCTTCGTGTCCAGCTACTACCAGCGGTACGGCAGCCAGCCCACGGGCTATGCGACGGCAGGGTACGACTCCGCGGGGGTGTTGGCGAGCGCGTTCGCACTCCTGCCGGGCGCGCCGACGGGTGCCACGGTCAACCAGGCGTTCAGCAAGCTCGGGCAGATCGACAGCCCACGGGGAGCTTGGGCGTTCAACATCAACCGTAGTCCGCAGCAACGCTGGTACCTGCGGCGACTGCAGTTGGACGGCGCGGTGCCCGCGAACCTGCTCGACGCGGACCTCGCGGTCCAGGGCTGACGTCGACCTCGCGGTCGGGGGGCTGATCGGACCTCGCGGAGCGGCCACGGGAGTTCCGGCCGGTCGGTAGCCTGGCCCGGTGCGGCGGTTCGTGGCGCTCCTGGCGCTGCTGCTTCTCTCCGTCGTGATGGCGTGTGGGTCGCCCAGGGGCGGCGAGAATCCGACGGGTTCCGGGCAGGATCTGTGCGGGCCGTGGGGCTGTGCGCAGAAAGCTCGTTTTGACGCGGCGGCTGTGCTGGTTGCCGGCACCAGCGGGCTGGCGGTGGAGGTGACCGATCGGGCCACCGGAGAGGTCTGGCGGGCGGGTGATTCCGACCTACGCACGTGGGGCGGGTCGATGCCCAAGCTGGCGCTGGCGATCTATCTGCTGGAGGAGCAGCGAGCCGACCGGCTGCAGCTGTCCGAGCAGGATCGTGCCGATATCGACAAGATGCTCGCGCTGTCCGACAACGCGGCCGCTGAGCGGCTCTGGACCAGTTTCGGCCTCAACCAGCCGGCCACCGGCGCCGCGGTGATGCAGCGGTGGCGGGAGACGTACGGCATGACCAATGCGTCCTATGTGGACGAGGATGCGCCGCGGTGGGGAGCGGTCAAGCTCGGGGTCGGGGACCTGACCGCCCTCGTGCGCTACGTGGTGGAGCGGCTCGACCCGGCTGACCGGGCGTTGGTGGTGGATCGCATGCGCAACGTCGGTCTGCCGCAACAGTGGGGCGTCTGGGGAGCCGGTCCACAGTGGAAACCGGGGTTGAAGAACGGCTGGTACTACACCCGGGACGCGTCGCCGCGGTGGGTGCTGGCGACGGCGGGCTTCGTCGGGGCGGACGAGCGCTATCTCGTCTCCGCCCTCTACGACGAGCCGCCGGGTGGGATCGCCTCGATCGCGGTGGGCGTGCACCTGCTCACCGATCTCGTCGCCGTCATCTTCGGCGCGCCCCTGCCGGCACCCGCCGAGGTCCCCCAGGACCCGTGACCGTACGGCGCCCGGCGCACAGGACCCGTACGGCTGGGGTCAGGGGGCGACGAGGAGGACCTTGCCGACGTGCGAGGAGTCGTCGAGCAGCTGGTGGGCCTGGGCGGCCTCGGTCATCGGGAACCGGGCGTGCACCACCGGCCGCACCAGGCGGGACTCGATCTGCGGCCAGACGTGCTCGCGGACGCCGGCCACGATGGCGGCCTTCTCGTCGGCGGAGCGTGACCGCAGCGTGGTGGCGATCACTGAGGCTCGCTTGGCGAGCAGCCCGCCGAGGTCGAGTTCGGCGCGACGTCCGCCCTGCAGGCCGATGATCACCAGGCGACCGTTGGGGCCGAGCGCCTCGACGTTGCGAGCCAGGTAGGACGCTCCCATGATGTCGAGGATGACGTCGGCGCCGACGTGGGCCGTGGCCTCACGGGTGACGGCGACGAAGTCCTCGGTGGTGTAGTCGATGGTGATCTCGGCGCCGAGTTCGCGCAGGGCCAGGTGCTTGTCGCGCCGGGCCGTGGTGAGGACCCGGGCACCGTGGACGGCGGCGAGCTGGATGGCCATGGTGCCGATGCCGCTGCCGCCACCGTGCACGAGGAGCGTGTCCAGCGGTTGCAGCCGGCCGGCGTCGAAGACGTTGGACCAGACCGTACAGGCGGCCTCGGGCAGGGCCGCCGCCTCGACCAGGTCGACGCCCGCGGGGATCGGCAGGAGCTGGCCGGCCGGCACGGCGACGCGTTGCGCGTAGCCGCCGCCGGAGAGCAGGGCGCACACCTGGTCGCCGACGGACCAGCCGTCGACCTGTTCGCCCACTGCGGTGATGACGCCGGAGCACTCCAGTCCGGGGTAGGGCGGGGCGCCCGGCGGCGGTGGGTAGAAACCGGCGCGCTGCAACAGATCCGCGCGGTTGACGCCCGCCGCGACCACGTCGACGACGACCTCGTCGGGGCCGGCCACCGGATCGTCCACTTCGGACCACTGCAGCGCCTCGGGACCACCGGGCGCGGGGATCGTGACCGCGTGCACTACCACACCTCCCCGGTAAGGCGTTCGTAGATCTCGATGTATCGGGTGCGGGTCTTCTCGACGATCTCCTCCGGTACGGCGGGGCCGGGCGGGGTCTTGTCCCAACCGGTCCCGGCGGCCCAGTCCCGCACGATCTGCTTGTCGAACGAGTCCTGGCGCTGGCCCGGGGTCCACGTCGCCGCGTCCCAGAAGCGCGACGAGTCGGGGGTGAGCACCTCGTCGGCGAGCACGAACCGGCCGTCGCGGTCGCGGCCGAACTCCACCTTCGTGTCGGCGATGAGAATGCCCCGGTCCTGGGCAAGCTTCGCGCCCCGGGCGTAGATGGTCAGCGTCAGTTGCCGCAGCGTCTCCGCGTCGCGCTGGCCCTCCCGCGCCACGACATCCTCGAACGTCAGGGCGGTGTCATGCTCGCCCAGCGGCGCCTTCGTGGTCGGCGTGAAGATCGGCTCGGGCAGCCGGGAGGCGTCGACCAGGCCCTCGGGGAGCGGGATGCCGCAGACCGTACCCGTCTTGTCGTACTCGGCCAGCCCGCTGCCGGTCAGGTAACCGCGAGCGACGCACTCGACCCCGACCATGTCCAGCCGCCGGCACCGGATCGCCCGCCCGCGCCACTCGTCCGGCACATCGGTGGCGGAGATGACGTGGTTGGGCACCACATCGGCGAGCTGCTCGAACCACCACAGCGACAGCCGGGTCAGCACCGCCCCCTTGTCGGGGATCGGCGTCGGCAGCACCACGTCGTAGACCGACACCCGGTCCGAGGCGACGAGGATCAGCTCGTCCCCGTCCGCGTAGACGTCGCGGACCTTGCCGGAGTGCACCAGTTCCACCGAAACTCCTCTCCTCGCACGGACCCTATCGAGTGCACTGGGGCCCATCGGGGACAAGGCACCGACTCGCCCGTACGGTCGGGCGCCCCGGGCCCTCCGACTCGCGCAGCGCCCGGGCCGATCTGGCAGGATCGGGGACGGAACCACACCCGCCTCGCGGGTCGGCTCCACCGGGAGGGTTCGCCTAGTGGCCGATGGCGGCGGTCTTGAAAACCGCTAGGGGTGCAAGCTCCTCGTGGGTTCAAATCCCACACCCTCCGCCACTTGACCAGCGCATATAGTCATCTTGCAATTGATGACCTGATGGTCATGATCGCCAATTCGGACACGGGACGGACACACGGTGCCGCACGCCGGGCTGCGAGGCCCGGAACGGACACAACACCGGACACAACAGAGGCGCCGCCCGGGGGTCGGGCGGCGCCTCTGTTTGTGTCGACGCACGGCCGGCACTCAGCCCCGCGCCGCGCCGGCCGGCGCTCACGCCTGGTGGAAGATCACGTCGAGCCCGTGGTCGGGGTGATAGGTCCACGACGCTGTGATGCCCGACCAGCTCGCGGACTGCCGGCCGTCCAGTGCCCGGGTCTTCATCATCTGCTGCTGGATGTAGTCCGGTGCCGCCACGGCGTCCAGCACGCACTGGAGGCCGTTGATGGTGCCTCGCCCGTCCGTGCCGTCCTCGCCCTTCATGTCGAACGTGAGCGTCTTCCCGCCGTCGGAGACGGCACCGCCGTAGGCCCAACGGTCGGCGCATGACTTCGCGACGGTCGTGAAGCCGGCCCCGCCTGCTGGCGTTGACGGGCTGGAGGGCCTGGTCGCGATGCTGGCGATCAGGCATGCGGCGAGCAGTGCGCACACGGCGGCGAGGATGCGGACCGGCATGGTGCGCCAGTCGGGCGGGATGTGGTCGATGAGGCGGGCCGGTGGTGCCGAGATGGGCGGCTTGCGCTGGTAGAGATCTTCCGGCGTGGTTTGGGTGGGTGTCGTCATGGTGTCCGATGCTGCCACCGATGTGCCCGCGTCGATGTCGCCGAGGGGTGTGGCGGCAGGTCAGATCAAGGAC
>Ga0164243_10001636_pt1 | contig 37920 bp, 35 predicted proteins | sample OricompcompostOP_FD_108781 | JGI IMG/M metagenome (GOLD analysis project Ga0164243, IMG submission 108781) | Organic Plus compost microbial communities from Emeryville, California, USA - Original compost - Organic plus compost (OP) | ecosystem: Engineered > Solid waste > Mixed feedstock >...
CCGGCCGTCCCACGATGGCCTTGCGGCTCGCCGACCGGAGCGCGGGTCAGGCCGGAGCCACCGTCGCGCACACGTCCAGCAGCCGTCGGCGCAGCGCGTTCGATCGCTCGGCGACGTCGCGCTGCCGCCGGACGTACTCCGCCTTCCCGTCGGGTGTCTCGATCGGCACGGGCCGCAGGCCGTAGGACGACAGGTCGTAGGGCGAGGCCTGCATGTCGAGGACGCGGATCTCGCGTGCCAGCGCGAAGCAGTCCAGCAGCAGGTCACCGGGGACGGCGGGGCCGAGCTTGGTCGCCCACTTGTAGCAGTCCATGGCGGCGTGCAGACAGCCGGGCTGCTCGAGGGCGACCTGCGTCGCGCGGGTCGGCTGCAGGGTGTTGCGGCCGACCGCCTCGGGCGTGAAGAAGCGGAACGCGTCGATGTGCGAGCAGCGCAGCCGATGGGCATCGACGACGGCGTCGGTGCCCGTGGAGCCGAGCCGCAGCGGCAGCCGGTGCCGGTGCTCGTCGGGGGACTGGTGGTAGACCATCGCCCACTCGTGCAGACCGAAGCAGCCGGTGTAGGCCGGGCGGGAGAGTGTCGCCTCCAGCAGGCCCGCGACGAAGCGCACGGTGTCACCGCGCTCGGCGACGAACGCTTCCAGGTCCAGCCGCACGGTGCCGGCGCGGTCGGTGACGTAACCGCGCCAGGACGCCTGCGGGGCCGGGCCGTCGCCGGACGGGGCGAGGACGACGCCGGCACCGGGGTGCCAGCGGCGCAGCACCCCGGGCTTGGTGGGGTAGTACTCGAACAGGAAGTCCTCGACGGCGTGCCGCTCGCCGCGGCTGCGGCGCTCGCGGTGGGCGGCGGTCAGGGCGTCGGCACGAGCGGCGTGCGCCTGGGCGAGCCGCGTCCAGGTCGGGGCGTCGAGCACCCGGGGCGCGGTTGTCGTGGCCACCGGTCCAGGGTAGGCGGGGCAGCGTCATGCTCACGGTTGCCCGGGGCGGCCCGCGTTGCCCTGAGGACGTGCCGAGCGCCAGACTGGCCGCCATGCTCGCCGTGGCGCTCGTCCTCGCGGTGCTGGCAGCGGTGCTGCACGTCGCGATCTTCACCATGGAGGCCGTCCTGTTCTCCGCACGGCCCGACGTGCAGGAGCGATTCCGCACGCCGCCCGCGGACGTCGCCGCCGTCCGCTCGTGGGCGCTCAACCAGGGCTTCTACAACCTGTTCCTCGCCGTCGGGGCGCTCGTGGGCGCGGGCCTGGCCGCCGCCGGCCGGCACGACGTCGGCCTGGCGCTCGTCCTGACGACCTGCGGGTCGATGGCGGCCGCCGCAGTGGTGCTCGTGCTCTCCGATCGCCGGATGGCCCGCGCGGCGTTGCTGCAGGGCGTGCTCCCGCTGCTCGCCGTGGTCTTCTCCGTGGCGGTGCTGGTCCGATGAGCGGGCTGGCCGACCGTTCCCTGCAGGAGGCGATGCTGTCGGCGGCCTCCCTGGTGGGCTCGCCGCTCGCATTCGACACGGATTCGGCCCCGGCGGACCCGCTGGTGCTGCTGGACACCTGGCTGCGGGACGCCGTGGCGGCCGGCGTGGCCGAGCCGCGGGCCATGACGCTGGCCACGGTGGACGTGCACGGCGACCCGTCGGCGCGGGTGCTCATCCTGCGTGACGTGACGCCGGACGGGCTGGTCTTCGCCACCGACGGGCGCTCGGGCAAGGTCCGTGACCTCGAGGTGCGGGCGCGGGCGGCGGTGACGCTGTGGTGGCAGCCGGTCGTGCGGCAGGTCCGGGCGCGCGGATCGGTGCGGCGGCTGCCCGACGCGGACTCGGCACGTGATTTCCTGGTGCGCAGCCCGGACACCCGGGCCGCGGCGCTGGCCAGCCGGCCGGGAGAGATGCTGCACGCGCGACGGGAGCTGGTCGAGGCGATCGTGCAGGCCAGGGCGCGCATCGAGGACGAGCCGGGGCTGGTGCTGGAGGACTGGCAGGCGTGGGTCGTCGAGCCGGACGAGGTCGAGTTCTGGCAGGGCGACCCCGACCGCGCGCACACCCGGCTGGTGTACCGGCGAGAGGACGACGGGCGGTGGAGCCGCGGCCTGCGCTGGCCCTGAATGCCGCCGCACGGCTCAGCGCGGCGTCGGCTCCGGGAGCCGGTCCGGGGCGATGTCGCCGGCGCGCGTCGAGACCCGGTGCAGCAGCCGCTCGAACGGGCCCCGGCCGATCCACGCCTGCCACGCCCAGCACAGCGCGAGCGTGCTGACCAGGAACGACAGCCAGACGCCGGGCGTGGGCTCGCGCACGACACCCTCGCCGAGCGCGGCGATGGCCACAACGTGCAGCGTGTAGGCCGACAGGGCGAGCGCCCCGGTGGCGGACAGCGGCGCGAGCACACGTGGCCACCGTTCGGCGACGGCGACGAGCACGGCGACCACCAGCAGCGCCACGCCGGTGTTCCCCGTCACCTCGAACGTCGTGGAGGTGTGCGGGGCGCTCGTCGTGAGGTCGGCGGGCAGGCCGAGCCCAGCGGTGCGGACGAGCCAGGAACCGCCGTACCCGAGGACGACGAGACCCCCACCGGCGAGCACCGCACCGCGGCGCACGCGCGACGCGCGTAGGTCGAGGCGGCCCAGCGCGACGCCGGTGAGCAGGTAGGACGTCCAGACGGCGGCGGGGTAGAAGTGTCCGACGGCCAGATCGGTCAGCGCGCTGGCGGACTCGGTCGTCTCCAGCGCGGAGGCCACCGCCAGCCGCACCGACGGGCCGACGAGGGCGACCACGGCGGAGATCGCCAGGAGCGTGGACGGCGGCAGGCGCAGCGCCAGGCAGCCGACGGCGAAGAGCAGGCCGTACGTGGGCAGGATGACGGCCACCGGGGTGCCGAGCACGTCGAGGAGCGTCCCGAGCGCGACGAGCAGCACCCCGCGCACCAGGACCCGCACCCGCGCCTGCACCAGCCGTGTCCCGGTGACGGGCTGCGGGCCGCCGGACAGCAGCGCGAGCGAGACCCCGGCCAGCACGACGAAGAGCGCAGCCGACCGCCCGTCGACCACCTGGCTGACGCCGCCCGGCGGGACGGGGCCGTCGTCGTCGGGGCCGACGTGGGCCGTCATCATGCCGAGCACGGCCAACCCCCGGGCGGCGTCGATCCCCACGATGCGCGGCATGGCGGTCATGCTAGGACACCTGGTGGATACGTTGTCTCAATAATCGGAACAATTTGTCCCAGGTCTTGAACAGCCCGCCCGGAGCGTCGTTACAGTGCCGAGGTGAGCACACCCGCACGGCACGACGTCTACACGCACGGTCACCACGAGTCCGTGCTGCGGTCGCACCGCTGGCGTACCGCCGAGAACTCCGCCGCCTACCTGCTGCCGGCCCTGCAGCCCGGCATGAGCCTGCTCGACGTGGGCTGCGGCCCCGCCACCGTCACGGTGGACCTCGCGGCCCGGCTGGCCCCCGGCACCGTCGTCGGCGTGGACGCCTCCGCCAAGGTCATCGGGATGGCACAGGAGACGGCGACCGCAGCGGGCACCGACAACGTGTCCTTCCAGGTGGCCGACGCCTATGCGCTGCCGTTCCCGGAGGGCTCCTTCGACGTCGTGCACGCGCACCAGGTGCTCCAGCACCTCACAGACCCGGTCGCCGCGCTGCGGGAGATGCGCCGGGTGGCGCGCCCCGGCGGGCTGGTCGCCGTGCGGGACGCGGACTACTCCGGGATGACGTGGTACCCGCCGTCGGCCGGGCTGGACGAGTGGCAGCTGCTCTACCACGAGGTCACCCAGGCGAACCGCGCCGAGGCCGACGCCGGACGGCGGCTGCTGTCGTGGGTCCGCGAGGCAGGCTTCGACCCCGCTGGCATCACGCCGTCGGCCGGGGTCTGGTGCTACGCCACCCCCGAGGATCGCACGTGGTGGGCCGGGCTGTGGGCGGACCGCTCCGTGGCGTCGAACTTCGCCGCGCAGGCCATCGAGCACGGGCTCGCCGACGAGGTGGGGCTCGAGCTCCTCGCCGACGCCTGGCGGGAGTGGGGCGAGCAGCCCGACGGCTGGTTCGCCGTGCTGCACGGCGAGGTGCTCGCCCGGGCGTGAGTCCCCGTCGTGGCGCCTCCCCGGCGGGCCCGGCACATCACCGCACCACCGCGGTCCGCGCGCCGCTAGCCTGAGCCCGTGCGCATCGCGAGGTTCACCACCGGGGGCGACCCCCGCTACGCCCTGGTCGACGGCGACCCCGGCTCCGAGGAGCTCGTCGTCATCACCGGGGACCCGCTCTACACGCCGGTGCAGCCGACAGGGGAGCGGATCCGGCTGGACGAAGACAGCGTGCGGCTGCTCGCCCCGGTCATCCCGCGCTCGAAGATCGTCGGCGTCGGCCGCAACTACGTCGAGCACGCCGCCGAGCTCGGCAACGAGGTGCCCACCCGTCCGCTGCTGTTCCTCAAGCCGAACACCTCGGTCATCGGCCCGGACGACCCGATCGTCCTGCCGGACTGGAGCGAGCGCGTCGAGCACGAGGCGGAGCTGGCCGTCGTCATCGGCAAGGTCACCAAGGACGTCACCCCCGAGCGTGCGCTGGACCACGTCTTCGGCTTCACGGTGGCCAACGACGTCACCGCGCGGGACGTGCAGCGCACGGACGAGCAGTGGGCCCGGGCCAAGGGCTTCGACTCGTCGTGCCCCATCGGCCCGTGGATCGTCCCCGGGCTGGACGTGGACGACCTCGCCGTGCGTGCCCGCGTGAACGGCGAGACCCGGCAGGACGGGCGCACGTCGCAGCTCGTGTTCGACGTGCCGTACCTCGTCTCCTACGTGTCGGAGGCCTTCACCCTGCTGCCCGGCGACGTGATCCTCACCGGCACGCCGGCCGGGGTCGGGCCGCTGGCGGACCGCGACGTCGTGGAGGTCGAGGTCGAGGACATCGGCGTGCTGCGCAACCCGGTGCTCCGCCGCCGCTGACCGGGCGTCCCCGGCGGCCCACTAACCTGGGCGGGTGACCACCCCCGCTCTCACCGGTGCCGACGTGCGCGTGCGGTTCTGCCCGTCGCCGACCGGCACCCCGCACGTCGGCCTCATCCGCACCGCGCTGTTCAACTGGGCCTATGCCCGGCACGTCGGCGGCACGTTCGTCTTCCGCATCGAGGACACCGACGCCGCGCGCGACTCCGAGGAGAGCTACCTGCAGCTCCTCGACGCGCTGCGCTGGCTGGGCCTGGACTGGGACGAGGGCGTCGAGGTGGGCGGCCCGCATGAGCCCTACCGGCAGTCGCAGCGCATGGACCTGTACGCCGACGTGGCGCGTCGGCTGCTGGCGGGCGGCTACGCCTATGAGTCGTTCTCGACGCCGGAGGAGATCGAGGCGCGGCACCGTGCCGCCGGGCGGGACCCCAAGCTCGGCTACGACGGGTTCGACCGGGACCTGACCGACGAGCAGAAGGCGGCGTTCCGGGCCGAGGGCCGCGAGCCCGTGCTGCGCCTGCGCATGCCCGACGAGGACATCACCTTCACCGACCTGGTGCGCGGTCAGGTGACGTTCGCCGCCGGCTCGGTGCCGGACTACGTCATCGTGCGCGCCAACGGCCAGCCGCTGTACACGCTGGTCAACCCCGTCGACGACGCGCTCATGGGCATCACGCACGTGCTGCGCGGCGAGGACCTGCTGTCCTCCACCCCGCGCCAGGTGGCGCTGTACCGGGCGCTGCTCGACCTCGGCGTCGCGAGCGTGCTCCCGCAGTTCGGGCACCTGCCGTACGTCATGGGCGAGGGCAACAAGAAGCTGTCCAAGCGCGACCCGGAGTCGAACCTCTTCCTGCACCGCGAGCGCGGCTTCCTGCCCGAGGGGCTGCTCAACTACCTGGCGCTGCTGGGCTGGTCCATCGGGCCGGACCGGGACGTCTTCACGCTGGCCGAGCTCGTGGAGGCCTTCGACATCGCCGACGTGAACCCGAACCCGGCACGGTTCGACGTGAAGAAGGCCGAGGCGATCAACGCCGCGCACGTCCGGCTGCTCGAGCCGGACGACTTCCGCGACCGGCTGGTGCCGTACCTGCACGCAGCCGGCCTGGTGCCGGCCGACTCCTACGCCGACCTGTCCGCGGAGCACCGTGCAGTGCTGGACGCCGCCGCCCCCCTGGTGCAGCCGCGCATGACGCTGCTCGGCGAGGCTCCGGGGATGCTGGGCTTCCTCTTCGTCACCGACGAGGCGCTGGAGGTCACCGAGGACGCCCGCGGCGCGCTGCGCGAGGAGTCCGCGGCGGTGCTCGACGCCGCGGCGACGGCTCTCGAGGCGCTGCCGGAGGACAGCTTCACCACCGCGGCGACCCAGGAGGTGCTGTCCGCGGCGCTCGTCGAGGGCCCGGGCTCGCTGGGTCTCAAGCCCCGGTTCGCCTACACACCGTTGCGCGTGGCGCTGACCGGCCGCCGAGTCTCACCGCCGCTGTTCGAGTCGATGGAGATCCTCGGCAAGGACGCGACGCTGGCCCGCGTCGCCGCGCTGCGCGCCACGCTGTGAGGGCCGCCGGGCGCGTCGACGGGGTGCTGTTCGACATCGACGACACCCTGGTCGACACCCGCGGCGCCTTCGCCGTGGCGCTCGCCGCCGTCGCCGGGCACTACCTGCCCGACGTGGCCTCGGACCGTCACCCCGAGGTGCTGGCGACCTGGCGGGCCGACACCGGGGGGCACTACGCCGCGTACACCCGCGGGGAGGTGTCCTACGTGGCCCAGCGCATGGCCCGTGCCAACGAGCTGCACGCCCGTTTCGGTGGTCCGGTGCTCGACGAGGACGGCTTCCGGCGCTGGGACGTGCTGTTCGAGGAGCGCTTCGCCGGGGCGTGGGCCGCGCACGACGACGCCGCAGCGGTGGTCGACCGGCTGGTGTCCGCCGGTGTCGTGGTCGGCGCTCTGACCAACGCGGCGGTGGCGTACCAGACGAGCAAGCTGACCCGGGTCGGTCTGGTGGACCGGGTGCCGGTGCTGGTCGGCGTGGACACCCTCGGCGTGGGCAAGCCGGACCCACGGGTCTTCACCGAGGCGTGCCGGCTGCTGGGCACCGACCCGGCGCGGACCGCCTACGTCGGCGACGAGCTGGAGGTGGACGCCGCCGCCGCCCGCACCGCCGGGTTGCTCGGCGTCTGGCTGGACCGGCCGGGGCCCCGTCGCCTGCCGGTCACCGCCGAGCAGGTCGCGGCGGCCGGCGTCCCGGTCATCGGCTCCCTGTCCGAGCTGCCGGACCTGCTGGGCCTGTAGGGCCCGGCCCGCCGCGCCGGCCCGGGCGAGCCGGCCCGCGCCGCGGCCCGCGCCGCGAGCTCGCCACTTCCCGCCGACCTCGTGAGCTGCAAGCCGCTGGTTCGCCCGAAAGTGGCGAGCTCGCGGCCGGGGTCCGGGTCGCGGCCGGGGCCGGGGTCCGGGTCGCGGCGGCCGGGTCGGAGCGGCTGGGTCGGGGGTGCGGACTGGGCGGAGCGGCTGGCCGGGTGGAGCGGAGCCCGCGGTCAGCGGAGGCGGGCGCGCCAGGCCTCCGTGCGGTACGGCATCGGCACCTCGTCGCGGCCACGCAGGTCGGGGTGAGCGGCCGCGAGGTGGTCGATCTCGTCGAGCAGCGCGTCCCGCTCCACCTCCGGGAGGGTGAGCAGGTGGCTGCGGCTGGCGGCCAGCGCGCGCAGGTCGGCCGTCCGGATGGGCTGGGACCACCGGAAGGTCGCGTGCTCCGGGACGGTGAAGGCCGGACCGAGGGACGGCTCGTCACGCCGCGTGGCCAGCTCGTCGCCGCGGGTGCTGATCTCCACGAACTGGGCGACCCAGTCGACGTCGTCGTCGCGGATGTTCCACACCACGGCCACCTGGCCACCGGGGCGCAACACGCGGGCGATCTCGGCCGAGGCGGCTGCCTCGTCGAACCAGTGCCAGGCCGTCGCGACGGTGACCGCGTCGACGCTGGCGTCCGGCAGGCCGGTGTGCTCCGCGTCGCCCGGGCGGGCGTCGGCGTCGGGCACGGTGTGCACGAGCTGCCTGCGCATCCCGTCCGACGGCTCGACCGCGATGGTGTGCAGCCCGAGGGCCACGAGCCGCTGGGTGAGCTTGCCGGTGCCGGCGGCCAGGTCCAGCACGTCCTGCGCGTCGTCGGGGACGCACCAGCGGACGACCTCGTCCGGGTAGCTGGGACGGGTGGCCTGGTAGACGTCGGCGCCGCGCCCGAAGGACGCGGCGCGCTCGTGGTGACTCGCCGTGCTCACGGCCAGATGGTGCCAGGTCCCGCCGGCCGGTCGCGTCGGCGTCCGCCCCCGAGCCGTCGCGGGCGGACCGTCCCCGGCGAGCCGGCGGTTCAGTCGCGCGTCGGCGCGAGCCGTTCGAGCACCCGTTCGTGCAGCAGCCCGTTCGTCACCACGGCGGACCCGCCGAACGGCCCGGGCGTGCCGTCGAGGGCGGTGAACCGGCCACCGGCCTCCGTGACGATCGGCACCAGCGCGGCCATGTCGTGCAGAGCCAGCTCCGGCTCCGCCGAGACGTCGACAGCGCCCTCGGCGACCAGCACGTGCGACCAGAAGTCCCCGTAGGCACGGGTGCGCCACACTGCCCGAGTGAGGTCGAGGAACCGCTCGAGCCGGTCCTGCTCCTCCCAACCGGACAGGCTGGAGTAGGACAGCGAGGCGTCCTCCAGCCGGTCCACAGCCGAGACACGGACCTGGGTGGCGGCGGCGAGCGACCGGCCCGTCCAGGCACCGGTGCCCCGTGCGGCCCACCACCGCCGGCCCAGCGCGGGCGCGCTCACCAGCCCGACGACCACGTCGTCACCCTCCAGCAGCGCCAGCAGCGTGGCCCACACCGGCACCCCGCGCACGTAGTTCTTGGTCCCGTCGATGGGGTCGACCACCCAGCGTCGCGGGCCGTGGCCGGTGTCGGGCAGCTCCTCGCCGTGCACGGCGTCGCGCGGGCGGGTGCGGGAGAGCTGGGCGCGCACCAGCTCCTCGGCGGCGCGGTCGGCGTCCGAGACAGGGGTCAGGTCCGGCTTGGTCTCGACGCGCAGGTCCTGGGCCTTGAACCGGGACAGCGTCAGGGCGTCGACCTGGTCGGCGATGACGTGGGCGAGGCGCAGGTCGTCGTCGTACCCGGTGTGCAGGCTCATGGCGCTCACCGTAGTGCCCGGCAGTCCGCCGTCGGGCGGCTGCTCAGGCCGGTACGGCGCCGGTGTCGTCCGCGTCCGGGGTGCCCAGGCGCGACGCGAGCAGGCGGCGGAAGGAGTCGACCCGGCCCGCACGCGCCGCGCGCGTCTCGTCGTCCCCGGACGCCGCCACCCACTCGTCCAGCGCACAGTCCGGGGCGTCGGCGGCGTGCGTGCAGCCGCGCGGGCAGTCGGCGGCCACCTCCGTCAGGTCGGCGAACGCCCGGAGCAGGTGCTGCGGGTCGACGTGCGCCAGCCCGAAGGACCGCACCCCGGGGGTGTCGATGACCCAGGTCGGCGCGGCGGTGCCCGGGACGCGCAGCGCGATCGCCGAGGTGGAGGTGTGCCGGCCGCGTCCGGTGACCTCGTTGACCTGCCCGGTGGCGCGGTCCGCGTCCGGGACCAGGGCGTTGACCAGCGTGGACTTGCCCACCCCGGAGTGCCCGACGAGCACCGACGTGCGGCCCTCCAGCGCCGCGCCGACCTCGTCCAGCCCGTGCACGACGGGGGCGCCGGCGTCCGTCCGTGCGGGGTCGGTATGCGTCACCACGACCCGCACGCCGATCGGCGTGTACAGCCCGACGAGCGGGGCGGGGTCGGCCAGGTCAGCCTTGGTGAGCGCCAGCAGCACGTCCATGCCCGCGTCATAGGCGGCCACCACGCAGCGGTCGATCATCCGGGTGCGGGGGACGGGGTCGGCGAGCGCGGTGACGACGACGAGCTGGTCGGCGTTCGCGACGATGACGCGCTCGACCGGGTCGGTGTCGTCGGCGGTGCGGCGCAGCACGGTGCTGCGCGGGGCGATGCGGACGATGCGGGCCAGCGTGCCCTCGTCGCCGGAGGTGTCCCCGACGACGTCCACGCGGTCACCCGGCACGACGCGCTCGCGGCCCAGCTCGCGGGCCTTCATCGCCACCACGCGGCGCTCGGTGGGCGTGTCGGGGTCGACCAGCAGGGCGTAGCGGCCGCGGTCGACCCCGGTGACGAGGGCACGCTCGGCGTCGGCGTGCTCCGGGCGCTGCTTGGTGCGTGGGCGGCTGCCACGACCGGGACGGATGCGCACGTCCCGCTCGTCGTAGCGCCGCTGCGCCATCAGGCGGTCGCCCGCACGCCGAGCATGCCGTCCCACAGCCCGACGAAGCCCGGCAGCGTCTTGGCGGTGGTATCGACGTCCTCGACGAGCACCCCGGGGACGCGCAGCCCGACGAGCGCCCCGGCGGTCGCCATCCGGTGGTCGGCGTAGCTGTGCCAGAGGGCTCCGTTCAGCGGCCGCGGAGTGATGACCAGGCCGTCGGAGGTCTGCTCGGCCTGCCCACCGACACGGGTGATCTCGGCGGCCAGCGCGGCGAGCCGGTCGGTCTCGTGCCCCCGCAGGTGGGCGATCCCGCGCAGCCGGGTCGGGGAGTCCGCCAGCGCGGCGAGCGCGGCGATCGTCGGGGCGATCTCGCCGGCGGCGTGCAGGTCGAGGTCCACGCCGTGCACCGTGCCGGTGCCGGTGACCGTCAGCACGTCACCGTCCAGGCGCCACGTGCCGCCCATGCGTTCGAGGATGCCCGGTAGCAGCCCTCCCGGCTGGGTGGTGTGCACCGGCCAGCCCGGCACCCGCACCGTGCCGCCGGCGACCAGCGCCGCGCACAGGAAGGGGGCCGCGTTGGACAGGTCCGGCTCGACGCGCACGTCGCGACCGGCGACCGGGCCGGGCGTGACCCGCCAGATGGTCGGACGCGAGTCGTCCACCTCCACCCCGGCGGCCCGCAGGACGTCCACGGTCATCTCGATGTGCGGCACGCTCGGCAGTGTCGGACCGGTGTGCCGCAGGGTCAGCCCCTGGTCGAGCCGCGCCGCGGCGAGCAGCAGGCCGGAGACGAACTGGCTGGACGCCGAGGCGTCGACGTCCACGCTGCCCCCGACGAGCGACCCGCGCCCGTGCACCGTGAACGGCAACCGGCCCGGCTCACCGTGCTCGTCCACCCGCACGCCCAGCGCCCGCAGAGCCGTCAGGACGGGCCCCATCGGTCGGACCCGCGCCTCCGGGTCACCGTCGAAGCGCACCGGCCCGTCGGCGAGCGCCGCCACCGCCGGCAGGAAGCGCATCACCGTCCCGGCGAGCCCGCAGTCCACCGCGACCCCGCCGCGCAGCGGCCCCGGGGTGACGAGCCAGTCCGCGCCGTCCTGCTCGACGCCGACGCCCATCGCGCGCAGGGCACCGGCCATGAGCGCGGTGTCCCGTGAGGCCAGCGCACCGCGCAGCCGGCTCGGTCCGTCGGCGAGCGCGGCGAGCACCAGGTAGCGGTTGGTCAGCGACTTGGAGCCGGGCACCTCGACGAGCGCGTCGAGCGGACCGGGAGCGACGGGGGCGGGCCAGGGGGCGGGCGTCGTCATGCGGCCCAGGCTAGCGGGCGGCGCGGCGCCGCCCGGGGCCCTGCCGTCGCCGCGCCACGGGCCTGACCAGCCCTGTCGCCGCGAGCCGTCACAGGGCCGGTCGTCGGGCCTGGTGTCGGCCCTGTCGTCGGGACCGTCCGCGAGCCGGGACCGCGGACGGTCCGCCCCAGGGTCCCTGGGTCAGTCGTCCTGGTGCCGGGTGGCCCGCTCGGCCCGGGCGTGCCGCACCCGCCAGCCGAGACTCGGTCGTCCCTCCAGGTCCGCGGCGGCCAGCAGCGCCCCGCCGGTGAAGGTGAGCGAGCGGACCAGCCGGTCGCGCCGCTGCCGGCGCAGCACGGGGTCGCCGCCGTCGGCCCGCCGGTCGGGAAGGCTCGCCACCACCAGCGGAGCGGTGAGCGCCGCGAGGGTGAAGGCGGCCAGGCGCGGCGACCTGCCGGTGGCCAGCAGCAGCGCCGCCCCGGTGAGGGCCACGCCGTGCGCGCGCACCACCATCCCGAGCTGGCGGGCGTCGGGCTCGCGCTCCAGCGCGGTGCGCACCGGGACGGGCAGTGCGGTGTGCAGGGCCGCCGGGGTCCGGGAGTGCAGCGACCGCCAGCCGTCGCGCGCCATCTCGACGTGGACGGCGGGGTGGCGCAGCGCGTCGAGGCCCTCGACGACGAACCACGAGGCGAACAGCGGACGGGCGATGCGACGCAGCAGCACGATGACCTCCTCGGCACGTCCGCCCGGTGACGGTGCGGACGCGCGCCACGCTAGTGCGGCGGTCGCCGGTTGGCGACGTCAGCGCCGTCCGGAGCGGACGTGAGCGCCGGGGCGCGGAACGGGCCGCATCCGGGAATGCCCGCACCGTGGGCCGCCGTTGCAGCGTCCATGAGCTGTGCAGTAGGGACGGAGCCCGTCGGCCTCACGGAGGTCGGCGTGACGGCGCTGCCGAGGCCGGGAGCCGGCACCTGGGGCACGACCCCTGCGGGCGACCTGCGCATCGACGTCAGGTCGGCCTCCGCGCCGGTGGCGTGGTCGGCGCCACAGGGTGCTCGGCGGCCGGCAGGACTAGGCTCGTGGGCGATGAGCGAGGACACGCGGCGCGCCCCGGAGGCGGAGGACGACGCCGCCCGCAGCGAGCGGTTCGAGAGTGACGCGCTGGTCTACCTGGACCAGCTCTACGGTGCTGCGCTGCGGATGACCCGCAACCCGGCCGACGCCGAGGACCTGGTGCAGGAGACGTTCGCCAAGGCGTTCGCCGCGTTCCACCAGTACCGGCCCGGGACCAACCTCAAGGCCTGGCTCTACCGCATCCTGACCAATACGTACATCAACTCCTACCGCAAGAAGCAGCGCGAGCCGCAGCAGTCGCGGTCGGAGGAGGTCGAGGACTGGCAGCTGGCGCGTGCGGAGTCGCACACGTCATCGGGGCTGCGCTCGGCGGAGGCTGAGGCGCTGGACCACCTGCCGGACTCCGACGTGAAGGACGCCCTGCAGCGCATCCCCGAGGAGTTCCGCATCGCGGTGTACCTCGCGGACGTCGAGGGTTTCGCGTACAAGGAGATCGCCGAGATCATGGGGACGCCGATCGGGACGGTGATGTCCCGGCTGCACCGTGGTCGTGCGCAGCTGCGCGAGCTGCTGGCCGACTACGCCCGTGAGCGTGGCCTCGTCGGGGCCAAGGTCCCGTCGGTCCCGGAGGGTGCACGATGAGCGAGTGGCAGGAGCCGGACGGGCAGCGTCGCGCGTCCGGGACGTGCGGGAACAACTGCGAGGACGCCCTCGACCGGCTCTGGGAGTACCTCGACGCCGAGCTGGGCGAGCCCGACGCCGCGGTGGTGCGGGCGCACCTGGCCGAGTGCGAGGGGTGCCTGGAGGAGTACGACGTCGAGGTGGTGCTGAAGAACCTCGTGCGGCGAGGCTGTCAGGAGGTCGCACCGGACACGCTGCGGGTGCGGATCCGCGAGCAGCTCACCGTGATGCGGGTGCAGCCGGCGCAGTAGCCGGCCCCGGTCGCGAGCCGCACCGCAGACGACACGACGAAGGCCCGGTCCCGTCGCTCTCACGAGCGGGACCGGGCCTTCGTGCCGTACGACGAGCGCCGCTCAGGCGTTCGGACGGTTGCCGTGGTTGGCGGCGTTGCCCTTGCGGGAACGGCGCTTGCGACCGCGCTTGCTCATGATGTTCTCCTCGGGTGCTCTGCTCGGGTGCCCGCGCACGTGCCGACGGCGCCCGGACTCGCGGCCCATCGTCCCACACCCGGCGGCCTGCTCGGTCCCGTACCCCGGTGCCGTGGCGCGGGACCGTGCCGACTCAAGTCCGCGGGCCTGACGGCCGATAACTGGCCCGTGAGCCAGCCCACTGCCTCGGTGATCCCGTTCCTGCACGCCCTCGCGAGCACGGGCGGCTCGGACCTGCACTGCAAGGTGGGCAGCGCGCCGCGCGTGCGCGTCGACGGGCGGCTGCGCAAGCTCCAGGTCCCCGACCTCACACCGGCGGACACCGCGCGCATGCTGGAGGAGGTGCTCCCGGAGGACCTGGTGGACACGTTCCGGCGCACCCATGAGGCCGACTTCGCCTACTCGTTGTCCGGCGTCGGCCGGTTCCGGGTGAACGCCTTCCAGGCGCGCGGGACGTACGCGCTGGTGTTCCGCCGGGTGTCGGTGGGGGCGCAGTCGCTGGCCGAGCTCGGGCTGCCGGAGGTCGTCGGGGAGCTGGCCCTGGAGCCGCGCGGGCTGGTGCTCGTGACCGGGCCGACCGGCTCGGGCAAGTCGACCACGCTGGCGTCGATGGTGGACCTGGTCAACAGCTACCGCGAGGTCAACATCATCACGATCGAGGACCCCATCGAGATCCTCCACCAGGACAAGAAGGCGATCGTCTCCCAGCGCGAGGTGCGGCAGGACACGGCGGACTTCAGCGCCGCGCTGCGGGCGGCCATGCGCCAGGACCCGGACGTCATCCTCGTGGGGGAGATGCGGGACACCGAGACCGTCCGGGCGGCGCTGTCCGCCGCGGAGACGGGTCACCTCGTGCTGTCCACGCTGCACACCATGGACGCCCCCGAGACCATCAACCGGATCGTCGACTTCTTCCCGCCGTACGAGCAGAAGCAGGTGCGCGTCGCGCTCGCGCAGTCGCTGCGCGGGATCGTCTCGCAGCGGCTGTGCCGTCGGGCGGACGGGACGGGCCGGCGGGCCGCCGTCGAGGTCATGGTGAACACCGGGCGCACCGCCGAGGCGATCCTCGACCCCCTCAACGCGCCGCCGCTGATCGACCTCATCCGGGAGGGCGACTTCTACAAGATGCAGACCTTCGACCAGCACCTGTTCACGCTGGTCCGGGACGGCGTGGTGATGTACGAGGAGGCCGTGTCGGTGGCCTCCAACCCGCACGACCTCACCGTCGAGCTGCGCCAGGCCGGTCTGCTGGCCTGACGCCGGGCGCGGGTCCGGCCCAGGGCTTGCCCTCTGCAGAGACGCGACATATCGTGTTCCTCAGAACGAGATATATCGCGAGGAGGAGTCATGGCCACCGAGTCCTGGGTCGTCGCGGGCCCGCAGATCATCGAGGTGGAGCGGGTCACCGCGCTGCGCGCCCAGCTCGTCGCCGGTCGTGTCGACGTCGTGGTGCACGACGAGCCCGGTGCCCGGCTGGAGGTGCACGACGTCGACGGCCGTCCGCTGGAGGTCACCTTGTCGGACGACGGGGAGCTGCGCGTCGGCTACAGCTTCACGCTGGGCGGCTGGGAGGGCTTCCTCGAGAAGTTCCGGAACTTCCGCGGCAAGGACCGCGCCGACGTGCACATCGCCGTCCCGCGCGAGATCCACGTCAAGCTCGGCACCGTGACCGCCGACGGCCTGCTGGCCGGCGTGGCGCAGGACGGGTCGGTGTCGACCGTCTCGGGCTCGCTGGTCACCGACCGTACCCGTGGCCGGCTCGTCGCCAACACCGTCTCCGGCGAGATCGTCGTCCGGGACCACACCGGTGACCTCAAGCTCAACTCCGTGTCCGGGGAGCTCGCTGCCTCCGGTGACCTCAGCCTGGTCGCGGCGAACTCGGTGTCCGGCGCGCTGAGCCTCGACATCACGTCGTCCACGTCGTCGGTGACCGCGAGCACCGTCTCCGGGGACGTCACCGTGCGGCTGCCCGAGGGGGCCGGCGTCCGGGTCCAGGCCCGGACGGTGTCCGGCCGGCTCGTCGTGGACGGCGACGAGTACCGGGGGTCCTCGCCGGGACAGCGCCAGGCTGATCTGCGCACGGGCGACGGGGCGTGCTTCCTGCAGGCGAACACCGTCTCGGGGCACGTGACGGTGCTGCGCGGGATGGTGAACGCGGCGGCGTCGCCCGGTGGCGGCGGGAGCGGGGCGCAGCGGTGATGGCCCCCGTCTTCGCCCACGGCCAGCTCCGGCTGTATCTGCTGTCGCTGTTGGCGAGCGGCCCCAAGCACGGCTACGAGCTGATCACGGCGCTGTCCGACCGGTTCGGCGGCACGTACCGTCCGAGCCCCGGCACGGTGTACCCCCGGCTCGCCCGGCTGGAGGAGGAGGGCCTCGTCCGGCGCACCGACGAGGACCGCAAGAGCACCTACGCGCTCACCGAGGCGGGTCGCCGCGAGCTGGCTGCCCGTGAGGCGGACCTCGCGGACCTCGAGGAGGGCATCGCCGAGACGGTGCGCTCGCGTGCGGCCCAGGTGCGCGACGACGTGCGCGGGGCGATGCGCGGGCTGCGGGCCGACCTCGCGGCCGCCGCCCAGCAGGCACGGGCGTCCGCCGTGGCGCACCAGCAGCCGGGCCCGAGCGACGCCCGACTCGCCTCCCACGTACGGCGCATGGAGGCCGAGGCGATGGTGCAGCGCTTCCGCGACGAGGTCCGGGCCGAGCTGCGCCGCACCGACGCGCGGGGGACCGTCGAGCAGCTCACCGTGGACACGCTGCGCACGGTCCTGGACAGCGCGCTCACGGCCGTCCGGGCGACGTTGCGCTGAGCAGGTCCGAGAGACGGGACGACCCGATGCTGCTGCGCTGGCGCCTGGTGCTGCGGCCCACCTGGCCGGCAGGTGGGCCGCCCGGCGGACGGCGTCTCGCCGCCGGCTCAGCCCTCGTCGTCGGGCAGGCCCAGCCAGGCGTGCCAGCCGGTGTGCAGCACCAGCCAGGCCATCAGTCCGTAACCGGCCTGGCCCGGCAGCAGCCCGTCCCCGGCGGCGAGGTCGCCCAGCCACTGGTCGTGGGCGGCGAGGGGGGCATACGTCTCGACGTACGGCACACGGCGCCGAGTCGCCACGTCGGCGAAGGCAGCTGACAGCTCGGCGAGCCGGGCGCCGTCGTGCACGTCCCCGGGCGGCGGGCCGATGACGAAGGCCGGCAGCCGGCGCTGCTCGGCGACGTCCAGCACGTTGGCGAGGTTGAGCCGGCTGCGCGCCAGCGACAGACCGGCGCCCAGGTCGGCCCGTCCCAGGGCGACGACGAGCCGGTTGTCCGCCTCAGGTGACAGCCGGCGCTCCACCTCGCTCTCCCAACGGGCGGACAGCGCGGTGCTGGTTTCCCCGGGGACGGCGAGCGTCAGCACCGTGAGCGGCCCCGGAGGCTGCGTCCGGGCCGCGACGCGGCCCACCCAGCCCAGTGCCTTCGGGTCACCGGCGCCGGCGGCCAGCTCGTCGCCGACCACCAGCAGCCGCAGCGGCTGCTCGCCCACGCGTGTCCTCCCGTCCGACGGCGGCACCTCGCGGTGCCCGCACGACAGTCTCCCAGCGCCGGGCGGTCGTGCCGGTCCGGCACGCGGGTGGTCCTGGCAGCGAGAGGGAGAGATTTGACATGTTGTTATTACATGTCACATCATCATCGCCGCGGGCCGCCCGGCCCGTGCCCGACACCGCCGTCCCGCTGATGAGCAACGGAGCGTCATCATGCCCATTCGCCCCAGAACCGCCGTCGCGATCGGCGCCGCCGCTGTCGTCGTGGTGGCCGCCGGCGTCACCATCGGCGTCAACGCCTCCTCCCGAGGCGGCGACGCGTCCGGCACCGTCACCTGGTGGGTCCCCGACTGGGACCTGCCTGTCGCCCAGCAGCTCGTCGACCAGTTCGAGGCCGACAACAGCGACCTCACGGTGGACATCGTCCAAGTCACCGGCGACACCATCGTCAACAAGGTCACCGTCGCACTGGAGTCCGGCAACGCGCCCGACGTCATCACCGAGTCGATCGCCCGCACGCCGGGCTACATCGACGACGGCGAGCTCACCGACCTGTCCGACATCTACGGTGACGACCTGCCCCAGGACGACTTCGTCCCTGGCGTGCTCGACTCGGTGAGCAAGGACGGCAAGATCTACGCGGTGCCCTACCGCTGGGCCACCAACGCGCTGATCTACAACCCCGACCTGTTCGAGCAGGCCGGCATCACCGAGCCGCCGACCACCTTCGACGAGTTCGTCGACGCGGAGAAGAAGCTCCAGGCCATCGGCGTGGACGGCACCGCGTGGCCGATGAAGGGCGACCCCAGCGACCTGACGCTGCGCTTCCTCGACTTCGCCACCTCGAACGGCAGCACCATCGAGGACGGCACGCCGCACCTCACGCAGGACTCGGTGGAGAAGGCGCTGGAGCTCATCGGCTCCTCGGTCGCCGACGGGTACGCCTCGGCCAGCTCCTTCGAGCTCGACAACACCGGCATCCGCGAGCTCTTCCTGCAGGGCCGGGTCGGCATGTACCTCGGCGGCGTGTTCGACGTGGACACCGCCGAGCAGCAGGGCAAGCCGGTCGCGAGCGCCATGGCCCCCGGGCCCGACGGTGTCGGCAGCCAGGAGGCCGTCGGCTGGGCGCACCTGGTCCCTGCGGACGCGAAGAACGTCGACGGGGCCAAGCGCTTCGTCACCTTCCTCGGCCAGGCCGACTCGGAGGCCGCCCTCACGCTGACCTTCCCGGCCCGCATCTCCGCCGGCCAGGACCCCAAGTTCCAGACCGAGACGCGCAAGGCCTTCTATGACCAGCTCGTCGACCACTCCATCCCCGCGGCCAACGACCCGCGCTGGATCGAGATGATCCCGTCGGTCTACGACGTCATCCAGTCGGTGGCGCTCGGCGACGTCACGCCCGCCGACGGCGCGGCGCAGATCATGTCCCAGGCGCAGACCTCGCTGGGCTGATCCCGGGTTCCCGTGGGGACGGTCGCGGCCCGGCCGTCCCCACGGGACGTTCGCCGTCCCCCTCCCGAGACGTCAGGAGACCCGCATGTCCACCAGCGTGTCGTCGCGGCCGTACCGCGGGATCGGGCTGACCCTGCCGGCGCTGCTCGTCATGACCGGCCTGGCGATCATCCCGATCCTTGCGGTCCTCCAGCGCGCTGTCACCCACGGTCCGGGCGAGCTCACCCGGCTGTTCGAGATGCCCAGCTTCGGCAAGGTTATGGTCAACACGGTCGTGTGGACCGTGCTCGCCGTGGTGCTCGCGCTCGTCATCGGCTACGTCGCGGCGCTGCTGCTGCGCTCCCGCTACCTGCGGCTGCCCGGCCTGTGGCGCTCGCTGCTCATGATCCCGTGGATCATCCCCGGCGTCGTCGGTGCCACCGTCTGGCGCTGGAGCCTGTCCAGCGACTACGGGGTGCTCAACCACACGCTCCAGCAGCTCGGGCTCATCGACGAGCCGGTGCGCTGGCTGTCCAACCCCGACGTCGTGCTCTTCGCCGTCGTGATGGTGCAGGTCTGGACCACGGTGCCGTTCGTGATGCTGCTGGTCTCCGCCGCGCTGACCGGCATCCCCGAGGAGCGCTACGAGGCCGCCCGGCTCGACGGCGCCAACGGACTGCAGATCTTCCGGCACATCGTGCTGCCCGAGCTGCGCCCGACCACCGGGGTCGCCGCCCTGACGCTGGTCGTCTGGGCGCTCAACTCGTTCACGATCATCTTCGTCATGACCGGCGGCGGGCCGGCCAGCTCGAGCACGATCCTGCCGATCCTGCTCTACCAGGCCTTCAACCGCGGTGACGCCGCGATGGTCACCACCGTCGCGGTCGTCCAGCTCATCATCTGCGCCGTCTGCGCGGTGGCCTACGTCCGGTCCGTGCGCGACGACCTGGAGGTCTCCCGATGAGCGCCAGCACCGCCACCCTGCGCGGCGTGCCCGCGGCCCGGAAGCACCCGCGCTCCCCGCGCCGCACCGTCGCCGCGGTCCTCACCTGGCTCGTGCTCGCCGTGCTGCTGCTGTGGACCCTCGGCCCGGTCGCGGTCATGGTCTTCACCTCGCTCAAGCCGCGCGACGAGATCTTCGCCCTGCCGCCGTCGCTGACCCCGCACACCTGGACCTGGGACAGCTACGTGCGGGTCTTCACCGGCTCGTCGATGCCCACTGCGCTGTTCAACTCGGTCGTCGTGGGCCTGCTGGTCGCCCTGATCACGGTGCTGGTCTGCTTCTCGGCCGGGTACGCGCTGGCCCGGTACCGGTTCCGCTTCGCCAAGTCGATCGCGCTGCTCATCCTGCTCGGCCAGATGGTGCCGCTGACGGCGATCCTGCTGCCGCTGTACGACGCGGTGAACGCCCTCGGGCTGCTGGACAGCTCGGTCGGTCTGATGATCCCGCACCTGGTCATCACGGTGCCGCTGGTCACCTGGATGATCCGCAACCAGATCGCCGCGATCCCGCCCGAGCTGGAGGAGGCGGCCATGATCGACGGCTGCTCGCGGTTCGACGCGGTGACCTACGTGGTGCTGCCGGTCGCGGCCCCCGGGCTGGCGGCAGCGGGGATGTTCGCGTTCCTGCAGTCCTGGCACGAGTTCCTGTTCGCGTCGGTCGTCACCACCTCGGTGTCGGCTCGCACGGCACCGGTCGCACTGACGGAGTTCGCCACCGAGTACTCCGTCGACTGGGGCTCCACGATGGCGGCCTCCGTCGTCCTGACCGTACCGATCGTGCTGCTGTTCGTGGCGTTCCAGCGGTACTTCGTCGGCGGCATCACCGGCGGTGCCGTGAAGGGCTGAGCGACCGGGCCGCGCACGCCCGCACCTCGTGCGCCCGCCACCACCGCACCACCCGCCGGTCGGTCCCCACGGCCCGGCAGCCAGCACGAGGAGAGCCACGTCCCCATGAAGATCATCGACCTGAAGTGTGCGGTCATCGGCCGGAGCCCGGTCGTCCGCGTGGTCACGGACGAGGGGATCGACGGCTTCGCGGAGCTGGAGTCGTCCAAGACGCACTTGGCTCCGGTGGTGCGGATGTTCCGCGACGCGATCGTCGGCCAGGACCCGACCGATGTCGAGCGGGTCATGATCGGCATCCGCCGGCTCGGCGGCTTCAAGCCGTGGGGGAGCGCGGTGTCGGCCATCGAGATCGCGCTGTGGGACGTCGCCGGGAAGGCGGCCGGGCTGCCGGTGCACAAGCTGCTCGGCGGCAAGGTGCGCGACCGGCTGCGGGTCTACAACGGTGGGCGCCGGCCCGTGCTGCGCGGGCACCAGCCCGAGGACTACGCCGAGTCGATGGCCCAGATGAAGGCCGCCCCGGAGGGCTTCACGCTGTTCAAGGAGGGCGTCGCCTTCCACGGCTTCATGGCCCCGAACGTGGACGGCTTCTTCTACGGCGACCTGCGCCCGCGCCCGCTGCACCCCAACCGTGGGCGGCTGACGGCCAGGGGCCTGCGGCACGTGGTGGCCTGCGTCGAGGCCATGAAGGACGTGCTCGGCCCCGACCACGCGCTCGCCCTCGACATGGGGCCCGGGCTCGTCGTGTCCGACGCGATCCGCCTGCTGCGCGAGCTGGAGCACCTGGACCTGCTCTGGGCCGAGGACCTGCTCACCGGCGACGCCACACCGTGGGTCGACCCCGCCCGCTACCGGGAGGTCACCACTGCGACCTCGGTGCCCACACACACCGGCGAGCAGATCTACCTGCGGCAGAACTTCAAGGAGCTCATCTCCACGCAGGCCGTGCGGGTGATCGGCCCGGACCCCGGCGACGTCGGCGGCATGGCCGAGCTCAAGTGGGTGGCCGAGTACGCCGACCTGCACGGCATCGAGGTCGCGCCGCACGGGGTGACCTCCGGCCTGTTCGGGCTCGCGGCGCTCGTGCAGGTGTGCGCGACGCTGCCGGACAACTTCATCGCCTTCGAGTACCCCGTCGCCACCGACCCCTGGTGGTACGACATCGTGACCGGCCTGCCCCAGCGCATCGTCACCGACGGCTTCGTCGACGTGTGGGACGCACCGGGTCTGGGCCTGGACTTCGACCGCGAGGCCGCGGTCGCCCACCTCTCGGAGGAGGACCGTGACTTCTTCGCCTGACCCCGTCGTCCCGGGACCGGAGGTGCCGGCGTCTCCCGGCGTCGGCGCGGCCCACGCCGGGTCCGCGCTGCGTCGGCTGGGCCGCAGCGAGCTGCGCGTCACCGCCGTGACCGTCGGCGGCGGACCGCTCGGCTCGATGCCGAAGAACTTCGGCTACGAGGTGGACGCCGAGCGCGGGATCGCGACGGCCGCTGCGGCGCTCGACGGCCCGTTCAACGCGCTCGACACGTCCTCGGCGTACTCCGCAGGCGAGTCGGAGCGGCGCATCGGGGAGGCGCTGCGCCGCCGCGGCGGGCTGCCGGAGGGCTTCGTGCTGTCCACCAAGATCTCTCGGGACCTGGGCACCGGCGACTTCTCCGGGGAGCAGATGCGGCGCTCCATCGAGGGCAGCCTGCAGCGGCTCGGGCTCGACCGTGTGCCGCTGGTGCACCTGCACGACCCCGAGCACATCTCCTTCGAGGAGGCCATGGCGCCCGGCGGGCCGGTGGAGGTCCTGCTCGGCCTGCGCGACAGCGGGGTGGCGGGGGCGATCGGCGTCGCGGGAGGGCCCACCGACCTGCTGCGGCGCTTCGTCGCCACCGACCTGTTCGACGTGGTGCTCACGCACAACCGCTGGACGCTGGTGAACCGCGCGGCAGGCACGCTGATCGACGAGGCGCGGGCGCGTGACGTCGGTGTGGTCAACGCGGCGGTGCTCGGCGGTGGCATCCTGGCGACCGGGACAGGCGGCAGCAGCCGGTACGCGTACCGGGAGGCCCCCGCGGAGCTGCTCCGGCAGGTGGGGCGCATCGAGGCGGCGTGCGCGGCGCACGGCGTCCCGCTGGCGGCGGTGGCCCTGCAGCTCTCGCTGCGGGACCCGCGCATCGCGACCACGGTCGTCGGGATGTCCCGTCCCGAGCGGGTCGCCGAGACCGCCGCGCTGGCCCGTGTGCGCGTGCCCGACGAGATCTGGGAGCTGGTGGAGGACGTGGCGGTGCGGCTGGCGGACGTCCCCGGACCGCGCTGAGCCGCTCACGCGGAACCGACGAGGGACCGGACCGCCGAGGGTGGCCGGACGAGACACACGGAGGATGGACATGGCCAGGAACCTGCCGGCGGCGGACCGACCGCTGCGTACCGCGGTGCTCGGGTACGGGGTGGGTGGTCGTCTGTTCCACAGCCCGCACCTCGCCGCCTCGCCCGGCTACTCGCTCGACGCCGTGGTGACCCGTGACCCGGGGCGGGCCGCGGAGGTGACGGCCCGCTACCCGGGCACCCGGGTGCTGGCCGGTGCCGAGGAGGTCCTCGCCGAGCCCGAGCGCTACGACCTGGTCGTCGTCACCACCCCGAACGAGACGCACGTCCCGCTGGCACTCGCCGCGATCGGCCAGGGCATCCCCGTTGTGGTCGACAAGCCGCTCGCGGCGACGGCCGCCGCCGCCCGCGAGCTGCTGGCTGCCGCGGAGGCCGCGGGGGTGCCGCTGACCGTCTACCAGAACCGGCGCTGGGACGGCGACTTCCTCACGCTGCGCCGGCTGCTGGACGAGGGTGCGCTGGGCACCGTGCACCAGCTCGAGTCCCGGTTCAGCTGGTGGGACCCGACGCCGGCGGCGGGCTGGAAGACCACGACGACGGTGGCCGACGGCGGTGGCGCGCTGTTCGACCTCGGGCCGCACCTCGTCGACCAGGCCGTCCAGCTCTTCGGCCCGGTGGCCTCCTGGCACGCCGAGCTCGACGCGCGCCGGCCCGGCGTGGTGGCCGACGACGACAGCTTCCTGGCGCTCACGCACGTGTCCGGGGTCCGCTCCCGGCTGTGGATGAGCTGCGTCACCGCCCAGGCCGGTCCGCGGTTCCGGGTGCTCGGCTCGCAGGGGGCCTTCACCAAGCACCACCTGGACCCGCAGGAGGAGCAAGCCATCGCGGGCGTCCGCCCGGACGACCCGCGCTTCGGCGTGGAGGACGAGACCCGCTGGGGGACGCTCGGCGTCGATGGCGCGACGACCCGGGTGCCGACCGAGCGGGGCGCGCACGGCACGTTCTACGCGCTGCTCGAGACGGCGTTGCGCACCGGCGGGCCGGTGCCGGTGGACCCGCGCGACAGCATCGCCGTGCTGGAGCTCATCGAGGACGTCCACGCCCGCACGGGGCTCGCCGGGCGCTGACCGACGGACGCTGCCGTCGCCGGCCCGTCAGCCGGTCGGCTGGTCCCGACGGACGCTCACGTCGAAGCGGGCCAGGTCGCCGCGGTGGAACGCGGTGAACCGCTCCAGCGGTGTCCCGTCCTCGTCGCGCGCCACGCCGCGCAGCACCAGCAGCGGCGCACCGACCCGGATGTCCAGCGCGCGCGCCAGCGCCGGGCCGGCGGCCTGCGCCTCGATGGAGCGTTGGCCGGAGGCGAAGCGCACCCCGTGCCGGTTCTCGAGCAGCCCGTACAGCGAGACGTCGGACAGGTCCTCGGTCAGCAACGGCTCGCCGATGCTCTCGGTGAGCTGGGTGACCGTGAAGGCCCACGGGCGACCGTCCACGAGGCGCAGCCGGTCGATCTCCACGACGGGCGTGCCCACGTCGAGGGCGAGGTCCTTGGCGACGGTCTCCGACGCGGGCACCTTCTCCAGTCGCAGCACCTGGGTGCTGTGCTGACCGCCGCGGGCGCTGACCTCCTCGAAGCGGCCGATCAGCGAGTCGCCGATGCCCTCCGAGGTGCGCTGCGGGGCGACGAACGTGCCGCGTCCGCGCTCCCGCTCGACGATGCCCTCGAACTCGAGCTCCAGCAGAGCCTGCCGAGCGACGGTGCGTGAGACGCCGTACCGCTCGCACAGCTCGAAGTCGCCGGGCAGCCGGTCGCCCGGCTGCAGCCCCTCACGCTGGATCTCAGCGACGATCAGCTGCTTGAGCTGGTGGTACAGCGGCATCGGGGAGGAGCGGTCGATGACGCCGACGCCTGACATGTCGTCAATATAGCGAGCGCCGGCCAGATGTCATGACATCTGGCCGGCGCTGCGCCGACGTCGGTCCCGTCACAGGCCCGTCCCGGCCGGGCAGGCCGCGGTGCAGGGACTCTCAGCGGGCGAAGGCCGCCGCGATGAGCTCGGCCTGCTGCGCCTGGTGCGTCTTGGCGGACCCGGCGGCCGGCGAGGCCGACTCCGGCCGGGAGACGACGCGCAGCGGACGCTCGATGACCTGCGGCAGGTGCGTCGTGAGGAACGTCCACGGGCCCTGGTTCTGCGGCTCGTCCTGCACCCACACGAGCTCGGCACCGTCGAACGGGGCCAGCGCCGCACGCACCGCGTCCCCGTCGAGCGGGTAGAGCTGCTCCAGCCGGACGATCGCCGTGCTCTCGTCCTTCCGCTTGGTGCGCTCGGCCAGCAGGTCCCAGTACACCTTGCCGGAGCACAGCAGCACCCGGTTGATCCGCCCGGCGTTCGCCGCGGCCTCGTCGTCGCCCAGCACCGTGCGGAACGTGCCGGCGGTGAAGTCCTCTACCGCGGACGCGGCCGCCTTGAGCCGGAGCATCGACTTCGGGGTGAAGACGACCAGCGGCTTGCGCGGGCGCCGGTACGCCTGCTCGCGCAGCAGGTGGAAGTACGAGGCGGGTGTCGACGGCTGCGTGATCCGCATGTTGTCCTCCGCGGCGAGCTGCAGGAACCGCTCGATGCGCGCCGAGGAGTGGTCCGGCCCCTGACCCTCGTAGCCGTGCGGCAGCAGCAGCACGACCGACGAGCGCTGGCCCCACTTCTGCTCGGCCGAGGAGATGAACTCGTCGATGACCGTCTGAGCGCCGTTGACGAAGTCGCCGAACTGGGCCTCCCACAGCACCAGGGCGTCCGGCCGCTCGACCGAGTAGCCGTACTCGAACCCGAGGGCCGCGTACTCCGACAGCGAGGAGTCGTAGACCCAGAACTTCGCCTGGTCGCTCGAGAGGTACCACAGCGGCGTCCACTCCGCGCCGGTCTCCCGGTCGTGCAGGACGGCGTGCCGCTGCACGAACGTGCCGCGACGGGAGTCCTGCCCGGCCAGCCGCACGGGCACGCCCTCGAGCAGCAGCGAGCCGAAGGCGAGGATCTCGCCGAAGCCCCAGTCGATGCCGCCCTCGCGGGACATCTGCTCGCGACGGGTGAGCAGCTGCTGGAGCTTGGGGTGGACGGTGAAGCCCTCCGGCGGGCGGACGTGCGCCTGACCGATGCGCTGCAGCACGGTCGCCGGCACGGCCGTCTGCCAGCCGACCATGACCCCGGCGTCCTCACGCTGGGCGCCCGGACGCTCCAGGCCGGCGACGGCCTCGGTCTCGGCGGCAGGCGGCGTCCAGCCGCCCTCACGGGTCTCGGCGAAGACCCGCTCGAGCTGGGCCTGGTAGTCCTGCTGGGCCTGCTCGACCTCGTCCGGGGTGATGTCTCCGCGGCTGAGCAGCGTCTCGGTGTACAGGGTGCGCACGGACCGCTTGGCCTCGATGAGGTTGTACATCAGCGGCTGTGTCATCGACGGGTCGTCACCCTCGTTGTGCCCGCGGCGGCGGTAGCACAGCATGTCGATGATGACGTCGTGGCCGAACTCCTCGCGGTACTCGAACGCGAGCTCGGCCACCCGCACGCACGCCTCCGGGTCGTCCCCGTTGACGTGAAAGATCGGCACCTGCAGGCCCTTGGCGATGTCGGTCGCGTACTGCGACGAGCGCGAGGACTGCGGCCCGGTGGTGAAGCCGACCTGGTTGTTGATGAGGACGTGGATGGTCCCGCCGGTGCGGTAGCCGCGCAGCTGGGCGAGGTTCAGGGTCTCCCATACGACGCCCTGGCCGGCGAAGGCCGCGTCGCCGTGGATGAGCACCGGAAGCACGGAGAAGCCGTCGTCGCCCAGGTCGATGCGGTCCTGCTTGGCCCGCACGATGCCCTCGAGCACAGGGTTGACCGCCTCCAGGTGGGACGGGTTCGCCGCGAGGTGCACCTTCGTCGTGGCGCCGGACTCGGCGGTGAACGTGCCCTCCGTGCCGAGGTGGTACTTCACGTCGCCGGAGCCCTGCACGGACTTCGGGTCCTGGTTGCCCTCGAACTCGCTGAAGATCTGCCCGTAGGACTTGCCGGCGATGTTGGCCAGCACGTTGAGCCGCCCGCGGTGCGACATGCCGATGCCGACCTCGTCCAGCCCGGCGTTGGCCGCCTTGGACAGGACGGCGTCGAGCAGCGGGATGACGGACTCGCCGCCCTCCAGCGAGAAGCGCTTCACGCCGACGTACTTGGTCTGCAGGAAGGTCTCGAACGCCTCAGCCGCGTTGAGCCGCAGCAGGATGCGCCGCTGGTCCTCGCGGGGGGTGCGGGTGTAGCCGGACTCCAGCCGCTCCTGCAACCAGCGCCGCTCGCGCGGGTCCTGCAGGTGCATGTACTCGATGCCGACCGTGCGGCAGTAGGAGTCGCGCAGCAGCCCGAGGACGTCGCGGAGCTTGGCCTGCGGCTTGCCGGCGAACCCTGCCGTCGGGAAGGTGCGGTCCAGGTCCCACAGCGTGAAGCCGTGGGTCTGCACGTCGAGGTCCGGGTGCCGGCGCTGGCGGTAGGCGAGCGGGTCGGTGTTCGCCATGAGGTGCCCGCGCGAGCGGTAGGAGTGGATCAGCTCGGCGATCTGGGCCGGCTTGGCCGCCTCGCTCTGCGGGTCGTGGTCGGCGTCGCGCACCCAACGGATCGGGTCGTACGGGATGCCGAGCGCGGCGAACACACGGTCGTAGAAGCCGTCCTCGCCGAGCAGCTTGCGGCCCAGGATGCGCAGGAAGTCGCCGGACTGGGCGCCCTGGATGATCCGGTGGTCGTACGTGGAGGTGAGCGTGAGCACCTTCGACACGCCCATCCGGTTGAGCTGCTCCTCGGACGTGCCGGCGAACTCGGCGGGGTAGTCCATGGCCCCGACGCCGACGATGGTGCCCTGGCCCTGCATGAGCCGCGGCACGGAGTGCACCGTGCCGATCGTGCCGGGGTTCGTCAGTGAGATCGTCGTCCCGGCGAAGTCGTCCACCGTGAGCTTGTTGTCGCGTGCGCGACGCACGACGTCCTCGTAGGCGGCCCAGAACTGGGCGAAGTCGAGGGTCTCGGCCTTCTTGATGCTCGGCACGAGGAGCTGGCGGGTGCCGTCCGGCTTGGCCAGGTCGATCGCCAGGCCGAGGTTGACGTGCGCGGGCTGCACGAGGCCCGGCTTGCCGTCGACCAGTGTGTACGACGCGTTCATCGCCGGCATCTCGCCGACCGCCTCGACCAGCGCGAAGCCGATGAGGTGCGTGAACGAGATCTTGCCGCCGCGTCCCCGGGCCAGGTGGTTGTTGATGACGATGCGGTTGTCGACCATGAGCTTGGCCGGCACAGCCCGCACCGAGGTGGCGGTCGGGACCTCGAGGGAGGCCTCCATGTTGGTGACGACGCGCGCGGCGGGTCCGCGCAGCTTCTGGACCTCGTCGGTGCCCTCGGGCGGCTGGGGACGCGCGGGACGCCGGGCGAGCTGGGCGTAGGGCGCCGTGGCGGGCTGCGCGGTCGCGACGGGTGACGTCACGGGTGCGGGCTCCGTCGCGGGCTGGGCGGCGGGCTGCGCCGCGGGCACGGGCTGGGCCGGGGCGGTCTGCGTCGGCGCGGGAGTCGCGCGAGCGGCTGGTGCGGGCGATGCGGCTGCGGCACCGGGCGTGCCCGCGTTCCCTGTGCCGCTCGGCGTGGCGCCGTTCGTCCCCGCGGCATTCGTGCGGGTCGGGGCGCCCGCGGTGGATCCGCCGGGCTCGTACGTCGCGAAGAAGTCCCACCAGGCGGGGTCGACCGAGTTCTTGTCCTGGAGGTAGCGCTCGTAGAGCTCGTCCACGAGCCACTCGTTCGCGCCGAAGTCGGTACGGGAGGAGTCGGTCTCCGCCTTCTGGGTCACGCTGGGATCGCCCACTTCCGCTGCGGTCCGCAGGCCGCGTCGTCGTCGGATCTGTTGATACCAAGACTACGGCCTCAGGACGCGCCGCCCGAAGCGTCGACGCGGGTGCTTCTACCGTCCGAGTGCCCGTGTCACACGCGTGTTACCTGCACGGATGCCGTCGGTCAACGTCCGGCAAGGAGGGCGTCGTCGCGGCGTCAAGGGGTGGTCTACGAGGTCATGCGCGGTCCGGGTCCGCGCCGCCAGGCAAGACGGACATGTCTCAGTATGAGAGACGCGACTCAGGTGATGTCACGCCGGAGGGTGGTGAGTCGTCCGATGACCGCAAAGACGACGGCATAGCCGACCAGCACGAGCAGGCCCTGCCACCACGGCAGCAGCGTGCCGGCGCCGACCTCGGCATAGAGCGAGCCGCCCGAGACGGCCTCCCCGGCGGCGCCCGGCAGGTAGCGGGCGATCCCCTCACCCCACGAGGCCTGCGCGAGCACGAAGCGCAGCACCGGCTCGACGAACTGCGTGAAGGCGAGGAGCACGACGACCACGGCCACCTGCTGCGTGAGCACCCAGCCGAAGCCGACGCCGACCAGCGCCCAGATCGCCAGCGCGAGCGCCGACTGCGCGAGGATGCGCCACGTGGAGCCCTCGTCGAGGTAGGTCGGCTCGCCGAGCAGCGCGAGGACACCGGCCCCGGCCCCGACGGACGCCGCGGTCCCGGCGACGCCGAAGGCGATGCCGAGGACGCCGCCCGCGACCATCTTCGCGGTGAGCACCACGGTGCGTCGCGGCTGGGCCAGCAGCGTCGGGGTGATGGTCTGGTGGCGGAACTCCGAGGACACCCCGAGCGCGCCCACGACCAGCGGGAAGACGTACCCGAAGGTGACCGCGATGGTGTACACCGCGCGGACGACGCCCTCGCCGGACACCGGCACCTCGCCGTCCGGCCCGGTGCCGCCGCCCTGGCTGAACGCCCAGCCCATGACGGCGGACAGGAACCCCATGTAGAGCACCATCACGACGAGCAGCACCCACCACACCCGGGTCGTGACGAGCTTGCGGTACTCGGTGACGAGCGCGGCGCGCATCAGCGGACCTCCGTCCGGTCGCCACCGTCGACGTCGCGGCCGCCGACGAGACCGAGGAACAGTCCCTCCAGGCCGGGATCGTGCCGGGACAGCTCGTGCAGCTCGATGCCGGCGGCGAAGGCCGCCCGGCCGACGTCCGCGGCGTCCACGTCGACCAGCTCCACGCGGTGCGGGTTGCCCGTAGCGTCCGTCGGCGTGCCGACGGGCTGCTCGTCGGAGCGGACCCAGCCGTGCGCCGCGACCAGCGCAGCCAGGGCGGCCGCGTCCGGCGCGGTGATCCGCACCCGGGGGCGGGCCAGCCGGGCGAGGTCGGGCAGCGAGGAGGCGTGCACCAGGCGGCCACGGGCGATGATCACCACGTCGTCCACCGTCTGCTCCACCTCCGACAGCACGTGGCTGGACACCAGCACCGTGCGGCCCTGGGCGGCCAGCGCTCGCAGGAAGACGCGCAGCCAACGGATGCCCTCCGGGTCCAGCCCGTTGGCGGGCTCGTCGAGCAGCAGCACCGACGGGTCGCCGAGCAGCGTCGTCGCCAGGGCCAGCCGCTGGCGCATGCCGAGGGAGAAGCCCCCCACCCGCCGGTTCGCCGCCGCGGACAGGCCGACGAGCTCGAGCACCTCGTCGGCGCGCCGGTCCGGGACGCCGACCTGCGGCGCATACACGCGCAGGTGGTCGCGAGCCGTCCGACCAGGGTGGAAGCTTGCCGCCTCCAGCGCGGCGCCGACGGTGCGCAGCGGGCGCGGGAGCCGGGTGTACGGGACGCCGTCGATCGTCGCGGTCCCGGACGTCGGGCGCACCAGGCCGAGCAGCATGCGCAGCGTCGTCGTCTTGCCCGCGCCGTTGGGGCCGAGGAAGCCGGTCACCCGCCCGGGGTGCACGACGAACGAGAGGTCGTCCACGGCGCGCACGCGCCCGAAGGACTTGGAGAGGTGGTCGACGCGGATCGTGCCGTCCGTGGTGGCCATGCCGTCGACCCTACTGTTCTATTCCGACTAGAACAACGGCCCGGTCCGGCGCGTCCGGTCACAGCGGGCGCGGCGCCGTCCCGGGCAGCGTGACCCGCATCGTGCAGCCTTCCTCGGTGTCCGCCACCTCGATGCGCCCACCGTGCAGGTCCACCGCCCAGCGCACGATCGCGAGGCCCAGCCCGGTGCCACCGGTGGGGATCTGTCCGGTGATGGCCGGGGTGTTGCCGCGCACGAACCGCTCGAACACGTGCGCGCGCTGCTCGCGCGCGATGCCCGGCCCGTGGTCCACCACGTCGATGCGCACGTCCGGACCGACCCGGCGCGCCTCCAGCCGCACCTCGTCGTCGGGTGGGGAGTGCCGCACGGCGTTGTGCAGCAGGTTGGCCACCACCTGGTGCAGCCGCTCCGGGTCGGCTGGCACCGTCAGGTCCGCCGGCTCGACCAGCACGGGGAAGCGCAGCCGCTTGTCCGCGCCGACGGGGGCGGCGCCCTCGGCCGCCTCGGTGAGGAAGTCGTGCAGCTTCACGTCCGTGAGCGTGAGCGGGGCGTCGCCGGCCTCCAGCCGGGACAGGTCCAGCAGGTAGGTCACCAGCCGGCCGAGCCGCTCGGTCTGGGCGAGCGCCGCCTGCATCGTCGCCGGGTCGGGGGCGCTCACCCCGTCCACGATGTTCTCCAGCTGGGCCTGCAGCGCGGCGATCGGCGTGCGCAGCTCGTGCGAGACGTTGGCGACGAGCTCGCGCCGAAAGGTGTCGGCCTGCTCGAGGTCGTCGGCCATCGTGTTGAAGGCGGTCGCGAGCTGGCCGACCTCGTCGGCGCTGGTGGCCCGCACCCGCCGGCTGTAGTCGCCCCCCGCCATCTGTCGGGCCGCCTGGGTCATCTCTCGCAACGGGGAGGTCATCCCCCGGGCCAGGAGCTGGGTCACGACGAGCGACACGATGATCGCCAGCGGCAGCGTGCGGGTCGGGCCGAGGTGGCGGTACAACCCGAACCAGGTGATGAAGGCCGCGAGCGTGACGGTGGCCGCCACGAGGACGCCGAGCTTGATCTTGATGGACCGGAAGCGGTCGAGCGGGCGCACGTCCGGCAACCGGGAGCGCCCCGGCTCGCCCCGCGCGTGACGTGCCACGCTCATGGCTGGCCCGCGCCGCCCGGCGGCTCGTCGGAGGCGGTGCCGGCAGCCGCGCCCGCCGCCCCGCCGCGCGCCACGCCGCCGCCCGTCGACCCGCTGTCGCCCGGCCCGCTGTCGGCCGGCTCGAAGGCGTAGCCCACGCCGTGCACGGTGCGGATGAGGTCGGCGCCGAGCTTGCGCCGCAGGGCCTTCACGTGCGAGTCGACGGTGCGGGTGCCGCTGGCGTCGACCCAGTCCCAGACCTCGGCCAGCAGCCGCTCGCGGGTCAGCACGGTGCGCGGCGTGGCGGCCAGCGCCAGCAGCAGGTCGAACTCGGTGGGCGTGAGGTGCACCTCGGAGCCGTCGCGCACCACCCGGCGCTGGGCGCGGTCGATCGTGACGTCGCCGATGACCAGCGGCGGGTCGGGCTGGGCGGCGGCCGCGAGCTCGGCGATGCGGGCCGCGCGCTCGGTGCGTCGCAGCAGCGCCTTGGTGCGGGCGACCAGCTCGCGCATCGAGAACGGCTTGGTCATGTAGTCGTCGGCGCCCACGCCCAGACCGACGAGCATGTCGGTCTCGTCGTCGCGCGCGGTGAGCATGAGCACCGGCACCGGCCGCTCGGCCTGGATGCGGCGGCACACCTCGAGGCCGTCGATCCCGGGCAGCATGACGTCCAGCACGACCACGTCGGGCTGCAAGCGAGAGGCGGCGGCGACCCCCGCCAGCCCGTCGGCGGCGGCCTCGACGGTCCAGCCCTCGGCAGACAGGCGGTGCACGATGGCCTGGGCGATCGCCGGCTCGTCCTCCACGACGAGGACCGTCGTCGTCGCCCCGGCCCGCGACGGCGCGGCGGAGGTGCTCGTGGTGTTGACCATGACGTCAGGGTGGCACACCGGTGCGCCGTGCACGCCCGCGACCACGCCCGTGCCGGCGGGCGCGCCCCGTATGATGACCCCCACCATGAGCAGCTCAAGTAGCTGCCGGCGTTCCGGCCGGGCCGACGAGCCCGGCGGGGACCATGCCGGCCCCTCCCTTGTCCTGTCCACGCCGTCCGCGGCCCGCACCCGTCCGCCCGGGGGTGAGGGCGCGTGCTGACCGACTGGCTGCTCGTCGTCCTCGGCGTCGTGCTCACGCTGGGCACCGCGCTGTTCGTCGCTGCCGAGTTCTCTCTCGTCACGCTCGACCCCGGCGTCGTCCAGAGCCACACCGCTCCCGGTGACCGGCGCGGGCAGTCGGTGCTCAAGGCGCTGCGCCGGCTGTCCACCGAGCTGTCCGGTGCGCAGGTCGGCATCACGCTGACCACCGTCCTGCTCGGCTACACGACCCAGCCTGCGGTGTCGCGGCTGCTGGGCGGTGGTCTGGACGCCCTCGGCGCCGTCGGCGGGGTGGTCGCCGTGGTGCTCACCGTCGTGCTGGTGAACGGCTTCTCGATGGTCGTCGGCGAGCTGATCCCCAAGAACTTCGCCATCAGCCGGCCGCTGGGCACCGCGCGCTTCATCGCGCCGATGCAGCGCAGCTTCACCACGGCGCTGCGCCCGGTCATCACCGTCTTCAACGGCAGCGCCAACGCGCTGCTGCGACGCATCGGTGTCGAGCCGCGCGAGGAGCTGTCCGGCGGGCGCTCGCCGCAGGAGCTGGCGGCGCTGGTCCGTCGCTCGGCCGAGGTGGGCACCCTCGACGAGTCGACGGCCACGCTGCTCACCAACTCCATCGAGTTCTCCGAGCTGACCGCCGTCGACGTCATGACCGACCGGCAGCGCATCGTGGTCGTGCGGCGCGAGGACACCGCCAGCGACGTGGTGGCGCTCGCCCGCCGCACGGGGCACTCGCGCTTCCCGGTGATCGGCGACTCCAGCGACGACATCGTCGGCATCGTGCACCTGCGCCGCGCGGTCGCCGTGCCCTACGAGCGCCGGGCGGAGGTGCCCGCGGCGGCGCTCATGGTCGACGCCCCCCGGGTGCCTGAGACGATGCACCTCGGTCCGCTGCTGGTGGAGCTGCGCGACCACGGCCTGCAGATGGCCGTCGTCGTGGACGAGTACGGCGGCACGTCAGGCGTGGTGACCCTGGAGGACGTGGTCGAGGAGCTGGTCGGCGACGTCGCCGACGAGCACGACCGGCGCCGCGCGGTGCCCACCCGGTCCGCCGACGGCTCGTGGCTGGTGCCCGGCGTGCTGCGGCCCGACGAGCTCACCGAGACCACCGGCCTGCGGGTGCCCGACGACGGCCCGTACGAGACCCTCGGCGGCCTGCTCATGTCGGAGCTCGGCCGTGTCCCGACCGAGGGGGACGCCGTCACCGTCGATGGGGTGCGCCTGGAGGTCGAGCAGATGGCCGGTCGGCGTGTCGAGCGGGTCCGGGTGACCCCGGCGCGCGACGCGCCGGCGGACGAGCGGGAGGGCGTCCGATGAGCAGCACCGTCGCGCTGCTGCTGGCCGTCGCCCTGCTGGCCGGCAACGCCTTCTTCGTCGGCGCGGAGTTCGCGATCATCTCCGCCCGGCGCAGCTCCGTGGAGCCGCGCGCGCAGGCCGGCGACCGCCGGGCGCGCACCGTGCTCTGGGCGATGGAGCACGTGTCGCTCATGCTGGCGTGCGCCCAGCTCGGTGTCACCGTCTGCTCGACGAGCCTCGGCGTGGTGGCCGAGCCGGCCATCGCGCACCTCATCGAGGAGCCGTTGCACGCGCTGGGCGTGGACGGCAGCCTCACGCACCCGATCGCCTTCGTCCTCGCGCTCGTGGTCGTCGTCTACCTGCACGTGGTGCTGGGGGAGATGGTGCCCAAGAACCTGGCGGTGGCCGGGCCGGACCGTGCGGTGCTGCTGTTCGGCCCGCCGCTGGTCTGGGTCGCCCGCGTGGTGCGTCCGGTGATCTCCGCCCTGAACTGGCTCGCGAACCACGCGCTGCGCGCCGTCGGCGTGGAGCCCAAGGACGAGGTGTCCTCGGCGTTCACGGCCGAGGAGGTGCAGTCGATCGTCGAGCGGTCGCAGGCCGAGGGCCTGCTGGAGGACGAGCAGGGGCTGCTGGCCGGCGCGATCGAGTTCTCCGACCGCGCGGCCCGCGACGTGATGGTCCCTACCGACGGCCTCGTGACGGTGTCGGCGACCGCGACCCCGGACGAGGTCGAGCACGCGGTGGCGCGCACGGGGTTCAGCCGCTTCCCGGTGCGGTCCGACGACGGTGCGCTCACCGGATACCTGCACCTCAAGGACGTGCTGTACGCCGACGAGGGCAGCCGTGGGCTGCCGGTGCCGGCCTGGCGGGTGCGCTCGCTGGCGGTGGTGCGCCCGCAGGACGAGGTCGAGGACGCGCTGGCGGCGATGCAGCGCTCCGGCGCCCACCTGGCGCGGGTCGAGGAGGACGGCCGGACGGTGGGCGTGGTGTTCCTGGAGGACATCCTCGAGGAGCTCGTCGGCGAGGTGCGCGACGCCATGCAGCGCGGTCAGCTGCGCTGAGGCGGGCCGGGCGCAACGGGCCCGCGGTGGCGGGGGGCGAGCCGGCGTGCGGGAGACGGAGCGGCGGACCGCGCTGCGCGCGGTGCGGGACGGCTGGGACCTTCGGGTCAAGCGGTCGGCGTGTCGGGCTGGCGTGTCGTCCGGTTCGTCGGACCCGTCCGGACGCGCACGTCCTGGGGGGTTGGATACACGCGCGTCGCCCGTTATGGTTCCGTGATCGCCCGTCGCCCGCCGGTCCTCGGATCGCGCGACGGGACGTGTGCGTGGCCATCGACGAGGGGACGGGGGTGCCGTGGGGTCGCCATCCACTGACGAGTCCGCGACCCTGCCGACCCGTCGCTCCCTGCGGGAGAGCCAGCGGGTGGCCGCCCGTCCCGCTCGCCGCCGCGGCCGTGGTCACGGTGCGGCGGGTGTGACCCTCGGGACGCTCGCGAGCCCGGCCTCCGCGGCGACGACGGGTGACGTCACGCCACGCGCGGCCGACGGACCGGTGACGGGCGCCGCCGCGGGAGTGCTGCGGCACGCCCGCCCGACCACCTGGCGCGGACGTGCGCTGGCCCGCGTCGGGGTGCTGGGCGCGCTGGCCGGGGCGACCGTCGTGGTGCCGACCATGAGCCAGGGCAGCGACGGGTCCACCGGCTCGACGCTCGCTGTCGCGGAGGTCTCCGCCGGCGCGTCGTTGCCGTCCACCGTCAGCGCGCTCACCGCGACCCCGCTGTCGCTGCTGCCGCCCGCCTCGCTGGTGTCCTCCGACGGTGCGCTCGCGGCCCGCGGGATGGTCGCCGCCAGCCGTGCCGAGGAGCGCGACCCGCTGCCGGGCTGTGACGGCTCCACCCGGGCGCCCGGGCAGAACGGCCTGCTGGCCACCCAGGACCTGTGCACGCTGTGGGACGGGCACACCCAGCTGCGCGCCGACGCGGCCGTCTCGCTGGCCCAGTTCAACCAGGCGTTCGTCGCGCGCTTCGGCGCGGACATGTGCCTGAGCAGCGGCTACCGCTCGCTCGCCCAGCAGCGCGTGGTCAAGGCGCAGAAGGGCGGCCTGGCCGCGGAGCCCGGCAAGAGCAACCACGGCTGGGGCCTTGCCGTCGACTTCTGCTCGAGCCTGACCAGCGGGGCCGCCTGGACGTGGCTCAACGAGAACGCCGCCGCCTTCGGCTGGGAGAACCCGTCGTGGGCCCGGCCGGGCGGGTCCGGGCCCTACGAGCGCTGGCACTGGGAGTACACCAAGGGCGTCAAGCAGGACGGCGAGTACTACGGCTGACTGCCCCGGCGCCTGACGGTGCTCACGCTCAGCGCAGCGTCAGCCCCCAGATGAGCGCGTGCGTCTCCCCGGGGGCGAGGTGCACCAGGTCGTCCCCGGTGCGCAGTGCGTCCGCGATGCACGACATGGGCTCGACCGCCACCCCACGGCGCTCGATGCCCGGGATCCCGTCGCCGGTGCAGACCTGCCAGGCCCGTGCCGTGCGGTCGGCCCACAGCTCGGTCGTCCGACCGTCCGACCGGGTCAGCACAGCGCGGCTCAGCCCCGACTCGTCGTGCTCGACACCGACCCAGGCGTCGTCGAGCGCCACCCCGCGCAGCGCGAGCGGCTCGTGCAGCGCGAACTGTCCGACAGGCTCCTCGGTGCCGGTCGGCAGCAGCCGCTCGTCCACCGTGACGTGCCGGGTGGCGTCGACCCGCAGCGTGCACGCATCCACGCCGCCCGGTCCCGGTGACAGCCAGGGGTGCACCCCGACGCCGTACGGTGCGGTGCTCGCCGCCAGGTTCGTCGTGGCGACGCGCACGCGCAGCCCGTCGTCGTCCAAGGCGTACGTCACCTCGGTGCGCAGCGCCCAGGGGTAGCCCGGGGTCGGCACCAGGTCGTGCGCCAGCGTCACGCTCGCCTCGGTGCGCTCCTGCGGCACGGGCGTGAAGCGGGCGTGGGCGACGAGCCCATGCAGCGCGGTGCGCCGGTCGTGCTCGGTGATCGGCACCTCGTACGCAGTGCCCTCCCAGGTGTACTCGCCGTCGGCGAGCCGGTTGGGCCACGGCGCCAGCACTGCACCGGAGAAGGCCGGCGCGAGCGCCTCGGCGTCGAAGGGCAGGACGACGTCGGTGCCGTCGACGGTGTAGACGCGCAGGCTCGCGCTGACCTCGGCGACGACCGCGTGCTGGGTGCCGTGGCGCAGCTCGTGCTGGACGCCGCTGGGGTAGGGGCTCGCAGGGCGGGCCACCGGGAGGGAAGGTGCATCGGTCACGGACGCACACGCTAGCCGCCCGGGCAGGTCCCGGTGCACGTCGCGGTGCGGCCTGGGGATGCGCCGTCCGCCACTGGGCGGACCCGTGCCGCCTTGGTCCGGTGCGGACGGGCGAGGATACTGTCCGGATGACCGCGGACCTGCACTCGACGAGCGCCCCCGTCGACGACGTCGTCGAGCGGGCGCTCGCGATGCTGCGCGCGGAGGACCAGCGGGTCACGGGCGCGCGGCTGGCCGTCATCCACACGCTGGCGGAGCTGGGCGGGCACCCGAGCGCCGACCAGGTCTGCGAGCACCTGCAGGAGACCTACCCGACGGTCCACCGCGCCACGATCTACCGCACGCTGGACACGCTGGCCGGGCTGGGGATCGTCCGACAGGTGAGCATCGGCGGGGCGGCGGCGGCGTACCACCTGGCGACCAGCACCGGCGACGACCGGCACCTGCACGCCCGGTGCG
>Ga0164243_10001637_pt1 | contig 37904 bp, 34 predicted proteins | sample OricompcompostOP_FD_108781 | JGI IMG/M metagenome (GOLD analysis project Ga0164243, IMG submission 108781) | Organic Plus compost microbial communities from Emeryville, California, USA - Original compost - Organic plus compost (OP) | ecosystem: Engineered > Solid waste > Mixed feedstock >...
CGAGCATCGCGGGAAGGGCGTCGGCGGGGTGCGAGCCGTCGGCGTCGAACTCGACGACGATGTCGTAGCCGCGTTCGAGCGCCCACGCGAACCCCGCGAGGTAGGCGCGGCCCAGGCCGTCCTTCGCGGCGCGGTGCAGCACGTGCACCCGGGGCTCGGATGCGGCGATGCGGTCGGCGAGCTCGCCCGTGCCGTCGGGGCTCGCGTCGTCCACGCCGAGCACGTCGCAGTCGGCGCCCGAGGTGAGGAGCGCCTCGATCGTCGTGGGCAGGTTGTCGGCCTCGTCGTAGGTGGGCGTGATGACGAGGACGCGCCCGGAGCGTGGGGCTCGCGCGGACGGCATGACCGACATCCTAGGCTGGCGGCCATGACCTTCGATCGGAGCCGGAGCGTCGCCGCGGCCCTGTACGAGGTCGCGTCGTCGAGCTCCACCAACACGGAGCTGTGCGCGCGCGCCGACCGCGAGGGCATGCGCGACATGACCGTCATGCTCACGCGCTACCAGAGCGCGGGCCGGGGGCGGCTGGGGCGCTCGTGGACGGCGCCGCCCGGCGCGGCGATCGCCGCATCCGTGCTGCTGCGCCCGCGCCTCGCCGACGGCAGCGCCCCCGAGGGCGACCGCCTCGGCTGGCTGCCTCTCATCGCCGGTACGGCGATGGCGGCGGCCGTGCGCCACGCGCTTCCGAACCGCGCGGTGGGCTTCAAGTGGCCCAACGACGTGCTCGTCGACGGGCGCAAGATCAGCGGCATCCTCGCCGAGCTGCTGCCCGCCGGAACGGGCGTCGTGATCGGCTCGGGCATCAACACGCGCATGACGACGGAGGAGCTGCCCGTGCCGACGGCGACGTCGCTCGCGGTCGAGGGCCTGCCCGTCGACGACGCGCTCGAGGACGCCGTGCTCGCGGGCTACCTCGAGGGGCTGCGGTCTCGCGTGACCGCCTACCTGGCCGCAGGGGCCGACCCGGAGGCCTCGGGCATCCGCGCCGACGCGCGCGCCGGATGCCTCACGCTCGGCCGCCGGGTCGACGTCGAGCTGCCCGACGGTGACATCCTGCGCGGCACCGCGGTCGACCTCGACCCCGACGGCCGCCTCGTCGTGGCGGACGAGCACGGCGCGACGCGGTCTGTCGCGGCGGGCGATGTGACCCACGTCAGGTAGAACGGGAGCATGACGCACGCGACACCCGGCGGCGTGCCCGGCGCCGCCCAGACGGTGCAGCCGGAGGCCGTCGTGGCGAGGCTGCGCTCGCACGGTCGCGCACTCGTGCTGCCGTGCGTCGTGCTCGTCGCGGATGCCGCTGCGCTCGGCTACTTCGGCGGCACGCTGCCCGAGGCGTGGCAGAACTGGCTCGTGCTCGCGGGGGCCGTGCTCGTCGCCGTCGTGCTGTTCCTGCTGCCCCTCATCGCGTGGCTCGGTCGCAACTACACGATCACGACGCGCCGCATCGTGCTGCGCGGCGGCGTCTTCGTGCGCACGCGCCAGGAGCTGCTGCACAGCCGCGGCTACGACGTCACGGTGCGCAAGAACGGTCTGCAGGGCATGTTCGGCTCGGGCGACGTGCTCATCAACACGGGCCTCGAGCATCCCGTCGTGCTGCGCGACGTGCCGGGCGCCAACCTCGTGCAGGCGACGCTCAACGACCTCATGGAGCTCGCGGTGAACCCCGTCGCTACCCGGCGTCAGCGGGAGCAGTCGCGGCCGGGCGACGAGACGACGCTGCTCGGTCGCCGCTGAGCGCTCCGCCGTCTGCCCCGTGACCGGGCGTCTAGGCTGAGGCGGTGAGCGACTTCCAGCGGGTGCGGACGACGCGGGGGCACGACATCTACGTCGACCCCGCGGACGCGCGCGGCCGCGCGCTCGCTGAGTCACGGGGATCCGTGAACCCGCGGTCGCTCGATCTGTGGCGCCTCGTCACGGGGCTCGCCGCGTGGGAGACGGTCGTCGATGTGGGCTGCAACTACGGCGAGATGCTGCTGGGAGCAGAGCTGACCGCCGGGGCCCGCGTCATCGCCTTCGAGCCGAACCCGCGCATCCTGCCCTACCTGCGTCGCACGATCGCCGAGTCGGGCCTCGACGTCGACCTCCGCCCCGTCGCGGTCTCGGATGCGGAGGGCGTCGCGGAGTTCGACGTCGACGAGGAGTGGTCGGGCACCTCCGGCATCCATCTCGAGCGGGGCCTCGGCCACGAGGTCACGACCGTGGAGGTGCCCGTGACGACGCTCGACCGCGCGCTCGACGGCATCCCGGCAGGACCCTTCTGCGTGAAGATCGACGTCGAGGGCTTCGAGCAGTCGGTGCTGCGCGGTGCCCAGGGCGTGTTCGCCTCGCACGCGGAGTGGGCGGTCATGGTCGAGATCGAGCACCAGCCGGCCGAGGTCGTCGCGGAATGGGGCAGTCGCTACACGATGTTCCTGTTCGACCGCACCGCCGACGCCCTCGTGCGGGTCTCGCCTGCGGGGGCGGAGGAGGTCGGAGCGCTCCTCGCCTCGGGGCGCGTGCATCCGCAGGATGCCGTCATCGTCAGCGACGGCCTGCTGCGCGCCGCGGAGCGGCAGGACGCGGCGGGCCGTCTCACGACGGCGGGGGAGTGGGCCAGGTCGGTCGACGCCCGCGAGCGCGAGATCGTCGAGCGGGACGCGCGCATCGCGGCTCTCGAGGCAGAGCTGCGCGACCTGCGGGCATCCCGTTCATGGCGCATCACGGCGCCCGTTCGGGCGGTCGGCTCGCGCCTCAGGCGCCGTTAGTCGGCGGCGCGCGGGTGAGCGTCGGTATCGGCGGTCACGGACGCCGTGCGCTCGTCCTCGAAGAGCGCGAGCGCCGCGGCCTCGGCCTTGTGGCGCCGCGCCGTCAGGCCGTCCTTGCGGTGGTGCCCGTAGACCCAGAACCGGTACATGAGGAAGCGGAACGCGGTGCCGAGCACGAGGCCGATGACGTTCGTGGAGATGTTGTCGGCGAGGAGCGAGGTGTAGCCCAGCAGGTAGTGCGACACCCAGAGGCACAGCAGGGAGATCAGCAGGCCCCCCACGGAGACGACCGAGAACTCGAAGAGCTCCAAGAGGAAGTTCTTGCGGCGGTGCTCGCGGAAGGTCCAGTAGCGGTTGCCGAACCAGGTCACGAGCGTGGCGATCGTGACTGAGATGATCTTCGCGCCGAGCGGGCCCTGCCAGAAGTGGTCGTGCCCGATCGCGCCGAGGCGGAGGGCGTTGAAGATCGCGACGTCGGTGAAGTAGCCGATGAGCCCCACGACGCCGAACTTGAGGGCGTAGCGGACGAGCTTGTCCCACATGACGTACATGAGACGGGTGAGACGCTCGATCACTTGGGACCTTCCTGACGGGGGTTGCAGCCGGTCAATGGTACCCGGAGGATCACGGGAGACCTCTCCGAGCCGTAGGGTCGTGGGGGGCGGTGTCGCGTCGCCCCGCGTGATGACGAGGAGTGGTGTGCGGTGAGAGTCGGCGTCGTGGGCGGTGGCCAGCTGGCCCGGATGATGATCCCCCCGGCCGTCGCGCTCGGCGTGGAGCTCCGCGTGCTCGCGGAGGTCGAGGGCAGCTCCGCCGCCCTCGCGGCGACCGCGGTCGGGGACTACCGCGACGCCGCGACCGTGCTCGCCTTCGCCGAGGGCGTCGACGTCATCACCTTCGACCACGAGCACGTGCCGCAAGACGTGCTCGACCGGCTCGTCGCATCCGGGGTCGCCGTGCACCCGGGCCCGCACGCGCTCGCCGTCGCGCAGGACAAGACCGTCATGCGCGAGCGCCTGAGCGCGATCGGCGCCCCCGTGCCCGACTGGGCGCGGGTCGCGGATGCCACCGAGCTCGGTGCGTTCCTCGAGGCGCACGGCGGGGTCGCGGTCGTGAAGACCCCCCGGGGCGGCTACGACGGCAAGGGCGTGCGCGTCGTGCGCGACGCCTCCGCCGCCGACGACTGGTTCGCGGACGCCGCCGACGGCCTCCTCGTCGAGGAGTTCGTGCCCTTCCGCCGTGAGCTCGCGCAGCTCGTCGCGCGACGCCCGTCGGGCGAGGTGCGCGCGTGGCCGCTCGTCGAGACCGTGCAGCGCGACGGCGTGTGCGCCGAGGTGTTCGCGCCCGCGCCGCGAGCCGGCCGCCTGCCGGAGGAGGCGCGCGTTCTCGCCGAGCGCATCGCATCCGAGCTCGACGTCACGGGCGTGCTCGCCGTCGAGCTCTTCGAGGCCGAGGACGGCCGTCTGCTCGTCAACGAGCTTGCCATGCGGCCGCACAACACCGGCCACTGGACGATCGACGGCGCCGTCACGAGCCAGTTCGAGCAGCACCTGCGCGCCGTGCTCGACCTGCCGCTCGGCGACACCGCGCCGCTCGCCCCCGTGAGCGTCATGGTCAACATCCTCGGCGGGCCCTCGGGAGAGCGGATGCCGGACCGTTACGCGCGCGCGATGGCCGACCGCCCCGAGGTCAAGCTGCACTCCTACGGCAAGGAGTCGCGCCCGGGGCGCAAGGTCGGTCACGTCACGGCGACGGGCGACGACCTCGACGACGTCGTCGCGCGCGCGCGTGCCGCGGCCGCGTTCTTCCAGGGCTGACCCGTAGCATGGCGAGGTGCCTCAGCTGAATCCCCTCGTCGGCGTGGTCATGGGCTCCGACTCCGACTGGCCGGTCATGCGGGACGCCGCGGGCGCCCTCGCGGAGTTCGGCATCCCCTACGAGGTCGAGGTCGTGTCTGCCCACCGCACTCCGCGCAAGCTCATGACGTACGGCGGCGAGGCCGCGGGCCGCGGGCTGCGCGTCATCATCGCGGGCGCCGGCGGCGCCGCCCACCTGCCGGGCATGCTCGCCTCCGTCACGACCCTCCCCGTCGTCGGCGTGCCCGTGCCGCTCGCGAAGCTCGACGGCCTCGACTCGCTGCTCTCGATCGTGCAGATGCCCGCGGGGATCCCCGTCGCGACCGTGTCGATCGGGGGCGCGCGCAACGCGGGCCTGCTCGCGGCCCGTATCCTGGCGTCGGGCGACGCCGAGCTCACCGCACGGCTCGCCGACTACGCCGCCTCCCTCGAGGCGCTCGTCGAGGAGAAGAACGCGGCGCTCCAGCAGAAGCTCTGACCATGACGAGCGTGCTGCGCGACCCGGACGCCACCGACACCGCGTTCATGACGAAGCGGGCCTGGTGGCTCGTGGGGCTCAACCTGCTCGTGCCGGGCTCGGCCCAGGTGCTCGCGGGCAACCGGCGGCTCGGCCGGTTCGGCCTCGGCGCGACGCTCGTGTTCTGGACGCTCGCGGTCGTCGTCCTGCTGCTGGCGCTCGTCGCACGCGGGCTGCTGCTGTCGATCGCGACCAACACGTGGGTGCTCCTCGCCGCGGTCGTGCTGCTCGTCTTCTACGCCGTGCTGTGGGTCGTCCTCACCCTCGACACGCTGCGTCTCGTGCGCCTCGTGCGCGTGGCTCCCGCCGCCCGCGCATTCGTCGCGGGCCTCTCGGTCGTGGCGCTCGCCGCCGTGTCCGGCACGGCCGCCTACGGCGCGGTCTCGGCGGGCGCGGGCATCGACCTGCTCGAGAGCGTCTTCGCGCAGGGGCCGTCGCAGCCGCCCGTCGACGGGCGCTACAACATCCTGCTGCTCGGCGGCGACGCGGGCCCCGACCGGCAGGGCCTCCGCCCCGACAGCATCTCGGTCGCGAGCGTCGACGCCGAGACGGGCCAGGTGACGCTCATCGGCATCCCGCGCAATCTCGAGCAGGTGCCGTTCTCCGAGGGCTCGCCCATGTGGGAGGTGCTGCCGAACGGCTACGACTGCGGCAGCAAGTGCCTCATCGACTACCTCTACACCTACGGCGAGCTCGACTGGGCCTACCTCTACCCCGACGCCGCCGAGAAGAACTCGAGCCCTGGCATCGAGGCCATCCGCGACGCGGCCGAGGGCGTGCTCGGCATCGAGATCCCGTACTACGTGCTCATCGACATGCAGGGCTTCTCCGACCTCATCGACGCGATGGGCGGCATCGACATCACGATCGAGGAGCGCGTGCCGTGGGGCGCCAACGAGGACCTGAACGGCAACCCGCTGCCGCCCGCGGGGTACTTCGAGGCGGGTCAGCACCACCTCGACGGCCGGGCCGCGCTGGAGTACGCGCGCACGCGCTACGGCACGACCGACTACCAGCGGATGTCGCGACAGCGCCAGGTGCAGCAGGCGATGCTCGACCAGTTCACGCCGGGCACGGTGCTCACGCACTTCGTCGACATCGCCGCGGCGGGCAAGCAGGTCGTGCGCACCGACATCCCGCAGCAGATGCTCTCGTACTTCGTGCAGCTCGCCGACAAGGCGAAGGAGCAGCCGCTCGCGACGCACGACCTCGTGCCGCCCGAGGTGGACCCGGCGTCGCCCGACTACACGGCGATCCACGCGACGATCCACGACGTGCTGTGGCCCCCGTCCGCCCCGCCCGAGCCCTGAGCGGATGCGGTGGGCGCGGTCGACCGGCCGCGCTCAGAGGTCGGCGTGGAGCTGCCAGACCTTCTCGGCGGAGTCGCGCCAGCTGAACGCGCGCGCCCGGTCGCGGCCGAGGGTGCCGAGGCGGCGCGCGAGCTGCGGATCCTCGAGCACCGAGCGGAGCGCCTCGGCGAGCCGGTGCGGGTAGCCGTCGGAGTGGTCGCGCGGAACGCTGATGCCCGCGCCGCCCGCGACCTCGACGAGGGCGGGGGCATCGGAGTGCACGACGGGCGTCTCGACCGAGAACGCCTCGAGCACGGGGAGGCCGAAGCCCTCCGTCATGCTCGGCACGGCGACGACCTCGGCCGCGGCGAGGGCGACGGCGAGGTCGGTGTCGGAGAGGCGGCCGGCGAGCCGCACGCGGTCGCCAATGCCGAGCTGGGCGGCGAGCTCGTCGACCCGCAGGTCGCCCCATCCCGCGGGGCCCACGATCACGAGGTGCACCTCGTCGGGCAGCTCGGTCATGGCGCGCATGAGCGCCGGGATGCCCTTGCGCGGCTCGAGCGTGCCGACGCTCAGCACGTAGCGCTCCGGCAGCTCGAGGGCGTCGGCGCGCTCGGCGGCGTCCTGCGGGAGGCGGAGGGCGTCGCCGACGGCGCCGCCGATGACGCGCACGCGGTCGCCGAGGTCGAGATGGCGCGAGAGCTCCTCCGCGACGGCGTGGGTCGGCACGACGATCGTGTCGGCGTATCGCTCGGCGCGCGCGCCCATCGCGCGGTGCCAGGTTGCGCCGCGGCGCGTGAGGGTGTCGGGGTGCGTCCACGGGATGGCGTCGTGGATCGTCACGGCGATCTGCCTGCCGGGCGTCTGGAACCGGTCGTGGGCCGCGAGGGGCGCCATGAGGCTCATCGTGTGCACCATGCCGCGCAGCGGCCGCTCGATGAGGCCGCGGCGCCACGCGACCGACAGCATCCGGCGGTCGAGCGCGGACGGCTCGAGGCGCGCGAGGCCCGGGATGCGGCGCTCGACGTCGGCGTAGACGTCGGGGTGGGCCGACGGCACGAAGCCGACGACCGACGCGCCGGGCGGCGCCGTCGTCACGAGGGCGCGCGTGAGCTCCTCGGCGTAGCGGCCGATGCCCCCCGGCACGGGTGCGACGAGCTGATCGAGGATCGCGACGAGCTCGGTCATGGCAGCAGCTCCGGGACGGCTTCGCGGAGGCCGTCGCGCCAGTCGCGGATGGCGGGCAGGCCCGCGCGCGCCCAAGCACCGTGGCCGAGCACCGAGTAGGCGGGCCGGGGCGCGGGACGCGGGAAGGCGTCGGCGGTGGTCGGCAGCACGCGGTCCGGGTCGAGCCCCGCGAGCGCGTACGCCTCGCGCGCGAGGCCACCAGCTCGTCTCGCCCGAGGAGGTGCCGTGGTAGACGCCCGCGGGCGCCTCCGCGTCGAGCAGCGACACGATCGCGCGGGCCAGGTCGCGGGCCCACGTCGGCTGCCCCAGCTGATCGGTCACGACGCTCACGGTCTTGCGCTCGCCCGCGAGGCGCAGCATGGTCGAGACGAAGTTGGGGCCGTGCGCGCCGTAGAGCCACGCCGTGCGCACGATGTGGGGCGCGGGGTGGCGTTCCGCGACGAGGCGCTCGCCCGCGGCCTTCGTGCGGCCGTACGCGTTGACGGGGGTGATCGGGGCGTCCTCGGGGTAGGGGGCGGCGGCGTCGCCCGCGAACACGTAGTCGGTCGAGACGTGCACGAGGCGCGCGCCGTGCGCGGCGGCCGCCGCCGCGAGATTCCCCGGACCGGTCGCGTTGACGGCGTAGGCCTCGGTCTCGTGCTCCTCGGCGCGGTCGACGGCGGTGTACGCGGCCGCGTTGACGACGACGTCGACGTCGCGCACGGCGGCGCTCACGGCATCCGCGTCGGTGATGTCGAGCGCGGCGCGTCCGAGCGCCCGCACGTCGCGCCCCGCGAGCACGCTCTGCAGCTCGGTGCCGAGCATCCCGTCGGCGCCCGTGATGAGGTAGCGCGTCATGCCTGGCCGGACGCCTCGTACTTCGCCTCGGTGGCCGCCTTCTGGGGGCCCCACCAGGCCTCGTTGTCGCGGTACCAGGAGATCGTGGCCGCGAGACCCGCGGCGAAGTCGCCGTAGCGCGGCCGCCAGCCGAGCTCGGTGCGCAGCTTGGTCGAGTCGATCGCGTAGCGGAGGTCGTGGCCGGGCCGGTCGGCGACGAGGTCGTAGGCGTCGGCCGGCTGCCCGAGCTCGGTCAGGATGAGCTCGACGACCTCCCGGTTGCTCTTCTCGCCGTCGGCGCCGATGAGGTACGTCTCGCCGAGGCGGCCCCCCTCGAGGATCGCGAGGACGGCCGAGGAGTGGTCGTCGGCGTGGATCCAGTCGCGCACGTTCTCGCCCGTGCCGTAGAGCTTGGGGCGGTCGCCGCGCAGCACGTTCGTGATCTGCCGCGGGATGAACTTCTCGACGTGCTGATACGGCCCGTAGTTGTTCGAGCAGTTCGAGATGGTCGCGCGCACCCCGAACGACCGAACCCACGCGCGCACGAGCATGTCGCTGCCGGCCTTCGTCGACGAGTAGGGGCTCGACGGGTTGTATGGCGTCGACTCCGTGAACCGCGCCGGGTCGTCGAGCTCGAGGTCGCCGTAGACCTCGTCGGTCGAGATGTGGTGGAGGCGGATGTCGTGGCGGCGGGCGGCCTCGAGGAGCGTGTAGGTGCCGACGATGTTGGTGTCGAGGAACGGGCGCGGATCGGCGAGCGAGTTGTCGTTGTGGCTCTCGGCCGCGAAGTGCACGACCGCGTCGTGGCGCGCGAACAGCTCGTCGACGAGGGCCGCATCTGCGATGTCGCCGCGCACGAACGCGAACCGCTCGGCGGGGAGCCCCTCGAGGGAGGCGAGGTTGCCCGCGTAGGTGAGCTTGTCGAGCACCGTGATGTCGTGGCCGGTGTGCGCGACGAGGTGGTGGACGAAGTTCGAGCCGATGAAGCCGGCTCCGCCGGTGACGAGGATGCGCATGGATCGGGGGCTCCGTTCTCGTTCCCGTCGATCCTAGCGAGAGGCGGGACCCCGGATGCCCCGCGTTGCTACACTGCCCCGATGCGATCCCGAGAGCTGGCGGTCCCGGACGCCTACGAGTTCACGCCCGTCGTCCACGCCGACGATCGGGGCAGGTTCATGGAGTTCTACCGCTACGAGGCCCTCGAGGAGCGCATCGGCCGCCGCCTCGACCTGCGTCAGGGGAACGTGTCGGTGAGCGCCCGCGGCGTCATGCGCGGCGTGCACTACGCGCTCGTGCCGCCCGGGCAGGCGAAGCTCGTGCAGGCCGTCGCGGGCTCCTTCTACGACTACGTCATCGACCTCCGGGTCGGGTCGCCGACCTTCGGCACGTGGGACCGGGTGCTCATCGACACCGTCGACCACCGGTCCGTCTACCTCGCGGAGGGCCTCGGCCACGTGCTCGTCGCGCTCGAGGACGGTTCGACGGCGTGCTACCTCGCCTCGTCGGTCTACGCGCCCGACCGCGAGTTCACGGTCAGCCCGCTCGACGCGGAGCTCGCGCTCGAGCTCCCGTTCCCGACCGACGAGCTGCGGCTGTCGCCGCGGGACGCCGAGGCGCCGACGCTCGCGGAGGCCGCCGAGCGCGGCACCCTCCCCGACTACGCCGAATGCAGGGCCTGGTACGAGCGGAAGGAGGGCTGATGCGCGGCATCATCCTCGCGGGCGGTTCGGGCACGCGCCTCTACCCGATCACCAAGGGCATCTCGAAGCAGCTCATGCCCATCTACGACAAGCCGATGATCTACTACCCGCTGTCGACGCTGCTGTCGGCCGGCATCCGCGAGGTGCTCGTCATCACGACGCCCGACGACCGCGCCCACTTCGAGCGGCTGCTCGGCGACGGGTCGGAGCTCGGGATCTCGATCGCGTACGCCGTGCAGGACGCCCCGCGCGGTCTCGCGGAGGCCTTCCTCATCGGCGCGGACTTCATCGGCGACGAGAGCGTCGCGCTCGTGCTCGGCGACAACATCTTCCACGGCGCCCACCTCGACCAGGCCCTGCGCGGCGTGCCCGAGCTCGACGGCGGCCTCATCTTCGCCTACCAGGTCGCCAACCCGCGCGCCTACGGCGTCGTCGAGTTCGACGCCGAGCAGCGCGTCGTCTCGATCGAGGAGAAGCCCGAGGTGCCCAAGAGCAGCTTCGCGGTGCCGGGCCTCTACTTCTACGGCAGCGACGTCGTCGACGTCGCGCGGGGCATCGCCCCGAGCGCGCGCGGCGAGCTCGAGATCACGGCCGTCAACGACCACTACCTGCGCGCCGGGCGCCTGCGCGTGCAGGTGCTCGACCGCGGCACCGCATGGCTCGACACCGGCACCTTCGAGTCGATGATGCAGGCGTCGGAGTACGTGCGCGTCATCGAGGCCCGGCAGGGGCAGAAGATCGGCTGCATCGAGGAGATCGCCTGGCGCAACGGATGGATCGACGACGCCGCGCTCACGGCGCTCGCCGAGCCGCTGCGCAAGAGCGGCTACGGCGACTACCTCGCCGCGCTCGTCGAGCGCTCGCGCTGATCAGAGCGAGCGGCGGGACGCGATCGCGCCGCGCACCGAGAGTCCCACGCGGAGGGCGACGCGCAGCGGCCAGAGGTACCACGCGTGGTACTTCGCCGCGAGGTAGCGGTAGGCCGAGCGGTGGTGCTCGCGGATCATGACGCCGCTGCTCGAGCGGGTCGCGTGGCCGCCCGCGTGCGTGACCGAGGCCGACGGGTCGTAGACGACCCGCCATCCGGCCGCGCCGATGCGCGCGCACAGGTCGACGTCCTCGAAGTACATGAAGAACTTCTCGTCGAAGCCCCCGACCACCTCGAACACCGAACGGCGCACGAGCAGGCAGGAGCCCGAGAGCCAGCCCGCGTCGCGGCGACGCGGCTCGGGGTCGCGGTCGGCGCGGTAGCGGCGCGACCAGGGGTTGTCGGGCCAGACGGGGGCGAGGAGCGCGTGGCCGATGCCCGTGCGCAGCGACGGCAGCCGCCGGGCCGAGGGGTAGACGTCCCCCTCGGGGGTGAGGATGAGCGGGCCCACGACGCCGATCCCGGGGTCCGCGCCCGCGGCGACCATCGCGTCGATCGAGCCGGGCGACCAGCGCAGGTCGGGGTTCGCCACGAGCACCCATTCGCTGCGCGACGGCACGGCCGCGACGCCCGCGTTGACGGCGCCGCCGTAGCCGAGGTTCGCGCCGGGCGAGAAGACCGTCACGCCGGGCGACTCCCAGCGCTCGGCGAAGCCGTCCTCCGTCGCGTTGTCGACGACGACGGTCTCGACGGGGGTCGCGGATGCGTCGGGCAGCGTCGCGAGGAAGCCCGCGAGGGCCTCGCCCGAGCGATAGGAGACGGTCACGATCTGCACGTCAGTCACGGGGCACGGCCTCCCGGTAGGCGTCGCGGTGGCGCGCCGCGCTCGCGGCCCACGTGAAGCCGGCGGCGCGCGCCGGACCCGCTTCGCGCAGCGCGTGGCGCCGCGCGGGATCGTCGAGCAGCGCGCCGAGCGCGGCGGCGATCGACGCGGCGTCGGGCTCCGTGTAGGCGACGGCGTCGCCGCCCACCTCGGGGAGCGCGAGGCGGGGTGTCGTGAGCACGGGCGCGCCGCACGCCATCGCCTCGAGCACGGGGAGGCCGAACCCCTCGCCGAGGCTCGGGTAGCACACGATCTCGGCGCCGCCGAGGAAGGCCGGGAGGCTCTCGAGCGGCAGGAACCCAAGCAGACGCGGGCCGTCCTCGCCGTCGGTGAGCGGGTCGTGCTCCCAGCCGCGCGCGCCGGCGATGAGCAGCCGCGGCACGTCGGGGCGGCTGCCGCGCAGAAGGCGGTGCGCCTCCACGAGCGCGGGCAGGTTCTTGCGCGGCTCGAGGGTGCCGAGGAAGGCGATCCAGCCCCCGTCGACGCCCTGCTCGGCGCGGAAGCGCTCCACCTCGGCCGGTGTGGGCGCGCGGAAGGTGCCGGAGTCGAAGCCGTGGTGCGCGACGACGAGCTTGCCGTCCGCGCGGGGGCAGTAGCGCGTCGTCTCGCGCGCGGTCGCCGCGCTCGGCACGACGATGCGCCGCGCGAGCCGCGACGACAGCCACATCCACGCGCGGAAGAACGCGCGCTTGAGCCGCGTGTGCACGCCCGGGTCGGAGAAGAACGTCGCATCGTGGAACGTGACGACGCGCGGCAGGCGCGTGAGGAGCGGCACCGTGTAGTGCGGCGAGTGGATGACGTCGACGCCGCTGCGGCGGGCGACGCGGGGGAGCGCGAACTGCTCCCACAGCAGCCGCATGGCTGTCGAGGCGATGCGCGGCGACGCGGGCACGATGGTCGCCTCCGGAGCCATGCGGGCGAAGAGCTCGGCGTCGCGCGACTGGCACACGACGACCGCCTCCGCGCCGAGCTGCGAGACGAGGCCGTCGACGTAGCGGCCGACGCCCCCGCGATCCGCGGGGATCGCGGTCGCGTCGAGCAGCACGCGGACCTCGCCGCTCACGGGGCGACTCCGCTCGCGAGGCCCTCCACGACGCCGACGGGCTGGATGGGGAGGTCGATCACGCGGTAGTCGTAGCGCGCCGGGAGCTCGCGCTCCATCTGCTCGTACTCGACGAAGACGTGCGAGCGGATGAGCCAGACGCGCGACCCCGGGTACTCGAACAGGTGCGCGTCGATCGCCGAGTACGCCTCGTCCAGCGTCGCGAAGCCCGCGATGCGCTCCGACTCGGGGTAGCAGATGACGTAGCCGGTCCACGCGGTCGGGTCGGCGCACCACGACGGCTCGTCGAGCCGCCAGCTGAGCGAGACCTGGTACCCCGCGAGCTCGTTGAACAGCACGAGGTCGTTCTCGCCGAGGTTCGCCTCGACGTAGGCCGACTGGTGCGTCGTGTCGTAGTACGGCAGGCGGTGGGCGCGCCAGTCGGGCACGGAGAGCGCCGTGATCGTGAGCGAGACGATCGCGACGCTAGCCGCCGCGCTGAGGGCGGGCGACATCCGGATGCGCGCCGGCAGACGGGTGAGCACCGCCGACACGACGACGAGCGCGCCGACCGTCGCGTAGAACGACGTGAGCGCGATGAAGAAGTGCGAGGTGCGCTGGTCGAGCAGCGGGTAGCGGTGCAGCACGCCGAGCGCGATCATCGTCGCGAGCACGAACGCCGGGAAGACGAAGGTGCGCCAGTCGCGCAGGCGGATGCTCACGATGAGCGTCGCGCCCACGAAGACCGCGATCACCCCGAGGTTGAGGAAGGTGATCGATGCGTCGACGTCGAGCATGCGGCTGCCGAGGAACTTCGGCACGTCGAGGATGCCGCGCGGGTAGGCGGCGGTCCAGAAGTCGCGGAGGGCCTCGTTGTCGCCGCGCGCCGCGAACACGAGGTAGCACGTCACCATGCCGACGGCGGCGACGGCGCCCGAGACGAAGAGCAGCCCGATGCGGCGGCGCTCGACGAGCGCGCTCACGAGCAGGGCGAGGAACGCGGCCGGCACCGCGAACACCGTCGCGAACGCGATGACGACGCCCACGGCCCCGATCGCGCCGAGCGCGATGACGGCGCGCGGATGCGTGCGGGCGCGGAAGGTGAGGGCGAGCGCGAGGAGCGTGACGAACGCGTCGGCCGCGTAGTGCTTGATGTCGACGCGCGCGAGGGTGCCGGGGGCGAGCGCGACGCCGAGCGCCGTGACGACGCCGAGGGCCGTCGGGGTGATGCCGGGAGGCCGCCACGGCATCCAGCGGCCGGCGTAGAACGCGGCCGTGATGGCTGCGGCGTGGAACAGGAGCGTGAGCACGCGGCCGCCGGTGTCGCCGAACAGCGAGAAGAACTGCACGATGAGGTTCCACAGCACGGGTGAGCTCGACGCGAGCGTCGGGAGGTCCGCGATCGGGAACAGCCGGCTCAGCACGACCCACGCCTCGTCGCCCCACAGAGGCCACGAGAGCAGGTACGGGATGTCCTGGGTGATCGCGACGATCGCGAGCGAGCCCGCGACGACGAGCGCGAGGCGCGTGCCCGTGCGGGGACGGCGCAGCGCCATCCGCGGCGGGATGGCTGCCGTGATCGAGTCGCCGACCTCGGTCACCTCGGCCTCCTCGGCGCTCAGCGGGGGAGCCCGTTCGAGAGCAGGTCCATGTCGTGGCGCACCATCGCGCCCACGACGTCCTCGAAGGTCATCGTGGGGCGCCATCCGAGCTCCGTGCGCAGGCGCGTCGCGTCGCCCCGCAGCGCGGGGGCGTCGTTCGGGCGCAGGAGCTTCGGGTCGATGACGATGTAGCGCTCGGGGTCGTCGATGCCCGCGGCCGCGAAGGCCGCGTAGACGAACTCCCGCACGGTGTGCACCTCGCCCGTCGCGACGACGTAGTCGCCGGGCTGCTCGGCCTGCGCGATGCGCAGGATCGCGTCCACGTGGTCGGGAGCCCAGCCCCAGTCGCGCCCCGCGTCGAGGTTGCCGAGCTCGATGCGGTCGGCGACCCCGAGCGCGATGCGCGCGACGCCGTCGGTGATCTTGCGCGACGCGAACGCGTGCGGGCGGCGGAGCGTCTCGTGGTTGTAGAGGATCGCGTTGCTCGCCCAGCGCCCGCGGCTGCGCGCGAGCTGCACGGTGCGGTGCGCGAACGCCTTGGCCGTGCCGTACGGCGAGGTCGGCACGATGGGCGTCGACTCGTCCTGCGGGTCGACGCCGGAGCCGGCGAAGATCTCGGCCGACGACGCCTGCACGAGGCGCACGTCGTCGCCCACGCGCTCGCACGCCTCGACGAGCGCCGCGACCGCGACGCCCGTGACCGTGCCCGTCATCGCGGGGCGCTGCCAGGAGAGCGCGACCGAGGTGATCCCGCCGAGGTTCACGACGAGGTCGGGTCGCACGCCGACGACGATCTCCGAAAGCCCATCCGGGTCGGCGAGGTCGCCCGTGTGCGGGACCACGCCGTCCGGAAGCGGCTGCTCGCCCTCGCGCTCGCCGGAGCGCACGAGGCCGTGCACCTCCCACCCGTCGGCGACGAGCCGCTCGGACAGGTACGACCCGTCCTGGCCCGTGACGCCGGTGAGGAAGACGCGGGGCATGTCAGCCGCGGAGCGCGCGCTGCTCGGCGAGGTCGTGCTCGACCATCATCGAGACGAGCTCGCGGAACGAGACCTTGGGCTCCCAACCCAGACGCTCGCGCGCCTTCGAGGCGTCGCCCACGAGGAGGTCGACCTCGGCCGGGCGCATGAACGCCTCGTCCTGGCGCACGTACTTCGACCAGTCGTCGATGTCCACGGCCGCGAAGGCGGCGTCGAGGAGCTCGGCGATCGAGTGGGTCTCGCCCGTCGCGACGACGTAGTCGTCCGCCTCGGGCTGCTGCAGCATCCGCCACATCGCCTCGACGTAGTCGCCCGCGAAGCCCCAGTCGCGCTTCGCGTCGAGGTTGCCGAGCACGAGCTCGTCCTGGAGGCCGAGGGCGATGCGGGCCACCGCGAGGCTCACCTTGCGGGTGACGAATTCCGGTCCGCGGCGCGGCGACTCGTGGTTGAAGAGGATGCCGCTCGAGGCGTGCATGCCGTACGACTCGCGGTAGTTGATGGTCATGTAGTGGCCGAAGACCTTGGCGACGCCGTAGGGCGAGCGCGGCCAGAGGAGGGTCGACTCGCGCTGCGGGACCTCCTGCACCTTGCCGAACATCTCGGAGCTCGACGCCTGGTAGAAGCGCACCTTGTCGAGGTCGTCGCCGGCCCAGAGCCGCGTGGCCTCGAGGATGTTGAGCACGCCCTTACCGGTGACGTCGGAGGTGAGCTGCGCGTTCTCCCACGAGTACGCGACGAAGGAGATGGCGCCGAGGTTGTAGATCTCGTCGGGCTGCGCGACCGAGAGCGCGCGGAGCAGGCTCGAGAAGTCGGTGAGGTCGCCGGTGAGGAGCTTCACGTCGGGGACGGTCTCGCGCACCAGGCCGAACTTCGGGTTGTTCTGGCCGCGGATGAGGCCGTAGACCTCGTAGCCCTTGTCGAGCAGCAGCTCGGCCAGGTAGAGGCCGTCCTGACCGGTGATGCCGGTGATGAGAGCGCGGGGCATGATAGTAACCTCGTAGGTGTCGGAGTCGGGGGCTTGTGCTGCCGCCGAGCTGATGTACGTCTCGTGGCGCCTGCGTGCGCCGAGACGACGCGGAGCACAATGCGCGGCACCATTGTACGCGTCCAGGCCCAGCCCCCGAGCCCGAGGAGCATCGTGACCACTGGAGTCGTCGAGGAGACGCGATCCGGCCGTACGGCCCGCATCGCGGCGATCGTCTTCTGGATCGGCCTCGCCGCCGGCCTCGCCGTGCGCGTGAGCTTCGCGTTCAGCGAGGCGCTGCGCTTCGACTCGGACATGGCCGTCGTCTACCTCATGTCGCGCCACGTCTCCGAGGGCGAGTTCAGCGCGTTCTTCTGGGGCCAGTCCTACGGCGGCACGACCCTGCAGACCGTCGCGGGCGCCGTCATGGCGATCGTCGGTCCCTCGGTGCCCGTGCTCTCGATCGTCGCGGCCCTCTTCTGGGCGGGTGCCGCCGTCATCCTGCGCGCGATCGTCGTCCGCTCGCTCGGCGCGGTCGGCGGCGCGGTCGCCGGCCTGCTCGCCTGGTTCCCGGGCGCGGAGATCGTCTCGACGAGCGTCGCCGACCCGGGCTTCTACGGCCCGTCGCTCGTCTTCGGGCTCGGCGCGATCCTCGTGGCCCTGCACCGGATGCGGGAGCGCCCGTGGTGGTCGTGGATCGTGCTCGGCCTGCTCGCCGGGTTCAGCCTGTGGACGTCGCCGCTCGCGGTCGCCTTCGCCGCCCCCGCCGTGCTCGCGGCCGTCATCGCGGACCGCCGCATCGGACGCTGGCTGGTGGGCGTCGCCGCCGTGCTCGTCGCGGCCGCGCCGTGGATCATCGAGACCGTCGTGAGCCGGCTCTCGTCGGTCAAGCCGCTCGGCGGCGCCGGGTCGCTGCACCCCGAGAGCCTCGTGACGCTCTTCACGTCGATGTTCCCCGCCGCGTTCCCGCTCGGGACCAACCCCGTCGTCGGCGTGCTCTACGGGGCCGTGCTGCTCGCCTCGATCGTGCTGCTCGTCGTGGTGGGCGTCCGCCGCCGCGACCTCCCCGCGCTGCTCGTGGGGTCGGCATCCGTGCTGCTCGTCGTCGTGCTCGTCGTCGGCACCGGCGTGCGGCTCGCGCCCGACTCGGTGCGCTACTCGGGCTTCCTCATCCCCGCCGTCGCCTTCGCGATCGCCTATCTCGTGACGCGCCTCGCAGGCAGGGTTCGCCTGGCGGCGGCGGCCGTCGTCGTCGCGCTCGCGGTCGCGGTCACCGTCGTGACGGTCGCCCGCGAGGGCGGCTTCACGCCGCGCGACGGCGGCCCGTGGGACCCGCTCGTCGTCGAGGTCGCCGAGCTGCTCGAGGACCGCGGCGTCGAGGCGGGCTACGGCGCCTACTGGATCGCCTACACCGTCACGGCGGCGAGCGACGAGCGCGTGACCCTCGCGGCCCTCGCACCACGTCGCTTCCCCGCCTACGAGGAGGCCGCCGAGGGGCAGGAGCCCGCCGTGTTCGTCGTGTACACCGGGCACGCGAGCGAGGCCGCCCTGCTCGAGGCCCCGGGCCTCCCGGAGCCGGAGATCGTGCAGGTCGGGGGCTACAGCGTGCTCTTCTACGACGAGTGGTTCGATCCGTTCGAGCTGGAGGGCTTCGGCGCCTTCTAGAACGCCCCGTCCTGGGGGCGACGTCGAGCGAGACTCATTGCTAGCCTCGACGCGGGGAACACCCGCGATTCATGGGGGATTCGATGAGTTCACGACGAACGGCTGCGCTCGCGGTCGCTCTGGTGATCGGCGCCACGGGCGCCGTCTACGGGCCGGCTGCCGGTGACGCGGATGCCGCGACCGCCGCGCTGACCGAGGTGACGACGGGCGGGGGCGCGTTCGCCACCGCCTCGACCGGGGGCTGGGTGCTCGACTTCGCGACGGGGGAGCAGTGGAGCTCCCCGGCCGTGGGCGACGTCACGGGCGACGGCGTGCCCGAGATCGTCGTCGGCAGCCTCAACACGATCGTCCGTGTCTACTCGACGTCGGGCGCGCTGCTCACGACGATCGACCCGGGCGGCGGCAACCTCACGACCAAGCACGGCGCGACCCACGCGTCGCCCGCGCTCGGCGACATCAACGGCGACGGCGTCGACGACATCGTCATCGCCAACACGGGCGGGCGTCTCGCGGCGTACTCGTACCGTAACAAGAGCCTGAGCCAGATCGCCAACATCTCGGTGCCGCCGGCCTTCACCGGTGCCGTCGAGGGCGTGTTCGCGACGCCCGCGATCGGCTACATCGACCGCAACGCGACCGCCGACGTCGTCACGACGTCGTGGGGTCAGGAGATGGAGGCCTGGGCGGGCCCCTACCTCTCGAAGATCAACAGCGTGCACCACTGGGCGCTCGACACCATCTGGAGCTCGCCCGCCCTCGGCGACATCGACGGCGACGGCGAGGCCGAGATCGTCTTCGGCTCCGACTGCGACGGCTCGAGCACGCATCCGCAGCTCGACCCGCGCTGCAAGGCCGGCTGGCAGGGCGACCACATCGGCGGCGGCTTCATCACCGCGATGAACCTCGACGGCTCGATCAAGTGGAACTACTTCGTCGACAACGCCGTCATCTGGTCGTCGCCCGCCCTCGCCGATCTCAACGGCGACGGCCGGCTCGACGTCGTCGTGGGCACGGGCCTCTACTTCCAGACCTCGCAGGCGAAGAAGGTCATCGCGATCAACGGCTCCACCGGCAACCTCATGTGGGAGGCGCCGACCGCGGGCGTCCCCGTGGGCTCGCCGTCGATCGGCGAGACGGACGGCGGCGGCCGTCCCGAGGTCTACATCATCACGCGCGGCGGGTACCTCTACTCGTACGACGGAGAGAACGGCAACGAGCGCTTCCGCGTCTGCATCCGCGACGGCTCGTGCTCGGGCGGCGACGCGGCGACGCACGGCGGCGTCGCGCTCGCCGACATCGACGGCGACGGCGTCGTCGAGGCCATCACGCAGGGCGAGGGGCGCCTGCGGGTGTTCGACGCCAAGACCGGCACGCAGGAGGGCAACGGCTACCGCTCGGTGTACCCGTACGACCTCTACGCCTCGGCCTCCACGCCGACGGTCGCTGCCGTCGACGGCAAGACGTGGATCGTGAGCGCGCTGCGCGGATCGGGCTCCGACCGCACGCGCAACTCCAACGACGATCTCGTCCTGACGGTGTGGCAGAGCAACTCGGCCCTCGGCGCGGCGCCGTGGCCGACCTTCAAGCAGAACAACGCGCGCACGTCGAACGCGGCGCCGCAGTCGCCGCCCGACAACTCGCGCAACGAGAAGTTCGTGCGCCAGATGTACCGCGACTTCCTCGGGCGCGAGGCGTCGACCGCGGACGTCAACCACTGGGCGGGCCAGCTCGCGTCGGGCCAGATCGACCGCTACGGCTTCGCCACGACGCTCTCGCGCACCGACGAGTGGATCACGACGGTCATCACCAACTTCTACCGCGACACCCTGAACCGCGAGCCCGACGCCGCGGGTCTGCGGGGCTGGATCGACGCGGCGCGCGCGGGCATGCCCATCGCGCAGATCGCCGCTGCCTTCTACTCGTCGCCGGAGTACTTCGCGAAGGTCGGCAAGAACGACTACTCGACGTGGGTCGCCGACCTCTACCGGAAGCTCCTGCTGCGCGAGGCCGACGCCGCCGGCATCAAGGGGTGGGTGGACGCCCTCAACGCGGGGATGCCGCGCGACACGGTGAGCTTCGGCTTCTACCAGTCGCAGGAGAAGCTCGGCGTGCGCATCACGGCGCTCTACCAGAAGCTGCTCGGCCGCGCGCCGGAGAAGGGCGCGATCCCGAACTGGTCGCCGTTCGTGGCGAACCAGGGCGACCTCGTCCTGGCGGCCGCGCTCGCGGCATCCGACGAGTACTTCAACCGCGCCCAGCGCTGACACGCGAGAAGCCCCGGCCCGTCGAGAGACGGGACCGGGGCTTCTTCGCGCGTGCGTGCGCTCGGCGCGTGCCGTGCAGGCGGCTCGCGTCAGGCGAGCGCGCGACCGGGGGCGCGGACGGTCCAGCCGGCCTCGATCCAGCGGTCGGTCTCGAGCACGTTGCGGCCGTCGACGAGGTTCGGCGCGGCGACGAGCTCGATGAGCTCGGCGGGCTCGAGCGAGCGGTACTCGCGCCACTCGGTGAGGTGCAGCACGACCTCGGCGCCCTGGAGCGCGTCGCGGACGTCCTCGGCGTAGCCGAGCTCCGGCGCGACGCGGCGGGCGTTCGGGATGCCCTTGGGGTCGTGCACGGTCACCTGCGCGCCGGCCTCGTGGAGCATGCGCGCGACCGCGAGCGACGGGGCGTCGCGGATGTCGTCCGAGTCGGGCTTGAACGTCGCGCCGAGCACGGTGACCTTGCGGCCCTCGAGGTCGCCCACGAGCTCGCGCGCGAGCTCGAGCATGCGGGCGCGGCGGCGGAGGTTGATCTGGTCGACCTGCGCGAGGAACTCGACGGCCTGGCCTGCGCCGATCTCGGTCGCGCGGGCGGCGAAGGCGCGGATGTCCTTCGGGAGGCAGCCGCCGCCGAAGCCGACGCCCGCGCTCAGGAAGCGGCTGCCGATGCGCGCGTCGTGACCGATCGCCTCCGCGAGGGTCGTGACGTCGGCGCCCGCGGCCTCGCACACCTCGGCCATCGCGTTGATGAACGAGATCTTGGTGGCCAGGAACGAGTTCGCGGCGACCTTGACGAGCTCGGCCGTCGCGATGTCGGTGACGATGAAGGGGATGCCCTCGGTGATCATCGGGGCGTAGACGTGGCGGAGGCGCTCCTCGGCCTCCTCGGAGTCGACGCCGATCACGATGCGGTCGGGGTGCAGCGTGTCCTCGAGCGCGAAGCCCTCGCGGAGGAACTCCGGGTTCCACGCGAAGACCACGTCGTCGCGACCGGGGGCCTGGGCGTGGAAGCGCTCGCGCAGCTCGAGCGTCGTGCCGACCGGGACGGTCGACTTGCCGACGATGAGGGCGCCCTCCTTGACCGAGCCCGCGAGGGCGTCGATCGCGGAGTAGAGGTAGCTGAGGTCCGCGCCGTCGCCGTCCGCGCGCTGGGGCGTGCCGACGCAGAGGAACTGCACGTCGGCCCACGCCGCCGCCTCGGCGGCGTCGTCCGTGAAGCGCAGACGGCCGTTCTCGATGTTGGCGGCGAGCACCTCGTCGAGACCGGGCTCGAAGAAGGGCAGGCGACCCTCGCGGAGCGAGGCGAGGCGGGTCGGGTCGACCTCGACGCCGACGACGTCGTAGCCGAGGTCGGCCATGGCGGCCGCGTGGGTCGCGCCGAGGTAGCCCGTGCCGATGACGGAGATGCGGGTGGTCACGCGGCGTCCCCCTCGGTGTTCGCCTCGGAGGCCTTCGCCTCCGAGGGCACGATGATGCGCGGCGGGGGCGTGCGCTTGGAGCCCTTCGTGACGCGCACCTTGAAGAGGATCCACAGCGCCTCGACGCCGTCCCACGCGGTGATCTTCTTGCCCTCGGCGCGCGTGCGCGCCTTGTAGCTGATCGGCACCTCGTAGGGGCGGTAGCCCGCGGCGAGCAGCTTGGCGGTGACCTCCGCCTCCATGCCGAAGCCCTTGGCCTTCACGTCGAGCGAGCGGTAGAGCTCGAGCGGCATGAGCTTGAAGCACGTCTCGACGTCGGACACGTACGCGTTGAACAGGATGTTCGCCGCGAGGTTCACGCCCTTGTTGCCGATGACGTACCAGTACGAGTACGAGGTGTGCGAGCCGAAGGTGCGCGTGCCGTAGATGACCTGCGCGTCGCCCTCGAGCACCGGCTGCATGAGCAACGGGATCTCCTGGGGCCGGTACTCCTCGTCGGCGTCGCAGATGATCATGTAGTCGCCCGTGGCGATCTCGACGGCCTTGCGGATCGCCGCGCCCTTGCCCATGTTCTTGGGCTGGTGGAACACGACCACGCGCGGGTCGGTCACGGCGTCGAGGATGGCGGCGGTCTCGTCGGAGCTGCCGTCGTTCACCATGACGAACTCGGTGTCGGTCGGGAACTCGATCGCGAGGAGGCGGTCGATCACCTTCTGGAGGGTCTTCGCCTCGTTGTAGATCGGGGTGAGGATGGAGAGTTTCATAACGTCCAGGGTCAGTCTGCGGGGTTCGTGCGGTACCAGCCGACCGTCGCGGCGAGCCCCTCCTCGGCGCTCACGCGGGGCTCCCAGGAGAGCAGCTCGCGAGCGAAGGAGATGTCGGGGCGGCGTCGGCTCGGGTCGTCGACCGGGCGCGGGTGGAACTCGATCTGCGAGGTGCCGCCGGTGAGCTCGATGATGAGCTCGGCGATCTCGAGCAGGGTCTGCTCGCGCGGGTTGCCCAGGTTGACGGGGCCGAGCGAGTCGGTGGCGGCGAACGCGAGGATGCCGGCCACGAGGTCGTCGACGAACGTGAGCGAGCGCGTCTGCGAGCCGTCGCCGTGCAGCGGCAGCGGCGCGCCGCGGAGGCCGGCGCGGATGAAGGCGGGGACGGCGCGGCCGTCGTCGGCGTCCATGCGAGGTCCGTAGGTGTTGAAGATGCGGACCATGCCGGCGTTCACGCCGAACGAGCGGCGGTAGGCGGCGGTGATGGCCTCGGCGTAGCGCTTGGCCTCGTCGTAGACGGAGCGCGGGCCGTTGGGGTTGACGTTGCCCCAGTAGTCCTCGGTCTGCGGGTGCACCTGGGGGTCGCCGTAGACCTCCGAGGTGGATGCGAGCACGAAGCGGGCGCCGTCGCGGCGCGCGACCTCGAGGAGGGCCTCGGTGGCCGTCGAGCCCGCGTGCAGCGTCTCGATCGGGTGCGCCATGTAGCGCGGGGGCGACGCGGGCGACGCGAAGTGGAGGACGAGGTCGAAGGGCCCCTCGAGGGTGAGGGCGTCGGCCGCGTCGAGCTCGACGAACTCGAAGCCGCGGGCGCCGTCCAGGTGCGCGATGTTCTCGCGACGACCGGTGATGAGGTTGTCGAGACCGACGACCTGCCACCCCTGTTCGAGGAGGCGATCGCTCAGATGCGACCCGATGAATCCCGCGGCTCCGGCGAGCAGGGCGCGACCAAGTGACATTGAGAGCAGTTCCTCAAGAGAAGGGACGTCGACATGATGACCCCGAAAACCTACCACAGCGCGCTTGGGCGTCAGGGGAAGCGGGTCTGCGCGCGAGCCCAGTATTCGGCGCTTCCCAGGATCTCGGAACGCACCCAGGTGTCGCCGTTCTTGAGGGCCATGTCGCCCCATCCGATGAGCCCCGCGCGGTCGGGCTCGCGCCCGAGGTAGGTGAGGTACATCTTGGCCACGCGGGCACGCGAGGTCTCCACGGAGAACCAGATGAGGTCGACGACCGTCGCGCGGCCGTACTGCTGGAGCATGCCCTCCCAGTAGGCGACCTCGTCGGGCTTGGCGGGGCGCGTGATGATCCGCTCGTACACGGCCGCGACGAAGGCCGCGTCGGTGCCGCCCGTGGAGTTGTAGTACTCCTGGCTCTGCATGAAGATGCGGTACGTGTCGTCGGGGGCGAGTGCGCCGCTCCGCATGCCGTTCAACCAGCCCATGCGGCCCGACGTCTCCGGCTCGCGTCCGAGCACCTCGCGGTAGGCCGCGTCGATCTTGAGCAGACGGAACTCGTCGCTGTTGACGAAGCCGCCCGCGACCATGGAGCGAGGCATGCCCGACATGAGCGCGCGACCCCATCCGATGCGCTCGTTGTCGCCCGCCGGGCGGCCGAGCACGTCCTCGTAGACGGCCTTCACGAAGGCGTTCGCCGCCTTCGAGATCGTCGTCGAGCCGAACCAGTCGGTGAAGTAGAACCAGAAGTTGCGGTTGCCGTACGACGAGCACGAATCGCCGTAGTCGTAGGGGTTCGCGAGCGCCGCGGCGTTCGGGCGGTACGGCGTGTAGTTGTAGAGGGCCGCCGTCGCCTTGTTCTGGATGAAGACGACCGAGGTGCCGCACGCCGCGTTGGGGTGCCACAAGATCGTGTTGTCGCGGCCCGCCTGGTAGCGGAAGCCGAGCGCGGGGTCGCCGTAGCGGTTGAACTGCCGCGCCGCGTTGTAGATCTGGTTGAAGAAGCCGTAGTACTGCGCGTCGCACGCCGCGGTGTCGGGGCAGCCGTAGCCCGTCGCCGCGCGGTACTTGCCGTGCGAGGGGTTGGTCGAGGTGATGAGACCCTGCTCCTTCTGGAGCAGCACGATGAGGACCTGCGGGTTGATGTTGCATGCGCGGGCGACGTTGTAGAGGATGCGCGACGCGCGCTCGTTGGTGCCGCCCTGGTAGAGGGCGCAGTACTTGTCCGCGAGTCGCGGCGGGCTGTCGCTGCGGTAGTCCTTCAGACAGCCGGGGTTGCCGGCCGTCGGCTGGCACACGGGCACGCGCGCCTCGAGGAAGCCCTGGATCTCGGCCTCCGACATGAGCGAGGAGTTGAAGAAGATCTCGTCGCTGATGATGTAGCCGGCGTCGAAGTCGGCCCCGTTCGCGGCCTGCGCCGCCGGCGCGTTCGCCACCGACACGACCCCTGCGGCGAGCACGACGGATGCGACCGCCGCGACCGCTCTCCAGCCTCTGATGCCCTTCATCATGCCCCCGTACCTCCAGGTGGCAGCGCTCACGGAACGCGCAGCTACCGTGACTAGGCTATGCAACGCTCGCGAGGCTGGCCAGGAAGCCGCGCCCTACGGCGTGTGCCGGATGCGAGGAAGACGTGCGTGGGACGCCGTCGACGACGATCGAGGAGACCGTGTGGCGAAGACTGACGTGACCGACGCGGAGCGGGAGCTCGAGGAGCTCCGACGCGCCGTGCTCGAGGACTGGTTGGTGCTGACCGACGAGACCGCCGGCGAGCTGGTCCGGATGCGCGCGACCCTGTCCTGGAGGGTCACCGCCCCGCTTCGCAGCGTCGCGCGGTTCCGCACGGGCGTCGCGAACCACGGCCTGGCGCAGGCGACGCGACTCTCGGCCGTCGAGATCGCGCGTCGTCTGAAGCGAGGATGACGGCGACCGACCGGCGCGCGGCGCTCGCCGAGGCCCTGCGGGGCCGGCTCGACGCCGTCGCCGTGCTCATCGAGCCCGAGACGCCCGCCTCGTCCGAGGAGGACACGGCCGCCCTTCTGCAGCGGCTCGCCGCATCCGTCCGTCGCAGCGGTCGCGCCGACCACGCGTGGCTGCTCTTCGTGGGCATCACGGGCGCCTACCCCGACGCGGGCGACCTCGACGAACTGCGGCGCCGCCTCGACCTCGCCGCCGAGGGGGCGGCCATCGTCGCCGCGCTCGGTGCGACGGCGCCCATCGCCGCCGCAGCCCAGATCGGCCTGCGCCGCCTCGAGATCGTCGAGGGCGCCGTGCTCGCCGACGTCGATTTCTGCGCGAAGCACGAGCACAACACCGGCATCCAGCGCGTCGTGCGCGAGACCCTCTCCCGCTGGGAGCAGGCGGACCGCCCCGTCGTGACGGTCGCCTGGACGAGCGACGCGAGCGCGTGGCGGCGCCTCACGGAGGCCGAGGCCGACCGCGTCTTCCACTGGAGCGACCGTCGCCGTCCCGCCGAGGTGCCAGCCGACGACGAAGCCGTCATCGTGCCCTGGAACTGCCGCATCCTCCTGGCCGAGGTGCCGTTCCAGCACCTGCTCGGTCGCATCGCCGCCGTCGCCCGGTCGTCGGGCAACCGGGTCACGGCGATCGGCTACGACGCGATCCCGCTCGTGTCGGCGGAAGGGCAGCCCTCGGCCGAGTCGGAGCGCTTCGCCCACTACCTCGCGGCCATCAAGCACGCCGACCACATCATCGGCATCAGCGAGTCGGCGGCCGAGGAGTTCCGCGGCTTCGTGAGCGCCCTGCCGTCGCAGGGGCTCGTGGGCCCGCGCGTGACGGCCATCCCGCTCGCGGTCGAGGTGCCGCGCGTCGAGCTCGCCCCGCGCGAGGAGGGCCGCAGGCTCGTCATGTGCGTCGGCAGCCACGAGCCGCGCAAGAACCAGGACGCGGTGCTCGCCGCCGCTGAGGCCCTCTACGAGGAGGGTGAGCGGTTCGAGCTCGTCTTCGTCGGAGGCGGCAGCCGCTCGGCGACGATGCGGTTCGACGAGCGGGTCGCCCGCCTCGCCCGGCGCGGCTTCCAGGTCAGCTCGCACCGTCGGCTCTCGGACGAGCGCCTCTTCGGCCTCTTCGCCGCGGCGCGTTTCAGCGTGTTCGTCTCGCTGCACGAGGGCTTCGGCCTGCCCGTCGCGGAGTCGATCGCGCTCGGCGTGCCCGTGCTCACCTCGGACTACGGCTCGCTCGCCGAGATCGCGGCCCTCGGCGGCTGCGTGACCGTCGACCCGCGCGACGACGACGCGATCCTCGAGGCGATGCGCCGCATGCTCGTCGACGACGAGCTCATCGACACCCTGCGCGAGCAGGCCGCGGCGGCGCCCCGTCGCGGGTGGAACGACTACGCCGACGACCTGTGGTCGGAGCTCACCTCGGAAGGGGTTGGGGCATGACCCGCTGGGAACGCGTCCGCGCCGTCATCGAGGCGCTCGGGGGGGACACGGCGGGTGTCCCGGACGCCGGGCTGCTCACCCTCCTCGCCGAGGTCGCCGGTCGGCCGCGCCACGACGTCTCCTATCTCGTGCTCGCCGTCATCGGCGGCGCGATCCCCGAGTCCGACGACGTCAAGCGCTTCAGTCGCGAGTGGCGCGCGCAGGGCCTCTCGTGTCTCGTGCAGGGCCTCATGCGCCGCGGCCGCCGCGACATCGGCCGCGTGCGCATCGAGACCGGCACCGTCATCGACGTCACTGACACGGCCGCGAGCCGCTTCACGACCGGCATCCAGCGCGTCGCGCGCGAGGCCGTGAGCCTGTGGAGCGCGGACCACGATGTGACCCTCGTCACGTGGGACCCGTCCCGCACGCGCATGGTCACGCTCGACCCGGTCGAGCGGGAGCGCGTCGTCGGCGAGCTCGGCTCGCCCGCGCCGCGCGAGACGATCGTCCCCTTCCGCGGCGCCCTCGTGCTCCCCGAGATCTCGGTGGCACTGCCGCGCACCCAGCGCCTCCGGACGATCGCCCGCCACGCGGGCGGCCGCTCCGTCGCGATCGGCTTCGACTGCATCCCCGTGACGACCGCCGAGACGGCTGGCGCCGGGATGCCGGGCGCGTTCAGCAAGTACCTCGCCGCGCTCGCCCGCTTCACCACGGTCGTGCCGATCTCCGACGCGGCGGCCGACGAGTTCCGCGGCTGGCGGCGGATGCTCGCGGGCGCCGGGCTCGTCGGCCCCGACATCGAGACGGTGACGCTGCCCTTCACGGGCACCGGCGCGTCCGACCCCGTTCGGGCCGCGGAGCTCGCGAAGCAGCTCTCGCTCGGCGAGAGGCCGCTCGTGCTGTGCGTCGGCAGCCACGAGCCGCGCAAGAACCACCTCGCGCTCCTGCACGCGGCCGAGCTGCTCTGGCAGGAGGGCCTCGAGTTCGACCTCGTCATGGTCGGCGGCAACAGCTGGGACACGCACCGCTTCGACCGCCTCGTCGACACCCTGCGCCGCCGCGACCGCCGCGTCGTGACGCTCAGCGGCGTGGACGACGACGTCATCTGGGACCTCTACGACCTCGCGACCCTCAGCGTGTTCGCGTCGCTCAACGAGGGCTTCGGCCTGCCGGTCGCGGAGTCCCTCTCGCACGGCACGCCCGTCATCACCTCCGGCTTCGGGAGCATGCGCGGCATCGGCGAGGGCAACGGCGCGCTCCTCGCGGACCCGCGCGACCCGCGGTCGATCGCCGAGCACATGCGCACCCTGCTCACGGACGAGGCCGAGCGGGAGCGCCTGCGCGAGCTCGCCCGCCGGCGCCCCGAGGAGTCGTGGCAGCATTATGCTGATACGCTCTGGCGGATCGCGCACCCGGCGCCGCCCGAGCCACCCGCCCCTGTCCGGAAGCCCGCCCCATGAACTCTGCCGCGAACGAACGCGCAGCGCGCCTCGCGCAGATGCCGTTCGAGCGTGTCGGCGAGCAAGACAAGCGCCTCTTCGGCGGGATCGTCGGCTCGATCGCCGAGATCGTGCGCCAGCGCCAGCTGCTGCGCATGCTCGTCGGCCGCGACCTCAAGTCCCGCTACAAGGACAGCAGCCTCGGCTTCGTGTGGAGCCTCGTGCGCCCGCTCACGATGCTGCTCATCTACTACGTCGCGATCGGCCAGTTCCTCGGCGCCGCCCGCGCGACGCCGCAGTTCGCGATCTTCGTCTTCACGGGCCTGACGCTCTGGGCCCTGTACTCGGAGACGATCACGGGCGGCACCGACTCGATCCTGCAGAACGCGGGCCTCATCAAGAAGGTGTACCTGCCGCGCGAGATCTTCCCGCTCGCGGCGACGGGCTCCGCGCTCGTCAACTTCGGCATCCAGCTCGGCATCCTGCTCGTCGCGACGCTCGTGCTGGGCCAGTTCCCGCTCACGTGGAGCCTGCTCTACGCGCCCGCCGGCATCCTCGTCGCGCTCGTCTTCGCCCTCGCCTTCGCGATCCTGCTCTCGGCCCTCAACGTCTACCTGCGTGATGTGCGCTACCTCGTCGAGGTCGCGCTGCTCGTGCTGTTCTGGGCCTCGCCGGTCGTCTACCCGTGGGCGTTCGTGGCGCAGACCGCGCAGGAGTCCGGCATGGACTGGATCGCATGGGTGTACCTGCTCAACCCCGTCACGATCGCGATCCTCGCCTTCCAGCGCGGCCTGTGGATCGCGGGCTCGCAGGAGTCGGTGATCGGCGGCGCGACCGTGCCGGCCCAGCCCTGGCCTCCGGACCTCGACCTGCGCCTGCTCGTGGCGTTCGTCATCGGCATGCTCTTCCTGGTGATCGCGCAGCGAGTGTTCTCGCGCCTCCAGGGGAACTTCGCACAGGAGATCTGATGGCCGAGACATCCGAGATCGCTCCGGACGTCGTGCGCGTGCGCGACGTCTCCAAGCGATTCGTCATCCGCAAGGACAAGTCCCTCAAGGAGCGCATCGTCAACCTGCGCCGCTCGAACGCGCACAAGGACGACTTCTGGGCGCTCAAGGACGTCGACTTCGACATCCGGGCGGGCACGACGATCGGGCTGTGCGGAGCGAACGGGTCCGGCAAGTCGACCCTTCTCAAGACGATCGGCGGCATCATCCAGCCGACGTCGGGGTATATCGAGCGCCGCGGTCGGGTCGCAGCGCTGCTCGAGCTCGGAGCGGGCTTCCACCCTGACCTGACGGGCCGCGAGAACGTCTACCTCAACGCCGCGATCCTCGGCCTGTCGAAGGATGAGACGGACCGCTCATTCGACTCGATCGTCGAGTTCTCCGAGATCGGCGAGTTCATCGACACGCAGGTGAAGTTCTACTCGTCGGGGATGTACGTGCGTCTCGCATTCGCGATCGCGGTCCACGTCGAGCCGGACATCCTCCTCGTCGACGAGGTGCTCGCCGTCGGCGACGAGCCCTTCCAGCGCAAGTGCATGGAACGCATCGAGGCATTCCAGAGGGATGGCTGCACGATCATCTTCGTGAGCCACTCCGCCGACCAGATCAAGCGGATCTGCGACCGCGTCGTCGTGCTCTCACATGGCAGCGTCGTCTTCGACGGTGACACGGACGGTGGGATCGAAGCGCTTCGCGCATCCTTCGGGAACAGGTGATGCGGGTCCTCGCGGTATCCAACCTGTACGCGCCGCGCGTGCTGGGGGGATACGAGCGATCGGCGCGCGAGATCTGCGACGCCCTCCGCGAGCGCGGGCACGACGTCCTCGTGCTCACCTCGCCCAGCGAGCGCCCCACCGACGTGGACGGTGTCGATCGTTCGCTCTCGATGCTGGCCTACCTCGACCCCCAGCCCACCGACCCGGCGATCAAGCTGCTCGTCGACCACCGCTGCATGGCGTCGCAGCGCGACAACACCCTCGTCCTGCTCGACCGCATCCGCTCCTTCCGTCCGGACGTCGTGCTGTTCTTCAACCTCATCGGGATCGGCGGGCTCGCGCTCGTCGACCTCGTGCGCGAGTGCGGCATCCCCTGGGTGTGGAACCTGGGCGATCGCGTGCCCGCCGCGATGCTCGAGGGCTCGATCGATGACGTGCGTGCGATCTACGGCGGCGTCGAACGCCTCTTCCAGGGCGGCCGCGTCACGGTCGTGAGCAATGTGCTCCGCAGCGACATCGAGGCGGCGGGCGTGCCGCTCCCCGACGATACGGTCGTCATCCCGCGCGGCTTCCGCGCCGCAACCGGAACCCCGCGCAAGGGCCGCGCGGGCCGCAAGGGCCGCGTCGGACGCAAGATCCGTTTCCTCTCGGCCGGGACCCTGAGCGAGGAGAAGGGCACGGGGCTCCTGCTCGACGCGGCCGCGATCCTCGCCGAGGAGGTGGGGACGCGTTTCGAACTGCGCATCGCCGGCCCCGGCGACCTCGACGCGTACCGTCGGCGGGTGGTCCAACGGGGGCTCGAGAGGGTCGTGCGCATCGAAGGCGAGCTCGACCGCGACGCGCTCGCGGAGCAGTACGCGTGGTCCGACGTGTTCCTCTTCCCCGGCCGTGACCGTGAGCCCTTCGGCCGGGTGCCGTTCGAGGCGGTCGCGCATGGCAGCGTGCCCGTGCTCGCCGTCGGCACGGCGGCCGCCGAATGGTTCCTGGACGGCGTGGACAGCGTCAAGACCTCGCGTGACCCTCGCGCCTTCGCGACCGTCATGGCACGCGCTCTGCGCGGCGAATACGAGCTGCCGCGGATGGCGGAGGCCGGCGGGCGCCTGCTCGCGGGCGCCGTGGCGTTCGACCGCACGATCGACGCGCACGAACGGGTGCTCCGCGAGGCGGCACGCGACTACACGCCCGCTCCGGACGCGGTCGGCGCGCGTGCTCTCGAGCGCGACCGCGAGGCACTGCTGGCGATCCACCGCGCCGCGGGGGGCCTCGCGCAGCCGTCGGACGAGGTTTCGGAAGGGGCCGGGCACTCCGGTACTGTGATCCTCGATCGATGACCCGCTCGGTCGAGGAGGACCTGGATCATGGTTGAAGTCGCTTCCGCGCGCAGCGGGAACCCGGGCGCTTCCCGGCTCGTCGAGCGTGTCGTCGCCCACTACGCCCGCAGGCTCACGACCGCCATGCACCACCGCATGGAGGGCATCGAGGCGGAGCTGAACTCGCTCCGGGAGGAGAACGCGCGGCTCCGCACCGAGATCGACGTGGTGCGGAGCGAGCAGAACGCCGTCGCCAACCGGATCGGGCACCTCGAGGCGTCCCACGCCGAGACCGTCGCGTGATCCCGCGACAGCCAGGTCGGGCCGGTATCCTCGCTTAGCGTGCCCACCGGTCCCGAACGCCCGCCCCTTCGGGTCTTCATGGCGTTGCCGGGGCTGACGCCGGCGATGAACCCCTACATCCACACGCTCGTCGCAGGTCTGCGCGAGCGCGGGGTGGAGGTCGTGTTCCTGCCGGGATGGCGAGCCGCGCCGCCGCTCGCCGAGGTCGACGTCGTCCACGTGCACTGGCCCGAGTTCCTCGTGCGCGGGCCCGTCGGCCCGAAGCTCTCGCTCCGCCGCCTGCTCGCGACGCTCTGGTACCTGCGTCGGGCGAGCCGGGGAGGCGTTCCCATCGTGTGGACGCAGCACAACACGCGGCCTCACGAGTCGGCGGGCCGGATCGAGCGCTGGTACCTGGGCTGGTTCGCACGCCGCGTGGACATCCGCATCTATCTCAACGAGTCGGCCGAGAACGACCCGCGCGCGGGCGTCGTCGTGCTGCACCACGACTACGCCTCCTGGTACGAGCGCTTCCTCCCTCGGCCGGAGGAGGGCCCGCCGCGGCGGGTGCTCGCGTGCCTCGGCATCCTGCGCCCGTACAAGGGGTTCGAGAGCGCGATCCAGGCGTTCCGCGGGGTCGCCGAGCCCGACGCGCGGCTCGTGATCGCGGGCCGCGCGGTCTCGGACGCGTACGCGGGACGGCTCCGCGCGCTCGCCGCAGGCGATGACCGTGTCGAGGTCCGGAACGGCTACGTCGAGGACGACGACCTCGTGAGCCTCCTCGATGCCTCGGCTGCCGTCGTGCTGCCCTACCGGCGTCTCTACAACTCAGGCGCCGCCCTGCTCGCCCTGACGTTCGACGTGCCGGTACTCGTGCCCGCGGGGGCGGCGACCGCGTCGATGCGCGACGAGTTCGGCGCACAGTGGGTGCACCTGCACGACGGCCCCGTGGCCACCGAGCAGCTCGAGGAGCTCCTGCGCGCGCGGCCCTCGACCGCGCGCGTCGACCGCTCGCGCCGGGAAGTGGGCACGAGCGTCGCCCTGCACCTCGAGGTCTACACGACGGCGGAGCGCTGGGCGCGCGAGTCACGCGATCGCCGCCGACTGCGTCGCATGCTCGCGACCGATGCGCTCATCAGCCACTCTCCGGCGAATCGCGACCCGGGGATGTGAGGGCCGAGCGCCAGCTGAGCTCTCGGGACGCCTTCACGCAGCACACGACGAAGGTGAGCCAGCCGAACTCGGCGAGGATCGAGCTCTCGGCGAGGGACACGATCAGGAGCGCGACGAGCACGAGGGCCGGCCACGCGTAGATGACGCTGCGCCGCCGTCCCGCGAGCAGCCACGAGCGCGTGAACGCGAGCGCGAGCATCCCCACGAAGATGACGAGGCCGATGATGCCGAGCTGGAACCACACGTCGAGGTACGCGTTGAGCGCGGACGACGCGGGACGGTTGTTGGAGACCGTGAGGGCGAGATAGGGCGCGATGTCCGGTTGCCAGCGGCCGATCCAGCCCCAGCCCTCGATCGTGTTGCCCGGCAGCAGGGCGAGCATCTTGCGCCAGAGGTCGAGACGGTACTCGAGCGCCCCCTGCGCGTTGAACAGCCGCACGAGCGGCGCGCGCAGCACCCACGCGAGCACGATGAGGCCGACCGCCGCGCCGAGGATGACGAACTGCCACGCCTGACGTCGGTCGGCCCTCACCCGCCGCATCCCGTACAGGACCGCGGCGGCCGCCGCGACCACGCCCGCGGTGGCCAGCACGATCGGCGACTGGGTGAGGGCGATGCACAGCCCCGCGCCGATGAGGGAGAGCACGCCCACGAGCGGCCGCACGGACCGCGTGCGCAGCTCGGTCGCGAAGCTCACAGCGCCGACGAGCGCGAGGAGGCCGAGCTGGTTGCGCGTCTGCAGGACGCCCGAGATCGGCCCGAGCTCGGCGATCTTCGCCTGCACCGAGAGGAATGGGATGGGGGCGTCGATGAGGATGCCGGAGAACACCTCGATCGCGAGCGATGCGCCGAGCACGACGCGCAGCACATCCCCCCACGTGCGCACGATCTGGATCGTGTCGCGCGTGTAGGCGATGAACACGCCGATGAACGCGTAGGTCCCGAGGTAGGCGAGGCCGCCCATCGTCGCCCACTGGTACTCGCTCCACAGGAGCGATGCCGAAGCCCAGGCGAGGAACACCAGCAGGGAGATGGGCGGCACCTCGTGGCGGTCGAGCTCGGTCCGGCGAGCGACGAGCACGACGATCATGAGAGCCGCGACGCCTGCGACGGCGGCGAGGTAGCCCGCCCATCCTGTGATGCGGATGAGCGGGTAGCTGAGCGCGGCGACGCCCGCCGCCGTCGTGGCGAGCACGGCCGAGAACCGCGGCGTGCGCAGCAGACCCAGGAAGGCCGCGGCGATCTCGCGCGGCTCGGGGCGGTCGGTCACGCGTCGACCACCTCCGCGCGCTCCGGATCGCTCCATCCGGTCTTGATCGCGATGAGCACGAGGAGGGCGAACCCGATCTCGATGATGAGCCGACTCTCGGCGAGGCTCTGCACGAGGAGCGCCACGAGCAGCAGCAGCGGCGCGGCGGTCTCAGGCCAGCGCAGGTCGGCGGCGGAGTAGCGGATGCGCGTGCTCTCGGTCGCCATGCCCCAGCTGCGCAGCAGCGCGCCCACGACGAGCAGTGCGAAGAGGGCGAGCCCGATGGCTCCGAGCTGCAGGAAGACATCGAGCCACGCGTTGTGCGCCTGGAGGTAGGTGACGCCGTCGAGGACGACGAGATCGCGGAACGGCTCGACCCACGGCGCCCAGTAGCTCACCCAGCCCCAGCCCGCGACGGGGCGCTCGGCGGCGAGTCCCGCGACGGTCTCCCAGATCTCGCCCCGGTAGGTGAGATCGTTCGACTTGCCGAGCAGCCGCAGCAGGGGCTCGCGCGCGACGAGGATGGCGACGGCGAGTGCCGCCACGAGGCCAGCCGCGCCGCCGAGGATCGCGAGCCGCGCGCGCCCCGAGGTGCGGCGCACGAGAGCCAGGAGGGCGGCGACGAAGGCCACCGCGAGCGCCGCGATGATCACGGTCGAGGAGCGCGTGAGCGCGAGCGCCCCGACGGCGGCCACGATCCAGAACCAGCCCCAGATGGGCGAGCCCTTCCGGGCCGCGAGTCGCAGCGTGAAGACGATGAGCCCGAGCAGCGCGAGCATCGCGAGGATGTTGGCGTTGCCCACGATGCCTTGGATGCGGCCACCCTCGAAGAGCAGGTTGCGCGACCAGTAGAAGGCCCGCGGGATCTTCTCGAGGTCGCTGTAGTCCACCCACAACGGGAGCACGGGCCGGCGGACGAACGCCGCCACGATGAACTCGAAGAGGAACGAGAGCCCGAGGATCCAGTGCAGCGCGTCGCTGAGCGTCTCGAGCACCTCCTCCCAGGTGAGGCACGTCGCGAGGTAGGCGGCGATCGTCGCCGTGCCGATCGTGAGCAGCGCTCCCGCGGCGGATGCGCCCGGGTACGCCGACCACGCGATCGACGCGGCCGCGAACCCGAGGAAGAGGATGAGGAACATCGGGATGCGCCGCGCGTCGACGCGGGCCCGCACGAGCTCGGCGACGATGAGCGCGAAGACGAGCACGGCGAGGGCGCCCCAGCCCCACCAGCTCAGCAGGTAGCGCCAGAAGTCGCCCGCGGCGAGGAGCCCGAAGGCGAGCACGGCGAGCACCCTCTGGTAGCCGGTCGCGACCCTCATGCGTTCAGGCTATCGGCGCGGTAACAGTTCGCGGCGACGCCTAGGCTTTCTGCATGCCCGAGCGCTACACCCTCGGTCACCACGAGAGCGTGCTCCGCTCTCATCGGTGGCGCACCGCCGAGAACTCGGCGGCGTACCTGCTTCCGCACCTCCGTCCCGGCATGGATCTGCTCGACGTGGGCGCGGGCCCCGGCACGATCACGGTCGACCTCGCGCGCATCGTCTACCCGGGACGCGTGGTCGGGATCGATGCGTCGGACGCGGTCATCGAGGAGGCGCGCCGACGCGCCGCGGAACAGGGTGTCGAGAACGTCGAGTTCCGCGTCGCGGACGCGTACGACCCCGGCTTCGACGAGGGCTCCTTCGACGTCGTGCACGCCCACCAGGTGCTGCAGCACCTCGGGCGCCCCGTCGAGGCGCTGCAGGCGTGGCGTCGCCTCGTCGCCCCCGACGGCATTGTCGCTGCACGCGACTGCGACTACGTGGGCGCCGTCATCGCCCCCACGCGCCCCGGGCTCGAGCTGTGGGCCATCACCTACCAGCAGCTCGCGCGCACGAACCACGGCTCGCCCGACGCGGGCCGCCACCTGAAGGCGTGGGCGCACGAGGCCGGGTTCTCGGCGGTCGACGCCGGGGCTTCGGTGTGGTGCTTCCAGAGCGACGCCGACCGCGACTGGTGGGGCGGCTTGTGGGCAGACCGCGCGCTCGCCTCCGAGTTCGCGACGGGCGTCGTGGAGCGGGGCCTCGGCGACACGGCGACGCTCGCCGCCATCCGCGAGGGCTGGCTCGCCTGGCGCGATGACCCGGACGGCTGGATGATCCTGCCGCACGGCGAGCTCATCGCTCGGGCGTGACCGCCTCGGCATCCGTCTCGACGCGATCTCGCACGGCGAGCAGGAGTACGAGGGCCAGCAGCCACAGGCCGAGAGGTCGTGTGAGCATGGTCTCGGGCACCGTGTAGACGAGCGTCACGGCGACGACGAGCGGGAACCAGTAGGCGGCGCGGGACGTGCCGCGCGCTGCATGCGCCGCACGCCACGCGGTCGCTGCGAGCAGCCACACGACGACGGCGAGCCCCACGAGGCCGAGCGACAGCATCACCTCGAGCCACGCGTCATGCGGATGCGAGAAGTGGTAGCCGAGCTTCCGTTGGATGCGCAGGCCGGGGTCCTGCGCGTAGTTCCAGACGGAGTTCCAGCCGAAGCCGACCACGGGCCGCTCCGAGGCGACCTGCCACGCGGCGCGCCAGATGTAGGTGCGGCCCGTCAGGTCGCTGCTGCGTCCGAGGAGCTCGCTCACGGCCGTCCACGCGGCACCCGCCACCACGAGAACGCTCAGGCCGATCCCGGCGGTGAGGACGCGGGCACGACGACCGGGGGTGCGTCGGACGATGAACAGCACGAGCGCGATGACCGCGGAGATCCCGACCGCGACGAGCGCTGTGGCCGACTGCGTCGCGACGGTGCCCGCGACGACGGCGACGATCGCGACGATGCGGGCGATGCGTCCCCCGAGCGTCCGCGGCGCGAGCGCGACGAGCGCCGGTGCACCGATCGCGAGCGTGTAGCCGAGCGTGTTGCGGTGGGAGAAGATCCCTCGAAGTGCGCCGCGCTGGTAGTTCAGATCGTTGACGCCGGCGAGCGGGTCGACGACGGCGACCGCGAGCGACAGGACGAGGACCGTGACGGTGCCGACCGCGAGGCCGCGGAGGACGGGCGTGATCCCCGGTCCCGCGGCCTGCACCAGCGCCGTCGCGAAAAGCGCCGCCACGAGCGCCGCCCCCGCGAGCGCGGCCCACGAGTCGTCGCTCCACGCCGCCGAGGCGAACATGAGGGCGAGGAGGGCCCACAGGGGCCACGCGCGTCTCGCGGTCTCGCGGAGCATCGCGGGGGGGGGGGTAGCCCAGGACGAGGCTCGCCACGAGCAGCATCAGCACGAGCTCGAACTCGGTGAAGTGGCGCGGCCACAGGGGCTGCGCGTACACGACGAAGCCGAGGGCGACGACGACTGTCGCGCCGAGCGACCGGGGGTCGAGCTTCAGCCTGGGCACCCGACGAAACTACCGGAGTCCCGCCGCGACGCAGCTCATACGAAGGCGGCCTTGCCGGTGAGGGCGCGGCCGACGATGAGCGTGTTCATCTCGCGCGTGCCCTCGTACGAGTAGAGCGCCTCGGCGTCGTTGAAGAACCGCGCGGCGTCGTAGTCGAGCACGATGCCGTTGCCGCCCATGACCTCGCGGGCGCGCGCGACGACCTCGCGCATCCGGCTCGTCGAGTAGGCCTTCGCGAGGGCCGCGTGCTCGTCCTTCTGGGTGCCCTCGTCGAGCATCTCGGAGACGCGCGTGCACATCGCGATCGAGGCGGTGATGCCGCCGATCATCTCGGCGAGGTGCTGCTGCACGAGCTGGTGGGATGCGATGGGCTTGCCGAACTGGATGCGCTCCTGCGTGTAGGCGAGGGCGGCCTCGTAGGCGCCGATCGCGACGCCGACGGCGGCCCACGCCACCTCGGCGCGCG
>Ga0164243_10001639_pt1 | contig 37863 bp, 35 predicted proteins | sample OricompcompostOP_FD_108781 | JGI IMG/M metagenome (GOLD analysis project Ga0164243, IMG submission 108781) | Organic Plus compost microbial communities from Emeryville, California, USA - Original compost - Organic plus compost (OP) | ecosystem: Engineered > Solid waste > Mixed feedstock >...
ACGGGCGCCGTGAGCAGGGCCGTGCCGATGGCGCCCAGCGTGAGCGCCACACGCCGCACGGTTTTGAAAAATGTTGGAGTGGGTGCATTCACCCGGCTTATCAGTTCGTCGTTGAATTTCATGATGAGTAGTTTTACGGTTAGCACTAGCGGTGCGGCATCCGGCTCAGCCCTTTGCGCCGCCCGCTTTACGTTTGGACTTGCGGCCGCGTTCGAGGAAGGCCAGCCGCAGCTTCAGCAATTCGTAGTTGGCTTTCAGCTCGCCCTTGATCACCTCCACGGCCGTTTTCACGTCAGCCACATCCTGCTCCACCTGCCGGAAGTTGCCGTGCAGCTGCCGCACGAAGTAGGCGATCACCGACAGCAGGATGCTGATCAGTGCGCCGAGGAGGGCGAGTTCATGCGTCATCGTCGCCTCCTTCCACCACAAACTCGCCCAGGAATTGGCTATCGGAATAGCGCTTTCCCTGCCGGCTGCACGCGTAGGCATACGCCAGCAGCCGGCTGCCCGGCGGCTCGTCGGCCACCGACAGCGTTGCCGTGCATGCTTCGCGTGGCCCTTCTGTCAGCTGGGCCGTGCCCGCCTGCGGATTGTAGATCAGCAGCGACACCACATCGTCGTCGTGCGCGGTGAATACCGACCCCGCATTGGCCCAGGTGAGGCGGATCCGGCCATCCAGCAGCACGCAGGCCGGGTTGAACAGCCCCGCCAGCGGGCCGCGGCTCAGCAGCACGCCCTCGGGGGCGATGGCCAGGTCGGGATAGGTGCCGCGCACCGCGTGGTTGAGCGCGTGGGAGGTAGCCCTGTTGAACGCCGCCGTTTTGTTGAGCCGCCCGGGGCCGCAGAAACCCTGATAGATCGCCGACCGGAGCGGTGCAAGGAAGGCAACCACGATTTTCATCCGCTGGCGCACCGCCAGTTGGGCGGGCGTGGGAGCCTTGGCCGTCGCGGCAGGCAGGTGGCGGATGTAGTATCCGAACGGGCCGCGGCAGCCCACGAGGTTGCCCACTTTGCCCTGAAATTGGAATTGTCCACTTAATTTAGCCATGATTTTATGCTTAAAAAGGGTTAGCAATAAGGTGCCCGCCTTGCGGCAGGCACCTTTCTATTACGCAAATGTCACTTCGCCCGCATAGGCGGTACGCGATATCTGCCTACCATCCCGGCTGGTGAAAAACAGCCAGCCGTGGCCCGTCTGCCCGGTGAAGTCGTCATCCACCAGCACTTCGGCCTGCCCCTCCGAGCGCTCTATCGCCACTTCGGTAGTGGCAAAGAGGCCCTGCTCCTCGTTGTAGACCAGCAGGTAGGCGATGTCGTCGGCATGGCCGCTGAAGGCGTTGACACCCGGGTTCCAGCTGACCACCACCTGGCCGGGCGTGTCGGCCACGATGTCGACGCCGCGCGGTGGCAGCAGCGACCCCTGGCTGAGCACCACGTTGCTGAAGTCGATGGTAAACTTCGGATATTCGCCGGTGACGGCCCCCAACAGGTTTTCGCGCATCACCAGGTTGAAGAGCGTCGCCCGCGAAGCGTCCGCATTGGCGAAGCCGATTTCGATCAGCCCTTTCAGGGGCAGCAGGAATTCGCCGATCAGGCCGAAGCGCTGCTGCTGGGCCAGCTGGGCCTCGCTAAAGGGCTTCGTGCGCTTCTTGCTGAGGCCACGCAGGTAGTGGATGCTGCGCCAGCTGCTGCCGATCACACTGCCTACCTTGCCCGAAAACGTGCCGTTTGCACCGTTGATAAATTTTGCCATTGTCTTTCTCCTTTCTTTTTTGTTAAACCATTCCAACAGCGTCCTGTCGGATACCGGTATCACTGCGCTGACAGCGGCAAACGTAAGCAGCGCGCAATACGCATCCCAGCGCCGAACGGCGGTAGTCCGGTTACTGGCTGCCAAATTGGGGGAATGGTCCGGTTACTGCCCGATGGGTGACCGGGTTGATAGGAGATGGAATGGGAAGGCCGGCACCGCTGTTTTTCGGATGGGCTTGGGGTTGTCTTGGAGACAGCCTGGAGACGGCTTGGGTGGCTGGATAGGTGCTGATCGGCCGGGCCGTTGGCGGTTATTTACTTTTTCTAAACCGAGAGTAAAGGGAGTGGTAAGCGAGACGAAAGCGATCACCCAAGCCGGCCCCAGGCCGGGTTTCCGACGGGTGCTCACCCGCGGTCGTACCGGCGGCAGCGTTTGATCTCACTTCCGAAGTGGGCGTGATGATTGATTCCTGGGGACAACGGCCTCAGATCTTAACGATGCTTAAATCTTTAACCCGTTGGAAATGTTTTAAATTTAACGTCGCAAGCGGCAAACTGTAGGCAATGGCTGTCGCAGCGATGAAAATATCAGGCACCTCAATAAGTTTATTGGATGCTTTTAGTTGTTTGGTAATTGATACAGCCTTATCGCTAACTGCTTTATTAAATGGAAGAATGGTGACCTTGTCAAAAAAACCGTTCCAAAAGTTTTCCTGTTCGGGTTTACTTCCTACTAAAATCTCATATTCCGTTACTATTGAAACTGAAAACAGGCGGTAGCGGTTGGTTAATTGAAAAAAAGCGCTCTTTTTCTTGTCCTTTTTTCGATAATAATCAATCAATATCGAAGTGTCAAGACAAATTATACTTGTCTCCATTCGTTAAAGTGCTTTCTACTTTCCTGGAATTGTTTATGTTGTTCAGCATCCATCACAGGGCCGTTGAGCAGGTAATTCTGAAAATCTGACAATTCCCCGCTCGCTTTTGCGTCTATATACCCGTCGTCCAAAGCCGATTTCAGCTGTTTAATTTTACCTGCGGGCAGCTTTTTGATCATATCCAACAGCTGTTCAAACCTAATATCTACCGTTACTTCCATGACTTTCAACTTATTCCTCCAAAGATAATTAAAATCTCGTGAATCGAAAATAGCCAAAGGATCGTATTGGCGCTTACCCGAGGTAGCACCGGCGACAGGCTTCGATGTCGCTTTCGCAGTAAAACTTACGGCGGTTGACCATTTATCGCTACGCATCGCCTCTGTGCACACCCGTTTTCACGCGTTAAGCACCAATGGGTTTGTGGGTGCTTACCGCAATCCGGTTCCAGACGTTAATGGTTGCGATGGCGATGATAATTTGTGCAATCTGTACTTCAGAATACAGGGCCAATGCCTTTTGATAAGTCGCATCCGTCAGTCCTTGGCGGCTGATCAGCGTGATCTCTTCGGTCATGGCCAGCACAACCTGTTCTTCTTCCGTAAAAAGGGAAGTAGCCTCCCGCCAGGCGCTCAGCAAAAAAATACGTTGCTGCGTTTCGCCATGCTTCAGGGCATCCTGCGTGTGCATATTAATGCAAAATGCGCAATTGTTGAGCTGGGAAGCCCTGATTTTGATGAGCTCTTTTAAGGTTTTTGAAAGGCCTGTCTGTGCGAGATACGTTTCCAGCGCATATACCGCTTTAAAGGCATTAGGTTCAACCGCGTTGATGTCGATTCGTGTTTCCATGTGTCATTGTTTTTTTAATAACACAAAGGTGCCACATCGAATTCCGGGAAAAGTTAAACTGGTTTAAGAAAGGCTTTTCCTCCGGATTTCGCTTAGGTATTCGGGGGTAAAACCAAGGTAAGAAGCGATGAGGTATTGGGGCACGCGCTGCAAGAATTCGGGGTGCCTAAGCCGGAAATGGTGGTAAAGTTCTTCCCTGGAGAAGTCGTATTGATATTTGATGCGCATTTGGGCGGCCCCGTAAGCTTTCTCAAAAATGCACCGGAAATACTTTTCCATGGCGGGGTGCTGGTGCAATAAGCGCTGGTAGTTTTCCCGCGACAGCGAAAGTACTTCCGCATTCTCTACCGCCTGAATATAAAACTCGGAGCTATGCCGGTTCGTAAAAGAAAGCACGTCGGTTATCCACCAGTTTTCCAGGGCAAACTCGGTGGTATTTTCTACGCCCTTGTCGCTGATGAAAAATTTACGCAACAACCCTTTGCTTACAAAGAATGTCTGGTTACAGGTGTCTCCCGCTACCAGCAAATTTGCTTTCTTTTTAACATTAACGACCTTGAAGAACCTGTTTATTTCCACAAGTTCGTCATCGCCCACAGCCACAAACTTGGAAATGTGTTTTGTTAATTGCTCATTCATAACTATGGCTTTCTACAGCGGCAGGCTCCAATGTCGTTTACTCGGTAAGGATTACAAAATTAACGATTCCCAAGAAAATAGCGGTATATCACGCTTAGATGACGACTCGCCATGCTAGACGGATCAAAATTAGCTAAAGTGTTTTCCAGCGAAGACATTTTTAACCAATTTTGTATTATACGGAAGACAAAACAGCAAAGACTGAATCTCCTTCGGCCGTGAAAGCTTTTTCATCAATCAATTGCGAAACGCGGGTTACCAAGTCGATCTCGCCAAAAAAGGTGATTTCATAATAGATGGCTGACCCCTCTGGCTTTTTGGGTTTTTGTATTAGTTGGTCAAGCAAAGGATAACCGCTTACGACAGGCATTGCTGCGGTGGGCGGTTGGAGGCTCGGAGGCTCACCCACGGTAGTACCGGCGGCAGGCTTCGATGTCGCTTTCGCGGTAAAATTTACGGCGGTTGATCACGTCGGCTACCGGCAGCTTGCCTTCGCGCGTGAGGCGGTACACGGTTTTTTCGCTGATACCGATGCGGTCCATGGCGTAGGCCCGGTCGTGCAGCGGGTCGGGCGGTTCGGGTGCGGCATTTTCCGTTTTCGATTCCAGAAGCATGCGGTAAATCTGGCCAAGCAGGGCCACGGCCTGGCGGGTTGTGCCATGGGTTTCTCGACCGGGCTGCATGAGCCGGTAGATGGCATGCAGCAGCTGTTGGCAACGATATAGGGTAGCGGCAAGCAGCCGCAGCTCGCGGATCAGGGTATTGATTTGCTTCAACATAAGACAACGCATTTGGGCTACCATCCCTGGGGGAGCCCGGCAACGGTTTGGCGTGGCGGCACGACCGTTGCATCACGTAGGTTGTCGGCAGCGGTTTACAAATTGATTAATACAACCCGAATATAAGAAAAGACGGCTACTCGTACCGCCGGGCCTTCCGCCGCCACCACCAGCAGCGCAGGCGGAAAAGCAGCATGCCCAGCAGCGAGCGCGTGCCCAGCACTTCGTTGGCCACCATGTTGCCTAAAACCTCCGCCATCTCGACATCCAGGCTCTTGGCCAGCCGGGCCACAGTGCCGATTTTGGGTTCAACCTGCCCATTTTCGATCTTTGAGAGCGCCGCTTGCGAGATTCCCGCAGCCTGCGCTACGCCGTCCTGCGCATAGCCTTTTTTTATCCGGATAGCCTTAATCCGATCCCCAATTGCTTCCATGTGTGTAAGGAAATTTAATGAAAGAACCAAATTTTTCGTGTCGAAAGTTATAATTGTAGTTATAACTTTTCCAGTTTTTTCATAACTAAAGTTATGAACCAACATCCTAATTACTAATCATTTACATTACAGTTATCCAACTTTGTATCGTCCTTCAATGAAGGAGGACAGTAAATACATCATACCATGGAACAACCCATCAAATTCACTTCCCAATCCGCGCTGCAGGTGCCCGAGGGCATGCAGCGCGTTGCTCCCGAAGCGATGAACCGTACCGTTGGCGGCAAACGCCGCGAGGGCAGCCTTGCCTGGCGCATGGCTTACGGGCTCACTGCCAGCCTGTACATCGGACCGATCGGCTTTGCCCTTGCATTTCTTTAGTCCGCTCCAGGGCTAAAGCCGGCAAGTTCTTGCCAGTGGTGCAGGCCAATGATCATGGCGAGCAGTCCTCCGGCGAGCGCCCCGTACCAATGTATCGGGGCCGCCTTGCCGATTTTGAATGCTGCCATTGCTGTCACTCCGGCAAAATAGACCATACCCAGTTGGTAGCTGTATAGCGACGGTAGTTCGGAATCATCGATCACAGCTTTGTCCGCCGGTAGGTAAAACAGGTAAAACATCACCAAGCCGAAGATCAATGCCGAGCTGCCTGCTGATGTGTGGGTGTACTCGTGCCGATGCTTGTAAACGGATGCTGAGCCAGCCGTACCGGCGATGCCGATTATCAAAACGATCAAAAGTAACCGGCCATGAACTGCGCCAAAGTCGTCGACCAGCATATATTCAACTTCGCCGATGAAGACCATGCCGAAAAACGCATTGGCAATCAGATGGAGTACGCCGACATGCACGAACAGCGAGGTAAACAAGCGGTAGAGCTCCCGGCCTTGCCACATCCCAAAGGGGTATAAGCTAAGCTTGTATAACCAGTCACGCCAGTACAACGCGCCGATACTCGTAAAGAGTACGATCATGGTAAAATTGTATGCCAGCGGTGCCTCATAAAATGCGGGTAGCATGGGCAAAATTTTTATAGGCCGGTGATCCGGTGGTTAGCGTTTGATACCCAAACTTAGATAAATTCATTTTTATAAGCAAAATATTGCGGTGCATATAAAAATAATTTATCGATCTCTCCGCTACCGTTGAGAACAGACTGTACAGCGGAAACTTAGCATAAACGATTTAGAAACACAAGTTTAACGGTAAAAAACCCATGCGCCGAAGCGCAAATAACCGATGAAAACCATCCGCCAGCACGATCGAAACGACTGCGGCGCCGCCTGCCTGGCGGCCATTGCCAGCCACTACGGGCAGGCCGTTTCCGTGGCGCAGGTGCGCCTGCTGCTGGGCGTGGACGCCAAGGGGAGTACCCTTGGTGAGCTGCACGATGCCGCCCTGCGGATGGGTTTCCAGGCGGCGGCGGTATCGGGCGACTACAGCGGACTGCGCCAGGCCACCCTGCCCGTCGTCGTGCACCTTGACCACGCCGATACCGGGCAGCATTTCGTGGTGCTCTGCCGCGCAGGCCGGCGGCGGGTGGTGGTGATGGATCCGGCCGAGGGCCATCGGCGGCGCTGGCACCGGAAGGCCTTCTGCCGCTACTGGAGCGGCACGGCCCTGCTGTTGCTGCCGGGTACGACATTTGAACAAGCCGAAGCCCCTCCCGGCATCTGGCGACAGGTTATCCGATTGCTCTATCCCGTGCGGCGTGCGGTGTTTACCGCCATTGCGTGCTCCGTGGCCGCCACGCTGCTGGCCATGGCTGGTGCGTTGTTTGTACAGCTGCTCACCGATCGGGTGATGCCTTCCGGCAGCGCCCCATTCCTGCACCGGCTGGGCGCGGTATTCGCCTTCCTCCTGCTCGTGCAGGTGGCTGCCCGCCTGGGGCAGCGCCTGCTCACGCTGCATACGGGGCGCCTGCTGGATGCCCGGCTGCTCCGCAATTACTGCCATCACCTCCTTCAATTGCCCATCCGTTTTGTCCAGCAGTGGCCCACCGGCGAGCTGCTCTCGCGCATGGGCGATGCCGTCAAGATCCGCCAGCTCGTCAATGACGGGCTCATCCAGCTCACGATTCCGCTGATCCTGCTGCTCGGCACGCTGCTACTGCTCGCCTCCGCCCAACCGCGGCTTGGCATCGTATTGCTCATTGCCGTGCCGTTGCATATCGGCGTGTATCTTGCGGCGCACGCCCTGCACCGGGGTATCCAGCGGCGGCTGATGGCCGCCGATGCCGCGCTCGACAGTCGGTTTACCGAAACCTTCCAGGCCATCGGCACGGTCAGGCAGTTGGGGCTGGAACGATACCACGGTCACCGGCTCGATGCAGGCATCGCCCGGCTGCTGCACGAAAGCCACGCTTCCGGCCGCACCACGGTATTCACCGACGAAGCCACGCACCTGCTCGTGCAGGCCTTCAGCCTGTTTCTGCTGTGGGCCGGTGGCAGCCTCGTGTTGCAGGGCGGCATCACCCTCGGTGCGCTGCTCGCCTACTATACCTTGAGCGGCTATTTCAGCACCGCGCTGACCCAGCTGATGCCGCTGGCCAAGCACGTGCAAGAGGCACGCATTGCGGCCGACCGCCTGTACAGCCTTCTAACCCTTCCGCCGGATAAAGCGCCCGGCGCCACGCTGCTCCATCCCGGCGAGGCGTTGCCCATCCGTGTCAACGACGTCTATTTTGCCTACCGGCCCGGCCAGCCCGTGTTGCAGGGCGTCTCGTTTACCCTCTTACCCGGCTGTATCACGGTCGTCACCGGCCCGTCGGGATCCGGTAAGAGCACCCTGCTGGCGCTACTCCTTAAAGAACATCCCCTGGACAGCGGCAGCATCCACCTCGGCCGCAACGCCCTGGCGCTGATCAGCCGGGAAGCGCTGCACCGCCTCATCGCCGTGGTGCCGCAGCATACCGAGCTGTTTCAGGGCACGGTGGCCGAAAACTGCTGCCCCGGTACCGGCCAGCCGGATTCCGAGCGGCTGGCATCGCTTTGCCGGGAGCTCGGCCTGATGCCGTGGATCGAGTCGCTGCCCCACGGTTTTGACACGCCCATCGGTCCGAACGGCTGTCGCCTCAGCGGCGGGCAGCGGCAGCGCCTGGCGCTGGTCCGCGCACTCTACCGGCAGCCGCAGGTGCTGCTGCTGGATGAGGCCACCTCGGCGCTGGATGCCGAGGCCGAAGGCTACGTGCACCGCGCGCTGCGGCGGCTCCGCGATGCGGGTATGGCCATTGTGGTGGTGAGCCACCGAGAAAGCACATTAAGATTGGCCGACCGGGTGATCCACCTGGAAGACGGCCGTATGGTTTCACCCGTGCCGGGCGGCCCTGCCAACGGAGCCCGTGGCAGCGCCGGGCACGGACCGTCCCCGCAGGAGGCTTCGGATGTATGATCCGGTGGCACTCCATATTACGCGGGCCTATCCGCAGGCCGCCGTGACGCGGCGGGCACCCTTTGTGCCCAGCCACCGGCTGGCCTACGCCCGCCATAGCCGGTATTGGCAGCATCCGCTGTTTGACCTCCTCTGGCAGGCACACAACGCGCACGATGCCTATGTCTCCGTGCTGGAAATCCGTTCCAGCCGTCCGCTACGCCTTCCGTTTAGCTGCCCGCGTGCCGATATCCACTGGATCTACCTCCTGGACGGTGAGGCTACCCTACACACTACGCCCCCTTCCGACGCTTTTATGCCGTTGCAGCTGCAGCCTTCCGAATATGCCGTGTGCTACGCCGCGCCGGCCGAATACGAACTGCACGTCGCTCCGGGTACCACGCGGATCATTCACTGCTGCGTCAAGGCCGGCTGGCTGCTGCATGACGACGAAAGCACCTACGCCACTCCCTTCCAGCCGCTGCTCCGCGCCCTGCGCCGTCAATCCCGTTGCTGCCTGCATATGGCCATCCTGCCCATTTCACCGACGGTGCAGGGTAAACTGCTGGCGCTGGCTGGCGTGCCAATGGCCGACCACCGCCTGGCGGTAGACACCCAGGTTTACAGCCACGTGTCAGCCCTCGTGCACCTCAGCCAGAAGGCCCTGCCGAAAGCACAGGATGATAAAGATGCCGAACTGCTGCAAGCCGTGCGCCGCTACCTGCACGAACAGGTGGCCCAGGGCCGCGCCCCGCGCATTCAGGAAATCGCAGAGGTATTTTGCATATCTCGACAGCAGCTTTATCGTATTCACCAGCTTCGGTATGGCCGCGGCCTGAAATCATACATTACTGAAGTGCGCATGGAGCTGGCCATCCAGTTGCTTCAGCAAGGCTACTCACCCACCGAAGTCGCCTATAAACTCGATTATACCGATTTGGCCACCTTCAGCAATCAATTTAAGGCCTATCACGGCTATCCACCCGGACAGTTGCCCGACTAACGGCCGCATAGTCATTTTTACAACCGCGCCGTTCCATTTTTACAAGCCGGCCCGCTATTCACGCGCTAACTTTATTTTATCAAATAGTTACTAACGATCATGAATTAAATCAACAGTTATGAAACACATACTCCAATATGGCAGGCCTACAGTATACTGGATTTCCATCGGAGCGATCGGATTCCTATTCGCCGCTACCGGCATGGATAAGATGTTAAATCGCAGTCTCTTCGAGTTTCAACTTTCATTGGCGCCGCTGCAGATCGTGCGCAATGCGGCACCTGTACTTTCATGGACATTGCCGGTTGCTCACCTTCTTCTGGTAGCCTTCTTATTCATTGAGCGGCTGCGCGTGGCCGGACTCTACCTCATTATACTCTTGATCGCCTGCTATAGCCTTTACATTGGAGGGCTCCTGTTGTCCAGTGCGCCGCTTCCCTGCTCCTGTGCGGGCATTAAATCAGGAATATCCTGGTCGGCACAATTTAAGGTCAATATCGCTTTACTGGCGATACTTGCGGGCGTCATTTATCTGGAAAAAACAAAAGACAATCGTCAAAAAAACTTTGCATATGCTTAGAACCGGCGTGCTTCATGGCCAGGGAGCACACCACGTTACATTAATTAATTAATTCATTCATTTACAAAAACAGAAAACCATGAAACAAATCGGAAAAATTGCACTGGTACTCGGCGTAGTGGCCGGTGCGGGACTGTCCATGATCGACAGTATTGAATTACAAGCGCAGCCTGAAACCCAGATGCAGCTATGGCAGCAAACTGATTCGCAGGGTAACCTTGACCCAAATGGCGCCAGTTTTTCTGCCGCAAACAGGGCAGAAGCACAAGAAGCTTTTGAATGTTTTGGCGAGGTGACTCCCTGCGCGGCCGAAGTGGATGCCGTTAATGGCAATATTATTGGCGATTACATTTACCTAACGGAATAATATCTTTCCAGCCCACTCCAACCTTCATCCGCATCGATTAATGCGGATGAAGGTTTTCACGCAAATGCAATTCTACAATCAGTCCAGTTGCGTTACCACAAAAACATTCACTTCTCGCTTTGCAGCTTTCAACACCAGACCATAGCCCGAGAGCAATTTGTTCAATCCACCTATGGAATCGTCTGCTATGCTGTCGAATTGGATGTCAATTGGATAATCAATACCTGTCTCGTCTACGATATATCCGCTCGCTATCATTTTATTCAACCCATCGATTAATACCTCCACGGGCTGTCCCCGCATTCCACGGAATACATTACGCTTATAGGTCACACTACCCTTTTGCGGCAGCACGTGGGAACGCAATTTTTGGGGGTGGCTGACACCCTTCCGTACCGTTAGCACCCAACAATCCATGAGTCGTTTTTCAAACCGGGCATGCACATTAAAATACCGGTTCAGGTCATTGATCATGTATTCGCTGAACCGCTCTGTCGGCACTTTCCGTGGTAGATCCAATTCATAGCAATAGGTATGCTCCTGCCGCCACTGATTGTAGCTGCTATATCTCTTGGAGAAAGATTCAGGTGCCTGGTTGGGCGTAAAAAACCGGGTAGAATCTTTCACTTCAAATACTAATCGGCTGTCGTTTCCAAACGCGATGGTATACCCAAATGCCGCAATCCTGAACAGCATGTACGGTGGTACGTTCATGGCCAAAAAGCGCTTAAGGCTGTCGGGCATAAACTTTTTAGGGAAAAAAACCGTGCGCCCGGACACGCCGGTGAAGTGCGGTGTAAGGATCGATCGGCCCAAAAACACTGAATCCATCCCGTGGAAGGTGTCATCTGGGTTGAAATCACGCCGGTCCACCTTCGGTGCAACGTGGAACGTGCCCGCCAGGGCTCGCTCGATGTTATCTCTTGTTACCTCGGTTTTATCCGTAATGGCAATCACCTTACCTGCGGCGCTGATCCATACCACATGTGGCAAGCTTTTATGCGGGAAAACCCCGCCCAGCAGCGTATCACCCGCCACTAACGGGAAAGCGAGGTGCTGCAACCGGCCCGTGCGGCCCCGAAATTTATCTACTACGCTATCCGGCTGGTAGGTAACGCCCAAGACCTCCAGCTGACCGTTAAACTCCTGTTTCAGCTGACTGAGTTCTTCTAGGCCCGGAATACACGGTTTGCACCAAGTAGCCCAGAAATCGACGAGCAGCAGTTTATCTTTATAAAATGACGAAAGCGTAGCCGGTTTGTCCATTTGCGGGTCCATAAATCCCGTCACCGATAGTTCGGGCAACGTATCGCCTAACCCGTATGCGCGGGATGGTGCATGCTGTGCCCACAGTGTGGTACATGTTAGTGACAGCATGGTAATTAGTAAATACCTTATTGCAAGTTGTCGTTTATTTATTGGATTAATTGTCATATCCATCGTTTTGTTCCAGATTAATATTGATTCTCCGTTCCGTGGCCGGGATGGGAAACAGTTGAGACGCTTTGGTCCACGTCGATTTTTTTGCACCCATTACCTCATTTATCATATCAAACCGCTTCAGGTCGGCAAAGCGGTGGTTCCATTCCGAAAACAGCTCCCTGTATCGTTCGTTGAGCAATTCCACGAGCAGTTCCTCGCTGCCAGCATTGGGGTAACTTTCCGCAACAGACGGCAGTCCGGCGCGGAAACGTATGCTGTCGATGTCGGCGATGGCCTCATCGGGTTGATTTTGTCGCAGCCTGGCTTCTGCCCGGATCAGGTACTGCTCAGCCAACCGCAATCCTACGGTGTATTCATCCGTCGACGGTCCGGCCGTCGTTTTCCGGTATTTATACAGGTAATGATACGTCTGTCCGTCTGCTTCCGTAACTCCAAACCACTTTTCACGGCGCAGATCTCTGAGGTCGAAAGCGGCAATCAACCCTTCCGCCGCAACATACTGCGGCAGACCGGTACCGGGCGCGAAACTGCTGCCCAACTGATACCCGTTGACGTTCCAGGCCTGAAAAATAGTCTCGCGGCTATCCATCAAAAAAACGCTGTCGAGGGGTTCCAGCCGGTATAACGGCGATTGGAGCACTTCGCTGGCTTCCGATTCTGCCTCTACGTGGTTACCGCTGTATAAATACGCCCTGGCCAGCAATGCGGCAGCCGCTAAACGATTCGGCCGGATCCGGGCAGCAGCCACATAATCGGTGCCCATGAGTTCCTTTGCAAGTATGAGGTCATCGATCACAGCCGCCAAGACCGTTTTGGTAAGTGTCCTGCCTGCGCTGGCGGAGTACGCTACGTCGGGCCTGGTCACGAGCGGTACATCACCAAACAAGCTGACCAACAGCAGGTAGGCATACGCCCGGATAAACCGTGCTTCGCCCAGGCATTGGTTTTTTATACGCGGTGTCAGCGCATCCGCCCGATCCAGCAATTCAATGGCATCGTTGCATTTGTAAATGGTGCCGTAGAGATTTTCCCAAAGTGACTGTACCGTGTTGTTGTCCGGCGATAAGGCACTGCTGTAAAACTCCTGTGCATTGCTTCCGCTTGTCGGTGTGGGTTGCATCTCATCGATATAAAGAGGCACGGAAGTAGCCAGGTTTCGATCCATACTGACCAATGAGGTGTAGATGCTCAAGGTATACGCTTCCGCGGCATCGTCATTAACCAGCACCTTTTCTGCCGTCAATTCGTGTTCCGGCGCCACCCCATCAAGGTAGCCGTCGCAGGCTATTCCCAATAAGGCCGTAAGCAACCAAATAATATTTTTCCTATTCATAATTTGTTCAGGTTATAAAGTGATATTAAATCCAAACGTAATGATTCGCATGGGCGGAAATCCGGTACCTCCGGCTACCTCGGGATCGTAATTCCGGTTGCCGTCGAATGTCCACAGGTTCTGCCCATGCATAAATACTTCCGCGGCATGCAGCCCCATATCATTTCCCACACCGCTGGGCAGTGTGTAGGATAGCGAAACATTTTTAAGCCTTGCATAGGAGCCGTCCACAAAATATAGGCTTGACAGGTTGAGCGCCGATACGTTGGAAGCCAGCGTCGTGGCCCGTGGCAGCGACGCGTTATCGCCAGGACTCCGCCAACGCCCCCGTAGCATTTCCGGCGAGTTGTACATGCTGGTACCAAAATTTGGTTTAAAGCCGACGGATGATTTGTGCACATATTCCAACAGCACGTGGAGCGTAAACCCGCGAAAACGTAGCGTCTGTGCCACGCCACCAAAATAATCGGGGCTGGTCTTGCCCAGTACCACGCGGTCATCCGCATAGCTATATCTGCCGTCGCCATTCACATCGAGAAAAGATGCGATACCGGTTTCGCGGTCTACGCCCATAAACCGATAGCCCTGGTACACGCTCAGGTCCTCGCCCACTACATAAGTATTGGCATAGGTTGTTTCCTCGATATTTGGAAATTCCAAAAGCGTATTACGAGGTATAGAGAGGTTTACTGCCATTGACCAGGTAAGCGCTTGCCCATTGATCAGCTTGGCATCCATGTCCAATTCCCAGCCCCGGTTTTCTACCAATGCAGGCAGATTTGCCTGAAAGCCTGAGAAGCCCGACTGTGCGGGCAGCGGATACGATACAAGCTGGCTTCCGCTGCGGTTTCGATAAAATGCAGCATTCAGCAGTATACGGTCTTGCCAAAAGCCCAGTTCCAGGGCTGCCTCCAGCTTGCGGTTGGTTTCCCAGCCAAAATCAGGGTTAGCTACCCGCGCCGGTATAATCGTACTGATGCCATCATACATACCACTTGACCGATAGGATGCGAGGTACTGGTAGTCTGCGATCTGGTCATTGCCCGTTACGCCGTAGCTGGCGCGCAGCTTGCCGAAGCTGAGAAATCCAGTACGGTCTTTCAGCCATGCTTCTTCGCTGAATATCCATCCCACTCCTATTGCGCCGAAATTACCGTACCTTCTGCCGGGGCCGAACCGGCTGGAACCATCGCGCCGGAACGTGGCATTTATCAGGTATCGGTCCCGGGCGTTGAAGTTTACCCTCCCAAACACCGAAAGGTACCGGTATTGCGTGTACGTGTTGCTCCTGCTGGTAATCGCATCCGCGGCTCCCAGGTTGCCCAGCAAGCCTGGATTGTTCACCCCTGTACCCACCATGAGCGTGCTTTCGTTGGTATTTTGCTGAATGGTCCCGCCTGCCATCAGGGTAAGCGGTCCCAGCCCTGTCTGTAATCGGTAATCGGCGCGGGGTTCGATAATATAGGAGTAATTGCCGCTGTTGGAAAAATATGCCAGCGGTTCCGGGTTTCGTGCCGGATCCATCGACTCTGCCGGCCGTATAGATAGCTGGTCAAGTCCGTACTTCCGATATCCCACACTTGTGGAAAGAGAAAGCGCCGGCAACGGCCGGTATCGCATTACGGCATTAGTCAGGATATTATCCGCCTCGGCAGTCGCCGTTTGCATCAACGCGGCCATGGGGTTAAAAAAACTGCTGAAATTCAATGTACCGTCTTCCAGGCGCGCCGGATAATTCGGCGGCAGCAGATTTACGTTATTGACAGATAGGTTGTACGGCAGTATATTACGATCTTTCGCCAACGAGGCAGTTAACGAAAAGTCCAGTTTGCCGTCTTTTGAGGCATGGTTTACTCCAAGTGATCCACCGCCTTTCAGGTAATTAAAGTCGTCTGACGGAAATACCGTGGTTTCACGGCGAAAATTGCCGCTAAACCTAAAACTGGTCGACGCCGAACCGCCGGTAAGTGACAGATTCGCTGCGGTAATGTTGCTATTGCCTCCATACATATATTGTTGCCAGTCCGTGGCCTGCGTTGTATCCCACACCATGAGGTCAGGAGCATTAGTTGCAGTAGGCTCCAGGCCATCATTTGCAAAGGCCTCGCGGCGGAGATCGAGATATTCTCCAAGGTTCAGGTACGGAGTGATCCGGCTTACCTGGCTGATGCCCTGCGATACATTTAGGTTTACACGTGTATCGCCGCCGCGCCCCTTATTGGTAGTGATGAGCATCACCCCATTGGAACCACGACTCCCATATATCGCCGTCGCATCCGCATCTTTCAGCACCTCGATGCTGGCAATGCTGCCAGGATCAATGATGCCAAACGGCGAAATCGCACCGTTGGCTCCCGTACTACTATTTCGATGCAGTGGATCGGATAAAAAGGGTACGCCATCGATCACATACAGCGGGCTGTTGCCTGCCGCAATAGAGCCCTGCCCGCGGATAGTTACGGATACGTTTCCACCCGGCAATCCGTTTTCCGTGGTGATGGCTACGCCAGCGAGCCTTCCCTGCATGGTCAACAAGGGGTTCGCTACTGGCTGGCGCTGGATATCCTCGGCGCTAAGCTTGGCAACATTCCCTGTGTTCAACCGTCTACTGGTCTGGCCATAGCCAATAACCAGTACCTCATCCAATGCGCTTTCATCCGGCTCCAGAAAAGTGGTGATTACCGTGCGTCCGTGCACGGCTTTTTCGACCGAGAGGTATCCTACCGACGTAAAAATCAGGATATCGTCTTTGTCGACTGTGATGCGAAAGGCGCCGTTGCTATCGGTCAATGTGCGACCGCCCGATTCTTTGGCTGTAACCGTCACGCTCTCCAATGGAATCTGATCTTTCTCGGATAGCACGCGGCCGCTGACTTCGGTTTGTTGCGCGACAGCAGTATTGCTTGTCGCGAATACGAGGAGTGCCAAAACACCAATTGCGAGGCCCCGCCAGGGGAGCGGCTGGGGCCTGCGCAAAAGGCTGCACACATGATCCTTTATAGCATTTAAACCTGCTATTTGCAGTAATATTTTGATGTGCTTATATATTCGGGCAGGGACATACCCCTCCCCTTCAAGTAAATTTTGATTCATTTGATGGTATTTAGGTATTACGTAATTAAGGTTAGCAGTATCGGTTATACTGCCGCGGTCAGTCAGGTCCTTTCTTTATATTTTTAAACAGGCTCTTTGTATTGCCCAGCCATGCCGCCGCCGTTTTCCGGCATTGCGGACGAAACGTAAAAGCTATTTTAGTTGTCGTTTTTATTAATTGCATGCGTGCATGTGGGTTAGTTTTTCGTATTTCGACTTTATTAACCAGCACCCACGCCGAAGAAAAATCACCTGTTTATTTGGAAGATTGGCGCAAAGCAGCTACCTTTAGTTTCGCGAAAAACCGATTGATAGAACTTGCTCCAACCTAAAACAAACGCAGTGTTTTTTTAAGGCATGGGGCCGGTTTGCAGACCGGGAATTGGCCTTCATTGCTGTTGGCCGGCTTAGGGGCGTTGGGCGTTTGCCTTACGCGACCTATGCACATCCGCGGACTGTTTGCTATATGCAATCACTCGGGTGATGCGACGATGTTCTTGTATAGATTTTTTAAGTTTTGGGCGAATACCCTTCTCGGATCGCACAATGTGGTTGATGCCGCGGGCGCGTTGCGGAGAAGGGACTTGGTCGGTTTGGTGTCGCTCGTTTTCATACGGTTAGTATTTTATACGAGCCTCAATGAAGCATAGGAATGCAACTGGAAAATAGAAAAACCAGTAAGGCGGACTCCCAAAGCTTCTGCGCGTGGCACCGTCAGGGCCTCTTTAAGAGTCAAATGACCCTCAAAGTCCAACAAAAGTCTGACATGGAAGTCCGCCTTACTGGAAAAATATATCCGCGAAGGTATAAAATCTCCAGTGAATAGGCGAACCCCAGCTCTCGTTGGAAATTTTGACGGTTTTCGCGCGAGAGACTAATATAATACAAATATAAAAGAATTATTCATCGTTTCCAAATATTAATTGGAAAAAAACAATAATATTTTGGTGAACGTTTACGATTTTAAGCTGATGCCAGTTCATATAGGTAATATCATAAAAGAAGAAGCGCAAAGCCAAGGGTTAACTTCATTGCAAGTTGCTGAGAAAATAAATGTTAAGAACTCTCAAAATGTAGACTACGATTATAGAAAGGAGTCTCTCCCTATTGATAAAATATTCCTGTATTCTAAAGTTCTAAACAAGAACTTTATCGCTTACTACTATGATGAGGATCCATTAAAAACATACCGTGAACAGGAACTTGCCGAATGGCAGTCCAAAATAGACGAATTGCAGGAAAAGCTGAATCAAGCGGAAAAGCTGCTTGCAGCAAAAGAGGACACTATCGCAACGCAAAAGGAATTGATTGAAACACAGCGGAAGTTGATCGAAAAATAAGATTTCTAAACCGAGCAGGAACGTCGACAACAACCAACATTTAAGTAATATGAAAGGGTAAATATAAGCTGTCGGCACAGTAATGACTCCCAACATGAAAATAAATATGACAGCCCTCTTATAGAGAAATCCGCCCGACCTAAGCTTGGAGATATGAAAAACGCTCAATCCAGTATCACGACTATAGCTGATGAAGTTAGGGAGAAGACCGGGTTTATGCTCGAGCACGATGTAGCGTCAATTTTTGAAAATAGCGGTTGGACGGTAATTCATAACCGATATTACTTAGACGACGTTCAAGCTATTCAAAGAGAGATTGATTTACTCGTTTACAAAGTTTCCAAGTACGAAGACACGTCCATTTTTACAACTATAATTATAAGCTGTAAAAAGAGCAGTTTTAAAGATTGGGTTTTTTTAACTAGGGACGCTAAAGGCACTAAAGTTAATCTGAATACCGAACCGTTTACTTACTGGAGCAACGATGACGTTGTAAACTATCAACTAGCAGGCCGCAAAATATCAGAAATAAATCTATTGGATCAAAAGAGGGCTAGTCGTTTCAAAAAGCTTTTTAAATACGATAAAGTTGTGTATGGATTTCGGGAGTATGATAATAAAAAAGTTAATAATAAATTAGAGAATGATACTGGAATATACGACAGTATAATCTCTCTTATCAAATCACAATCGTTCGAGTTAGACTCACTACCGACGAGAAGGAAAAATGGGAATTACTATTACAATATAAATTTGTTAGCAATTGCTGATGTCAATCGTTTCATTGAAATTGAATGCAGGGAGAACGAAACAAAAGAAAAACAGGTTGATAGAATCATATACGTTAATAGATTTCTTGTTAATCGCCAACAGCATAACGCCCGAGTAGTTTTTACGCGATTTGAAAATTTGAAAAGGATTGTCTCTGATTTTGACTTTTTACATGAAGCAAACTGCAAAATCGTATCAACGGGAACATCAAACTTTTACGAGAAACTCCTTTATAAAGAATTTTCAGCACGCCATCTGCTGGTTAAAAAGCATAGAAATCGCTTGCTGGATTCATTAAAGTGGAGGTTGAATTCAGAATTTACAATCGAAAATACTCCAAATCTATACTTAGAATATACGAAAGAAAACGGTTTTGAACTTGAAATCGACTTTCCTGAGAATATAATCGACTATATTAACAAAGATGATCGCATAACAAATATGACTAAGGATTGGCTTAAGGAATACTTTAGATACGAAGGCGATTTTAGATATGTAACTCTAGATTTGCCTTTTTAACCACTATGCTTCCGAAATACCCACTAACAACATGAAAAAATTTTTAAAAACTTTCTACCGCACTTAAGTCTGCCTCGTTAAAAATCAAAATAGTTTGTTGGCCCGAAAACAGTAGCCATGAAGCCTGAGCGCAATAACAGTTTCAAAAATCGAGCTTTTACGGGAAGCCGTATGGGGCTACGGCAAATCTCAGCTAGCTTTGACAAGCTGATTTGTAAAAAATTATCCGAAATGCGCCGTGCGCAATATGGATAACCAAGAGACAGCGTGCGAAAAACAATACGGGAAGCGCAATGTGGTGTCAGGCAAGAAAGATAGAACAAGAAATTAGTTTTCAAATTCAGGAGTCAAAAAAAATAAATAGTAAAAAGGAGCGGGAATTAATTGATGCGATGGGTTCTCTTGAAACGGAAAGAAATAAACTGAGACAAGTACAGATAAGAGTCAACCAAGCACTCAAAGATGTAAGGTCTTACAGAAACGAAAAAATTGACACGTACTATTTGGAAAGGGGCGTGATTGAGGGAGAATTAATGCAGTTAAGAAGCTTATTGGAAAATGCAGAAGTTTTTCAATCTTTAAAGGTTAAACAAAACTCACTTACTGACGAAATAAGTACACTTACTTCGGAAGTTGAAAGTATAAGAGATAATCAAAACCGCCTTAAAGCTAATATAAATAAAAAAATTGAGGAGATCGGAGTATACCTGCTTAATAACGATTTAAAAAGGCAAAACGAATTTTTCCAAGCTAAAGAGTTTCATGTTGACTACAGAAACAACTTAGCTTTCATAGCCGATAAAAATGCTAAATATTCTGCAAGTTCCAACTTTTATCTCAAAACCTCAGCGAGGTTCGCCATCTTTTTAGCTTCCTTATCAGTAGAAAGAATGAGGTATCCTAGATTTATTGTTTGTGATAACATGGAGGATAATGGAATAGAAAAAGAGAGGGCCCAAAACTTCCAACGGATTCTAATGGAATATCTCGAAGCGTTCGACAATAGCTCTTATCAGGTAATTTATACAACTTCCTTTATACCAGATGAATACAACAACGATAATTATTGCGTTGGGGGATATTATGCCGTGGATAATCCGAGCTTAAAAAATGTGAACTAATTTAGGCAATAGTGCTTTCTGACTTTGCAACATAAAACAACGAACAAATGAAATTGCCCAAAACCAGAAAGTCAGATAAATGATTGGAATTATTTAGTTTTGGATGTAACTAGCGAGGATAATAATTTATAAAAAACTGATTTTAAGATATTTTATATTACATCACAAAGTATACCGGTAATTCCGAGCCAAAGCAGGACTTCGGTAGTTTAATTTTAACTTTATAGATGTTAGTTTTGTATATAAACTTAGATTATTAGCTCAATTCAATGTCACTCCTGAAAAGTACACAAATTTGTGGTTTTAACCTTGAAAGTAATGTTGTAGAGAACCTGAAGGAAAAGGGAATCCAAGTCTTTAACGGTAGTTTAGGAAATATTACTCAAATTAACTATAGTCGATTACAATCAACATACGCTGAATGTCTCACCGGGTTAATTGTACCAAAGAATTTTCACGAGTATGAAATGGCAATTTTCGACCTGTCAAATGAAAAAGTTGTCGATTACGATCTTCGAATCCACAAACGAAACACTATAGAAGATGAGGAAAATAGGTGTTTATATTGTTTACATCCCCAAAACATCTTTGATCCTAGACCGCTTTCTTTATTCTCCATAATGGAGGAGCTTAATTCCAATTTGCAAAAAGGGTTTTTAACAGTTTGTTTTTGTGGTTCGAATAAGAATATCAGTTACCGATCAGATGCCAGTCAGCACTCGGAGCCTTATTATGTAAGTTTATACCGTTCGTTTCCGATGATGGCCGAAATTATTGAAAGGGAAGGAAATAGGCTGGAGATAGCGAACTATAATAGTGACATGTCACGATTTCTCGGGAAATATAAAAAGGATATGTCTTATAAAGTGCTATTTGAGCTTCCGAAGATTAATAATGATAGTGAATATATTAACGATCCTAACTTTGTTCCTACAGTGTATAACAATGATAGCGAAGTAGCTGGATTTTATCACTTGTTCGGAAATTCCGCTATGTTTTTCTTTCCTAAAGTAATGAACCAAGTTGACTTTCTCGATGACTTTATAAAAAATGTGGCGCCAACTTTCGTTCCTCATCTTTTTCCTGAACTTGTCAAAGGTAGTTGGTTAAATCAAGAACGATACTTTGTTCCAGATCAACAAAAGTTAATTAAAGAACGGGAAAAGTTGGAAATCGAATACCGAGATAAATTGTTGGCTAAGAATAGCGAAATTCAAGAAAATGATGATAAATATTCGTTTTTGAAGGAAATGCTCATCCAAACCGATACACCCCTAGTTAAAGCTGTTATACAATTTCTGAAGTTTATTGGTTTCGAAAATGCTATTGATGCCGATGCTGCTAATTCTAAAATTAAAGAAGAAGATATTCAAATTGAAACCGATAACGGCTTGATAGTTATTGAAGTTAAAGGTATTGGTGGCACATCCAAAGATGAAGAATGCTCGCAAATAGGAAAGATTAAAGCGCGACGGGAACGTGAGAGAAACAGTTTTGATGTTTACGCTCTTTACGTTGTAAATCATGAAAGGCATAAACCCGCAGAAAGTCGAAATAATCCTCCGTTTACAGAATACCAAATTCAGGATGCAGAATATAATCGACGAGGGCTAATCACGACCTGGCAATTGTTTAACCTTTATTTTGCGATCCACAATGGTATTCTCACCAAAGAACAAGTAAAGGAAGCGTTTTACAAATATGGTTACTTAGATTTTATCCCCGAAAGTTCTAAATTACTAGGCACTCCTAGCGAATTTTATAATAACAATAAAATTATTGTGATAGATGTACCCAAAGATGTTGTTGTTCGAAGAAACGACTATTTGCTAATCAAGATTGGAGAAGAGTTTAGGAGAGCAGGGATACTATCGATCCAAATAGATGGTGTTGATGTTGAGAGCTGCAATGGTAAGGAAGCGGGGCTGAAATTAGATGCTTCAATACCCGGAAAAAGTATTTTATATACAATAGACCATTCAGCATTATCAGTGTAGAATGGCAATCAAATTAAAGTGTAATCTTCCTAAAAACGACTACGATCACTAAAAAAAAATAAAAATGGGGCTATTTGATATCTTCAAAAAGAAGAAGCAACCAAAAACAATGTTGAACCAAGTTCAAGCATTGGCGGGACCTCTAATCGTAAACGGCTACAGACGAATTGCAGCAGCAAACGACATCGCACCGACAGCCAAGACTTCTGACCAAAAAATCATTGAGATTTATCAAAGGGTTGGATCAGCGTTCCGAGAGGCATCTAAACAACGTAACGAGCATATTCCCGCTGAACATCTAAATACGGTTGTTCTTAAATTTTTTCAGGTTTATGAGATGATGGGCGACACCATGTTCTATGAGCATCTCAAGTATGAAGTAGATAAATACATACAAGAAGGTTTACGACCAGACTATAAACAAGACTTAAAGCTGTTCTAATTCTTTCGACAAATGTATTATGTGCTTGTTGCCATATTCATAATAGTCGTTTTGCTATTGCTCAGGTCAAGAAAAAGTCAGCCAACAGAAAAGCTCACATTTATTGACTTGAATAAGCATAATGGTAAGCTATTCAATGACCTTGCAAACGACAGCCTACGGTTTGGTAACAAAGACAAGGCGATATACTATTTCACGAAAGCCATTGAACTCAAACCAGAGGTTTATGAATACTATCTCAACAGGGGAAGTTTATACTGGGATTTAGGTGTACCGAGTTTAGCTGTTATAGACTGGAGGAAAGCCGAAAACTTAGGTTCCACAACTGCGACTAAACTTCTAATTAAAAACAAGCCGACACATCAGGCGAAAGCTAAAAAAACCACAGAGCTTGAAACGCATTTAAATGACTTTGGAATTCAGTATCTGTATCACATGACCCACAAATCCAACTTGGAAAATATTTTGCAAAATGGTCTTCTATCTCACAACACAGCCCATTCGAAAGGACTTACAAAGACAGATATATCTGACGATAGAGTAAACCGCAGGAGGGATCGGGTTCACGACTTTGTTCCATTCTACTTCAACCCTAAAAATCCGATGTTGTATAAGAGGAAAAACATGCAATCTGAAATCATCATCTTGTGCGTTGACAGATATCTTTTACAAACGGACTTAAAATTTACAGACGGAAATGCGGCATCAAGTTCAACAAAGTTCTATTCAAGTATCAAAGACCTTGAAAAACTAAATTGGAGCATTATAAACTCAGAGTATTGGAGCGACTTTATTGACGGCAAACGTATTCGATGTTCTGAAATACTAATTCCTAATGAAGTCAAAACAAGTTGTATTAAAAAAATATTTTGCTATAATTCCGAAACAGTGGCCTATGTAAAAAACAAAGTTGGAGGTTCTAAAATTGCAGTTACAGTAAATCAAGACTTTTATTTCTAAAAGACTATGATAACCGTTTTAATAGGTAATATTTTTACAACTAAATGCAGCACTATTGTCAATACGGTGAACTGTGTTGGCATTATGGGTGCGGGTATTGCGTACGAATGTCGTCTTCGTTATCCTGAAATGTATGAGAAATATCAAGCACTCTGCAAGGACAACCTTTTGCAAATTGGAACTCTTTGGATTTATAAAGCAAACAAAAAAAACATTTTGAACTTCCCGACAAAAACAGACTGGAAACAGCCATCAAAAATTGAGTATATAGAAAAAGGATTACAGAAATTTGTTGACACCTACAAAGAAAAGGGCATTACTTCGACAGCATTTCCGCTTCTTGGTGCAGGCCATGGCGGACTGACAGAAAAACAATCACTTTCGACCATGAAGAGATATTTATCCCAATGCGACATTGAAATAGAAATTTGGCGTTTTGACCCAACAGCCACAGACGACATTTTTTTTAATTACAGGCAACATTTTTTATCACGAACAGACAAAGAACTTTCAAAAAGCACAGGAATAGGCGTAAACATCATAAACAAAATTAAGGCTGCATTGAATGACACAGCAATAAACTCGATGAGCAGTTTGCTCAATGTGAAAGGCATTGGTGACAGGACGCTTGAAAAATCATTCAAATTCATCACGACTTATGACAACTCAAATGATAAGACCTTATTTGACTGAAAGAAGCACTACTCGTAACATCGGATCGGCTTTGCGTCAGGCGGGTTGCTACGTAAAATAACGTTATGACAATGAGGACTTCCTATGCTGTAACTTGCTTCTGTGGTCATTCAGGAAAGATAATCTTTTCCGAAAACGATGCTCCGTTTTCGGAGAATTGGCAAAAATACACTTTGGAAGACCTAAACGGGGGACCCATTAGTACGCCCGCCGCAAATTGGCATGAAGTATTTAAGGCGATGAACGTCACCTGCCCTAAATGCCATCAAAACTTAAACAAAGAAAATTTGAAGCCTTAGTGAAACCTCACCCTTTTTAAACCGCAATACGTTCTAATAAACCAATATTAAAAGTAAATTTGGGCGTATTTATAAACGATACCTGAATGTCGAAGGAAAACCAAGTAGAAACCGAACTTGTTAGGCAGCTCGAAGGGTTGAAATATGTATACCGACCGGACATTATCGACCGAAAAACCCTCGAACAAAACTTCAGAGCTAAATTTGAAGCGCTCAACCGTGTTCGGCTTTCGGACAATGAATTTTTGCGCCTGCGGGAAACGGTCATCAATCCCGATGTATTTGCAGCCGCGAAGTTGCTCCGTGAACAGCAGTATTTTCAACGGGAAGACGGTACACCGCTTTACTACACCTTAGTAAATATTAAAGATTGGTGCAAAAACGACTACGAGGTAATCCGCCAGCTCCGCATCAACACCGAAAACAGCTTCCAACGGTATGACGTTATCCTACTGATCAACGGCTTGCCGGTGGTGCAGATAGAACTCAAAAAGGGTGATATCTCCCACCGCAAAGCCATGCAGCAAATTGTGGATTATAAAAATGATCCGGGCAATGGTTATACCAACACCTTGCTGTGCTTTATGCAACTGTTTATCGTGAGTAACGGTGTGAGAACACTCTATTTTGCCAACAATAAAAATCAGCACTTTGCCTTTAATGCGGATGAACAGTTCTTGCCGGTATATGAATTTGCGGACCGCGATAACAAGAAAATCAACCGGCTGTATGACTTCACGGAGAAGTTTCTATCAAAATGCACGCTGGGTGAATTGATCAGCAAGTACATGGTGCTGGTGGAGAGCGAACAGAAATTGCTCGTGATGCGGCCGTATCAGATCTATGCCGTAAAAGACATTGTGGATTGCATCCAGCAAAACAGAGGCAACGGATACATCTGGCATACCACGGGAAGCGGTAAAACCTTAACTTCGTTCAAAGCCTCTACCCTACTGAAAAGCAACCAAGATATCGAAAAGTGCCTGTTTGTAGTAGACCGTAAAGACCTGGACAGGCAAACCCGCGAGGAATTCAATAAGTTTCAGGAAGGTAGCGTAGAGGAAAATACCAATACCGAAACGTTGGTGAGGCGCTTGCTATCGACCGACTACGCCGATAAGGTGATTGTGACCACCATCCAAAAACTGGGGCTGGCGCTGGACGGGACAAATAAAAGGAACTATAAAGAACGGTTGGAACCTTTGCGCGATAAACGGATGGTGTTCATCTTTGACGAATGCCACCGCTCGCAGTTTGGCGAAAACCATAAGGCTATCAAGGAGTTTTTCCCAAATGCCCAACTATTTGGCTTTACCGGTACGCCCATTTTTGACGAAAATGCCTCTTATAAAATTCGGGAAGAAGAATACGGAAGGTATAAAACGACGGAAAGCATTTTTGAAAAACCACTGCATACCTATACCATTACCCATGCCATAGACGATCGGAACGTCCTCAAATTTCATATCGACTATTTCAAGGGGAAAGGTACGCAAAATGCCAAGCCCGGCGAGCCAATAGCGCAACAGGCGGTAGTGGAAGCGATTTTGGAGAAGCACGATGCGGCAACTAATTCAAGACGGTTTAATGCGCTACTGGCAACGGCCTCCATCAATAACGCCATTGAATATTATCAACTGTTTAAGGAGATACAACAGCAAAAAGCCAAAGAAAATCCAGACTATGTACCGTTGAATATAGCTTGCGTGTTCTCCCCTCCTGCCGAATTGATTGCGAAAGAGGGCGACCAGCAAAGCCAAAAGAACGCGGCAGACATCAAACAACTACAGGAGGATTTAGCTCAGGAAAAGGAAGATAACCAACAGCAGCCGGACGAGAAGAAAGCGGCTCTCCAAGCCATTATCGCTGACTATAACGCGCAGTACGGCACGAACCATACCGTTAACGAGTTTGACCTGTATTACCAGGATGTGCAACGACGGATAAAGCTCCAGCAGTATCCCAACAAGGACTATCCGCATAAAAACAAAATTGACATCACCATCGTGGTGGATATGCTACTTACGGGCTTTGATTCGAAATACCTGAATACCCTGTATGTAGACAAAAACCTGAAATACCACGGATTGATACAAGCGTTTTCGCGAACGAACCGGGTGCTGAACGATACTAAGCCTTACGGCAACATTTTGGATTTCCGCTCGCAACAGGAGGCCGTAAACCAAGCAATCACCCTCTTCTCTGGCGAAGCGGGCGGACGTGGCAAGGAAATTTGGTTGGTTGACCCTGCGCCGGTGATGATTGACAAATATAAAGAAGCCGTAGAAAAGCTGGGGATATTCATGGAGGAACAGAACCTGCTCCGCGAACCGGAAGAGGTGTATGGTTTGCGAGGCGACGCGGCGCGCATCGCTTTCGTGAAAAACTTTAAGGAAGTACAACGGATCAAGACCCAGTTGGACCAATACACCGACCTGGACGAGGAACAAAAAGCAGCCATCGAAGCGATTCTGCCCACTGTAAAGTTGCAGGAGTTCCGCAGCTCGTACATCGAAACAGCTAAGCAATTGCGGGAGATACAGCAAAAAGAGGGTGAGGATGCGCCGCCGGAAATCCAGCAGCTGGACTTTGAATTTGTGTTGTTTGCTTCGGCCGTGATCGACTACGACTACATTATGAACCTCATTGCCGATAGCACGCAAAAGAAGCCTGCGAGGCAAAAAATGACCAAACCGCAGGTAATTCGATTGCTGAACGCCAATGCCAACCTGATGGACGAGCAAGAAGACCTGACGGATTTCATCAACGGATTGGATTGGAGCAAAGGGTATGGTGCCGAGGAATTGAAAACAATGTTCGATACCTTTAAAGACGATAAGTACAATAAGGAATTGGCAAACATTGCCCAAAAATACGGCCTGCAAACCGCTGCTTTGAAAACCTTTGTGGAAGGGATAACCAGCCGGATGATTTTTGATGGCGAAAAACTGACGGACCTATTGGCGCCTTTGGATTTGAGCTGGAAAGAACGGCGGACAAAGGAACTGGCATTAATGGAAGAGTTGGTGCCGCAATTAAAAAAACTGGCCCAAGGGCGCGAGATATCAGGATTAGCGGCTTATGAATGAGATAGAAAGACATACCCCTGAATTATATAACGATGTTTGCCAACTAATAGACGATACCCGAGGTCGTCTGGCAACTACTGTGAACGCCGAAACGTGCCTGCTGCATTGGAATGTTGGCAAGCGCATCAAAGAGGACGTGCTGTATAATCAGCGGGCGGAGTATGGTAAGGAAATCGTAAAGAATCTTGCGGACAGACTTACCCAACGCTATGGCAAAGGATGGAGCGACCGCAAGCTTCTACATTGTATACGCGCTGCGTATACTTTTACCGAAGATGAAATTGTATACGCCGTGCGTATACAATTGTCATGGACGCATTTACGTTCTTTAATGTTCATCGACGATGACCTAAAACGCAAGTTTTATATGGAGATGACCCGTATTGAGCATTGGGATACGCGGACGTTGGACGAAAAAATTGACGGCATGCTCTACGAACGGACGGCGCTGAGCCGGAAACCCGAAGAGTTGATCAAGCAAGAACTGGCGGAAATTCAGCAAACCAACTCCCTCACACCTGACGTTGTGTTCCGAAGTAGTTATTTTTTGGATACATTAGGGCTGGCCGATACATATTCCGAGAAAGACTTGGAAGATGCCATATTGGTCAATCTCCAATCCTTCATAAAGGAAATGGGAAGCGATTTTGCTTTTTTGGATAGGCAAAAACGCATTACCGTTGATGCGGTAGATTATCGGATTGATTTGTTGTTTTTCCATCGGGGATTAAAACGCCTGGTGGCGATTGACCTGAAGCTAGGCAAGTTCAAACCGGAGTACGAGGGGCAGATGTTGCTGTACCTGCGTTACCTCAATAAAAACGAACGCAAGGAAGGCGAAGAAAGCCCAGTCGGACTTATTCTGTGTAGTGAAGGAAACACGGAACACATTGAATACCTGATGCTGGAAGATGGAAACATTAAGGTAGCGCAATATTACACGCAGTTGCCCGATAAGAAAATACTGAGCGAGAAACTACACAAAGCGATTGCCATCGCTAGGGAGAACCATACGAGATGAACAAGTCAAAAAACATTCCGGAATTGCGTTTCCCCAAGTTTGCTAACGATGGGGAGTGGGAGGAGACAGAACTTGAAAAACTTTGCCCAAATATTTCCTCTGGAAAAGACAAAAAAACAAGAGGTGGAGAATTTAGCCTTTATGGATCGACTGGAGTAATTGGAAAGACTGAAAACGCTAGCTATAAAGGCGATTTTATTTTAGTAGCGAGGGTTGGAGCAAATGCAGGATCATTGAATCGAGTTACTGGAGAATTTGGCGTTACAGACAACACATTAGTGATTAGCTTTAAGAAAAGTGAAGTTATAAATTTCATCTTTTATCTTTTAAAAAAAGTCGGGCTAAACAAACTTGTTTTTGGTTCAGGTCAACCCTTAATTACTGGTGGTCAATTAAGAAGTCTAAAATTACTAATTCCTAAATCACAAACCGAACAACAAAAAATCGCTTCCTGCCTTTCGTCGTTAGACGAATTGATTGCGGCCCACAGCCAAAAATTAGAAGTCTTAAAAGATCACAAAAAAGGCTTGCTGCAAAACCTTTTTCCGCAAGAAGGTGAGAGAGTGCCTAAGTATCGTTTTCCAGAGTTTGAGGGAGATGGGGAGTGGGAGGAGAAGGCTTTGGGTCAAATTGCTGAAATAATGACAGGCAGTACACCAAGTACAAAAGACCCCATAAATTACAACGGTGCTAATTTATTTGTATCACCCGCTGATATTAACGATAATAGATATGTCACCCGAACCAAAACCACGTTAAGCGATATTGGGTTTTCAAAGACAAGACAAATCAAAGCAAACAGCGTTTTATTTGTGTGTATTGGCTCAACGATTGGAAAGGTTGCTCAAAATAAGTTTCCGTGCGCTACCAATCAACAAATAAATTCATTAATTCCTTACGAAGGATATTCAAGTGATTTTTTATATTCATTACTTGACAGTCAGTCCACAAAAATAGCTTCAATAGCAGGAAATCACGCAGTCCCAATAATCAATAAAACATCGTTCTCAGCAGTAGAGATAAGCTTTCCTCCAAGTCTGGGAGAACAACAAAAAATCGCATCTTGCCTTTCATCCTTAGATGCTTTAATCACAGCACAGACTGATCAAATAGAACAATTGAAGTTGCATAAAAAGGGCTTGATGCAAAGCTTGTTTCCAAAAGCGATTGAGTAGCATATGGCAGCCATCGAACACCATTCATTTTCTCGATTGGAGGATTTTGTCGCCCACTTGAGAGCGCAAAGCAAAAAAGTACACCTGCTCTTTGCATATAATGGTACCGGTAAAACCAGGCTGTCGATGGAATTTAAGGAGGCTGGGAAAAAAGAAGTTACGAACACGTTAGCCACAGAAGATGGTAAAATTATTACCACATCAGAAGGATTTGATATAGTCACCACAGAACGAACACGAGACACCCTATATTTTAACGCATTTACAGAAGACCTTTTTTATTGGGATAATGACTTAGACAATAATGTCGAACGGGTTTTGAAAATCAACGAAAAATCTAAGTTCTTTGAAGGCATGGCCGAGTTGGAAATGGAGAACAGGATCAGGCCACTTTTGAGACGGTATACCGATTTTGATTTCTACATGGATTACAATAAATGGAGCGTAATGTTCATCAGGGAGGAACGAGTGAATGAAGAAACGCTCCAACATCAATTCATCAAAATTTCCAGAGGTGAGGAACGGCTTTTCATTTGGTGTTTCTTTTTGGCGGTTGCTCAATTGGCAATAGATAAACAGGAAGCTTATGACTGGGTCAAATACATTTACATAGACGATCCCATTTCATCATTGGATGACCATAACGCCGTTGCGGTAGCTCATCATTTAGCACAATTGATTAAAACCGAAGGCAACGAGATCAAAACGATCATATCAACGCACCATGCGCTGTTTTTTAACGTTCTTTGCAATGAATTCGGCAACGCCAAGAAGTTTTTTGTCAAGAAATCATCGGATGGATATAGTTTAAAAGCAACGACAGATTCACCGTTTGTTTACCACGTTTCGTTGGTTCAAGAATTAAAGAAGGCAATTGAAGAAGACAGACTATTTACCTATCACTTTAATATCTTGAGAACGATACTTGAAAAAGCGGCCAATTTCCACGGTTTCACCAAGTTTTCCGATTGTGTGGAAATAGACGGTGATGACGAAGAAAGGACCTTGCATTCCCGATTAGTTAATATAATGAGCCACGGTGCCTACTCCTTGTTTGAACCGGTGGAAATGATCGATGAAAATAAACGGTATTTTGAAAGCATTTTCAACAATTATTTAAACAATTACAAATTCAACGACCTCTTATTCGCTGAAGAAAATATAACGCCATTACAATGACACAAAAGGAACAAGATAAATTAGGTAAAACCCTATGGAATATAGCAGATCAGCTGCGTGGAGCGATGAATGCGGATGATTTTCGCGATTACATGCTTTCGTTTCTTTTCCTTCGGTATTTGTCATACAACTACGAAGAATCGGCCAAAAAAGAATTGGGCTCAGACTACCCCAATTTAGCTGACGATGATAAACGCACGCCTTTGTCCGTTTGGTATGCGGCCAACGAAGAGGATGTACCCGAATTCGAAAAACAGATGCGCAGAAAGGTGCATTATGTGATTAAACCGCAGCATCTTTGGAGCAACATCAGCGAAATGGCCCGTATCCAAGACGGAGAATTGTTGGTTACACTCGAAGCGGGCTTTCGCTACATCGAAAACGAGTCTTTTGATAATTCTTTTCAAGGCTTGTTCTCCGAGATCAACTTGAATTCTGAAAAGCTTGGCAAATCCAATTCGGATAGAAATAAAAAGCTCTGTACCATCATCCAGAAAATTGCAGAGGGTATTTCGGATTTTTCTACCGACTCCGATACGCTGGGGGATGCGTACGAGTATTTGATTGGTCAGTTTGCCGCAGGCTCGGGTAAAAAAGCAGGTGAGTTTTATACACCGCAACAAATATCCACCATCCTTTCCGAAATTGTTACGTTAGACAGTCAAGACCCCACAACAGGTAAAAAAGATAAACTGGACAAGGTGCTGGATTTTGCTTGTGGCTCGGGCTCCCTATTGCTAAATGTGAGGAAACGCATCAAAGAAAATGGCGGTAGCATCGGGAAAATCTATGGCCAGGAAAAGAACATCACCACGTACAACCTTGCCCGGATGAATATGTTGTTGCACGGCATGAAAGATACCGAGTTTGATATCTTTCATGGTGATACCCTAAACAATGAATGGCCACTACTCAATGAAATGAACCCAGCCAAAAAAATGGAGTTCGATGCCATTGTGGCCAATCCGCCCTTTAGCCTGCGTTGGGATCCGACAGAAACCATTGCCGACGATTTTCGCTTTAAGGGTTACGGTTTGGCTCCTAAATCAGCAGCCGACTTTGCTTTTTTACTGCACGGGTTTCACTTCCTGAGCAACGATGGTACGATGGCAATTATTCTACCACACGGTGTTTTATTCCGAGGCGGTGCCGAGGAGCGCATACGCACGAAACTTTTGAAAGACAACCATATCGATACGGTTATCGGGCTACCGGCTAATCTGTTTTATTCTACGGGCATACCGGTGTGCATCTTGGTGTTGAAAAAATGTAAAAAGGAAGAGGATGTGTTGTTCATTAATGCCAGCGAGCATTATAAAAAAGGGAAGCGCCAGAACTCTTTGAGAGATGGGAAAGATGGTGAGCCTGAAAACGATATCCAAAAAATCGTCGAAACCTATCAATTCCGGCGAGAGCGAGAGCGCTATTCCCGCAAGGTTCCGATGGAAGAAATCGAAAGGAATGGCTATAACCTAAACATTTCGAGGTATGTGAGCACATCTGTTGAAGAGGTGAAAATTGACTTGAAAGCGGTAAATGCTCAATTGGAATCAATTAATGAGCGTATTCAAGCCAAAACGGAAGAACATAATAAGTTTCTGAAAGAGTTGGGGTTGCCTAAAATATAGCTATAGATCACAATTCCTGCTATCCACGATGATTCTTAGGGTTGGAGTAGGGAACAACGAAGATTTGTCTAGTTTCCACTGCTGTCAACAATTACATTGGACAAAGTTTATACGAACAGAGCGGTTGACCTTATAGCGCAAAGAACGGAGACGAAATTATTACAAACTAAAGACGACACAATAGATGCCTGGCTTACAACCAAACACCGACGAAGTCGCTCGCAAAAAATTAAACGATTTTTTGGCCTATTGGCCCATTAATAGGGTCAAGAACATGACATTGAAAGAGTATACCAATGTGGGCGACAAGAATACATTCTGCTATTGGCTTGAATTCGAAACAGAAATTCTGGGAAGAATCGGTGGTAAACCGTCAAACAAATTCGGAATATGGAAAAGAAAAACTAACAAGCCGATTGAATCGATAGATTTCCTGTTTGACAACGAGTACGCGTGGTACCGAAAGTATGGCAAGAATCGTGCTGAAGCTTTTGATACCGTACGTAATCACATCATAAAAATAATCGAGAGTGCACAATCCGGAAATTTCTCCACTATAGATCGGATTGATTTAGATAGTCTTACAAGATGGAAAATTGCCTTTCTGTACTCCAATTATTCGCTACTACCAGTTTACAAGAAAACGGGAATAAGAAAGATTGCCAGGCATTTCGAGCATCCCAATTATGATAAAGCACCTCTGTCGGAATTACACCCATTTATCGTCAGTCAAAAACCGAAAGAAGACGAGTTTTTTGACTTTGCGTACAAGCAATTCTTTCTATCGGAAAAGGAGTTCTCAAGAAACTACTACATCATAGGAACCAAATATGGAGATGAATACGGCAATGACACAGTAAATATTATAAAGTATATGCTGCAAAGAAATGTCATAGCCACAGGGTTCTTTTGGGATATAGATTTTACCCATTTATACCGGCGCTCATATAAGGATATCTACAAATGGTGCGATAAGCATGTCGGAGATAAATCGGGAAAATATAAGGCTGCAAAAAGGACTCTATCATATCTGCTTCAACTACAACCAGGGGATATAATAGCAATCAAGTCTCATGGGCAATATGGGAACCTGACTATCATTGGTTATGCAGAAGTGAAAGAGGTGAATGGCAAAGTTTATGAACATGATGGAAAGTACTTCCCAGATGGATTAGGCCACATTGTTCACGTTGACTTCTTGGAAACTAATCTATATATGAATACTGGGTTGAATTACGCTCAGACAATCCATCAGATAATCCCAGGTGAAAGAGAAGGGCACTTTGAGAAAATATTTGGGAGTTACGTCTTATTGGAACGCGAAACAGAAAACCAAGATGTTACTGAGGACGATATAGACATAGGCATTGCCGATGAGGAAAGCCGTATTAACGAAAAAAACACAGAAGGAACTTATAGAACGGTTACTTATACTAAACTTGTTTCCAGAACTCATGACAAACTCCAAATAGATTTTGCCAAATCTTTGCGTGAGCAATTTCCAAATGACACAATTCGGACGGAATTCGCTTATATTGATGTCAAACGGGAGAACAATAACGAGATTTTTTATTACGAAGTTAAGCCGTTTAACAGTGCTTATAGCTGTATACGAGAAGGTATTGGCCAACTGTTGGATTATTGTTACACAAATCCTAACGAATCAAAAGCTATTCATCTACGGATTGTTGGAATGAGCAAACCAACACCAAAAGATTCGGAATTTATCGAGTTTATAAAAAGGAGCTTAAACCTGAGTTTTGACTATATTGTTTATAATTTGCAATAACTTTCACTGTACTCTGACCGAGCAAGTTTAATGATGTATTTTTATATCATTATATGCTAAATTGTAATTGGGGCACTAATTACCCTTTCGAGGGTATTGGCACCATGACGCACAGGGCGAGATAAATACCTCCTAAAGAGATTATAACATGCACGACGTAAAAGAATTGGATGAAATCCTGCGGGGGCTGCCTACCGATTGTTATACAAAACGGGCGGTCGTTACTGATCAACTGGAGAATTACAGATATTTGGAATCGTTGGGGCTCATTAATCTTATTAAGCGTCCTTCTGAGTCTATTCCGAAACAGATAGTATTAACCAGAGAAGGGCTTAAGTTTATAAATGAAGGCGGATTTTATAAGAAAAAACAAGACGCACACGAAGAAGAAACTGATAGAATGCTTCAGCGAGAAAACTGGGTAACTACAACGAAAACAGCCAAATGGGCTATCTGGATAGCAGTAGCTTCGGCTTTTATATCGCTTGTGGCACTTCTTAAATCTTGTTAAATTAAATCTACTTTATCGCCGCAGTAAATATGAATCGTAAAGTTGAAAAACATAATCGATTGAGAGGAGAATTAGCCAGCACATTTGAAATTATTTGCTTTAGGTAACATAAACTATGAAAATCCAAAAGCCATACAAAAGAATAATAAGACCATTCTCATTACCGAATAATTATGTTCATGGCCCGTCCGAAAACATCTATTTTGCAAATGACAGTTATGCTGCAGACAGATTTGAAATTATCAGGGCTTATTATATACTTGAAAAAGATCTAATTAAGCTATTTGACTTTATAGAACCGACTGATGCCAATCTTAACACTTATTCTCATAAAACTTATGAACTTTTATTGAGGGCGTCAACGGAATTTGAACTTAACGCTAGAAAAATATTGAATGCCAATGGATATGCAAAAAGCGGCTATTGGAATGCGAAGGATTATCACAAGTTAAATAAAGCAATGCGCTTAAGCGAGTACCGTTTGTTTATCAATGTGTGGGGGAATGGGAAAAAAGAAATTGTTCCCTTTTCCAACTGGGCATCAACGTCTACTCTATCTTGGTACCAAGATTACAATTCGGTCAAACACAATAGACATGATGAATTTCCGAAAGCCTCTTTAAAAAATGTTTTGTTTGCAGTAGGAGCCGTTTTTTCAATAGTATTTGCACAATTTCATATGCTTATATTTAACCAATATCAAAACACCTCGTCTTGGAGATCTGATGATAATTATGAACTCTCAGGCACAGATACCCTTTTTAGTGTAATCCTTCCACAAACATGGCGTGGAAATGAGATGTACGACTTTAACTGGAAAGAATTAAAAGAAGGCGTCAATCCATTCCAAAGGTATATTTTTTAAGAACTTACATTCACGATTGTGGCGTGACCATCTTGCAGCTAGACATTAAATTTGCCGAACGGCTACGGCTGGATCAAAGCCGGTTAGGTTAATCCTGAAGACACAGTTTGAGTTACTCTCATTAAAGAAATAATATATCTTCGTATCTTAAGTTTTTTTCATAACCTATATTTTATGGAGAATGCTATCAATGATCTGAAAAGCCTTTTTAACGAAGCCAAAGCAAATAATGAGTTTGAATTTGTTATGACCTTACTCAACTATAAAAGCATAGGGTCAGCCGAGGTTCAGGCTAATCTCCACGAATGGTTTGCGGCAATGAATATGTACATTGATCTTTACAATAATTACTCTGGCAAGGAAAGAACTAGAATGGCTGCCCTTCTATATTCTACCTTCTTTGAAAACAGCGATTTCTACAATATTATTGGCAATCTTTGTCGCGCAATCTTAGGCATGCGAGCAACGTCCTATCTTTTTTGGAAGACAAAGAAATATGAAAGGCTACTAGGCATTGGTGAGAAACAGGATTTTCTGATAGAAATTTTGGCTGATACTGAAAAGAATCATATAATTGAATTTTTTCAAACTAATCATTATCCAAGCATCAGAAATTCTTTTTTCCATAGTTCATATTCACTCTATGAGAATGAATACATTTTACACGATGCCGAAATCAATATCAACGGTGTAATCCGGCAATCATTCAATATATCGCACTTTTTTTATCCATTAGTCGATAATATCATTGCATTTTTTAATGCTTTTCAAACCACTTATCTTGAACATTTCAATTCTTATCAGGAAGATAAGCCTATTTACAATACTCCACTAGGTGCGGAAGGTATTATTATCGGTACTGCGAACGGACTGAGTGGTATGCGGTTCTTTAAAACTGTTAACCTTTTCGGTGAGTGGCACGATTCCGGCTTCTGGGTTGACGAACGATTTGGAATATTCGGTGGGCATAACCTTAACTTCAACTTTGCTTCAATTGAACAGATTGAGATCGACGAACAGTTCATCTACTATGAAAATAAGGGGGATATACGGTTGACCGATGCCGCCTTTTTTAACTTGATTGACAAGGTTGCTGATCGTGCAGCAGCAAGCGAACTGCTGAGAGCAGTCAATTTGTTAATCAAAATAGCAGGCGTTAAGGAAACAGCGATGAATGTTGAAACTAATCCGCACAAAAAGAAATCGTTTCCAAAGATGATTCTTCCATTTTACAACAGGGCTTTGGAACTGCTTACCGGTCGCGGCGACACGAAATTGCTAACAGCAAAAATTAAGGAATTGGAGGCAATACAAGTCGAGTCGCAATAAATACGAATTCAAACGTATTAATAGGCCGAGATAAGTGTGCCATTATTCAAGACGACAATTCATTCCTTTGGGAGCTCGCTTCCCACAAAATTAAAGCCGCATAAGTTCATACAATTCCAATCACTTATACTTAAACCCCTCTTTTACACCGAATGACCCTCTAAGCTCATCGGTCACGTTGTTTTCATTTGTATATCTTATCATTACAGGGTAATTGCCACCAAAATCAAGATTCTTCCAATTACAAATTACATAAGCAAGTAGTACTTCATTGGCCTCTGATTGATCTAACTTATCGAATGCCGGATCACCGGGAGCAGCATCAAAGAAAGACGGATAGTATAGTCGTACCCCTCCGCTTCGGTAATAGCGCGTGTCATCGTATGTTACATCGCGCTCAATCTTCTCAAAACCATCAATGGCTAGTTCTTGGGCAAGCTGATCGTAAAACTCCAATCGCTTTTTGATATTGTTCAGCTTGGTGTTTTTCGGGTTGGATACTACGGTTCGAATGGTGCCAGCCATTTCGGTCGGATGATGCCAGCTATTTCGGTTCAAATGATGCCATTTTAGTTTGATATTGATGGTTACCATGACGGTTCGAATGGTGCCATTAT
>Ga0164243_10001641_pt1 | contig 37800 bp, 32 predicted proteins | sample OricompcompostOP_FD_108781 | JGI IMG/M metagenome (GOLD analysis project Ga0164243, IMG submission 108781) | Organic Plus compost microbial communities from Emeryville, California, USA - Original compost - Organic plus compost (OP) | ecosystem: Engineered > Solid waste > Mixed feedstock >...
GACCTACTGGCCGGAGTGGCTCCCGGGCTCGACCAGTGCGCCCTCGGGCAGGTCGAACCAGCGCAGGTGCTCGAAGTCGGCGCTGACGTTGCCGGGGTGGGACGAGAGGTCGGGCTCGGGCGCCGCGGCGATGATCCGCTCGGCATCGGCCAGGTGGGCGGCGAGGAGCTCCTCGCCGCCCGCCGCCGGGCCCGACGGCATGGCCGGGACCCCGGCGTCGTACGAGATGTCGTGCAGGCTCAGCGGCGGGGTGACCACGCCGTCGCGGTGCCGCCACCGCCCGGTGGCGGGGTCGAAGAGGTAGTCGCCGAGCAGCCGCCACCCGTCGCGGGCGACGATCCGCACCGCCTGCACGATGTAGTCGGCCACCGCGTCGGACAGGAAGTAGTTGAAGTTGACCCGCACCCAGCCGGGCTTGATGCCCTCGCACCCGGCGGCGATCTCGCGCTCGAACTCGTGGGAGCGCTCGATGTCGATGCCCAGCAGCCGGTGGCCGTAGGGCCCGGCGCACGAGCAGCCGCCGCGCGACTGGATGCCGAACAGGTCGTTGAGCAGTGCGACCACGAAGTTGTGGTGCAGGTAGCGGCCCGAGGGTGACCGGACCACGAACGAGACGATCGAGAGCCGGGGCGCGTCCAGGTTGCCGAGGATCTCGATCGTCGGCTCCTGCTGCCACGCCTCCACGGCGCGGCGGAGGAACCGCTCCTCCTGCTCGCGGATGGTCGCGGTCCCGACCGCCTGCTTGAGCTGGAACACGAGCCCGGCCCGGATCGACTCGATGATCGCGGGCGTGCCGCCCTCCTCGCGGTGGGCGGGATCGTCGAGGTAGCGGTGCTCGTCGGGGTTGACGTACATGACGGTGCCGCCACCGGGGACGTCGGGCACCCGGTTGGTGAACAGCCTCCGCCGGGCGACCAGCACGCCGGGCGTGGACGGACCGCCGATGAACTTGTGCGGGGACAGGAAGATCGCGTCCTTGTAGGCCAGCGGCGCCGACGGGTCCGGGGCGTCCATCTCGATGTCGACGTACGGTCCGGCCGCGGCGAAGTCCCAGAAGCTGAGCGCGCCGTGCTCGTGCAGCAGCGTGGAGATCGCCGCGGTGTCGGAGAGGATGCCGGTCACGTTGGACGCCGCCGAGAACGTGCCGATCCGCAACGGGCGGTCGGCGTACTTCTCGAGCTGGGTGCGCAGGTCGTCGAGGTCCACTCCCCCGTCGATGTCCTCGCGGATCACCACGACGTCGGCGATCGACTCGCGCCACGGGATCTCGTTGGAGTGGTGCTCGTAGGGGCCGAGGAAGACCACCGGCCGCTCGGCGGGCGGGATGTGCTCGCTGAGCCGGTGCGCGTCGTCGAGCGTCGAGGGCACCCGCAGCCCCATCACGCCGATCAGCTTGGCGATCGCGCCGGTGCAGCCGGAGCCGGTGAACAGCACCACCGAGTCGGGGCCGGCGCCCACGGCCTCGCGGATGATCTCGCGGGCCTCCTCGCGCAGCCGCGTGGTCTGCAGGCCGGTCCCGCTGGACTCGGTGTGGGTGTTGGCGTACCCGGGCAGCACCCGGTGCCGGATGAAGTCCTCGATGAAGGTCAGCGCCCGGCCGCTGGCGGTGTAGTCGGCATAGGTGACCCGACGGAGGCCGTACGGCGTCTCCATCAGCAGGTCCTCGCCGATGACCGACTCCCGGATCAGCCGCAGCAGCGAGGTCGGGTCCGACCCTCCCATGGGGTCACCATAGGCCGAGAGGGCCGGAAGCGGACGCTTCCGGCCCTCTCCGCAGGGAATCGTTACTTGACCTGCACCCGGACCCGCTTGCTGCCGTTGACCACGTGGTCGACCGCGGAGCCGACGATGGTCTTCGTGTGCTCGGCGCGCTCGTTGCTGATCGAGAACTCCGCCTGGGTCTCGTCGTTGCGCACCTGCCGGGCGACCGCCTTGGCGATGCGGGCGACCGAGGGCTGGTACGCCGCCTCCGAGTACAGCCAGTTGCCGCCGGTCAGCGAGACCGTGCCGCGCTGGCCGCGGAACTTCTTGGGCACGAAGAACTTGTAGCCGACGTACTTCTTGCCGGACGGCCCAGCGAGCACGGCCCGCAGCCGGAGCGTGTTGCCGCCCTTCACCACGGCGGGCTTGCCCTTGCCGAGCGTCGACCACTTGCCCTTGCGGAACTGCTGGACGGAGTCGACCTTGTACGTCGCCTTGTCGGGGCTGACGTCGGAGGACATGGTCACGTCCTCGACCGAGACCCCCTCGATCGAGCTCAGCGCGTACACCAGGTCGGCCACCTCGAACGACGAGTCGAAGGTGATGTCGAAACCCGACTGGAACCGGTCGTCGAACGCGATCGAGAACGGCTTGCCGCGCTCGTCGGTGCCCGTGATCGAGTAGGACAGGTGGGTCGACCCGCCCATGATCCCGTCGACCACGCGGTCGTGGTTGGCGAGGTGCTCGTTGAAGGTCATCTCGGCGGCGGCCGCGGGCAGGTTCACGTGGGTGGTGCCCTCGCGCGAGCGACCCTCCGCCGTGACCGTCGAGGTGATCGTCGTGGAGTGCGGCAGCGCACCGAACCCGCCGGTGATGCCGGTGAGCCGGTCGTCGGTGATGGTGCCGGCCGGGTCGCCGATGTTGGCCACCTTGAACGGCACGCCGAGCCTGTCCTCCTGGACGTACAGCGCGTCCGCGGGGTGCAGCGTGAGCGAGGTGGACCCGGTGAAGGACATCGGGTGCCCGAAGCCGACCACGCGGCCGTCGCACACCGACGTGGCGGTGCCGACCCCGGCGGCCGTGACGTCGCCGTAGGCGACCGCGGCGGCGATGTTGCCGCCCGCCGACACGGTCGACGGGTCCGGCGAGGCCGGACCGGCGACCCGCCCGGCAGCGTAGGTGTCGCGCTGGTGCAGGTACTCACGGTCGGCGTCCGCCGCCTGGTCGAGCCGTCGCGCGGACAGGCCGGTCACGCCGAGCGGCATCGGCAGCTGGGTGAAGCCCTGGGCCGCCTGGCGCTGGGTCACCTCGGTGCCCCTCGCGATCCTCGCCGCCAGGCCCTTGCCGACCCGGATCTTGCCGGGTGCCGCGGCGCCGCCCAGGTAGTCGTCCATGTCCTCGAACGGCGTGATGCCGGCGACCGGCGAGGCGCCGTACGCGAGCCCGTAGGCGACCGCGCCGATCAGGCGGCCGTCGTCGGCGTACACCGGCGACCCCGACATGCCGGACCAGATGCCGCCGACCCGGTCGATCTCCGGCGAGGAGAGGTCCATGATCACCATGTCGAGGCCGGGCGCGATCCCGTCCTCGAGAACGCCCACGACGTCGCCGGTGAACGGCTCGGGCGTCGTGCCCTTGCTGACGGTGAGCCCGTGGACGGCGTCGCCCGGGGTCAGGTCGGCGATCGGGAACGGCTGCACGCAGTCCGGCGCCGGCTCCGCCGACTGGGCCGCGCCCCCCGAGAGCGCCGGCACCCCGGCCACGAGGCCGAGGGATGCGATGAGTGCGGCCAGGGCGGTCCCCCGGCGGCGAACGGCTCGTGACATGGCGTCACAACCTCTCTGACATGGTCGCGGCCGCCCGGCGCGTCCGCTTTGACCGTACGACGCTGCAACCTAGTGGTTGGTTGCCTCCGCCGAGGGACAATCTGCGGCGGCTCATCGAGCTTCGGGTCGCGGGCCTGCCGGCTTTCGGGCCAGGTCGCCCGGCGGGCCATGCCATCCGTCGACCCGCCGCCTAGTGTGGCGGCGTGAGCACGAGCCACCTGAACGCCCGCAGCCTGCGGCGGTCCGAGGCCGAGGAGCGCCGGGCCCTCCTCGACGTCACGTCGTACGACGTCCGCCTGGACCTCGCCTCCGACGCCGAGACCTTCGGCTCGGTCACCGAGATCCGCTTCGAGAGCCGTGGCGGGCCGACGTTCGTCGACCTCAAGCCGGTGAAGGTGCTCGACCTGCGGCTCAACGACGCACCCGTCGACCCCGACCTGCTCGACCACGGCCGGCTGCCCCTGGAGACGGTCGCCGGCACCAACGTGCTCCGGGTCGAGGCGGTCATGGGGTTCCGCAACGACGGCGAGGGGCTGCACCGCAGCGTCGACCCGGCGGACGGGCGGCACTACGTCTACGGGATGTCCTTCATGGACGCGGCGCCGTCGGTGTTCGCGTGCTTCGACCAGCCCGACCTCAAGGCGCCGTACACCTTCCACGTCACCGCCCCGCCGGACTGGACCGTGATCGGCAACGCCCCGGGCGAGCAGGTCGAGCCCGGCGTGTGGGAGCTCGCGGAGACCCAGCCGCTGTCGACGTACTTCGTGACCATCGTGGCCGGGCCGTACCACGTGCTGCGCGACGAGCACGACGGGATCCCGCTCGGGCTGAGCGGGCGGGCCAGCCTGGCCCGCGAGCTGGACCGGGACGCCGAGGAGCTGTTCACGATCACCCGGCAGTGCTTCGACGAGTACCACCGCCGGTTCGGGATCCGGTACCCGTTCGGCGACTACCACCAGGCGTTCGTGCCGGAGTTCAACGCGGGGGCGATGGAGAACCCGGGCTGCGTGACGTTCCGCGACCCGTACCTCTTCCCCAGCCGGGCCACGCGCAGCACCAAGGTGCTGCGGGCCACCACGATCGCCCACGAGATGGCCCACCAGTGGTTCGGCAACATCGTCACCCCGCGCTGGTGGGACGACCTGTGGCTGAACGAGTCGTTCGCCGAGTACCTCGGCAACCGGGTCACCGCCGAGGTCACCGAGTACGACGACGCGCCCGTCCACCTCTCCTACCACCGGCGACAGTGGGGCCTGGTCGCCGACCAGCGGCCCTCGACGCACCCGGTCGCCGGGAACGGCGCCGACGACGCGATGTCGGCGCTGCAGGACTTCGACGGGATCTCCTACACCAAGGGCGCGAGCATCCTGCGCCAGCTCAACACGACGATCGGCGACGACGCGTTCTTCGCCGGGGTCGTCGACCACCTCACCGACCACCGCTTCGGCAACGCGACGATGCACGACCTGTTCGCCGCCTGGGAGCGGCACATCGAGGGCGACCTGTCGCGCTTCACCGGCGACTGGCTGCGCACCGCCGGTCCCGACGTGATCGAGCTGGACCGCGCCGCGAAGGTCCTGCGCCGGACCCCGCCACCCGAGCACCCCGCCGAGCGGTCGCACCGCTTCGAGGTCGCCCAGGCGCACGACGGGGCCTGGCGCAGCGTGCCGGTCGCGCTCGACGGCGCCACCGCGCCGTACGACGCCGGGGACGACCCGGTCGTGATCGACCCCGACGAGGTCAGCTGGGGCGTGTACGTGCCCGACGAGGTGACGCTGACCGGTCTGGTCGACCTGCTGCCCGAGGTCAAGGACGACGCGCTGCGGGCCGGCATCTGGAACAACGTGCGCAGCGGGTTCCACCACGGCGCGGTCGACCCGGCGCTCGTCGTGGACCTGTGCGAGGCGGCACCGCCGATCGAGGACCTCGAGGACCTCCCCCGCCACATCGTGCCCTGGGTGCTGGGGTCGGTGCTGCCGGCGGCCGCCCCCGACGGCGCCGCCCGGCTGCACACGGCCACCACGGCACGGCTCGACGCGTTCACCGGGTCCGACCCCGGCTCCGAGCTGCAGCTCTCGGCGTTCCGTCTGGTGGTCCACACGTGCGACGACCCCGCGCGGCTCCGGGCCTGGCTGGACGAGCTGCCCGAGGGCCTGACCCTCGACGACGACCTGCGCTGGCGGCTGCTGGTCCGGCTGGCGACGCTGGGTGCGGTCGACCGCGCCGAGCTCGACGCCGCGCTGGCCGACCACCCGACGGGCGAGTCCCGGGTCGAGCACACCCGCGCCGTGGCCTCGCTGCCCACGCCCGAGGGCAAGGCGTTCGCCTGGCAGCGGTTCACCGGCGAGGCCGGCGCGCCCAACTACGAGGTGCAGGCGGCCGGCGCGGGCATGTGGCGCGGCGGGCAGGAGGAGCTGATCGAGGAGTACGTCGAGCGCTACTTCGAGGAGCTGCCCGGCCTGCCGGGCGCACACAGCGGGTGGGTGCTCGGCGACGTCACCGCCGCCTTCTTCCCGCGTACGGCGGTCCGCCCCGACGTGCTCGACCGCGCCACGGCGCTCGTGGAGCAGCCGGACCTCGACCGCACCATCGCCCGGCGGCTGTCGGACTCGGCCGACGACCTGCGCCGCCAGCTCGCCCTGCGCGAGAGGTTCCCGGTCCGATGACCGGCTCGCGCCGGCCCGGCCCCTCGGTGCGCACCCGGGTGCGCGAGCTCACGGGTGCCGGCCAGCGCGTGCGCGAGGACCGGCTGATCACCGAGGAGCCCCTGGAGCTGCGGCTGGCCTGGCCGGGCACCCCGGCGCACCGGGTCTGGCTGACGATGCGCACCCCGGGGCACGACTTCGAGCTCGCGGCGGGGTGGCTGCACCACGAGGGCATCGGGGCGCCGGCGACGGTCGTCTACTGCACCGACGAGGAGCTGCGCCCGGACCAGGAGCTCAACGTGGTGACCGCGACCCTGGCCGACGTCCCCCTCCGGCTGCCGGGCGGCCGCGACGCGGCGCTGTCCGCCGGGTCGTCCGCCTGCGGGGTGTGCGGCTCCGACAGCGTGGCCGCCGCGCTCGAGGTCGCCGCCGCGGCGGCGCGCGACACCGAGCCTCTCGACGACGAGGTCGTGCGTGCGCTGCCGGACCGGCTGCGCGAGCGCCAGACGCTCTTCGACCGGACCGGCGGCGTGCACGCGGCCGGTCTCTTCGACGCCGCCGGCACCCCGCTGGTGGTCCGCGAGGACGTCGGCCGGCACAACGCCGTCGACAAGGTCACCGGGGCGCGGCTGCTGGCCGGGGAGTCACCCGCCGTCGCCGCGCTCGCGGTCAGCGGCAGAGCCGGCTTCGAGCTCGTGCAGAAGGCGCTGGCCGCCGGCATCGGCACCCTCGTGGCCGTGGGCGCCCCGACCAGCCTGGCCGTCGACCTGGCCCGGTCCGGCGGGCTGGCACTGTTCGGGTTCACCGGGCCGGAGCGCACGGTCCGGTACGCATGACGGGTACCGAGCCCCATGGCAGAGGTGCGGGTCGGGGTCTCGGGCTGGCGCTACCGCAGCTGGCGGGGTGACTTCTACCCGCCCGGGCTCCCGCAGCGGCGGGAGCTGGCGTACGTCGCCTCCCGGATGACCTCCGTGGAGCTGAACGGGTCGTTCTACTCGCTGCAGCGTCCCTCGACGTACCTCCGGATGGTCGAGGAGACGCCGCCGGGCTTCGAGATCGCGGTCAAGGGCGGCCGGTTCATCACCCACTTCACGAGGCTGGCCGGCGGCGTGGCGCCGCTGGCGAACTTCTGGGCGTCCGGCGTGCTCGGCCTCGGCGACCGGCTCGGCCCCGTGCTCTGGCAGCTGCCCGCCGACCTGCGGTTCGAGCCCGAGCGGCTCGTGCCGTTCTTCGAGCTCCTCCCGAGGAGCACGACGGCCGCGGCCCGGCTCACCGCCCGGCACGACGACAAGCTCTCCGGCGACCGGGTGCTGCTCACCACCGACGCCGACCGCCCGATCCGGCACGTGCTCGAGCCGCGGCACCCGTCGTTCGGCAGTCCCGAGGCGGAGGCGCTGCTCCGCGAGCACGACATCGGGATGGTGCTCTCCGACAGCCCCACCTGGCCCTGCTTCGACACCGTGACCAGCGACCTCGTCTACGTGCGGCTGCACGGTCACACCGAGCTCTACGCCAGCGGCTACGCGGCGCGGTCGCTGGACCGGTGGGCGGCCCGGGCCCGCGAGTGGGTGCTCGCGGGGCTGGACGTGCCCATCTACTTCGACAACGACGCCCGGGGCCGCGGCCCGCACGACGCGGTCGCCCTGCTGTCCCGGCTCCGGGGCTCCCGGGACTGAGCCCGGGCGCCCCACGGCGTGGCCTGCCGGCCCCTGTCGGCGCCCCGGCTTACCGTCACCGTGTGCGCATCCTCCACACCTCCGACTGGCACCTCGGCCGGTCGTTCCACCGTGAGGGGATGCTCGACCACCAGGCGGCCTTCGTCGACCACCTGCTGGAGGTCGTCGCCTCCGAGCGGGTCGACCTCGTGGTCGTCTCCGGCGACGTCTACGACCGGGCGCTGCCGCAGGTGGACGCCGTCCGCCTCGCCGACGAGAGCCTGGTGCGCCTGGCCGCCTCCCGGGCCGCCGTGGTGCTCACCAGCGGCAACCACGACTCCGCGCAGCGGCTCGGGTTCAGCTCCCGGCTCATCGACGCCGCCGGCGTCTTCATCCGCACCGACCCGGCCGGGGTGGGCACCGCCGTCGAGCTCGAGGACGAGCACGGGCCGGTCGCGGTCTACGGGCTCCCCTACCTCGACCCGCACGCAGTGGCCGACCCGTGGCGGCTCCCGCGCCGCTCCCACCAGGCCGCGCTCGAGGAGGCCATGGGCCGGGTCCGCGCCGACCTCGCCCGACGTCCGGCCGGCACCCGGTCGGTCGTGCTCGCCCACGCGTTCGTGGCCGGCGCCGAGCCCAGCGACTCCGAGCGGGACATCAGCGTCGGTGGGGTGGCCCGGGTGCCCGTCGGTGTCTTCGACGGCGTCGACTACGCCGCGCTCGGGCACCTCCACCGCGCGCACGCGCTCACCGGCACCGTGCGCTACAGCGGCTCGCCGCTCGCCTACTCGTTCTCCGAGGCCGACCACCGCAAGGGCTCGTGGCTGGTCGAGCTCGGCGCCACCGGCGTCGTCGCGGCCGAGCTCGTGCCGGCCCCCGTCCCCCGCCCGCTGGCCCGCCTGCGCGGCACCCTCGACGAGCTCCTCGCCGACCCCGCGCTCGCCCCGCACGAGCGGTCCTGGGTCGAGGCGACCCTGACCGACCCGGTGCGACCCGCGCAGGCGATGGAGCGCCTGCGGCGCCGGTTCCCGCACACGCTGGTGCTGGTGCTCGACCCGGGGCCGTCGGCCTCCGGCGTCCCGGTCCCGGCGCCGACGGCGTCGCGCAGCGACCACGAGATCGCTGCCGACTTCGTGACCGAGATGCGCGGCACCCCGCCCACCCCCGACGAGGCCGAGCTGCTGTTCCGGGCGGTCGACGCGTGCTGCGAGGACCCTGACATGGACCCGGTGCCCGGCTGATGCGGCTGCACCGGCTGGAGATCACCGCGTTCGGTCCGTTCGCCGACACGGTGACCGTCGACTTCGACGCGCTGTCCGAGGCGGGGCTCTTCCTCCTGTCCGGCCCCACCGGCTCCGGCAAGACCAGCGTGCTCGACGCCGTCTGCTTCGCGCTGTACGGCGACGTGCCCGGCGACCGCGCGGTGGCCAAGCGGCTCCGTTGCGACCAGGCGGACCCGATGACCCGGCCGCTGGTCACGCTCGAGGCGACCCTGTCCGGGCGCCGGTTCCGGCTGGTCCGCTCCCCCAGCTGGTCCCGGCCCAAGAAGCGCGGCACCGGCACCACCACCGAGCAGGCCTCGGTCACCGTGAGCGAGCGGGTCGACGACGAGTGGGTCTGCCTCACCAGCCGCCTCGACGAGGCCGGGCAGCTGGTGAGCGGCCTGGTCGGGATGACCCTCACCCAGTTCACGCAGGTGGCGATGCTGCCGCAGGGGCGGTTCCAGGCGTTCCTCCGCGCCCGCTCCGAGGACCGGCAGCGGCTGCTGCAGCAGCTGTTCCGCACCGGGCGGTTCGCCCAGGTCGAGGCGTGGCTGCGCGAGCACCGGTCCGCGCTGCGCCGCGACCTCGAGGCCGCGCACCGCGGGCTCGCCGACGTCGTCAGCCGGGTCAGCGAGGCCGCCGAGGCACCCCTTCCCGGCGACTGGGACGTCCACGACCTCGCCCTCCCCGCCCGGGCCGGCGAGATCGGGCCCTGGCTGGAGGAGCTGCACGAGCGGGCCCGGCTCGACAGCGCGGCGGCGCTCGACGCGCTGCGCGCCGAGGCGACCGTCGAGGTCCGCGCCCGGGCCGAGCTCGAGAGCGCGCGCACCGCCCACGAGCGGCGGGCGCGCTACGACGAGGCACGCGCCCGGCACGAGGAGCTGCTCGCCGGGGCCGACGCGCACCGGGACGCCGTACGCACGCTGGAGGCGGCGCGCCGGGCCGCCGCGGTGGCGCCGCTCGGGCCGGCCGTGGACGAGGCTCGCCGACGGCGCACCGGCGCCGAGGCCGACCTGGCCGAGCGGCTGGCGGCACTCGGCACCGACCCGGAGCGGCTGCCCGGGCTGGTCCGCGAGCGCTCCGACGCCGCGGCCCGGGTGCGCGCGCTGCTGCCGCGGGCCGGCCGGGTCACCGAGCTGCTGGCCACGGCGGCCGACCTGGCCGCGCGCCGCGCGGGTGTGGCGGCCGACCTCGAGGCGGTCGAGGTCCGGCTGGCCGAGGCCCCCGCCGAGCTGGCCCGGCTGCGCGCCGAGGCCGCGGAGGCCGCCGCGGCGCGCACCGCCCTGGAGGGCGTCCGGCTCCGGCTGGAGACGGTCACCGAGCGGCTGGCCGCGCACACCGAGGCCGCCGAGCTCGCGGCGACCGTCGAGCGTGCCCGGGCCGACCTGATGACCGCCCGCGACACCGCCCAGCAGCTCCGGGAGCACTGGCTGACCATCCGCGAGGCCCGGCTCGAGGGCATGGCGGCGGAGATCGCCGGCGCCCTCACCGTCGGCGCCAGCTGCCCGGTCTGCGGGTCCGCCGACCACCCGGCCAAGGCCCGCCCCGCGCCGGACGCTCCGGACGCGGAGGACGAGCGCGCCGCGCTGCGCGCGGTCGACGACGCGAAGGCGGCCGAGCACCTCGCGGACGTCGAGCTCCGTGACCTCGAGGCCCGGCTGGGCCGCGCCCGACAGCTGGCCGGCGACGACCCGCCCGACCGGCTGGCCGGGGAGAAGCAGACGCTCACCGCCGAGCTCGACCGGCTGACGGGGCTCGCCGAGCGGGCCGACGACCTCGCGCAGCAGGCCGAGGAGGTCGGGAGCCGGGTGCAGGCCGACACCGAGACCCGGCAGCGGCTGCGGGTCGAGGACGCCGAGCTGGAGCGCACCCTGGCAGGGGTGGACGACGAGCGGGAGCGGCTCGAGAGCGAGGTCGCGGCCGAGCTCGCCGGCACCGACCACGACTCGCTCGACGACCTGCTCGCCGAGCACGAGCGGGTGGCCACGCTCGCCGCGGAGGCCCTTGCCGCCCGCGACGAGCTGCGCGCCGCCGAGCGGGAGCTGGCTCGGGCCGAGGAGGCCCTGGCCGCCGCCGCGGAGGCGGCCGGTTTCCCGGACCCGGCCACGGCGCTCGCCGCCTCACTCACGCCGGCCGAGATCGACGGGCTCGCGGAGCGGACCGCGGCCCACGAGCGGCGCCTCGCCGCGGTGGAGGCGGTGCTCGCCGAGCCCGGTGCCGACGACCGGACGCCGCTGCCCGACCTCGACGAGCGCGAGCGGGCGCACGCCGCCGCTCTCGACCGGCTGGGCGACCGGCAGGCGGCCGCCGCGGTGGCGGCCACCCGGGTGGGGCGGCTCGCCGAGCTCCGGTCCGACCTCCAGGCGGCCCTCGAGCGGTGGCGGCCGCTGCGCGAGCGGCTGGAGCTGACCGACCGGCTGGCGTCGTTCGTCGAGGGCCGGTCGCCGGACAACCGGCTGCAGATGCGGCTGTCGGCGTACGTCCTCGCCTACCGGCTCACCCAGGTGGTCGCCGCCGCCAACGCCCGGCTGGCCCGGATGAGCGACCGGCGCTACTCGCTCGAGCACACCGGCCGCCGGGGCGCCGGCGAGAGCCGGGGCGGGCTCAGCCTGCTCGTCCGCGACGACTGGTCCGGGGAGTCCCGCGACCCGGCGACCCTGTCCGGCGGTGAGACGTTCGTGGTCTCGCTGGCGCTCGCCCTCGGCCTCGCCGACGTCATCACCCAGGAGGCCGGCGGCGCCGAGCTGGACACCCTCTTCGTCGACGAGGGGTTCGGCTCGCTGGACGCCGACACGCTCGACGACGTGATGGACACGCTCGACTCGCTGCGGGACGGCGGCCGGGTCGTCGGCGTGGTCAGTCACGTCGCCGAGATGCGCGACCGGATCCCGGCCCGGCTCGAGGTCACCAAGTCGCGACGCGGGTCCCGCGTCTCGATCGTCCGCTGACGCCCGGCCGACGACCCCGCCCTACGACGAGGTGCCGGCGGCTCCGTGCTCGAGCGCCTCCAGCAGGGCGTTGACGAACGCCGGGATGTCATCGGGGTTGCGGCTGGTGATCAGGTTGCCGTCGGTGACCACCTTGTCGTCGACCCACTCGGCGCCGGCGTTGCGCAGGTCCGTCTGCAGGCTCGGCCACGACGCGAGCCTGCGGCCGTTCACCACGTCGGCCTCCACGAGGGTCCACGGCGCGTGGCAGATCGCGGCGACCGGCTTGCCGGAGGCCACGAACTCCCGGACGAACGCGACCGCGTCCTCGCTGGTGCGCAGGTTGTCGGGGTTGGCGACACCACCCGGCAGCACCAGGGCGGCGTACCCGTCCACGTCGGCCTCGTCGACGACGCCGTCGACCGGCTGGGTGCTCGCCCTGTCCAGGTGGTCGAAGAGCTGGGCCTCGCCGTCCTGGGTGCTCAGCAGCACGGGCTGGTAGCCCGCGTCCTCGACGGCGTTCCACGGGTCCTCGAGCTCGACCCGCTCGGTGCCCTCGGGGGCGATCAGGAATGCGACCTTCTTCTTGTCAGCCATGCCGCTCGGTACCCGTCGGCCGCGCGGGGATTCGGTGCCGACGTGGTCCGGCCGGGCTAGCCGGTGATGCTCCACCGGCTCACGTCGAGTCCCCAGTCGTCGCGGAGCCGTCGTACCTGCGGGGTGTAGAGGACCCGGAGCGAGTCCTCGAGGCCCGGCGTCCACTCCCAGTCCGCACGCGACGTCGAGCCCGACTCGCGGGCCACGTCGCGCAGCGGCACCGGGTCGACGCCGATGGCCCGCCACAGCGCGTCGAGCGCCGCCTGCGGGTCCTCCCGGACGTTCTCGTAGACCAGGACGTGCAGCCGTTCCCGGCCGACCGCGGCGGCCCACATGTCCAGCTGGTCGGCGTAGCAGCCGGTCCAGGTCTGCACCGTGATCGGCACCGGGTACGGCCAGGACTTGCCGCGGGTCGCCGCCAGCCGCATCGCCGACCGGAACCGCTCGACGGGGTCCCGCAGCACGACGAAGATCGGCTCGGCCTCGCTCAGTCGGGCGACGGTGGCCGGTGCCGACGCGTGCCGCAGGTACTGCGGCGTCCAGTCGCCCCGGCGCAGGCCGTCCTTCGGGAAGAGGTCGAGGTACGCCGACACCGGCTGGTTGCCGTCGCCCACCTTGTGCAGCAGGTGCTGCTCCTTCTTCCCGTTCGTCCCGAGACCCACCTCGGGGTGCTGGGTCAGCAGGTCGGTCAGCCAGGTCGTGCCGCTGCGCTGGGCACCGATACCGAGCCACGCCGGGAATGCCATGGCACGAACCCTAGTGGCGCGACTAGGTTCGCCCGCATGCCCGGCCCGACCATCGACCCGACGTTCACCGACCTCCCGTACCGACAGCTGGGCGACGTCGCCCTGGCCCGGGCCCGCGAGCTCGGCGCCACCCACGCCGACTTCCGGTTCGAGCGGATCCGCTCCCAGCGGCTCGGCGTGCGCGACGGCGTGCTGCAGGGTGCCGCGGACACCGAGGACCTCGGGTACGCGGTCCGGGTCATCCACGGCGGGGCCTGGGGGTTCGCCGCCGGGGTCGTGCTCACCGCGGACGAGGCGGCCCGGGTGGCCGGCCGCGCCGTCGAGGTCGCCCGCGTGGCCGCCGCGATGACCACCCGACCGGTCGAGATCGCCGACGAGCCGGTGTACGACGACGTGACCTGGGTGTCGTCGTACCAGGTCAACCCGCTCGAGGTCCCGGTCGCGGAGAAGGCCGAGCTGCTCATCGACTGGACCGAGCGACTGCGCGCAGGTGCGGCCGTCGACCACGCAGCGGCGTTCCTCCTGCAGGTCCAGGAGAACAAGTACTACGCCGACCTCGCGGGCACCCGGACCACCCAGCAGCGGGTCCGGCTGCAGCCCGGCTTCGAGGCCATGGGCGCCGGCGCGGACACGTTCGACTCGATGGCGAGCCTGGCGCCGCCGGTCGGCCGCGGGTACGAGTACCTCACCGAGGGCTACGACTGGGACGCGGAGATCGAGGAGGTCCCCGAGCTGCTCGCGGAGAAGCTCAAGGCCCCGAGCGTCGAGCCGGGCAGCTACGACCTGGTGATCCACCCCTCCAACCTGTGGCTGACCATCCACGAGTCGATCGGCCACGCCACCGAGCTGGACCGGGCGCTCGGCTACGAGGCCAACTACGCCGGTACCTCGTTCGCGACCATCGACCAGCTCAACCGGCTCCAGTACGGCTCACCGGTCATGAACGTCACCGGCGACCGCACGGTCGAGCACGGCCTGGCCACGGTCGGGTACGACGACGAGGGGGTCAAGGCGCAGAGCTGGGACATCATCCGCGACGGCGTCCTCGTCGGCTACCAGCTGGACCGGCCGATGGGCGTGATGCTGCCCGAGCTCAACGGCGGTCGCTCCAACGGCTGTGCCTACGCCGACTCCCCCGGCCACATCCCCATCCAGCGGATGGCCAACGTGTCCCTCCAGCCGGCGGCCGACGGTCCCTCCACCGAGGAGCTGATCGGCCGGGTGGAGCGCGGGCTCTACGTGGTCGGCGACAAGTCCTGGTCGATCGACATGCAGAGGTTCAACTTCCAGTTCACGGGCCAGCGCTTCTACAAGATCTCCGACGGAGAGCTGGTCGGCCAGGTCCGCGACGTCGCCTACCAGGCGACCACGACCGACTTCTGGAACTCCCTGGAGGCGGTCGGCGGGCCGGAGACCTGGGTCCTCGGCGGCGCGTTCAACTGCGGCAAGGCCCAGCCCGGGCAGGTGGCCGCGGTCAGCCACGGCTGCCCGACCTCGCTCTTCCGCAACGTCCGGATCCTCAACACCAACGAGGAGGGTGGGCACTGATGCCGGTCACCACACCCAGCGCGGCCACCGCGCAGGCGCTCGTCGAGCACGCCGTCGCCGCCTCCACCGCCGACGACTGCATCGTGATCGTGCGCGACCACACCAGCGCCAACCTCCGGTGGGCCAACAACACGCTCACCACCAACGGCGTCATGCACGGCGTCTCGGTCACCGTGATCTCGTTCGTACGGCGTGCCGACGGCGTCGCCGCCGGGTCGGTGACCGGGAGCGCGACCACCCAGGGCCAGGTCGACGAGCTGGTGCGGGCCGCGGACGCGGCCGCCCGGGCGAGCTCCCCCGCCGAGGACGCCAACGATCTGGTCCGGGACGCGGCCTCCCCCGACTGGGACGAGCCGCCGGTGCCGACCGACATCCACGTCTACGACCGGTTCGCGCCCGCGCTCGGCGAGGCGTTCGGCCGGGCGTCCGCGGAGGACCGCGTCCTCTACGGGTTCGTCAACCACGAGATGACCACCACCTACCTGGGCTCGACGACCGGGCTGCGGCTGCGGCACGTCCAGCCGACCGGCCACTACGGGTTCACCGGCAAGACCGCGGACCTGACCCGGAGCGCGTGGGTCGGCGGCAGCACCCGGGACTTCGCCGATGTCGACGCGCTGGCGGTCGACGCCGAGCTCGCCCGCCGTCTCGGCTGGGCCGAGCGGCGCGTCGACCTGCCGGCCGGGCGGTACGACACGATCCTGCCGCCCACCGCGGTGGCGGACCTGATGATCTACGCGTACTGGAGCGCGGGCGCCCGGACCGCCTGGGAGGGCCAGTCCGTGTTCAGCGCCCGTCCGACCGGCACCCGGATCGGTGAGCAGGTCGCGGCGACCGGCGTCAACCTGTACTCCGACCCCGGCTACGAGGGGCTGCAGTGCGCGCCGTTCGCGCTCGCGGCCTCCTCCGACAACGAGTCGTCGGTGTTCGACAACGGGCTGCCGCTGCAGCGGACCGACTGGATCCGCGACGGCCGGCTGGAGGCTCTGCTGCAGACCCGGCACTCCGCGGCGATGACCGGTCAGCCGGTCACCCCGGCGATCGACAACCTGGTGCTGGACGTCGACGCCGGCAGCGGGTCCGTCGACGACCTGGTGGCCGGCACCGAGCGCGGTCTGCTGCTGACCTGCCTGTGGTACATCCGCGAGGTCGACCCGCAGACCCTGCTGCTCACCGGGCTCACCCGCGACGGCGTCTACCTGGTCGAGAACGGCGAGATCACCGGCTCGGTCAACAACTTCCGGTTCAACGAGTCGCCGGTCGACCTGCTGCGGCGGTTCACCCACGCCTCGGGGACCTCGCCGAGCTTCAGCCGGGAGTGGGGCGACGACTTCTTCTCGCGGACGGCGACGCCGGCGCTGCGGGTCCCGGACTTCAACATGTCCAGCGTCTCGCAGGCCATGTGACGCCGGGGCGGCTGGGCCGAGGGTGACCGCTGGGGCTTGTGGGGTTTCTGGGGCGTAACTTACGATTCCGCTGTCGCAGCGACGGATTCCCTCTAGGGTGTCGGGCGCTGGAACTCTTCCCCCACTTCGGGAGCCCATCGTCATGTCGCTCGCCAGCTCGCCGCCGCGCCGGGTCCTCGCGACCCTGGCTGTCGCCGCGCTGCTCGCGACCCTGATGGGACAGCCGGGCGGGGCGGTCGCCGGCGGCACGAGCCCGGAGGTCGAGGCGGCCAGGGCCGCGGTCGCGGCCGCCAAGGCCGCCGTGCAGGACGCCCTGGTCGCCAAGCAGAGCGCCGAGGCGCACCGGGACGACGTCCTCGCGAAGCTCGACGTGCGCACCGCCGCCCGGGACAAGTGGGACCGTCGGCTGTCCGACGCCGCGTCGGCCCTCCGGCACGCCCGCAAGCAGGTGACGAGGACCCGGGTGCGGCTCCGCGCGGCGCACACCCCCGCCGAGCGCAAGGCGATCCGCGCGAAGCTGCGCGGGCTCCGCGCCGAGGCGCGGGACCGCAAGGCGACGGTGCTCGCGGCGCGGACCCGGGTCAAGGAGACGCACGCCGGTGTGGACCGGCTCACCGGGGTCCTGGCCACCGCCGAGAGCAACGTGGCCGCCACGAGGGCGGCGGTCAAGGCCGCGCGGGCGCAGCTGGCCGCGGCCAACCAGCACCTCGCGGACCTGCTGGCGGAGGCGTCCGGCGAGGTCATGACCGCGGTCGCGAACATCCCCAACCGGATCGGGGCCGCCAAGTTCAAGAGCTCGGTGGGCAGTCTCGTCGCCTCGCGACCGGACTTCCTGGTGCTCAACGAGATCAGCGGCCGGTCGGTCGCCGCCATCAAGGCCGCGGCGCCCGGGTACGGCGTCTACCGCGGCGGGGCCAAGCTCACCGAGCCCGGCGCGGGCGGCCAGTCGATCAACAACGCGGTGCTCTGGCGCACCGACAGCTACCAGGTGGTCGCGCAGGGCAGGATCCAGGTGGTGAACGACGACCGCGGGTACCACAACAAGAAGAAGTTCCTCTGGGACCGCTACGCGACCTGGGTGACCCTGCGGAACGTGGTCGACGGCCAGGTCACCTCGGTGATCTCCACCCACATGCCCACCAACCCGGCGAAGTTCCCCCGCCAGTGGGGGAACCCGCCGCTCACGCGGGTGCAGATGTACGCCCAGGGCATGGACCGGCTGGTCGCGCTGGCCCGCGACCTGGCCCGCAAGGGGCGGGTCCTGCTCGGCGGCGACATGAACTCGCACCCGAACCAGGGCGCGTGGACGGCGGCCAAGAAGATGGCCGCCGCCGGCTACGGGTTCACCAAGGACACGGGCGTGATGTACCTCTTCCACTCGCTGGCCGCGACCGTGCAGAGCTCGCGCCAGCTCAAGATCAGCTCCGACCACCCGGCGCTGGTCACGACGGTCCAGTACTGACCTCAGCGCGCCGGCGGACCGCCCGGGATCGGCGCCCGCGGGTCGTACGGCGTCCGGGTGTAGACGAACGTCGCGCACTCGAGGTGCGTCGGGTGCACGTGCAGGACCTCGCCGCGGTGGTAGCCGCTCACCCCGACGAGCGCACCGTCGCGCAGCTCGAAGACGTCGCCGTCGTCCGCGCCCTCGAGCCCCCGCACCTCGAGCCGCTCGTTGTGCCAGCGCAAGGAGAGCGCGGTGTGGCCCCAGAACCACAGGCCCAGCGTCGGCCGCACCGGCTCGGGCACCTCGGTGGTGGGCACCCAGGGCGGCAGCCTCGGCGCGCCCCAGTGGTCGGCCAGGAAGAGCCGCGGCAGGGACTCGTAGTCCAGCCCCGCCGTCGCGTTGCACAGGGCGACCACGCCGTCCCCGCGCTCGGTGTCGACGAACACCCCTGCCCGGAAGCCCGGCATCGTGCCGCCGTGCCCCACCAGCACGCGCCGGTCGTGCGTGAGCCGCTGGAGCCCGAGCCCGTCCGTGGCCGGGGGCGCCGGCCGCGCCATCTCCCGCAGCGTCTCGGGTGACAGCACGTCGGGGTGACCCTCCGCGAGGAAACGGGCCCACCGGGCCAGGTCGGCCACCGTGCTCCACAGCTGGCCGGCCGGCGCCATCGCGCCGGTGTCCTGGTGCGGCTCCTCGGTCAGCGTCCCGGCGAAGTGGTCCACGCTGTAGCCCTGCGCCGCCGGCGGCTCCGGGTGGTACGTCGTGCGCGCCATGCCCAGCGGCGCGAGCACCCGGTCCCGGACCACCTCCCACCAGGACCTGCCGCGCAGTCGGGCGACGGCCTCGCCGAGCAGCGCGTACCCCAGGTTGGAGTAGTGGAAGTACTCCCCCGGTGCGGCGACCGCGCCGGACCCGTCGTTCACCGCGAGCAGCGTCGCGACGTCGACACCGGGCGACCGCTCCCACCACGAGCCGACCGGCTCGCTCTGCATGCCGGAGGTGTGCGAGAGCAGGGAGCGCAGCGTCGCGTCGGCGTACCCCGTCTCGGGCAGGAACCGCCCGATCCGGTCGTCGAGGTCGAGTCGCCCCTCGTCGCGCAGCTGGAACACCGCGACCGCGGTCACGGTCTTGGTGATCGACCCGACCCGGTACTGGGCGTCGAGGTCGCCGGTCCCCGCGGCACCGGACCACGCCAGCTCCCCGTCGCGGAGCACGCCGGCGACGACGCCCGGGAGCCGGCCCCGGGCCTGCACGGTCTCCAGCCGCCGCTGGGGGTCGACGCTCACCCCTCGCCGGCCCTCATTCCGCGAACGCCTCCGGAGGCGGGCACGCGCAGACCAGGTTGCGGTCGCCGTACGCCTGGTCGATGCGCGCGACCGGCGGCCAGTACTTGTCCGGGTCGATGCCGGCCGGGAACACCGCCTCCTCGCGGCTGTAGGGCCGGTCCCAGTCACCCGTGAGCGCCCGCGCGGTGTGCGGAGCGCCGCGCAGCGGCGAGTCCTCGGCGGTCCACTCCCCCGACGCGACCCGGTCGATCTCCCTGCGGATCGCGATCATCGCGTCGCAGAAGCGGTCCAGCTCGGCGAGGTCCTCCGACTCCGTCGGTTCGACCATCAGGGTGCCGGCCACCGGGAACGACATCGTCGGTGCGTGGAAGCCGTAGTCGATGAGCCGCTTCGCGACGTCGTCGACGGTCACGCCGGTCTCCTTGGTGAGCCCCCGCAGGTCGAGGATGCACTCGTGGGCGACCAGCCCGCCGTGGCCCCGGTAGAGCACCGGGAAGTGGTCCTGGAGACGGGCGGCGACGTAGTTGGCGGCCAGCACCGCCGACGCGGTGGCCCGGGTGAGGCCGGCCGCACCCATCAGCCGGATGTAGGCCCACGAGATCGGCAGGATCCCGGCCGAGCCGTACGGCGCGGCGCTGATCGGCCCGATCCCGGAGCGCTTGGCCTCCTCCGGGTGCATCCCGTGCGAGGGCAGGTACGGCGCCAGGTGCGCGCGGACCGCCACCGGGCCGACCCCGGGACCGCCGCCGCCGTGCGGGATGCAGAACGTCTTGTGCAGGTTGAGGTGGGACACGTCGCCCCCGAACCGACCGGGCCTGGCGTACCCGAGCAGCGCGTTGAGGTTGGCGCCGTCGACGTACACCTGGCCGCCGTGGGCGTGCACGATCTCGCACAGATCGGTGATCGTGTCCTCGTAGGCCCCGTGGGTCGACGGGTAGGTCACCATGATCGCGGCCAGCTCGTCGGCGTGCTCCGCGCACCGGGCGCGCAGGTCGTCGAGGTCGACGGCGCCGTCCTCCGCGGCCTTGACGACGACCACCTTCATACCGGCCATCACCGCGGACGCGGCGTTGGTGCCGTGCGCCGACGACGGGATCAGGCACACGTTCCGGCCCTCCTCGCCCCGGGCGCGGTGGTAGGCGCGGATCGCCAGGAGGCCCGACAGCTCGCCCTGCGACCCGGCGTTGGGCTGGATGGACACCTTGTCGTACCCGGTCACCTCGGCCAGCCACGTCTCGAGCTGGTCGACGAGCTGCCGGTAGCCGGCCGCGTCCTCGGCCGGCGCGAACGGGTGCAGGTCGGCGAAGCCGGGCAGCGAGATCGGCTCCATCTCCGCGGTCGCGTTGAGCTTCATCGTGCACGACCCGAGCGGGATCATCCCGCGGTCGAGCGCGTAGTCCCGCGCGGACAGCCGGCGCAGGTAGCGCAGCATCTGCGTCTCGCTGTGGTGGCGGTGGAACACCTCGTGGCCGAGGAACTCGGTGGTGCGCCGCAGCTCGTCGGGCAGCGCGTCGCCGGCCTCGTGGTCGCGCCCCTCGAGGTCGTCGGTCCCGACCCCGAAGGCACGCAGCACGCTGCGGATCGTCGAACGGGTGGTCTGCTCGGAGGTGCTGATGCCCACGGTGTCGGCGTCGACCAGCCGGAGCTGCAGACCGAGGGAGCGGGCGGACGCGACGACCTCCGCGGCCCGGCCGGGCGCCCGTACGAGCAGGGTGTCGAAGAAGCGGTCGTGCACCGGCGGGTAGCCGGCGTCGCTCAGCACCCGGGCCAGCACCGCGGCGTAGCGGTGCGTGCGGGTCGCGATCGACCGGAGACCCTCGGGCCCGTGGTAGACGGCGTACATCGCGGCCACGACGGCGAGCAGCACCTGGGCGGTGCAGATGTTGGAGGTCGCCTTGTCCCGGCGGATGTGCTGCTCGCGGGTCTGCAGGGCGAGCCGGTACGCCGGGCGGCCCTCGGCGTCGACCGAGACGCCCACCAGCCGCCCGGGCAGGTGCCGCTCGAGGCCCGCGGCGACGGCCATGAAGCCCGCGTGCGGCCCGCCGTAGAACAGCGGCACGCCGAAGCGCTGCGAGGAGCCCACGACCACGTCGGCACCGAGGGTGCCGGGCGCCTCCAGCACGGTGAGCGCCAGCAGGTCGGCGGCCACGACGGCCAGGGCGCCGCGCTCGTGCGCGGCCTCGATCGCCGGCCGCGGGTCGAGCACCCGGCCCGAGGCGCCCGGGTACTGCACGAGCACCCCGCTGAGCTCGCCGTCGGGGACGCCCTCGGCGAGGTCCGCGACGACCACCTCGATGCCCATCGCGTCGGCCCGGGTGCGCAGCACCTCGATCGTCTGCGGCAGGGCGTCGGCATCGACCACGAACGGACCGGTGGCGGTGCGCCGCGCACGACGGACCAGCGTCATCGCCTCGGCGGCCGCGGTCCCCTCGTCGAGGAGCGACGCGTTCGCCGTCGGCAGGCCGGTGAGGTCGCCGACCATGGTCTGGAAGTTGAGCAGCGCCTCCAGGCGGCCCTGGCTGATCTCCGGCTGGTACGGCGTGTAGGCGGTGTACCAGCTCGGGTCCTCCAGGACGTTCCGCCGGATCACCGGCGGGGTGATCGTCGCGTGGTAGCCGAGGCCGATCATCGCCTCGCCCGGCCGGTTCGCGGCCGCCAGCTGGCGCAGCTCGCGGGCGGCGGCCTCCTCGGTGAGCGGGCTCGGCAGCTCGAGCTCGTCGGTCGAGCGGATGCCGCCCGGCACCGCGGCGGCCATCAGCTCCTCGAGCGACCCGAAGCCGAGCCGCTCCAGCATGGTCCGGACGTCGGAGGGGCGCAGACCGATGTGCCGGTCGGCGAACGGGTGGGCGGCGTCGAGCTCGGCGAGGGAGGGATGGTCCGACAAGAAGGCTCCTCGGGTCGATTCGCCTCCCCCTCTGTCACCCCGGCTCGGGCTTCAGAGTTGCCTGCTCCGCGCGGTCCTGGCGGCCTGAGAGGTTCCGGGGAGGAATTGCCCCTTCGGCGCCCCGGCCCCGGCGACGTCGCCGGGATCGGGAACTCTCCCGCGCGGGATGAGTCGGCGGCTCGAGCCTACCAAGCAGGCGACCCGCCACCGAGTCGGTGACGGGTCGGCGAGCCGTGTCGTCCGGCGGTCAGGCGCCCTTCGCGGCGCGGCGTGCGGCGAGCTCGTCGCCCGGGACGGGCGTGGCCTCGTCGGCGCTCGCCCGCTCGCTCGGCAGCTCGGCGAGGGTGCCCTCGATCTCGCGCCAGACGCCGCCGATCGCGATGCCGAACACCCCCTGGCCGCCCTGGAGCAGGTCGATGACCTCGTCGTTGCTGGTGCACTCGTAGACCGAGGCGCCGTCGCTCATCAGGGTGACCCGGGTCAGGTCCTCGGTGCCGCGCTCCCGCAGGTGGGACACGGCGGTGCGGATCTGCTGCAGCGAGATGCCGGCGTCGAGCAGCCGCTTGATGACCTTGAGGATGAGGATGTCGCGGAAGGAGTACAGGCGCTGCGAGCCGGACCCGGAGGCGCCGCGGACGGACGGCTCGATGAGGCCGGTGCGGGCCCAGTAGTCCAGCTGGCGGTAGGTGATCCCGGCCGCGTTGCACGCGGTCGGACCGCGGTAGCCCAGGTCGCTGGGCAGCGGCGAGACGTCGTCGGTGAAGAGCAGACCCTGCTCCTCGGCCACCCCGGCGGCGTGCTCGGCCTCGGGGCCGCTGCCTGCGTCCGGCTTCTGCTCGTTCACACGGTCCTCCGTGAGGTCTACTCCGTTGGCACGTAACTCCGGGGAAGAGGGACCGCCCCGAAGGGCAACGACAACGGTGGAGTTACAACAGAGACACTTCAAGGTACGGCCGATCCGGGGGACCGTCAAAGACGGACGCGGCGTGTCGCAACCCTCAACCTCAACTTGAGGGTGAGCCCCGCCCGACCCGGGTCAGTGGGCCTCGAAGTCCTCGGGGGTGACGTGGTCGAGGAACTCGCGGAACCGCTCGACCTCGTCCTCCTGCTCGGCCGGCACCGCGAGACCCGCCTCGTCCAGGACGCCCTCGTCGCAGAAGATCGTGGTGCCGGTCCGCAGCGCGAGCGCGATCGAGTCGGACGGCCGGGCACTGACCTCCACCCCGGACCCGAGGACCAGCGTGGCGTAGAAGACGCCGTCCTTGACGTCGGTGATCCGGACCTCGGTCAGCTCGTTGCCGGTGGCCACCAGCACGTCCTTGAGCAGGTCGTGCGTGAGCGGCCTCGGGGGCACCACCCCCTGCTGGGCGAAGGCGATCGCGGTCGCCTCCACGGCACCGATCCAGATCGGCAGGTACCGCTCCCCCGACACCTCGCGCAGCAGCACGATCGGCTGGTTGGAGGGCATCTCGACCCGCACTCCCATGACATCGACCTCGCGCACGTTTTCGAGGCTACACCGCATGTCGCAGCCCACCAGCCCGCCGGGCGGTCCGGGCCGGGATCCGCACGCACCCCGACGGGAGCGGGGACGGCGTCAGCGGCCCAGGCCGGCCTTGACCAGGGTGGCGTGCAGCCGCACCGAGAGCGCCGCGATCTCGTTGGCGGCCTCCTCGGCGCGGGCCTTCGCCGCGGTGTCCCGGCCCCCGCGCAGGGGGGCGACGACCTGCTCGATCAGGCCGACCTCGCGGTCGGCGGCCGTCTTGAACGCGCGCAGGTGGCGGGGCTCCAGGCCGAAGTCGGCCAGCTCGCGGGCGGTGCGCGCGATCACCAGTGCGTCGGTGTCGTAGTGCTTGGTCCCCGCCCGCGGGCTCACCAGGGCGTACTGCTCGAGCTGGTCGAGCAGCTCCTCGTCGATCTCCGCGATCTTGATCAGCTCCTTGCGCGACAGCCGCACGTTGTCGCGCCGGGCGAAGGACTCGGCGCTGGGCAGCCCGTCGGCGGCCAGCGCGACCTTCGGCACGGTGGGCACCACCGGCTCGATCGGCGGCGGCTCCAGTCCCCGGTCGATCGCGTCCAGGTGCTCGCCGATCACCTTGAGCGGCAGGTAGTGGTCGCGCTGCATGCGCAGCACGTAGCGCAGCCGCTCGACGTCCTCGGCGGAGAACTTGCGGTAGCCCGCCGGCGTGCGCTCGGGCTTGATCAGCCCCTTCTCCTCGAGGAACCGGATCTTGGGGATCGTGACGGTCGGGAAGTCCGGGCGCAGCTCGTCGAGCACCTGCCCGATGTTCATCCGCCCCCGCGTGGGGTCGGTCTCCGGCAGCCCGGCCAAGGCTCAGGCGCTCTCGTGCCCGGCGAAGAAGACCAGCCGGTACTTGCCGATCTGGACCTCGTCACCGTCCTTGAGCTGGACCTTCTCGATCCGGTCACGGTTGACGTAGGTGCCGTTGAGGCTGCCGACGTCGCTCACCGTGAACCGGTCACCGGACCGGTCGAAGACGGCATGCCGGCGGGAGACGGTCACGTCGTCGAGGAAGATCTCGCTGTCCGGGTGCCGGCCGGCGTGGACGACGTCCTGGTCGAGCAGGAACCGGCTCCCAGCCCCGGGGCCCTTCTGGACCACCAGCAGCGCGTGGCCGACGGGCAGCGCGTCGACCGCGGCGGCGTCCACCGGGTTGAGCGCCCGGTCGGAGCTCTCCGTCTTGTCGGCCGAGGGGATCTGGATCGTCGCGGTGGCCTCACCGATGCTCTCCGCGCTCCCGGCGGTCACCAGGCGAGTACCGCACTGTGAGCAGAAGCGTGCGTCATCGGGGTTCTGCCTGCCACACGCGGTGCAGAACGGCATCAGGGCATCCTCCGGTCCGGTTGTTCCCCCACCCCCACCGGCGCCAACCCTCAAGGCCGGGCTGAGGTTGATGGTTTGCGTCGAACCTACCAGGGGACCCGAGGGGCAGGGAGCCGCACGGCCGAGGTGTCGAAGGCGTTGGACGAGCGCTACGAGTCGAGCGTCGCCTGGTACGCCGCTGCGTCCATCAGGGCGTCGACCTGGCCCGGGTCGCTGGGCACGACCTCGAACAGCCACCCGCCGCCGTAGGGGTCGTTGTTCACCAGCTCGGGGGTGGCGTCCAGCGCCTCGTTGCGGGCGACCACCTCACCGCTCACCGGCGCGTAGATGTCGCTGACCGACTTCGTCGACTCCAGCTCGCCACAAGTGGACCCGGCCTCGACGGTCTGGCCCACCTCGGGCAGCGACACGTAGACGATGTCGCCGAGGGCGTCCTGGGCGTAGTCGGTGATCCCGATCCGCACCGCTCCCTCCTGCTCCCCGGGGGAACGCAGCCACTCGTGCTCGGAGGTGTACTTCAGGTCCTCGGGATACAAGCCGTTCTCCTCTGCTCGCCGGGGCGCGGGTCGCCACGCAGGCTACTGCGGCTCGGCGTACTGCGGTTGGGTCGGGTCGACCACCGACACGATGTCGAGGGACCGGAGCACGTCGACCTTCATCTCCGCGCCGTCCTCCTCGGCCTCGTACTTCGGACCCAGGCCGAAGGTCAGCGCGCCCTCGAGCGTGGTGGGCTCCCCGATGACGTCGATGACGTACGGCGGCTCCACGAACGTGCCGCCCACGAGGAGGCCGCCCTCGGCGTCCTCGAACGCGGTCTGGGCGACCACCCGCACCTGCCCGTTGAACTGGATCGCCTCGGCGTCGCTGGTGCGCAGCTCCTGGATCGTGTCGATGATGGTGTCGAGCTTCACCTCGCCGGTCTTCTCGGTGATCGTGATCCGGATGCCCGGTCCGGTCACCGGGACCAGCCCGGCCAGGATGCTCAGCGTGTTGGCCTCGGACTGCGCCTGCTCGAGTGCCGCCTCGCGCCGGTTGGTGTCGGACAGCAGGTCGTCGCGGGTCCGCTCCAGGCGCTGGAGCTCGGCCTCGGCGCGCTGGCTGGTGCCCGCCAGCCCGTTGAGGATGTCGATGAGGTCCTGCTCGCGCAGTCCGGCGTAGGTGTCGTCGACGTTGGTGTCCCGCACCTGGGTGACCGCGGCGAAGCCGACCAGGGCGAGCAGCACGGCCACCACGAGCTGCCGACGCCCCGGACGGCGGAGCGCGGCGACCAGGCGGCGGCGCCCGGTCAGCGGCTCCTCGACGGCCGGCTCGGTGGCTCCGGTGCCGGCCGTCTCGGGGGGTTCCGGTGCGTCAGGCATGGAAGAGGTGCCGGCGGATGGCGGCGACGTTGGAGAAGATCCGGATGCCGAGCACCACGATCACGCCGGTCGACAGCTGTCCACCGACCCCCAGCTGGTCGCCCACGTAGACGATGCCGGCGGCGATCACGACGTTGCTCACGAAGGACACGACGAACACCTTGTCGTCGAAGATCCCGTCGAGGTAGGCGCGCAGGCCCCCGAACACCGCGTCCAGCGCCGCCACGACGGCGATCGGCAGGTACGGCTCCAGCCCGAGCGGCACGTCCGGCTGGAAGACGAGGCCCAGCAGCACGCCGACGAGCAGGCCGAGTACCGCGATCACCTTCGCTCCTCTCCCGGCGCCTGCCCTTGACGGTTCTCGCTCACGCCGGCCTCCGCCGAGCGCAGCCGGAGCAACCGCGCGGGTGCCGCCGGCAATGCGAGCTGGTCCACATTGTCCATGTCGAACCTGAGGTCGTACCGCTGGGTCAGGTCGGAGAACGCCAGGCCGCTCGAGGTGTTGTAGAACTTCGCCTGCAGCGAGCCGGAGTCGCCGATCGCGAGCACGGTGTACGGCGGGGCGATCCCGACGCTGTTGACCTCGATCGCGGATCCCGAGCGGCGGATGCTGCTGGTCGCGGTGATCCGCTGGCCGTTGACCGCGACCGCCTCCGCGCCGGAGCTCCACAGCGCGTTCACCAGCAGCGCCAGGTCGGAGTCGCGGACCTGGCCGTTCGGGTCGCCCGACTCCGCGTCGTCCACGGTGACCCGCACGCCCTCGCCCCGGACCGGGACGAAGCCGGTGGTCACCTGCAGCCGGCGGAGCCGGGCCTCGACGGCCTCGACGCTGTTGGTGAGCGAGGTGACCCGGTCCCCCGCCTTGCTGATCCGGCTCCGCAGCCGCGCGATCCGGTCCTGCTGACGAGCGACGCGCTCGCGCTGGTTGTCGATCCGCTCGGTCAGCGACGCCCGCCCGGCGTCGATGACGTCCGCGTTGCGGGAGCGCTGCACCGCGGCCGTGGAGACAAGCAGGCCGAAGACCGCGACCACCACCGCGGCGGACACCCACGGACGGCCCCGACGGGGCGCCGACAGCCCGGCGGCGCGGCGCTCGGCCGCGTGCACGTAGTCCTCGTCGACCGCCTGCTGGGTGATCAGGGTGAGCAGCGGCATCGTGACCCGCGCCGGCAGGTCGGCGCGGGTCCGGGTCTGCGACGGGTCAGCCATCGCCGACCGGGACGCCGCGCTCGGTCGTGGTCAGCAGCCGGCGCACCTGCCACGCGTACAGGGCTCCGGCCCACCAGTAGAGCCCTATCCCCCACAGCGTGAACGCCCACCCGAAGACCTGGGCCAGCGTCGCCACCACGCCGTCGCCGTCGCCGAGGAGCAGCAGCGGGAACGCGTACAGGAGGCAGAACGTCGCCGCCTTGCCGAGGAAGTGCACCGGCAGCACGGTGTAGCCGCGGCTGCGCAGCAGCGGGAGCGCACAGACCATCAGGAGGTCGCGCAGCGGGAGCGAGACCGCCACCCACCAGGGGATGATGTCGCGCAGCGCCAGGCCGACCACCGCGGCCAGGATGTAGAGGCGGTCGGCGACCGGGTCCAGCATCTGGCCGACCACGGACATCTGGTTCAGCCGACGGGCCAGCCAGCCGTCCAGGAAGTCGGTGATCCCCGACACCGCGAGCACGACCAGCGCCCAGGCGTCCTCCTCCGGGCCGAGGATCAGCCAGAGGAAGAGGGGCACGCCGGCGAGCCGGAGGGCGCTGAGCAGGTTGGGCAGCGTCCACACCCGGTTGGTGCGCGTCGGGTCTGCCACGCTCGAACCCTAGACGACCCCAGGGGCGCTGCAGGGGGGTCTGCCCTCAGGAGGTCTCCTCCAGGTGGGCGGCGTCACGGATCTCGCCCACCAGCTCCTCGATCACGTCCTCCATCGTCACCAGACCGAGCGTCGCGCCGTCGGCGTCGACGACCCGCGCCATGTGGGCGCCGCGGCGCTGGAGGATCTCGAGGGCGTCGTGCAGCAGCTCGTCGGCACCGACCGTCGCGAACGGCCGGATCCACTTGTCCTCGATGGGTGCGACCCGCCGGTCCGGGTCGGTCTCCAGCACGTCCTTGATGTGCAGGTAGCCGACCAGCTCCCCCTCGGCGGTCGTCACCGGGAACCGGCTGTACCCCGTGGCGGCGCAGAGCGCCTCCAGGTCGGCGGGCGTCGACCCGCGGCGCACGGTGGTCAGCGTGTCCGGCGGCATGAGGATCGTGCCGACGGTCTTCTCCGTGAACCCCAGGGCGCCCGCGAGGCGGTCGTACTCGTCCTTCTCGATGAGCCCCTCGCCGCGCGACTCCTCCACCAGCGCCGCGACCTCCTCGCGGGTGTAGGAGCTGCTCACCTCCGCCTGCAGCCGCACCCCGACCAGCCGCAGCACCCCGGCCGCGAAGAGGTTGATGACGACGACCACGGGGCGGAGCACGGTCACGCACCCCCAGATCACGGGAGCCAGGACCAGTGCGGCCCGGTCGGGACCGGCCAGCGCGAGGTTCTTCGGGATCATCTCGCCCAGGACCACGTGGAAGTACACGACCACCGCGAGCGCGATCGCGAAGGCCAGCGGGTGCAGCAGCGACCCGGGGACGCCGAACGCCTCGAGCACCGGGTCGACGACGTGGGCCACGGCCGGCTCGCCCACGGCGCCCAGCAGCAGCGAGCACACGGTGATGCCGAGCTGGTTGACCGCGATCACCTCGGAGATGTTCTCCATCGCCTTCAGTGCCATCCGGGCCACCCGGGACCCGGCCTCGGCCCGCGGCTCGATCTGGCTGCGTCGGGCCGAGATCATCGCGAACTCGGCGCCGACGAAGAACCCGTTGCCCAGCAGCAGGAGGATCGCGAGACCGATGGCGGTGGGGGCGTTCACTCGTCCTCCGCCGGCTTCTCGAGCACCTGGAGCGTCACCCGGTCCACGCGCAGGCCGTCCATGTGCTCGACGGTGAGCACGGCCAACCGCTCGCGGGGCTCGTCGGGGTCGCTCCGGTCCGGCACCGGGACCTCGGCGATGTCGCCGGCCTCGGGCACCCGGCCGAGCACCTTGAGCACCAGTCCGGCGATCGTGTCGTAGTCCTCGCTCTCCGGGAGCTCCACCCCCGTGAGGTCCTCGACCTCGTCGGGCCGCAGCAGCCCGGACAGCAGCCAGGTGCCGTCGCGGCGCTGCCGGGCCCGGGCCCCCAGCCGGTCGTGCTCGTCGGAGATGTCGCCCACGATCTCCTCGATCACGTCCTCGAGCGTGACGATGCCGGCCTGCCCGCCGTACTCGTCGAGCACGACCGCGAGCTGGAAGCTCTCCTTCCTCAGCAGCGCCAGCAGCGGGTCGAGCCGCAGCGAGTCGGGCACCACGATCGGCTTGGCCATGAGGTGCTTGACCTTGGTGGTCGCCCGCTCGTGGACCGGCAGCGCGACGGCGTTCTTCACGTGCACCGTCCCGACCACGACGTCGTCGGCGTCGAGGACCGGGAAGCGCGAGTGCCCGGTCTCGCGGGCGAGCTCGATGACCGCGAGCGCGCGGTCGTTCTCGGTCAGGCTGCGGGTGCGCACCCGTGGGGTCATGATCTCGCCGGCGGTGCGGGTCCCGAACTCCACCGACCGCTCCATCAGCTCGGCGGTGTCGGGGTCGAGGGTGCCCACGTCGGCGGACCGGGAGATCAGGCTGGCCAGCTCCGTGGAGCTGCGTGCGGAGCGGAGCTCCTCCTGGGGCTCCACCCCGAGCCGGCGGACCGCGGCGTTCGCGGACCCGTTGAGCAGCCGGATCGGCAGCCGGTTGACGGCGGTGAACCAGCGCATCGGCAGCTGGGTGACCCGGGCGGTGGCCAGCGGCAGCGCGACCGCGAGGTTCTTGGGCACCAGCTCGCCGAAGAGCATCGTCAGCAGCGTGCTGAGACCCAGGCCCAGGGCGAGCGCCGTGGGGTGGATCCCGCCCTCCGGGACGCCGAGCGCGCGCAGAGGGTCGTCGAGCAGCTCGGCGAGCGCGGGCTCGGCCAGGAACCCGATGCCGAGGTTGGTGACGGTGATGCCGACCTGGGCCCCGGACAGCTGGGTCGACAGCGACCGGAGGGCGACCTGGACACCCTGGGCGCCGCGGTCACCCTCGGCGGCCGCCCGGTCGACCTGGCTGCGGTCGACGGTGACGAACGCGAACTCCGCTGCGACGAACACCCCGCTCAGCGCGATCAGCAGGACCGAGATGCCGAGCAGGATCCAGGGGGTCATCGGGAGTTCCCGATGAGGGTCGGCGAAAGCCTATTTTGAGAGCCGTCCATCGGGCGCTTCTCGGGGTCCCTTTCCGTGCCGGGGTGGAGCGAACACTCTACTGGCACCCCGGCCCGGAGGCCGAGGCACGGGCGTCCGGGCATGACGTTGCGCGTCGTCCAGCGGGCCACCGACGGTGTCGGCCGGGCCACCGCGAGCTCGCCCGAGCGCCCGATCTCCGCCGAACGTCCCGAGCACGGCGCCGGCCTGTGCGACCATGCCTCCCGTCATGTCTCGCGCCCCCCTGCTGCGCGCGGCGCTCGTCGCCGCCGTCACCGCCCTCCTGCTCCCGCTCGTCCTCGTCCTCCCCGGCCCCGCCACCGCGGCCGCTCCGGACCCGAAGGACGACCACTACTGGCTGCCCAAGCGCTGCGTGGGCAAGGAGCCGGGCAGGTACGTGCCCGACGAGCCCGGCCCCTGCTTCGTCACGCTCCCGTATCGGAAGACCCGGCCCACGGTGGTGCTCTGGGGCGACTCGCACGCCTGGCAGCACCTCCCGGCGCTGGTGCCGCTGGCGCGCAAGAAGCGCGTCAACCTGGTGCTCTTCATGATCGGCGGGTGCCCTCCGATCCTGATCAGCGAGAAGGCGAAGCCGAGGCTCGCCGCCTGCGAGACCTCCAACCGGATGGCGCTCCGCTTCGTCCGGAAGCTCGACAAGCAGGGCCGGAAGTTCCGGGTCCTCCTGGGCGCGTTCTGGGACGGCTACTACTCGGTCTACAAGGACGTCTACGTCGACCGGACCGCCGACCCCTCGCAGTGGACGAAGGTGCAGCTCCGCTCGGCGCGCACGTTCCACAAGCTCACGCCGAAGCTGATCACGACCCTCGGACGCGAGGGCATCCGGGTGGACCTGATCGGGCAGGCGACCAGCGTGCCGGCGGACGCGCCGCCCTGCCCGCAGGGCTACGACCCGTACCAGTGCAGCCTGCCCCGGTCGGTCGCCCTGCCCCGTGAGAAGCAGTGGAAGAAGTTCTTCCGGATCATGAAGCGGCGGCTGCCCAAGGCGTCGAAGGTCGTCAACAACTTCACGAGGACCTACTGCACGAGGACCAGGTGCTCGGGGTTCACCGACGGCGTCTCGACGTACTTCGACCCGACCCACCTGAGCGCCAGCCGCACCCGCACGTTCAAGAAGTTCTTCGCGCCGACGTTCCGGTTCCGCTGAGCGCGGCCGGTCACTCCACCTCGACGACGTAGGCGTCGTGGTCCGAGAGCCGCCTGCCCTCGACCGAGGCGGGGACCGGCTCGGCAGCCACCAGCACCCAGTCCTTGGGAACGGCCACGTGGTCGATGCTCAGCCCGCCGCGGTGGGCGGGCAGGTCGGCGGTGGGGACCTGCAGGCCCAGCGCGTCGACCACCGCGAAGATGTGCTCGCGGCCCTTCTTGCTGCCGACGTGGTCGGGCCCCTCCAACGCGTGGTTCCAGCGCCCGCCCCAGACCACCGGGGGCCTTCGCCGGCCGACGGGGGCCACCGCGTGGGCGGTCTTGTCCGCGTGCCGCTCCCCCGACCACGGACGTCCGGAACCGCAGCTGCGCCAGGGCAGGACCGAGCTGATGCAGGTCACGCCGCCGACCACCGCCATCGCGGCGGCGCCGTGGGGGTCGGGGTAGGCGAGGTGTGCGTCGGCGGTGAACACCGCGGCCCAGAACCGGTCCGGGGCCATCCGCGCGTACGTCGTCCGCCCCCGCATGCCGGGCACCCGGGTCTCGACGTGCACCTCGGTGAGCAGCAGCACGTCGCACCGGAGCGAGGAGAGGAACTCGCCCTGCGCATCGGACCACCGGCCCGCGAGGTTCCAGGTGCCGATGCGCATGTCCCCAGTGTGGCGGGTGGGCGGATGGCGGTCAGGGACCCGGGCGGGCGCGCCCTCCCCGGGGACCGCGGTGGGCCAGCGGCTCGTCGACCCCGGCGAGCGGCGCCAGGACCTCCAGCGGCTCGGCCCGGCCCCGGAGCGGGAGGGTTCCCCGGGACACCAGTGGCGGGTCCCCGCGCAGCCGGCGCCGCGTCTCGGCGGTGATCAGCACGTCGTCCCCGGTCTGCCGGGTCGCCGCCTCGACCCGGGCGGCCACGTTGACCGCGTCGCCGATGACGCTGAAGTTCAGCCGGCCGGCGCCGCCGATCGAGCCGGCGACCACGCGGCCGCTGTTGACCCCGACCCCGACCCGCAGCCCCGTCCCGCTCCGGTCGACCGCGGCCACCAGGTCGCAGGCGGCGCGCAGCGCCCGGTCGGCGTGGTCGGTGTAGTACTCGGGGGCGCCGAAGACGGCCAGGAAACCGTCCCCGATGAACTTGTCGACGTGCCCTCCGTGCCGGTCGACGACCGGGACCATCGCCTCGAAGAGCCGGTTCAGGGTGGCCACGACCTCGGTGGCCGCCGCGTTCTCGGCGAACGAGGTGAAGCCCCGCACGTCGCAGAACAGGATGGACACCTCGATCTCGACGCCCTCCTCCGGGAACTGGCCCGAGAGGATCAGGGCGGCGACCTCCTTGTCCATGTAGGTGCCGAAGGCCTCGCGCATCTGCTCCCGCTCCTCGAGGCCGCGGGCCATCAGGTTGAAGTCGTGCGCCAGCTCCCCGAGCTCGTCGCTGCTCGTCACCGGGACCCGGGCGGTCAGGTCGCCGCCCTGCACCCGCGCCAGCGCCGTGCGCACCCGGCCGATGGGCTCCGTGATCGCCTCGGCCAGCAGCACGGAGAGCTCCTGGGAGAGCAGCAGCCCCACCGCGAGCGCGACCACGACCGCCAGCACGAGGTCCGGCGTGCCCTCGCGCCGGCCGACCACGGTCGCGACCAGCACCCCCGTCGCCGCGGTGTACGTCGGGAGACCCAGGCGGATCCGCTTCGCCACCGGCAGCCCGTGCCGCTCGAACGGGAAGTCGTCCGGCAGCGCCGCCGCGATGTCCGCGACCAGGGGTCGCGACAGCATCTCGCCGGTCGAGTAGCTGAGGAAGGTCGCGTAGACCGCGGGGATCAGCGTGGCGAGCAGCATCACGAAGAACTCCCACCAGCGCAGGTCGAGCACGACGACGCTCAGCAGGCAGGTCGGGAGGACCACCGACGCGTTGACCGCGAGCGAGCTGCTCCGGTACTGCCGGAGGGTGAGGGTCGTGGCCGCCTCCCACGCGTCCACGGTCTGCCGGGCCGACGGGCGCGGGGAGGCGCGCCAGGCCGAGACCGTGTCGTAGGCCGGCAGCGACCTCAGCGTGGCCCACAGCACCGCGAGCACGGTCAGCCCCGACGCCACGCCGGCGAGCAGGGCGAACTCCTCGACCGTCGCGTCGTAGTACGAGGCGATCACGGCGACCGTCAGCAGGACGACCCCGATCGACGCGCCGCCCTGGCCGGCGACGTAGATCAGCCAGTAGCGGCGGCCCAGGCGCTCGTACAGCCACCCCATGACGCGGTCGAGCACCCCTCGAGTGTGAGGCCCCGGCCGCCCCCGCGTCCATCGAGATGCGGGGGCGTCCGGGGCGGAGCGGTGACCGGGGCCGCCCCGCGTCGTTGGACGGGCATGACCTCGTGGGTCCGTTCCGCGCGCCGGGCGGCGGCCGGCGCGTGCCTCCTCCTCGTCGCCGCCCTCGCCCCGGTCGACGCCGCCCCTGCCGGAGTGCTGCCGATCCCCGACGACCCGCTGCCGCCGGGCACGCCGTCGTACGTCGGCGCCCCGGCGGTCCCGAGGCCGGTCCGGGCGCCCCGGCCGCCCCAGCACCCGTTCCTCGCCCCGGACCCGGGCAACAACATCCACGACGACGCCTGGATGACCGACGCCTACCCCGGTCCGGGCCCGCTGGGCGTCTCCCCGGCGGTGACCTCACGGCTCGAGGTCGCGGAGTGCGCCAGCCTGACCTTCGACCGTCGGGGCCGGATCGAGACGGTGTGCGTGGGGCCGACCACCCCGACCCTGAAGCTCCTCGACCCCGTGACGCTGCGGCAGCTGGCGTCGTACCGGCTCCCCAACCGCCGGATCGGGCTGAACCTCTTCTCCGACTTCTCCGGCGGCGGCTACTTCTACCTCGACCACCGCGACCGGGCGGTGGTCCCGACCGGCAACAACCACGTCCGGGTCGTCGCCCAGAACGCGGCGGGGACGGGGTTCGTGCTCGACCGCGACTACGACCTGACCCGGGTGATGGACCGGCAGGACAAGATCGTGTCGGTGCTGCCGGCGTGGAGCGGCGAGCTGGTGTTCGTCACCGAGCGCGGCCTCGTGGGTGCGATCGAGCCCGGGAGCGGCCGGACCCGGGTTCTGCCCCTGGACGAGACGATCACGAACTCCTTCGCCGTGGACGAGACCGGCGGGATCTACGTCGTGACGACGGCGGCGCTCTACCGGCTGGACCTGGCGGACGGCACGCCCCGGGTGACCTGGCGGGAGGCCTACCGCAACGTGGGGACCACCAAGCCCGGCCAGACCTCGCCGGGCTCCGGGACGACGCCCACGGTGATGGCCGGCGGGTACGTGGCGATCACCGACAACGCCGACCCGATGAACGTCGTGGTGTACCGGCGCGGAGCCCGGGTCGCAGGGAACCGCGAGGTGTGCTCCGTCCCGGTCTTCGCCGCGGGCGCCAGTGCGACCGACAACTCGCTGATCGCCGCCGGCCGGGCCTTGGTGGTGACGAACAACTTCGGCTACCGCGGCCCCGTCGGGTCCGTGCTCGGCAGCATCACCGCCCCCGGCATCACCCGGGTCGACGTCGACGCGGACGGGCGCGGCTGCCACGTCGTCTGGGCCAACGACGACGAGCGCTCCCCGTCAGCGGTCCCGAAGCTCTCCCTCGCCAACGGGCTCGTGTACGTCGTCACCCGCGACCGGCGCGGGATCGTCGACTCCTGGTACCTGACCGCGCTGGACTTCCGGACCGGCGAGGTCGTCTTCGAGCAGCGCTACGGCACCGGCCTCGGCCACAACGTCAACTACGCCCCGATCAGCCTCGGCCCGGACGGGACGGCGTACGTCGGCGTGCTGGGCGGGCTGGTGCGGATCGCCGACCGGGTCGAGCAGCGGGTCAGGAGGGACTGAACAGCCAGGGGTCGCGGAGGTCGAGGTACCTCGTCTCCCCCACGGCGAGGCTGTCGAGCTCCTGCATCACTTCGGCGACCTCCGGCGGCATCTCCTTCTGCTCCCCCTCACGGGCCTCGGCCTCCGAGGTGAAGTAGACCGCCATCGTCCAGAAGTCGTCGTCGTGGGCGGCGAAGACGGTGCCGAGCACGTCGGGGCGGGACGCGTTCATGTCGTCCGGGGCCTCGGCCATCAGCTTCCTCGCCCGCTCGGGGTCGCTGACCCTGCCCTGCATCACCTGCACGAAGGTGGCCTGCGCGGGGTCGCCGGGGGTGTCCACGTCGACGACGGTGCTGTCGCGGAACGTCGGCTCCTCGTCGTACAGAGCGGCCATCCGCTCCCACCACTGGCCCTGCTCGGGACGCTCGCTGTTGGCGCGGGCCGCCTCCTCGGACTCGAACCGGGCCAGCGCGACCGCCCGGCCGTCGTCGGTGACGCCGGCGGTGCTGCCGAGCCAGCCGGTGGCGCCGGGCGCCAGCTCACGGACCCACGCCTCGAGATGGGCCTTCATACCGGCCGGGTCCGACGTACGACCCTGGATGACCTGGACGAACATGGCGCGCTCCTCTGCTGCAGAGCCGCTGCCCTCGGACGTCGCGACGCTACTCTCGCCGCCGGTCGTCCACCATCACCCAGGGGTATCGCCGGCGCGCGCTCATGCGTCGTCGTCCGGCAGGCGCGTGTACTCGACCATCTTCTGGTTGCGGGCGTGGCCCCACTCCCCGATGTAGCGGAACTCGAACGGCGTGCGCTGAGCGGCCCAGCGCAGGTCGGCCCGGTAGTACCAGTAGACGTTGCGCTCGGTGTAGGCGCGCCCCCACATGCCGTCGATCGGGTAGTGACGGGGCTTCTCGCTGAACGTCGCGTAGAACTTCCCGCCGGGCTTCATCACCTTGCCGAGCCGGTACAGGCACAGCCGGATGTGGTTGAGCGACACGTGGGTGAAGACGGACTGGGCGATGGCCATGTCGAACTCGACCCCGAAGTCGGCGTCGAACCGGTCGGTCATCCGCAGGTTCGACGGTGGCAGTCGCCGCTTCGCCTCCTCGTCGAGCTCCCGCTCGTAGCCGACCTCGATGATCTCGGCGTTGATGTCGATGCCGTAGTAGTTGCCGGGGTCGAGGTACGGGACCAGCAGGCGACCGGCCCGCAGCGAGCCGCAGCCGAAGTCGAGGAAACGCATGTGCGGCTGCAGGCCCATCGAGACGAGGAAGTCACGCTGGACCTCGCCCATCTTCTCCCAGAACTTCACGCCACCCACCCGGGCTCGGTGCAGCTGCGAGTCGGGGTCGTCGGGGAACTCCCACCCCTCGTAGTCCGGAAGCGGGTGCCGAGCCTCGATCCGGCGTTCGATGTGTACCACGTGTCGTCCTCCCGGGGCCCGACGGTACAGGCGCGGCCGGGCCCGACGCAGCCGCCCGTCAGCGCCCGCCGCAGCCGTCCCTGACCCTTGAAGGCGGCGTACGCCCACAGGGACAGCATGTGCCGTCCCCCGACCTCCTTGAACGGGATGAGGTAGTAGCTCTGGTCGCCGTCGATGACGAAGAAGCGGTCGACCTCGCCGGGCGCGTAGGGGGTCCGCGCCTTGCGCGTGGTCGAGATCGAGACGACCCAGGACCGACCCTTGCGCACCGTCGTCGTCTTCACCTGGATCCTCTCGATAACGCCGTCGAACCGGACCAGCAGGTCGTAGCGACACGGTTCCAGCGGCCAGGAGACGTCGTGCCCGCACAGCGTGAACCACCCGGCGGCCAGAAGCGAGCCCGCCCGCGGCAGGTTGCGGAGGTCGAAGCCGGATGCGGCGGGGTCCGGTGGCGGGCCCGTCGGCGCTGGCTGAAGGTGGCTCGTGTCGAGGCCCAGGCGCACGGCGTGCCCGCGCACCGTGGTCTCACTCGACCCGCCGACCAGCCCGAGGGACCGGCACACCTGCGCCCAGGAGCCGGCCGACCGCACCGCCTCGGCAAGCTGCTCGTCGGACCACCGCCGCTGTCCGGTGAAGTGCGAGTGGTCCAGGCCGAGCCGGTCCGCGTGCTGCCGGACCGACCGGATGGCCGCCGCCGAGGTCGCCACCAGTCCGAGGTGGCGCAGCACGCCGCGCCACGATCTCGCTGCTGCGACCGCGGCAGCGAGGTCGGTGTCGGTGTACCTGCGCCGGGCGGCCATCGACCGAAGGTAACGGCGTCGCGGCGCGCGGGACGCGCCTCGTCCACAACGTCGGGCTGACAGGATTTGAACCTGCGACCCCCACACCCCCAGTGTGGTGCGCTACCAAACTGCGCCACAGCCCGCATGCCCCGCCGGAGCGAACGGAACCTTACCGCAGCGTGCGC
>Ga0164243_10001642_pt1 | contig 37797 bp, 34 predicted proteins | sample OricompcompostOP_FD_108781 | JGI IMG/M metagenome (GOLD analysis project Ga0164243, IMG submission 108781) | Organic Plus compost microbial communities from Emeryville, California, USA - Original compost - Organic plus compost (OP) | ecosystem: Engineered > Solid waste > Mixed feedstock >...
ACCAGCGCCCGCACCTCGGAGAGGATGTCCCCGGGGCGGCGGTCCTTCTCCTTGCCCCGCAGGGAGGGCACGATGCAGAACGTGCAGGTGTTGTTGCAGCCCACCGAGATCGACACCCAACCGGCGTACGTCGACTCGCGGCGGGTCGGCAGCGTCGAGGGGAAGACCTCCAGCGACTCGAGGATCTCCACCTCGGCGGCGGTGTTGTGCCGGGCCCGTTCGAGCAGCACCGGCAGCGAGCCGATGTTGTGCGTCCCGAAGACCACGTCCACCCAGGGCGCCTTGCGGACGATGTCGCCGCGGTCCTTCTGGGCCAGGCAGCCGCCCACGGCGATCTGCATCCCGGGGTGCTTCTCCTTGACGGGGCGCAGATGACCGAGGTTGCCGTAGAGCCGGTTGTCGGCGTTCTCCCGGACCGCGCAGGTGTTGAACACCACCACGTCCGGGTGCTCGTCGGCCTCGGCGGCCCGGACGTATCCGGCCTGCTCCAGCAGCCCGGAGATGCGCTCCGAGTCGTGCACGTTCATCTGGCAGCCGTACGTCCGCACCTGGTAGGTACGCGGGCTGCCCGCCGCTGCGGTAGTCATGACCAGGACAGCGTATCCGGGCCCACCGGATCGACCGGAACCGAGGAGGAGCCGTGTGCCGGAGCATCAAGACCCTGCGTGAGCCGTACACCGAGCAGGTGACCGACGAGGACGTCCGGGCCGCGGCGTTGCAGTACGTCCGGAAGATCTCCGGTTTCCGTACGCCCGCCGCGCACAACGCCGCCGCGTTCGAGGCGGCGGTGGCCGCCGTGGCGGAGGCCACCGCGACCCTGCTCGACCAGCTCGTCGTGCGCGGGGGCGCGGCGCCGCGCGCCGGTCAGGCCGCCGCGAGCGCCGGCGCGACCGTGTCGGGGGCCCACCGGGAGCGGTGACACTGGGACCAGCCGCGGCAGCCGGGGTCGGCCTCGGTGCAGAGGCGCTGGTTGCGCAGCTCCTCACCGTCGTCGGTCTCCCGCACGTCGAAGTGCACCGGCCGGATGGTGCCGTCGGGGGAGACGAGCAGGTGCCGGCCGGCGTCGAGGGTGTCGTCGCGCAGCAGGCAGTTGCGGTCCAGCAGCCGGGCGAGCGCGGCGATGCTGGCGTGCTCGGAGAGCTGGTCCGGCACGCCGTAGCAGTCCACGATCGTGGCGAACTCCCCGGGCGCCTGCCAGACGTCGCAGACCACCGCGTACGCCGGCAGGCGAGCCGGGTCGGCGATCGCGAGGGGCATCACCACCCGGCCGAGCGCCTCGGCCAGTGCCGGGTAGACCTCCACGGGTCGTACCTGGTCGATTCTCCAGTTCCACAGCTCGGTCATGCCGCCTCCTCGCTGCGTTCGTCCCACCGGCCTCCGGATCGGGCCTTACTGACGATGGTGCGGTGCATTTGACCTCAGCCGGGGGCAAGTTACCGGTCTGTGACCATTCCGGGCAAATTTTCCCGCCCCCACATCGCTGGGAGTAGCGGGAAAGTGACAGTTTATCGGGTATGGTGCCACAAATCACGCAGCGGGATCCCCGGGCGCGGCGCGTGCGCCCCGCCACCCGTCCCTCAGCGGACGACCACCAGGTGCTCGCCGCGGGGCAGGAGTTCCCCCACCACCGGCGCGCCCGGCAGCTCCCCGGCCACCAGCAGCCCGCCGGAGGTCTGCGCGTCGGCCAGCAGCAGCCGTTCGTCCTCCCCCACGGCACCGAAGTCGGTCCACGGGGTCACCCAGTCCAGGTTGCGGCGGCTGCCGCCGCTCACGTACCCGTCGCGCACCGCCTCGCGGGCTCCGGCGAGGTACGGCACCCGGGCCGCGTCGATCGCCACGGTCAGCCCGCTGGCCCGGGCCAGCTTCGAGGCGTGACCCAGCAGTCCGAAGCCCGTCACGTCGGTGCCGCAGCGGATCCCCGCCGCGACCGCGGCGCGGGCGGCGTCCCGGTTCAGGGCGCTCATCGTGGCCACCGCCTCCGGGAAACGCTCACCGGTGGCCTTGTGCCGGGTGTTCAGCACCCCGACGCCGAGCGGCTTGGTGAGCGAGAGCGGCAGCCCGGGCCGGCCCGCGTCGAGCGTGATCAGGTCCTCGGGGCGGACCACCCCGGTGACCGCGAGCCCGTACTTGGGGCCGTCGTCGTCGACGCTGTGACCTCCCGCCAGGTGGCAGGCGGCGTCGCGGGCCACGTCCTGCCCGCCCCGCAGGACCTCCCGCGCCAGCTCCATGGGCAGCACGTCGCGGGGCCAGCAGAGCAGGTTCAGGGCCACCAGCGGGGTGCCGCCCATGGCGTACACGTCGGAGAGCGCGTTGGCCGCGGCGATGCGCCCCCAGTCGTACGCGTCGTCCACGACGGGGGTGAAGAAGTCGGCGGTGCTCACGACGCCGGTCCGCTCATCGAGGCGGACCACCGCGGCGTCGTCACCGTGGTCGAGCCCGACCAGCAGGTCCGCGTCACCGGTGGCGGGGCCGAGACCGGCCACCATCGCCTCCAGCTCGCCCGGCGGGATCTTGCAGGCGCATCCGCCACCGCGGGCGTACCGGGTGAGGCGTACCGGTTCGGTCATTCCCCCATGATCGCCCCGATGGGCGCAGAGCCGCCACCATCACGCGCCCGTTTCGGGGTCGAAATCGGACTCTCCGCACCCGGCACCGTGGGTGTTACCGCTCCGTGACCAACCGAGTTGCATTCCGCCACAACCGGCCGCCTACAGTTGCCCAACCAGGGGTCGACAGACCCGATCCGCGAGACGACAGGGACGGTGGACGACGTGACGACGGGCGAACCGCTCATCGTGCTGGACTCGGTCAACAAGTGGTTCGGGCCGCTGCACGTGCTGGACGACGTCTCACTCTCGGTCGGCCGCGGTGAGGTCGTCGTGGTGATCGGCCCGTCCGGCTCCGGCAAGTCGACGCTGTGCCGGACGATCAACCGCCTGGAGCCGATCAACTCGGGCACCATCACGTTCGACGGGCAGCCGCTGCCGGCCGAGGGCAAGGCCCTCGCGAAGCTGCGCAGCGAGGTCGGCATGGTCTTCCAGTCGTTCAACCTCTTCGCGCACAAGACCATCCTCGAGAACGTCACCCTCGGCCCGATCAAGGTCCGCAAGGAGAAGCCGGCGGCGGCCCGCGAGCGCGCCATGGCGCTGCTCGACCGCGTCGGCATCGCCAACCAGGCGGACAAGTTCCCGGCCCAGCTCTCCGGCGGTCAGCAGCAGCGGGCGGCCATCGCCCGCGCGCTGGCCATGCAGCCCAAGGCGATGCTCTTCGACGAGCCCACGAGCGCCCTCGACCCCGAGATGGTGGGCGAGGTGCTCGACGTGATGACCTCCCTGGCCCGCGACGGCATGACGATGGTCGTCGTCACCCACGAGATGGGCTTCGCGCGGCACGCGGCCAACCGGGTCATCTTCATGGCCGACGGCCAGCTGGTGGAGGACGCGCCGCCGACCGAGTTCTTCGCCAACCCCCGCAGCGAGCGGGCCAAGGACTTCCTCTCCAAGATCCTCACGCACTAGGCGTCCACCAGGAGCGCGCCGTCCCCCGGCGGGTTTCGTCCAAGAAGGAGATGAGTATGCGTATGAAGCGCATGGCGGCGGTCGCGGCGGCCGCCACCCTGGCCCTCGGGCTGGTCGCCTGCGGCGACAACGGGTCCGACGAGGGCACCGGCAGCGGCGGGGAGACCAAGTCGTTCGCCGCCGGCAGCACCATGGAGCGGCTGAACAAGGCCCAGGCCATCAAGGTCGGCACCAAGTTCGACCAGCCGGGCTTCGGCCTCAAGGGCCTGTCGGGCAAGCCGGAGGGCTTCGACGTCGAGGTCGCCAAGATCATCGTCAAGGAGCTCGGCATCCCCGAGGACAAGATCGAGTGGGTGGAGACCCCGTCGAAGGTCCGTGAGGACGTCATCGTCAACGGCACCGTCGACTTCGTGGCGGCCACCTACACGATCAACGACAAGCGCAAGGAGCGCATCGCCTTCGCGGGGCCGTACTACGAGGCCGGCCAGAACATCCTGGTGAAGAAGGACGACACCACCATCACGGGCCCGGACTCCTTCAAGGACGGCACCAAGAAGGTCTGCTCGGTGACCGGCTCGACCCCGGCCGAGGAGATCAAGAAGTACGTCAAGGACGTCGCCACCCAGCTGGTGCTCTTCGACACCTACGACAAGTGCCGGGACGCCCTCAAGGGCGGCCAGGTGGACGCCGTCACCACGGACAACGTGATCCTGCTCGGCTACATCGCCAAGGACGAGGCGTCCTTCAAGCTGGCCGGTGAGAACTTCACCAAGGAGCCGTACGGCATCGGCGTGAAGAAGGAAGACACCGACTTCCGTAACTTCATCAACGACACGCTGGAGAAGGCCTACTCCGACGGCAGCTGGAAGAAGGCCTGGGACGACACCGCTGGCAAGTTCGGCGCCGAGCTGGGCGACCCGCCGGCCGTCAACCGCTACTGATCTGACCCGTTGATCTGGAGGGTGGGGAGGAAGTCCGACCCGTGAGTGTGCTCATCGACAAGTTCGACGTCTTCGCGGGGGGCTTCTGGCTCACCCTCCAGATCTGCGTACTCGCCGCGATCGGCGCCCTGATCCTGGGCGCCGTCGTGGCGGTGCTGCGCATCTCCCCGGTGCCGCCGTTGCGGGCGGTCGGCACGGCGTACGTGACCGTCTTCCGGAACATGCCGCTGACCGTGGTCATGTTCTTCGCGGCGTTCGGCCTGCCGGCCCTCGGCTCGAACGCGGACTTCCTCCGGATCCCCGGGCTCGATGCGATCTTCACCCGGCTCGGCACCGACCTGCCGTACTTCCGGTTCGCGCTGATCGCCCTCGTGCTCTACACCGCGGCGTTCGTCTGCGAGGCGCTGCGCTCCGGCGTGAACGCCGTTCCCGCCGGCCAGGCGGAGGCCGCCCGGTCGCTGGGCCTCACCTTCGGTCAGAACCTGCGGTACGTGGTGCTGCCGCAGTCCTGGAAGGCCTCGGTCGTGCCGCTCGGCTCGGTGATCATCGCAATGATCAAGAACTCGGCGCTCATCGGCTTCTTCGGCGTCGTCGGCGACCTGTCGGCGACCGCCGACCAGCTCACCTCGGCCGAGGGCTACGCCTTCGTGCCGGTCGCCATCGGCATCTCGATCGGATACCTGATCATGACCGTTCCCCTCGGCGCCCTTCTGGACCGGATCGAGAAGCGGCAGGCGGTGGCCCGATGAGCCAGCAGAACAGCGTCCTCTACGACGTTCCCGGCCCCCGGCAGCGCCGGATCACCCTGATCAGCAGCGTGGTGGCCGCCGTCCTGGTGCTGGTCGGCGTGTACTACCTGATCTACCGTCCGCTCGACGAGAAGGGCCAGTTCACGTCGGAGCTGTGGGGCCCGCTCGTCGACCCCGGCAACGAGAACTTCTCCCTCGTCTGGGACCGGATCGGCATCGGCCTGAAGAACACGCTGATCGCCGCGGTGCTGGCCATCATCTCCTCGCTGGTGGTCGGCACGCTGATCGCGGTGCTGCGGATCCAGCTCAAGAGCCTCACGCGGCGCCGGTTCACCGGGCTCGCGACGCCCGTGTCGTACCTGCTGCGCGGCCTGAGCGTGCTGCTGTCGGCGGTCACGCGCTTCTGCGTCGAGGTGTTCCGCGGCCTGCCCGTCGTGATCACCATCTTCTTCGTGGCCCGGGGCTTCCCCGAGTTCGGGATCACCTTCGACACGCTCTGGTACCTGGTCATCGGCCTGACCATCTACAACTCGGTGGTCATCGCCGAGATCCTCCGCTCCGGCATGGAGGGCCTGCCGGGTGGGCAGGCCGAGGCCGCGGCGGCGATCGGTCTCTCGCCGTTCCAGACCACCCGGATGATCCTGCTGCCGCAGGCGTTCCGGATCATGCTGCCGGCGCTCATCAGCCAGCTCGTGGTGGTGCTCAAGGACACCTCGCTCGGCTTCATCATCAGCTACGAGGAGACCCTGAACATCGGCAAGCAGATCATCGGCGCCCTGGACAACCCGATCCAGGTCTACACGGTGATCGCCGTGCTGTTCATCGCCGTCAACTACTCGCTGTCGAAGCTGGCCCAGTACGTCCAGCGCCGGCTCTCCCGCGGCCGGCGGACCGCCGGCACCCCGGCGCAGAACCCGCCGCCGGCGGCGCTCATGTCCCAGGCCGAGAGCAGCGGCCAGGGCGTCTGACCCGGACCGTACGACGAAGGGCCGCCCCCGGTCGGGGGCGGCCCTTCGTCGCTGTCGGCCTCAGCGGGCGATCTCGGTGACCCGGGACTCGCGGACCACGGTCACCCGGATCTGACCGGGGTACGTCAGCTCCTCCTCGATCTGCTTGGCCACGTCCCGGGCCAGCACGGCCGCGCCGATGTCGTCGACGTCCTCCGGCTTGACCATCACCCGGATCTCGCGGCCCGCCTGCATGGCGAAGACCTTCTCCACGCCGAGCTTGCCGGCCGCGATCTCCTCGATCCGCTCCAGCCGCTTGACGTACGCCTCGAGGCTCTCCCGCCGCGCGCCCGGCCGGCCGCCCGAGCAGGCGTCGGACGCCTGGGTGAGCACGGCCTCGACGGTCTGCGGCGGCACCTCGTTGTGGTGCGCCTCGATGGCGTGCACCACCTCTTCGCTCTCGCCGTACTTGCGGGCCAGGTCCGCGCCGATGATGGCGTGGCTGCCCTCCACCTCGTGGGTGAGCGCCTTGCCGATGTCGTGCAGGAACGCCGACCGCTTGATGAGGGGCACGTCCAGGCGCAGTTCGGCGGCCATGACGCCGGCGATGTGGGCGGTCTCGACGAGGTGCTTGAGCACGTTCTGCCCGTACGACGTCCGGTAGCGCAACCGGCCGAGCAGCGTGACCAGCTCCGGGTGGATCTCGGTGATCCCCACCTCGACGAGCGCGTCCTCGGCGGCCCGGCGGCAGAGCTGCTCGACCTCCTGCCGTGCCAGGTCGTAGACCTCCTCGATCCGGTGCGGGTGGATGCGCCCGTCGAGGACGAGCTTCTCCAGGGTGAGCCGGCCGACCTCGCGGCGGACCGGGTCGAAGCAGGAGAGCAGGACCGCCTCGGGGGTGTCGTCGATGATGAGGTTCACCCCGGTCACCGACTCGAAGGCGCGGATGTTGCGCCCCTCCCGGCCGATGATGCGGCCCTTCATCTCGTCACCGGGCAGGTGCAGGACGCTGACCACGCTCTCCGCGGTCTGCTCGCTCGCCACCCGCTGGATGGCGTCCACCACGATGTGCCGGGCGCGCTCCTCGGCGGTGCTGCGGGCGTCCGCCTCGATGTCGCGGACCAGCAGCGCCGCCTCCCGCTTGGCCTGGGACTCGATGGCCTCGATCAGCTCGGCGCGGGCGGCCTCGGCGGTGAGCCCGGCCACCCGTTCCAGCTCCCGGCGGCGCCGCTCCTCCGCCTCGGCCAGCTCGGCCTCCCGCTGGTCCAGCGCGGCCTCCCGGGCCGCGAGGGCGGCGCTGGCGGCGGTGAGCTGCCGCTCCCGCTCGGCGAGCCGCTCCACCTCCTCGGTGTGCAGCCGTTCCCGCTCGTCCATCCGGGCGGCCCGCCGCTCCACCTCGGCGGCCTGCTCACGGGTGGTCGCGGCCAGCACGGCCACCTCCCGCTCGCCGCTGCGCCGCGCGGTCGCCCGCAACTGCTCCGCGTCGGCCTCGGCCTGCTTGTGGGCCCGCTCCAGGATCGTGTCGGCCTCGGCGCGCGCGTCGTCGAGCATCCGGCGAGCCTCGGCCCGGGCGGCCTTCGCCTCCGCCTTCGCGGCGGCGGCCTCCGCGCGTGCCGCCGCGGCCGCCGACTTCGCCACGTCGATGGTGCTGTTCGCCTCGTCGGCCGCACTGCGTAACGCGGCGAGGGACTGCTCCTGCCGGTCCTTCTCGGCGATGAAGGCCGGGTCGGCCGCCGCGGGGGCCGTGCCGATGCGGCGCAGCGTCCGGAGGCCGACCACCATCGCGCCGGCGACCACGAGGGTCAGGAGCAGCACGGCGACGAGCAGTACGGTGTCGAAGGCGCTCATGCCCGGACTCCGCGCGGACCACCGGTGAACCTGTGCCGTCCCGCCATGGCCGCCTCCCCTGAACGTCGGCGCCGCAGGGACCGTGCCGACGGCACGCTCCTGCGGCTCTGGACGCCCGACCGGAGCGACTGGCCGTGGGGTAGCTTTCTCCGTCGGCGGTGCCCTGGTTGGCATCGTCGACGGCCGGGTGCAGTTGTCGCGCCGGCTCCGGACCGGCCTGTCCGGAGCTGGTGCCAGAGGCCGTCTGAACGGCCAAAGTGATGCTGTTCTGTTACGCGATCTATGTTGTGCGCTTAGCCTGCGCTGGTCGGGCAATGTGAGCCTGTATGGCGAGGCTAGGTCTCCGGGGGCGGTCTGGTCAAGAACTCATGATCAAACCCCCCGAACGGAGAGAAGTTGCGCCGTCACCGAGGGCTCAGCAGGACGCGGACACGGCAGGACAAAGTCCCCAGCGAGTGAGGTGCCTCGGCCGCCGGGGCCGGCGGCGCTCCGGGCCGGCACGGCCTCACGCGGGCCGACGGACCAGGCCCACGGCCTCACGCGGGCCGACGGACCAGGCGCACGGCCTCACGCGGGCCGACGGACCAGGCGCACCCCCTCACGCAGGCTCACGGCGTCACGAAGGTTGACCGTGTGCCGGCCACTCGCGGAGGGGCCCGGGGTCAGTGGGCGCCCGCAGCGCGGGCGGCGACGACCAGCGCCGCGTTGTCGGGGGCCGGGGAGCCGTCCGGCATCCGGAGCGTGTCCTCGAGACCGATGCGGGTGTGCAGGCCCCGCCGGACGGCCTCGGCGAGCACCTGCCAGGTGGCCGGGCCCTCGGCGTGCAAGAGGACCGGAGGCGTCGCGCTCCCGGCCGCCGTGCCCGGCGCCTCTGCGGCCGTGGGGGCCAGCGCGGCGAGGACGCGTGCCGCGTCGGCCAGCGCCACCGTCGGCTCCTCGGCCATGCACTCGACGAGGATCCTGCCGGCCGGCACCCGCCAGCGCCGGTACGCCTCGACCGCCTCCACCGTCCAGAGTCCCGCCTCGACCATCACGCCCCGCTCGTGCAGGGCGGCGGCCACCGCCTCGGCGCCCTCCTCGTGGGCGTTGACGGACGCGAAGTCGGGCAGGTGCGTCCAGGCCCGGACGGCGGCCACCCGGGCGGCCGGGTCCGGCTCGATCCACGCCCCGGTGCTCACGCCCACGGGCAGCCCCGGGCGGGCGGCCCGGACCGCGACGATGGCCTCGGCGATCACCTCCGGACGCAGCGACTCGACACCGCCCTCGCCGCGCGGGTGCACGTGCACGGCGGCCACGCCCAGCGCGGCGCAGCGGGCCGCGTCGGCAGCCAACTCCGCCGGAGTCAGCGGCACGGCGGGATGCTCGTCGCGGCCCCGCCCGCCGTTGAGACACGCCTTCAGCACCTGACAGCTCCTTCCGGTGGGCGGGGCGGTCCGCAGGGGTGCCGCGCCCGGCGGTCACCCCGCCAGCCAGCCCGCGGCTGGCCCGACGCGACCCCAGGCGGGTCACCCCCACCCGGCCCACGCCTCCCCACACAAGCCGGGCCGATTACGCCACCAGCCGGCCCGCGCATCCCCCGACAAAGCCAAGCCGGTCACGCCACCAGCCGGCCCACGCCTCCCCGGCGCAAGCCGGACGGATGACCCGACCGCCCCGCCCCACGAGCCACCCGGCGCGTGGTCAGCCGCCCGCTCGGCCGTCGCGTTCCAGCTCGTTCTCCGCCTCGGCGAGAGCGTCCGCGTCGATCTGCTCGGCGAACTCGGCCGCCTCGGCGCTCTGCGCCGCGAGCGCGTCCTTCACGGCCCGGATGGCCACACCGGGCGGGTAGCCCTTGCGGGCCAGCATGCCGACCAACCGGCGGAAGACCGCGTCCGGCTCACCGCGGACCGTCCGCAGCTTGCGGTCCACGAGCGCGCGGGCCGTCTCCGCCTCGGTCTCCTCGCTCAGCTCACCGAGCGCCTCGCTGGCCGTGTCGCCGTCCACGCCGCGCCGGCGCAGCTCGTCGGCGAGCGCCCGGCGGGCCAGGCCGCGCCCGGCGTGCCGGCTGCTCACCCAGGCCCGGGCGAACGCGGCGTCGTCGATGATGCCGACCTCGTCGTAGCGGTCGAGGACCTGGGCGGCGACCTCCTCGGAGATGCCCCGCCGGGCGAGGGCGCCGGCCAGTTCGGCCCGCGTACGCGGCCGCACGGCGAGCTGCCGCAGGCAGATCTCACGGGCCAACTCGGCCTCGTCGCGAGGCGGGGCGGGCGCGACGTCCGGGTCGGCCTCCGTGGCACCCCCTCGGCGACCACGGCGGGGCCGGGGCGTGGTGGCGTCACCCGGGCGGGGTGGGCTGGCGTCCCAGCCTCGCCCCGTCCGGGCTCGTCGTCCTGCCATGGATCAGGTCAGAAGTCGACCGGCGGCAGCTCCGGGCCACCGGCCGCGTCGCTCGCGGCGACCCCGACGCCGAGCTTCTCCAGGATCTTCTTCTCGATCTCGGCGGCCACGTCCGGGTTCTCGCGGAGGAACTCGCGGGCCTTCTCCTTGCCCTGGCCGAGCTGGTCACCGTCGTACGTGTACCAGGCGCCGGACTTGCGGATGATGCCCTGCTCGACGCCCACGTCGATCAGCGAGCCCTCGCGGGAGATGCCCTTGCCGTACATGATGTCGAACTCGGCCTGCTTGAACGGCGCGGCCACCTTGTTCTTCACGACCTTGACGCGGGTGCGGTTGCCGACCACGTCGGTGCCGTCCTTGAGGCTCTCGATCCGCCGGACGTCGAGCCGGACCGAGGCGTAGAACTTCAGCGCCCGACCACCGGTGGTGGTCTCCGGGCTGCCGAACATCACGCCGATCTTCTCGCGAAGCTGGTTGATGAAGATCGCCGTGGTGCCGGTGTGGTTGAGCACACCGGTGATCTTCCGCAGCGCCTGGCTCATCAGCCGGGCCTGGAGGCCGACGTGGCTGTCGCCCATCTCCCCCTCGATCTCGGCGCGCGGCACCAGCGCGGCCACCGAGTCGATCACGATGATGTCGAGGGCCCCGGAGCGGACCAGCATGTCGGCGATCTCGAGTGCCTGCTCGCCCGTGTCCGGCTGGGACACCAGCAGCGCGTCGGTGTCGACACCGAGGGCCTTCGCGTACTCCGGGTCGAGCGCGTGCTCGGCGTCGATGAAGCCGGCGATGCCGCCGGCCCGCTGCGCGTTGGCCACCGCGTGCAGCGCGACCGTCGTCTTACCGCTGGACTCGGGACCGTAGATCTCGACCACCCGGCCCCGGGGCAGACCGCCCACGCCGAGCGCCACGTCGAGCGCGATGGAGCCGGTCGGGATCACGGCGGTCTGGATGACCGGCCGCTCCCCCAGACGCATCACCGAGCCCTTGCCGAACTGCTTGTCGATCTGAGCGAGAGCGAGGTCGAGTGCCTTCTCCCGGTCTGGCGCTGCCGCCATCGTTGCCACCCCTGCCTTCGCCGGCGTCTTTGCTGAGCTTCGCGTCACGCGGACACGCTAGGCGCTGGGTCCGACAGAAAACCAGCCGACGGGCCGCGAGCTGTGGACGAGCACCCCGCTGTGGACAATAGCCGAACAGGTGTACGACTCGGCAAGCGACACGCGGATCGGCGGAAATCGCTGCTCAGCGTAGTCGCGCCGGCACCCGGTCGGGATAGGCCGCGCAGACCGCCCGCCACACCACCTGCGTCTCCTCACCGGCGGCGAGGGCCTGCGCGATGGTCCGCCCGCCGAGCTGCGAGAGCACCTGGTCGGCGGCGATGCTGGCCGCGTAGCCCGGCCCGAACGCCTCCTCCAGCCGCGCCCAGAAGTCGGTCAGCCGCACGTTCAGTCCTCCTCGTCCGGTGCCCCCGCCGGCACCGGCCGCAACGCTAGCGCCACCAGGGGCACCACGGCGACCGCGGCGAGCAGGGTGAGGACCGGATAACCGGCGGCCCGCATGACAAACCCGCTCACGGCGGCCGCGGCCGCGCCGGCCAGCCCCATCATCAGGTCGGAGAAGCCCTGCACGCTCGGGCGCACCGACGCCGGCACCGACTCCGACAGCAGCGTCGAGCCGGCCACCATCGTGCCGGACCAGCCCAGCCCGAGCAGGACGAGACCCACCGAGAGCCGCGGCGTGTGGTGCCCGGCCGTACCGGCGACCGCGCACGCGGCGAGCAGCAGCGCGACGCCGCCGAGGATCACCGCCCGCCGGCCGAGCCGGTCGGTGAGCCACCCCACCACCGGGGAGAGCGCGTACATCCCGGCGATGTGCAGGCTCAGCACGATGCCGACCACCCGCAGCACGTCCGCGTCGCCGTGCGACTCACCGAGCCGGACCGGCGTCATCGACATGACCGCCACCATCACCACGTGACCCACCGCCACCGCGGCGATGCCGAGCCGGGCGGCGGCGCGGACGCGTACCACCTGCCATGCCGCCCGCATCCCGTCGCCGCGCCGGTCGCGCGGAGCCGGCGCGGCGACGGCCTCCGCGGGCGGGGTGACCTCGGGAGCGGCGCCGGCCTCCACCGGGGCGGGGGCCGCCGCGAGCCGGCGCGCGGTGAGCAGCGGGTCGGGCCGCAGCAGGGCGAGCAGTACGCCGGCGACCAGCACGAACGCGACCGCGCTGAACGCGAACGGGCCGGCCAGCGGCGGCAGGCCCCAGCCGGCGGTGGTGCGGTCGGCGAGCGCCGCGAAGTTCGGCGCGGCCACCGCCCCGATGGTGGTGGCCCAGACGACCAGGGAGAGCTGTCGGCCCCGGCGGGTCGGCTCGGCGAGGTCGACGGCGGTGTAGCGGGCCTGGAGGTTGGCCGTGGTGCCCCCACCGAAGAGCAGCATCCCGAGGAAGAGCAGCGGCACGGACCGGTTGACCGTCGCGAGCACCACCAGCACCGCGCCGACCGCGCCGGCCAGGTACGCGAACGCCAGCCCCGGCCGGCGGCCGTGCCCGTTCATGATGCGGGTGACGGGCACCGCCAGCACCGCACCGCCCACCACGGCGGCGCTCTGCGCCAGGCCGGCCATGGCCGTGCCGGCGACCCGCTCGGCGAGCAGCGCCCCCACCGCGATGCCGATGGTGACGCCGATGCCGCCGACGATCTGGGTGCCGAAGAGCAGCCGGAGGGTACGCCGCTGGATGGGCGCGGCGTCCGGGCGGACCGGGGTCGACGCGGTCAGGTCGGTGGCCATGCGGGCTCCTCGCGGTAAGGGATGCCGAGGGCCTCCATCCTTGCGCAGCCGTCCCGGGCGGCGGCACCCCGTTTCGCCGAGGGGAGAAGCCCGTCAGGTGGCCAGCGCGCGGGCGGCCACCGTGAGGTCTTTGACCAGCCCGTCGTACGCCTTGTCCTGGTCGTCGGCGCGCAGCACCGCCGACGGGTGGATGGTGGCGAGCAGCTGGGCCGGCGGGGTGTCGGCCACCTTCCCGGCGCTGTCCACCGGTACCCGCTGGAAGTCCTCCGGGTGCTGGGCGGACGCCGGCCAGGGCATCAGCTCCCCGCGCTGGCGGGTCACCCGGAAGGTCGGGCCGAGCAGCGCCTTGGCCGCGGTGGCGCCCAGGACGACGACGATCTCCGGGTGCAGCCGGGCGAACTCGGCCACCAGCCAGGGCCGGCAGGCGGTGATGTGCACGCGGTCCGGGGTCTGGTGGATGCGCCGCTTGCCGCGCAGCTCGAAGCGGAAGTGCTTGACCGCGTTGGTGAGGTAGATGTGCGCGGGATCGAGGCCGGCGTCGTCGACCGCCTTGCGCAGGAGCCGCCCGGCGGGCCCGACGAAGGGCAGGCCCTTCTGGTCCTCCATGTCGCCGGGCTGTTCGCCGACGAAGACCACCCGGGCGCTCGCGTCGCCCCGACCGAAGACGGTCTGGGAGGCGTCCCGGTACAGCTCGCAGCCGCGGCAGCCGGCGGCCGCCGCCCGCAGGTCGTCGAGGGTGTCCGCGTCGGGCGGGATGAACCGCTGGGCGCCGGGGGCGCTCTCGGGCTGCTCGGCCATGCCGACTGTTATATACCCCTTCGCGGATCGGTGCCGGGTACGCGACGACCGGCACCGCCCCGGGGCGCGGGGTCAGTAGCCGCCGCCACCACCGCCGCCGCCTCCGGACATCAGCGCGATGATCACGATGATGATCACGATCACCGCCACCGCGATCGCGATCCAGATGCCTCTCCTGGTCCTCGACGACGCCATGGCGCTCACCTCCGGCGCGCGGCATACCCACACCACCCGCGGTCACGCCCCGCCCCTTGACCTCCGCGATCTTGCACTTTCCGCCCCGACAACAACGACATTCCGGGGCATTGCACGGGCACAAACTGCAAGATCGCGGAGGTCAAGGGGGCGCGGGGGTCAGGCTGTCAGGGTCGGGGGTGGGGTGGGGTTCGCGGCTTGGGACAGGGCTTCGGCCAGGGGTCCCGTGTCGGCGTCGGTCAGGGGGCTCACGGTGATCCGCAGCCCGGGCCCGGCGGCGATGCGGTAGAGCGCGCCGGGCGCCACCGACCAGCCGGCGTCGCGCAGGGCGGTCACCGCGCTGGTCTCGTCCGGCACGGGCACCCAGACGTTGATCCCGCTGCGCCCGTACGCCGTGACCCCCCGCTCGGCCAGCGCGGCGAGCAACGCGCCCCGCCGCCGCTCGTAGCTCTCCGCCGCGCGGTCGACGAGGGCGGCGACCTCCGGATCCCGCCACAGGGCGAGCAGCAGCCGTTGCAGCACCGTGGACACCCAGCCGGCGCCGACCCGCGCCCGGCCGGCCACCCGGGCCACGGTGGTCTCGTCCCCCACGAGGACCGCGAGGCGCAGGTCGGGGCCGAAGGGCTTGCTCGCCGAGCGGAGGAAGGCCCAGCTCCCGGTCGCCCCGGCCAGGGGGTGCAGGGGTACGCGGGCCAGCTCGGCGGCGTGGTCGTCCTCGATCAGCAGCAGCTCCGGCCAGCCGGCGAGGAGGTCCCGCAGCGCCGCGGCGCGGGCGGCGGAGACGGCCGCGCCCGTGGGGTTCTGCGCCCGGCTGGTCACGATCAGCGCGCGGGCGCCCGCGGCGAGTGCGGCGGCCACCCCGGCCACCATCGGACCCTCGTCGTCGACGGGTACGCCGATCGGGCGCAGCCCGAGCGCCGCGACCAGGTCGAGCAGGTTCGCCCAGCCCGGGTCCTCCACGGCCACCGCGTCACCGGGCCTCAGGTGCGCGCCCAGCAACCGCTCGATGCCGTCGAGCGCCCCGCCGGTGAGGGTCAGCTCCCCGGCCGGTACGCCGTCGGCGGCCAGCCGTGCGCGGGCGGCCTCGGCCAGCTCGGGGAGCACCCCGGCGCCGGAGTAGCTGACCGGCGGGCCGGCCTCGGCGGCGAGGGCGGCCAGGTGCGGGCCGAGCGAGGGCAGCAGGCGCGGGTCCGGCTCGCCGGCGGAGAGGTCCCGCAGGCCGGGCGCGGGCGGCGGTCGCAGCGCCGAGCGGCGGGCCGCCACGGGCGGGCGGGGACGGACGCGGGTGCCGTGCCGGCCGGCGGTGGCCACGAGCCCGCGCTGGCGCAGCTCCTGGTAGGCGCGGGCCACGGTGGCCGGGCTGACCGCCAGCTCGGCGGCGAGCGCCCGTACCGGCGGCAGGGCCGCTCCCGGTGGCAGGGCGGCGGTACGGATGCCGGACTCGATGCTGGCCGAAATCTCGGCGGCCGTCGCCCCGGTGACCTGATAGCGTGCTGACACAAATCAGGGATTGTACTAGAACAAAGGGCGACGCGATGACCACCACCCCTGACACCGAGCGGACCACGTACCCCCCGACCGGCCGGACGACGGCGAGCCGCTCCCGCGACCGGATGAGCTACGACCGCGCCGCCGCACACGCCGTGCTGGACGAGGCGTACCACTGCGCGCTCGCGTTCACCGTCGACGGCGAACCGCGCGTGCTGCCCACGCTGCACGTCCGCGTCGGTGACACGCTCTACCTGCACGGCTCCACCGGCAGCCGTCCGCTGCTCGCCGCCCGGGGCGCCGGCCTGCCCGTGTGCGTGTCGGTCACCCTGCTCGACGGTCTCGTCCTCGGCCGCTCCCAGTTCCACCACAGCGCCAACTACCGGTCGGTGGTCGCGCACGGCACGGCCCACCTGGTCACCGACGAACGGGAGAAGGCCGGCGTGCTCACCGCGCTGGTCGAGAAGGTCGCCGCCGGGCGCAGCGCGGACAGTCGCCCGCCGACCCGCAAGGAACTGGCCGAGACGGCCGTCCTGGCGCTGCCGCTGCGCGAGGTCTCGCTACGCGCCCGCACCGGGGGCGTACGCGAGGAGGAGGCCGACCTCGCCCTGCCGTACTGGGCCGGCGTGGTGCCGCTGCGGCTGACGGCCGGCGTGCCCGAGCCCGACGCCGGCGTCCGCGCGCCGCTGCCCGCGTACCTGCGGACGCCGCCCTCGCCGTGGCACGACCCGGCGGTGCTGCGCGGGGAGCACGTCGTGCTGGAACCCCTCGACCTCGCCCACGCCGACGAGCTGCACGCGGCCACCGCCGACCCGGAGGTCTGGCGGCACCTCGGCAACCGGCAGCCGGTCGACGCGGCCGAGACGCGCCAGATCGTCGCGTCGGCCCTGGCCGCCCACCACCGGGGCGAGCGGGTGCCGTGGGTGCAGCGCTGCGCGGTGACCGGCGCGGTGGTCGGCACGACGTCGTACTACGAGGTGGATCCCGAGCGCCGGTCGGTGGCCATCGGCTACACGTTCCTGGGCCGGCCGTGGTGGCGCAGCGGCATCAACACCGAGGCGAAGCTGCTGCTGCTCACCCGCGCCTTCGAGGAACTGGGCGCGGTCCGGGTGGTCTGGCACACCGACATCCGCAACGAGCGCTCGCAGCGGGCGATCGAGCGGCTCGGCGCGACCCGCGAGGGGGTGCTGCGGCGGCACCGGCAGCGCCCCGACGGATCGTGGCGGGACACCGTGCAGTACGCCATGACCGTCGACGAGTGGCCGACGGCACAGGCCGCCCTGCGGGAAAGGCTTCGCCCGGCGGCACGGGTGGCGTGATGATGTCCGGCGTGCTGGGGATCACCGACATCGGAACGTACGTGGTGGGCACCGTGGCGATCGTGCTGCTGCCCGGGCCCAACTCCCTCTTCGTGCTGTCCACCGCCGCCAAGCGCGGGGTGGGCGCCGGCTACCGGGCCGCCGGTGGGGTCTTCCTCGGCGACGGGGTGCTCATGTTCCTCTCCGCCGCCGGGGTGGCGTCGCTGCTCAAGGCGTACCCCCCGCTGTTTCTCGTGATCAAGTACGCCGGCGCCGCGTACCTCGGCTACGTGGGGCTCACGATGCTCCGCGGCGCCTGGCGGCGCTGGCGCGACCGCAACGACCCCGGCACGCCGCGCCTCATCGACGCCGCGCAGCCCGCGGAGCTGCGCAGCCCGTTCCGCAAGGCGCTCGTGATCAGCCTGCTCAACCCGAAGGCGATCCTCTTCTTCGTCTCGTTCTTCATCCAGTTCGTCGACCCGGCGTACCCCTGGCCGGTGCTCTCCTTCGGCCTGCTCGGGCTGATCGCGCAGGTGACCAGCGCGCTGTACCTCACCGCGCTGATCTTCACGGGTACGTTCCTGGCCGCGCAGTTCCGCCGGCGCCGGCGGCTCGCGGCGGGCGCCACCACGGGGGTGGCCGCCCTCTTCCTCGGCTTCAGCGTCAAGCTCGCCACCGCGAGCATGTGACCGGCCGGGCGGCCCCGCACGGGTCAGGTGCCGTCGCCTCCGCCGCCGCCCACGCCGGCGCTGCCGGCGGTGCCGCCCAGGCCGAACCCCGGCGGCACCGGATCGTCGGGCGGTCGGCTGACGTGCGCGGACTCCGTGATCTGTGCGGACCAGTCCGCGTGGGCGGCGGTCGCGGCGTGCCGGTTGATGGCCTCGCGTAGCCAGCCGTCCACCGTGGCCACCCAGTCCCGCCGGTCCGCGCCCGCGTGCCAGACGCGGAACCGGCTGATGCTCTGGTGGGTCACGCCGGCCAGCGCGAGCCGGCGGTCCATCCAGAGGATCACCTCCAGCCCCGCCGCGTTGGTCACGAAGACCAGTTCGAGTTCGGTGATGGGGCCCGCGTAGAGCGGGGCGACCCAGTAGCCGATCCGCTGGTGCAGCGGCAGCGTCTGCTCCACGCCCGGCAGCCGGGCGTCCACGAGGCCGGCCTGGCGCAGGCTGAAGCCCAGCGTGTCGAGTGCCGCCAGCACGTGCGCCTGGGTGGGCAGCGGGTGCACGAACACCGGCACGAGGGCACCCTGGTCGAGCTGCGGTTCGATGGCCACCTCCGTCCGCAGGCCCATCCGGAGGCTGAGCAGCGGCACGCCGCCGAAGACCGTCACCGGGGTCTCCCAGGGCACCGGGAACTCGAACGGGATGGTCCGGCCGCGTCCGGCCCGGAGCACGAACGCGCCCGTCAGCGCCGCCTCGTGGAACTGCACGAGGCGGCGGGGCGCCGACGGGTCCTCCGACTCGGCGGTGGTCACCAGGCCGAGCCGGACGTGCTGCACCGGCACGTCCACGGAACCGGCGGTCACCGTCACCCGGCCGGGCAGCTTCAGGCCCGGCCGGGTGCTCGGATTGGTCAGCGCGGTACGCACGGTCAGGCCGGTCCAGCTGGACTCCGGCGACACACCCGTGAACCGCACCGGACCGCCTCCCGCCGTGAGATCGCCCCTCGCGGACCGGTTCCCCGATCCGCGAGGCACCTCAACTGTCGCGGAGCACCGGCCGGCTCACCACGACTTCGACGAAGCGAACACACCCCTCCGCTTCATCGCAGCCGACGTCCGCGCGGCACCGGGTCGGTCTCGTCGTCGAACTCGCCGATGACCTCCTCCAGCAGGTCCTCCAGCGCCACGAAGCCGACCGGTCGGGCCGGGCCGCCACCGTTGCGCACCAGGGCCAGCTGGGACTGGCGGGCCCGCATCGCGGCGACCGCCTCGGTCACCGACGCCTCCGCCGGGAGCGTGAAGGCGGTGCTCATCAGCTCGCCGGCGGTGGCGTGCTGACCCGTGGTGACCGCGCGCACCGCCTCCCGGACGTGCACCAGGCCGCAGACGTCGCCCGCCGCGTCCAGGACCGCCAGGCGGGACCGGCCGCTCTCGCGGCTGACCTGCTCGATCCGCTCGGCCGAGTCGTCCCGGTGGACCGTGACCATCGTCGAGAACGGCTCCATCACCTGGGCCACCGTGGTGCCCTGCAGCTCCAGCATGCTGGTGAGCAGCTGGTGCTGCTCGGCGCCGAGCAGCCCGTGCTCACGGGACTGCTCCAGCAGGATCCGCAGCTCGTCCGGCCCGTGCACCTGGGCGAGCTGGTCCTGGGAATTCACCCGGGCCAGCCGCAGGATCGAGTTGGCCAGCGCGTTGAGCGCGGAGAGCACCGGCCGGGACACCCGCGCGAACGCGCGGAACGGCAGCGCCAGCAGCATGGCCGACCGCTCGGCGTCGGTGATCGCCCAGGACTTCGGCGCCATCTCCCCCACCACCAGGTGCAGGAAGGTGACCAGCGCCAGCGCGAAGACCAGCGCGATCGCGTGGCTGGCGGCCTCCGGCAACCCGACCAGGTGCAGCGCCGGGCTCACCAGGTGCTCGATCGCCGGCTCGGCGAGCGCACCGAGGCCCAGCGTGCACAGCGTGATGCCGAGCTGCGCGCCGGCCAGCATCAGCGACAGTTCGCGTACGCCGTCCAGCGCGGCCCGCGCGGCCCGCCCGCCGCCGGCGGCGGCCTGCTCCAGCCGGTACCGCTTGCTGGCCACCAGAGCGAACTCGGCGGCCACGAAGAAGCCGTTCAGGGCCAGCAGCACCACGGAGGTGAACAGCGCGATGCCCGGGCTCATCGGCGCACCCCTCCTGCCGTCATGCCGGACCCACTGTTCGCGAGCGCGGGGCTCTTCGGTTCATTCCTCGCGCTCACGCCGACACCTCCGGGCGCTTGCCCGGCTCGGTGAGCCGCAGCCGCACGGAGTCCGCCACGTGGCGGTCGACGGCCAGCACCTCGACCAGCGCGCGGGGCTCGACCTCGCCGTCCTCCCCGTCCGTGGGGAGGGTGATCTCCAGCCGGTCGCCCACCTCGGGCACCCGGCCCAGTTCCCGCATCACGAGGCCGGACAGGGTGTCGTACTCCGGCGCCTCGGGCAGGGCGATGCCCGTGCTGTCGGCCACCTCGTCGATGCGCCAGCGGGCCGGCACCACCCAGGAGCCGTCCGCCTGCCGGGCCGGCGCCCGCTCCGGCGGGTCGTCCTCGTCCCGGATCGGGCCGACCAGCTCCTCGGCGATGTCCTCCAGGGTGATCACCCCGGCGAAGCCGCCGTACTCGTCGACCACGCACGCCATCTGCCGGTGGCCGGACCGCAGCCGGTCGAGCACCGTGGGCAGCGGCAGCGTCTCGGGCACCAGCAGCGGCGGTACGGCCACCGCGCTCACCGGGGTGGTGGCGCGCTCCTGCGGGGGTACGCCGAGCACGTCGGCGATGCCGACGACGCCCACGAGGTCGTCCACGCCCTCGGCTCCCCGGACCGGGAAGCGCGAGTGGCCGGTGTCCAGCAGCTCGACCACCCGGCTGACCGGGTCGTGGGCGCGGACGCTGTGCACGTCCACCCGCGGGACCATGGCCTCGCCGGCGGTCAGCTCGCGGAAGTCCAGCCCGCGGTCGAGCAGCGTGGACATCTCCACGTCGAGGTGCCCCTCCTGGCGGGACTCGGCGATGATCTGCTCCAGGTCCTCCGGGGTGGCGCCGCTGGGCAGCTCCTCGATCGGCTCGATGCCGACCCGGCGCAGCAGCCGCACCGCGGCCCGGTCGAACAGCCGGACCACCGGGCCGGCCACCTTCAGGTACATCAGGGTGGAACGCGCCAGCACGCGGCTCACCGACTCGGCGCGCGCGATGGCGAGGTTCTTCGGGGCGAGTTCGCCCAGGACCATCTGCACCACCGTGGCGATGATCAGGGCCAGCGCGACGGACAGCGGAAGGCTGACGGACTCGGCGACCCCGGCCAGGCCGAGCAGGTCGGCCAGACCGGCGCCGAGGTACGGCTCGGCGGCGTAACCGACCAGCAGGGCGGTCACGGTGATGCCGAGCTGGGCTCCCGAGAGCATGAAGGAGAGCCGGCCGGTCACCTCGAGCGCCCGCGCGGCGGCCTGGTCGCCGTCCTCGGCGAGCTGGCGCAGCTTGCCGCGGTCCACGGCGACGTAGCCGAACTCCTGAGCCACGAAGTAGCCGGTGAGTGCGGTGAGAACAATGATCAGGACCAGGCCCAGGACGATCAACACGGGAGGCTCAGGGCTCCCCGCAACGGCGTCGGGGCCATCGGATGCCGGGCACGACCCGGCTGGCTACTGCTGCCCTCCGGGGCAGAAGAGTCGATCATGCGGCCATTTTATCGGCGCTGGCTGTACGTCCGCTGAGGGTGGCCGAAGGCTCCCGCTTATCCGGTTTGCCGGAAGGTGCGGCCGGCACTGCCTGTGTGCCCGATCAGCGGTCGGCGAGTTCGTCGACGACGAGCAGGTCACGGTCGACCCGCCCGGAGCGGTACGCGGCCCGGCCGATCATCTGGGCGGCCACCGGGGCGGTGGCCAGCTGGAAGATCGCGACGAGCGCCACCATCCCGAGGTCGCTCGGGGACCGCAGCCGCAGCGCCACCCCGGTCAGGACGAGCAGCACCCCGAGCGACTGTGGTTTGGTGGCCGCGTGCATGCGGTCCAGCACGTCGGGGAAGCGCAGCACGCCGATCCCGGCGGCCAGGGCGAGCAGCGCGCCGGCCACCAGGAACAGGGCACCCAGCCAGTCGGCGACGACGGTGACCATCAGGCCTCCGTCCGCACGGCGAACCGGACCAGGGAGACCGAGCCGACGAAGCCGAGCAGGGAGAGCACGACGAGCACGGGCAGCGTGGTCGCGTGCCGGTTGACCGCCGCCTCGGCGGCGACCGAGCCGACCATGGTGGCCAGCAGCATGTCGGCGGCGACCACCCGGTCGACCAGCGACGGGCCCCGGTACAGCCGGACCAGGACGAGCAGCGCCGTCACCGAGAACAGCGCGGTGAGGACGACGACGAGGAACGTGGTCACGAGGTGTTCTCCTTCTCGACGGGATCGCTGTGCACCTGGCGCAGTTCGGCAGCCGAGCCGATGGCCCGGACGATGCGCCGTTCGAAGTCGAGCACCCGCTGACGGTTGTCCGTGAGGCCCTGCGGCCCGCGTACGTCCAGCACGTGCAGGTAGAGGATCGCGGCCTCCCGGTCCACCTCGAGGATCAGCGTGCCGGGGACCAGCGAGACCAGTTCGGCGGTGAGCGCCAGGTTCAGGTCGGTGCGTACCCGCAGCGGAACTCCGATGACGGCGCTGCGCGGGACGAACCCGGGCCGCACCGCGACGGCGGCCACGTGCACGCTCGCCACGACCAGCTCGGCGACGAACCGGCCGGCGAGCGCCAGCAGGGCCCGGGGGCGCACCCGACCGGCGAACGTGACCGGCGGAAGCGGGAAGAAGACCAGCACGGCCATGCCGGCGAGCAGCCCGCCGAGCAGGTTTCCCCAGGAGAAGTCCCCCCAGAGCAGGTTCCAGATCAGCACCAGCCAGCCGAGCGCCGCCGCCTGGTCCCGCCACCGCCCCACCCGGCTGCGTACCCGGCCGACCGGCGGCTCCTCGCCGGTCACGGCGTGCCGCCGGGGAACACGGCCCGGATGTACGGGGTGCGGTCGCGCAGGTCGGTGGCGGCGTCGGCGGTCACGTCGAAGAGCGGCCCGGCGGCCACGGTCAACGCCAGCCCGAGCACGATCAGGGCGACCGTGGCGCCCACCATCGTGGCGGGCAGCCGGACGGCCGGCTCCTCGGTGGCCAGCCGGGGTTCGCGCCAGAACGCGATGTTCCACACCCGGGAGGCCACGTACAGGGTGAGCAGGCTGGTCAGCGTGCCGGCGGCGACCAGCGCCAGGGGCAGCGCGCCGCCGGCCGTGACGCCGGCCTGGAGCAGGCCGAGCTTGCCGAGGAAACCGGAGAACGGCGGCACACCGGCGAGGTTCATGGCCGGCACGAAGAAGAGCACGCCGAGCAGCGGCGCCATCCGCGCCAGCCCGCCGAGGCGGCGCAGGTCGGTGCTGCCGGCCCGCAGCTCGACCAGACCGGCCACCAGGAAGAGGGTCGTCTGGATGGTGATGTGGTGCACCACGTAGAAGATCGCCCCGGCGAGCCCGGCCACGGTGCTCAGCGCCACGCCGAAGATCATGTAGCCGATGTGGCTGACGAGCGTGAACGAGAAGAGCCGCTTCATGTCCGACTGCGCCACCGCGCCGAGGATGCCGACCAGCATGGTCAGCCCGGCCACCACCATGAGCAGCCGGGACACCTGACCTCCGGGGAAGAGCAGCGTCTCGGTCCGGATGACCGCGTACACGCCGACCTTGGTGAGCAGGCCGGCGAAGACCGCGGTGACGGGGGCCGGGGCGGTCGGGTAGCTGTCCGGCAGCCAGGCCGAGAGCGGGAAGACCGCCGCCTTGACCCCGAACGCGAGCAGCAGCGCCACCTGCAACGCCAGCCGTACGCCCTCCGGCAGCGCGTCCAGGCGCTGGGCGAGCTGGGCCATGTTCAGCGTGCCGGTGGCCGCGTACACCAGCCCCACGGCGGCCAGGAAGACCATCGACGAGAGGATGCTGACCACCACGTACGTCGAGCCGGTCCGGATCCGCACCTCGGTGCCGCCGAGCGTGATGAGCACGAAGCTCGCGGCGAGCAGGATCTCGAAGGCCACGAAGAGGTTGAACAGGTCGCCGGCGAGGAACGCGTTGGTCACGCCGGCGGTCAGCACCAGGTACGTCGGGTGGTAGATCGTCACCGGGGCGTTCTCGCCGATCTCCGCCTGCCGCTGCCCGATCGAGTAGAGCAGCACGCAGAGGGTGACGGCCGAGGACACCACCAGCATCAGCGCCGCGAGCTGGTCGGCGACCAGCACGATCCCGACCGGCGGCGGCCACGCCCCGACGGCCAGCACCACCGGCCCGTGCCGGTACGCCTGCACGAGCAGCACCGCGGCGACCACCAGCGTGGTCGAGAGCCCGGTCACGCTGATGGCGCGCTGCAACCGGGGCCACCGGCCCAGCACCAGGGTCAGCGCGGCGCCGAGCAGCGGCACCACCACCGGCAGGGGCAGCAGCCGGCTCATCGGGGCGCCCGCCGGGTCATGCGACGCCGTCCCCGCGCCGCAGCCGCCGCCGCGCCGGTTCCGGGTCGACCTGCTCCGGGTCGGCGCCCGGCCCCTCGCCGCCGAGGTCCGCGGTGGCCACCTCGTCACGCTCGGCCCGGCGGACGATCTGCCGGTCCTCCACGTCGTCGGGCACCTCGTCGTCCCCCGTCAGGTACCAGCTGCGGTAGGCGACCGCGAGCAGGAACGCGGTGAGCCCGAAGGTGATGACGATGGAGGTGAGCACCATGGCCTGCGGAAGCGGGTCGCTCATCCGGTCGACGGGACCGGCGCCCACCACGGGGGCTCCGCCGGAGCGGCCGCCCATCATGATGAGCAGGTTGACGCCGTTGCCGAGCAGGACGATCCCGAGGAGGATCCGGGTCAGGCTGCGCTCCAGCAGCAGGCGCACCCCGCAGGAGACGAGCACGCCGACGGCGACGACCAGCACGGCCGTCGGGCCCGCCCCGCCGCCGTTCACCGGCCCTCCCCCTGGTCGGCGGCCACGCGGGCGTCGGCGGCCTCGATGTGCCGGTCCACCTCGGCGCCGAGGCTGCGCAGGATGTCCAGCATCAGCCCGACCACCACGAGGTAGACGCCCACGTCGAAGAAGAGGGACGTGACGAGGTAGAAGTGCCCGATCCCCGGCACGTACAGGTCGACGCGGGCGCTCTGGAGCACCGAGCCGCCGGCCAGCAGCGCGATCACCCCGGTGCCCACCGAGACGGCCAGCCCGGCGCCGAGCACGGTGCCCGCCCCGATCGGCGCGGCGTCGGCCAGTTCGTACCGGCCGCCGGCCAGGTAGCGGACGACCAGCGCGAGGCTCGCCACCAGCCCGCCGGCGAAGCCGCCGCCGGGTGCGTTGTGGCCGGAGAAGAGCAGGAAGAGCGAGAACAGCACCACCGTGTGGAAGAGCAGCCGGGTGATCACCTCCAGGACGATCGACCGGCGCCGCTCGTGCAGGCGGGCGCCGCCCCGCAGCCAGACGGGCTGGCCGGGGCGCTGCGGGCGGGTCTCCCGCTGCGGCCGGCGGGGCCGGGGTCCGGTGCGGGACCGCTCGAAGATCAGGCTGGCCACGCCGGTGGCGGCCACCACGAGCACGGAGATCTCACCCATGGTGTCCCAGGCTCGGATGTCGACCAGCGTCACGTTGACCACGTTGCGGCCGTGCCCCTCGCTGACGGCCAGGTCGGCGAAGGCCGTCGAGATGCTGGTGCTCTGCCGGGCGGCACCGGCGACCAGCGCGAGGCCGGCGGCCGCCAGGCCGGCCCCCACGGCGACCGCCCGGCGCAGCCACCGGCTGCGGCGCAGTGGACGGGCCGAGAAGCGCGCCGGCAGGCGGCGCAGCACGAGGACGAAGACCGCGATGGTCGCGGTCTCCACGAGGAACTGGGTGAGCGCCAGGTCCGGCGCGCCGGAGAGGACGAACAGCATCGCGGTGCCGTAGCCGGTGACCCCGACCAGCAGCATGGCGGTCAGCCGGCGGCGTACGCGTACCGCCAGCACCGCCGCGACCGCGAGGACCACGACGACGACCAGCTGCAACGGGGTCTGCCAGAGGGCGATCCGCTCCTGCCAGGGCCGGGAGGCCAGCATCGCGCCGCCGGGGAGCAGCACGAACACGACGAGGATGATGCCCAGGTACTGCGGCAGGGAGCCGCGCTGGGTCGCGCCGGTCACCTCGACGGCGAGCCGGTCGAAGCGCCCGACCACCCACTCGTAGCCGGGATTCCCGCCGACCGGCGCCCGCAGCCGGGCCAGGACCGGGGCGAGGGGGCCGCGCAGCGCGAAGAGCGCGCCGCCCGCGAGCAGCGCCAGGGCCGACAGGCCGAGCGCCGGGGTCGGCCCGTGCCAGAGCGCCAGGTGCGCGTGGAGCGTGCCGAGCAGTTCGGCGTACGGGCGCAGGAGAGGGTCGAGACCACCGGCGAGCGGACCGGCGACCAGCCCCGCGACGGCGAGCAGGGCCGGCGGCAGCAGCAGCGGCGGCGCGACCCGGCCGAGGCGCGCCGGCGCGACGTCCGGCCGGTCGGCGAACGCCCCCCACAGGAACCGCACGCTGTACGCCACGGTGAGCGCGGTGCCCGCCACGAGCCCGGCGAGGACCACCGGCCGGTCGGTGAACGCGGCGAAGGCCGCCTCCTTGGCGACGAAGCCGATCAGCGGCGGCACCCCGGCCATGGACGCGGCGGCCAGCAGCGCCACGGTCACGAGCGGCGCCGCGCCGTGCCGCAGCCCGGAGAGCTCGCGCAGGTCCCGGGTGCCGGCACCGTGGTCGATCACCCCGACCACGAGGAAGAGGGTCGCCTTGAACAGGGCGTGCGCGAGCAGCATGGCGACCCCGGCCAGGGCGGCGTCCGGGGTGCCCGCCCCGACGAGCACCACGAGCAGGCCGAGCTGGCTGACCGTGCCGTACGCCAGCAGCAGCTTCAGGTCGGTCTGCCGCAGGGCGGCCCAGCCACCGACGATCATGGTGGCCACGCCCGCGACCAGCACGACCGGTCGCCAGGGCCCCACGGCGGCGAGCGCCGGCGCGAGCAGCCCGATGAGGTAGACGCCGGCCTTCACCATGGCGGCCGCGTGCAGGTACGCGCTCACCGGTGTGGGCGCCGCCATCGCCACCGGCAGCCAGGCGTTGAACGGCAGCACCGCCGACTTGGACAGCGCGCCGGCCAGGATGAGCAGCACCGCGGCGACGAGGTGGCCGCCGTCGGGCAGCCGCCCGGCCCCAATCTCCGACCACCGGTAGGTACCGGCGTGCTGGCCGAGCAGGATGAACCCGACGAGCATGGCGAGCCCGCCGAGCGAGGTGACGATCAGCGCCTGCGCGGCCGCCCAGCGGCTGGACCGCCGCTCGGTGCTGTGCCCGATCAGCAGGTACGAGAAGATCGTGGTCAGTTCCCAGCCGACGTACAGCAGCAGGAGGTCGTCGGCGAAGACGACGCAGAGCATGGCCCCGGCGAACGCGACCAGGACGCCGGCGAACCGGGCCAGCCCAAGGGAGCCGGGGCCGAAGTACCGGGCGCAGTAGACGAGCACGAGCGCGCCGACGGCACCGACCAGCAGGGTCATCAGCCAGGAGAGCGTGTCGAGCCGGAACGCGAGGTCGAGCCGGAGCTGGCGGATCCAGGCGTACGTCTCGACCACCGCGCCGCCGTGCCGGACGGCCGGCGTCTGCGCCAGCGCCCAGCCGAAGGCGGCGGCCGGCGCCAGGGCCAGCGGGTAGAAGGCGCGCGGACCCCACCACCTGACGAACAGCGGCGCGAGGAGTGCCGCCACGAGGTGGAGGATCAGCAGTACGAGCACCCGCACTCCCGGTCGAGGTGGCAGCGGCGGACGCCTCCGGCGGTCGGCGCCTAGATGCGATCAGACGTCAGTTCCGCGCTCTTCGGGCGGATTCTGCGAAAATCGTCCGTATCGCCCGCCAAGGTGCCCCACATCCAAAAGACCCCGGCGCCGCCCCGTCCCACCCGCGGCCCCCACCCCGGTGATCATGAGGTTGGCGGGCAGAAACCGGGACGTTCGCCCCCGCCAACCTCATGATCAACCGCGAGAGCGGGCGGGTGATCCGGCGGGCGGGCCGGCGTCGGCGGGTTGGTCGGGGGGCTCCTGGTGTGCCGGGGTGCGGGTGTCGAGGGCGGCCCCCTGGCGCCCCGACTCGGTCAGCAGGTCGGTGCGCCCGAGCTGGCGGGCGACCCGGTGCACGACGCGCTCCGCGGCGGCCAGCGAGCGCACCGACAGCAGGCGACCTCGACTCTCCCGCCGCAGCACGAAGTAGTGCACCGCGGCGCGGACCTGCCCCCGGTCGGCGGCGCTGGCATGGGCCGTGGAGACGACCAGTTCGCGCAGGCAGCGGGCCAGCCGCTCGGCGAGCTCGAGTTCGGGACCGCGCAGCCCGGCGCGGACGGCGGCGAGATGGCTGTCGACCTTGCGGATGAGCACGTCCGTGCCGCGCTCGACGTTCCGCTGCTCGACGGCCATCCGATTCCTCCACCCCGGTCCGGTCGCGAGTGAAGTTACTTTATGTTGCGCATCACAAGCAAGCAGTTAAGTGAGACTTAATGCGTCAACCGTTACTTCCACTCCCCAAGTGTCCTATCCAGACATAAACCACCACCGCCCGTAGGGGGATTGTCGCAGCCCCGCGGCAGGATGGACAGGTGGCGGAGATGGCAGACGGCCCCGGCGTGGGCGACGCGGACGTGCTGAGCGGGTTCAGCCCGGCGACCCGGGAGTGGTTCACCGCCGCCTTCGCCGCGCCCACCGCCGCCCAGGCGGGCGCGTGGCAGGCGGTCTCGGCCGGGCGCAACGCGCTCGTCGTGGCGCCGACCGGCTCCGGCAAGACCCTCGCCGCCTTCCTCTGGTCCCTCGACCGGCTGGCCCGCGAGCCCGCCCCGGCCGACGCGAAACAGCGGTGCCGGGTGCTCTACGTGAGCCCGCTCAAGGCGCTCGCCGTCGACGTCGAGCGCAACCTGCGCGCCCCCCTCGCCGGCATCCGGCAGGCCGCGACCCGGCTCGGCATCGCCCCGCCCGACATCACGGTCGGCATGCGCACCGGCGACACCCCGGCCGACGAGCGGCGCGCCTTCGCGCGGACCCCGCCGGACATCCTCATCACCACCCCCGAGTCGCTGTTCCTGCTGCTCACCTCCGCCGCCCGCGACTCGCTCCGGGGCGTCCAGACGGTCATCGTCGACGAGGTGCACGCGGTCGCCGGCAGCAAGCGCGGCGCCCACCTCGCGCTGTCCCTGGAACGGCTCGACGAACTCCTGCCGGCACCCGCCCAGCGGATCGGCCTGTCCGCCACGGTCCGGCCGATCGACGGCTGCGCACGGTTCCTCGGCGGGGCCCGGCCCGTCGACGTGGTCCAACCGCCCACGCCGAAGACCATCGAGGTCGCCGTCGAGGTGCCCGTGGAGGACATGACCCGCCTCGACGAGCAGGAGCAGCCGCTCGACGAGCTGGGCGGGCCGGGGCCGCGCCGGCCGTCCATCTGGCCCGCCGTCGAGGAGCGGGTCTACGCCCTCATCCGGGCGCACCGCTCGACCATCGTCTTCACCAACTCCCGGCGCAGCGCGGAGCGGCTCTGCGCCCGCCTCAACGAGCTGGCCGCCGAGGAGCTGGCCGGCGCGGACGGCACCGGCGCGGGGAGCGGTCCCGGCCGGTCCGCGGCCGACGGCGGCCCGGCCGGCGGTCGCGGGCCTTTGCGGGCGCCGCGCCAGCCGGCCGAGGTGATGGCCCAGTCCGGATCGGCCGCCGGCGCGGCACCCGTGATCGCCCGGGCCCACCACGGCAGCGTCTCCCGCGAGGAGCGCAAGCACATCGAGGAGGCGTTGAAGTCCGGGCAGCTGCCCGCCGTGGTCGCCACCTCCAGCCTGGAACTCGGCATCGACATGGGCGCGGTCGACCTCGTCGTGCAGATCGAGGCCCCGCCGAGCGTCGCCGCCGGCCTGCAGCGCGTCGGTCGGGCCGGGCACCAGGTCGGCGCCGTCTCCCGCGGCGTGGTCTTCCCCAAGCACCGCGGCGACCTCCTCTCCTGCGCCGTCGTGGCGGAACGGATGAGCGAGGGCGCCATCGAGGAGCTGCACTTCCCGCGCAACCCGCTCGACGTGCTGGCCCAGCAGATCGTGGCGATGGTGGCACTGGAACCGTGGCGGGTGGGCGACCTCGCCGTGGTGGTCCGGCGCGCGGCGCCCTTCGCCGAGCTGCCCGACTCGGCGCTGCACGCCGTGCTCGACATGCTCTCCGGCCGCTACCCCTCGACGGCCTTCGCCGAGCTGCGCCCCCGGCTCGTCTGGGACCGGGCCACCGACGTGCTCACCGGCCGGCCCGGCGCGCAACGGCTCGCCGTGACCAGCGGCGGCACGATCCCCGACCGGGGCCTCTTCGGGGTCTTCCTGGCCGGCGCCGAGCGGGCCGCCCGGGTGGGCGAACTCGACGAGGAGATGGTCTACGAGTCGCGCGTCGGCGACGTCTTCCTGCTCGGCTCGTCGTCCTGGCGGATCGAGGAGATCACACCGGACCGGGTGCTCGTGTCCCCCGCGCCCGGGCAGGCCGCGCGGATGCCGTTCTGGAAGGGCGACACGCTGGGCCGGCCCGTCGAGCTGGGCCGCGCCATCGGCGCCCGGGTGCGCGCCCTGCTGCGGATGGACGACGAGGCGGCGATCGCCGCGCTGCGCGCCGGCGGGCTGGACGACTGGGCGGCCGGCAACCTCATGGCGTACCTGCGGGAGCAGCGTGCCGCCACGCGGTCGCTGCCGGACGACCGGACGATCGTCGTCGAGCGGTTCCGTGACGAGCTGGGCGACTGGCGCCTCGCGGTGCACAGCGTGCTCGGCGCGCGGGTCAACGCGCCGTGGGCGCTGGCCATCGGGCGCCGGCTGACCGAGCGCTACGGCGTGGACGCGCAGGTGATGCCGTCCGACGACGGCATCGTCGTACGCCTGCCGGACACCGCCGACGAACCACCCGGCGCCGACGTGGTGGCCTTCGAACCCGACGAGATCGCCCAGCTCGTGGAGGAGTCCGTCGGCACGTCGGCGCTCTTCGCGTCCCGGTTCCGCGAGTGCGCGGCCCGGTCGCTGCTGCTGCCCCGCCGCGACCCGCGCCGCCGCCAACCGCTCTGGCAGCAGCGCCAGCGCGCCGCCCAACTGCTCGACGTCGCCCGCGAGTACGCCGACTTCCCGGTCACGCTGGAGGCCGCGCGGGAGTGCCTCCAGGACGTGTTCGACCAGCCGGCCCTGGCCGGGCTCATGCGCGACCTGTCCGCCCGCCGGGTGCGCCTCGTCGAGGTGGAGACCGCGCAGCCGTCGCCGTTCGCCCGGTCGCTGCTCTTCGGCTACGTGGGCGCGTTCCTCTACGAGGGCGACGCGCCGCTCGCCGAGCGGCGGGCCGCCGCGCTGGCACTGGACTCGGCGCTCCTCGGCGAACTGCTCGGCCGCGTCGACCTGCGGGAGCTGCTCGACCCGGCGGTGCTCGCCGAGACCGAGCGGCAGCTGCGCTGGCTCACCGAGCAGCGGCGGCCCCGCGACGCGGAGGACGTGGTCGAGCTGCTGCGCGTGCTCGGCGACCTCACGGCGGACGAGCTGGCGGAGCGGGGCGTGCCGGTCGACTGGCTCACCGACCTGGAGGCGGCCCGCCGGGTGCTGCGCGTCCGGATCGCCGGCGAGGAGCGCTGGGTCGGCATCGAGGACGCGGCCCGGCTGCGCGACGCGCTCGGCGTGGCCCTGCCCGTCGGGGTCGCCGAGGCGTACCTCGCACCGGTCCCCGACCCGCTCGGCGACCTCGTCGCCCGGTACGCCCGCACCCACGGGCCGTTCGCGGCCGCCACCTGCGCGGCCCGGTTCGGGCTCGGCGTGTTCGTGGTGGAGCAGGCGCTGCGGCGGCTCGCCGCCACGGGCCGGGTGGTGTCCGGCGAGTTCACCCCGGACACCGTCGGCAGCCAGTGGTGCGACGCCGAGGTGCTGCGGATGCTGCGTCGCCGGTCCCTGGCCGCGTTGCGCCGGGAGATCGAGCCGGTGCCGCCGCGCGCGCTGGCCGCGTTCCTGCCCCGCTGGCAGCAGGTCGGCTCGTCCGCCCGCGGGGTGGAGGCGCTGGCCGCGACGGTGGAGCAGTTGCAGGGCGCCGCCGTGCCGGCGTCGGCGCTGGAGCGGCTGGTGCTGCCGGGCCGGGTGGCCGACTACTCCCCCGCCCAGCTCGACGAGCTGTGCGCGAGCGGCGAGGTGGTCTGGGCGGGCTCCGGCGCCATCTCCGGCGGCGACGGCTGGGTCACGCTCGCGTACGCCGACGCCGCGCCGCTGCTGCTCCCCCCGCCGGACGAGGGGCTGGCCCTCACGCCGCTGCACGAGGCGGTGCTCGACGCGCTGGCCGACGGGCAGGCGCTCTTCTTCCGACCGCTGGCCGACCGGGTCGGCTCGACCGACGACGCGGCGCTGACCGCCGCCATCTGGGACCTGGTGTGGGCCGGCCACCTCACCAACGACACGCTCGCCCCGCTGCGCGCGGTGCTCGGCGCGGGCGGGGCGCACCGTTCACGGCCGTCCGCGCCGCGCACCCGATACCGGCGCCCCGGCCGGATCGCGCTGCCCACCCGCGGCGGCCCGCCCACCGTCGCGGGGCGCTGGTCGCGCCTCCCGGAGCGGGACACCGACCCGACCCGCCGGGCCGCCGCGCTGGCCGACGTCCTGCTGGACCGGCACGGCGTGCTCACCCGGGGCGCGGTCGTGGCCGAGCAGGTGACCGGGGGTTTCGCCGCCGTGTACCCGGTACTCTCCGCGCTGGAGGAGCGCGGGGCGGCCCGGCGCGGCTACTTCGTGGAAGGGCTCGGCGCGGCCCAGTTCGCTGTGCCCGGAGCGGTGGACCGCATCCGGGCGCTCGCCGAACCGGCCGACGCCGGGCGGGGCGGCCCCACACTGGTGCTCGCCGCCACCGACCCGGCGAACCCGTACGGCGCGGCGCTGCCGTGGCCGGAGCGGGTGGTCGACTCGGGCGACGGCGACACCCCGGCGACCGGGCACCGGGCCGGCCGCAAGGCGGGGGCGCTCGTCGTCCTGGTCGCCGGCGACCTCGTGCTCTACGTGGAGCGGGGCGGGCGCACGCTGCTCTCCTTCACCGACGACACCGAGGCGCTCGCGGCGGCCGCCAAGGCGCTGGCGGACGCGGTGCACACGGGCGCGCTCGGCGCCATCTCGGTGGAGCGGGCCGACGGTGAGGCCGTGCACACCTCGCCGCTGCGTGACGCCCTGACCGCCGCCGGTTTCCGGGCCACCCCGCGCGGTCTGCGGCTGCGCGGCTGACGACGACGGCCCGGGCCGTCGCGGTGGCCTGCGGCCACGCCGGTGCCGCTCGCTGGCGACGCGCCACCCCCGACCGGCCGCTCAGAGGAGCCGGGCGAGCACCGCCTCGTAGCGGGGGCGGTCGCCGGCCGGCGTCTTCGCCTCCAGGTAGTTGAGCACCACGGCGCCGCGCCGGTACGACTGACCGGCCCAGGTGTCGGCGATGTCGCTCGCGCTGGTCTCGTCCGGGAAGACGTACACGGTCACGGTGTCGGTGGCGACGATCTCGGAGCAGCCGAGGCCGAGCCCGTCCGGCCCGCAGTCGACCGAGCGGTCGCGGGGGTGGGGCACCGGGAGGCCGGCGGCGCGGAACGCGGCCACCACCTGCTGGGCCCCGGGGGCGCCGGCGGGGCGGCGCGGCAGCACCACCGGCGGCGGGCTGGCCGGGCGGCGTTCGGTCTGCTCCTGCATGGCCGGCGCGTCACCGGCGGGCGCGTCACCCGCGGGCGGGACGGCCGGGTCGCTCGCCGAGCCCCCGGGGGTCGGTACGGCCACCGCCGAGCCGGTGGCGGGTGGCACGACGACGGCCGAGCGGGTGACGGTCGGTTCGGCGGCCGCACCATCCCCGCCTCCGCATCCGGCGGTGACGGCGACGGCGGCGGCGAGCACCGTGATCGCGGCCAGGTGTCGATGGGTCACCAGGGCAGTCTTCCGAACGCCATCCGCCGGCGACAGTGGCCGGTCGGTCACTCACGGTGTCGCCCATCCGGCACGTACCCGGCGACCAGGCGATCCTGCGGTGCGGCGACGGTCGCGCCGGGTCCACGGCGGAAACGCGCGGCGACCGGCCCGGGCCGGTCGGTAGCATCCCGGCCGGCATCCGAGGACGACCGGGGAGGGAGACGGCATGGGCGGGTTCACCGTACGGGAGGCCGGGCCGGACGACCGGGCCGCCGTCGACGCGCTGCACGAGCGCGAGTGGGGCGGCCCGTACGTCGTGGCCCACGACGTCCGGTACGACCTGCGTACGCTGCCGACGCTGGTGGCGGTGGACGGCGCCGGCGCGGTGGTCGGCGCTCTCGCGCACCACCGGGAGGCGGACGGTCTGGAGGTGGTCAGCGTGGTGGCCGCCGTACCCGGCGGCGGGGTCGGCACCGCGCTGCTGGACGCGGCCGCGGCGACGGCGCGAGCGGCGGGGCTGGCGCGGCTCTGGCTGATCACGACGAACGACAACCTGCGCGCCCTCCGCTTCTACCAGCGGCGCGGCCTGCGGCTGGTCGGGGTGGACCGGGGCGCGGTGGACCGGGCCCGGCGGCTGAAGCCGGAGATCCCGCTCGTCGGCGAGGACGGCATCCCGCTGCACGACGAGCTGATCCTGGAGCGGCGCCTCACGCCGTGAGGGCCGGCGAGGCCGATGGGGGCGCTGCCAAGGAACGGGAGCAGGTGGTGCTCGGGACCCCGCCGACCGGCGCGGCGCCGGGTCCGTGGGCGGGGCTAGCCTGCGTTGCATGTCCGCCACACCCTGGATCTCGCTGACCACCGACTACGGTCTCACCGACGGCTTCGTGGCCGCCTGCCACGGCGTCATCGCCCGGATCGCCCCGGCCGCCCGGGTGATCGACGTGACCCACCTGGTGCCGCCCGCCGACGTCCGCCGGGGAGCGGCCGTGCTCGCCCAGACCGTGCCGTACCTGCCCGTCGGGGTGCACGTCGCGGTCGTCGACCCGGGTGTCGGCACGGCCCGGCGGGGCGTGGCCCTGGCGACACCGGGCGGGCTCCTCGTGGGGCCGGACAACGGGCTGCTGCCGGAGGCCGCCGACGCGCTCGGCGGGGTGACGGGCGCCGTGGAGCTGACCAACCCGGCCTGGTTGGCGCCCCGGGTCTCCCGGACCTTCCACGGCCGGGACGTGTTCGCGCCGGTGGCCGCCCGGCTGGCGCTCGGCGCGCCGCTCGAGGAGGCGGGCCCGGCGGTGGATCCGGCGGAGCTGGTCCGGCTTCCCGCGCCGCGGGTGACGGTGGACGCCGGCGGCGTCACCGCCGAGGTGCTGACCGTGGACCACTTCGGCAACGTGCAGCTCGCCGCCGGCGCGGAGGTGCTCGAACGCCTGCCCGCGACGGTCCGGTTGACCGTGCCGCCACGGACCGCGGACCCCGGCGGGGCGCCGGGCCCCGCCGTCGACACGGGCCGGCCTGCCGCGGGCGAGCACGGGCCGGAGCGGGCGTCCGGCGAGCCCTCGGAGCGGACGGGCTGGGCGGCGCGGCGCGGGCGGACGTTCGGTGACGCCTCGCCCGGGGACCTCGTGGTGTACGTCGACTCCGCCGGGCAGGTGGCGGTCGCGGTCAACGGCGGGCGGGCCGTGGACGTGCTGGCCGTGGCGCCGGGCGACCTGGTGCGGATCGGCGGCTGAGCCAGGGGGGCGACCTGCGTCGGCGGCCGAACCAGCGGGGCGACCCGCTCGGCGGCCGAGCCAGCGGGGCGACCTGGGTCGGCGGGTGGGCTCCGCCACGGAGCGTGCGCCCCGGCGACCGGGACGCACGCTCCGCGGGGCTGGTCAGCAGCGCGGCACCGTGCCGCCGTACACGGCGGAGATGTACGCGTGGCTGACGAACTGGCCGGTGGCCAGGCGGTTCCACCGGTTCGTGGTGCGGTACGGGCCGGCGACCGTCTGCCCCGTCGCGTAGCACTGGATCGGCACGATGGCGTATTGGGCGGCCAGCCCGACCGACGCGTACGCGGTGCTCGCGCCCGCGCGGATGTTCAGCGGCCCGTCGCCGACCACGCCGTGCGGCCCGGACCCGGTCCACAGGTAGGCGACGTCCACCCAGGCGTTCGTGGTGAGCCGCAGCCCGTCCCAGAACGTCCCGTCGGCCAGGTCGATGCCGGCCGGGTTGCGTACGACCCGCCCGAACTGGTCCCGCCCGCCGTGGTAGCCGTTCTGGTAGGCGGCCTGTGCCTCGGGTCGGCCCCGCGGGAGGTCCTTCCAGTTCTCCCGCACCGCGCTCGGGTTCCAGTAGTCGTCGCGGGTGTTCCACGGACCGACGTCCCACACGGGCGCGTACGTGCAGCGGCTGCCGTTCGTGGTGCAGACCCGGACGGTGTAGTCGCCGGTGTCGTCGGGGGCGAGCGCCCGCCGCGACGGCAGGGCCACGAAGTGGTCGCGGGGCTGGATCGTCCGGCCGTTGGCGGTCACCTCGCCCACGAGCCCGATGCGGGTCGCGAAGACCCGGTAGGTGATACCCGGCGTGGCGGCGGCCGCCGCGGCCCGGGGTCCCGTGGCGGCGGAGTCCGCGGTGAGGCGTACCGCGCGGACCGTGGCGACGGCCCGCGGGTCGCGGGCGGTGAGCACCACGCGGGCCTGTACGCGGGTGACGGGCCGGTCGAAGACGGCCGTGCCGGTACGCCACTCGGTCCATCCCCCGCTCGTCCGCCAGCCGCGGACCTCGACCTCGACGGCGCCGCCGGCGGGGACCCGGGCGGTGACGTCGGCGTGGACTCGGGTGGCCGGCCGGGGCAGGGTGCGGGGCGTGCCGACGAGCATCCCCTCGGCCGGGGTGCCGAGTGGGCCGAGGGCCGCGCGGGCGGTACCCGCGGTGGCGTCGCGGAGGCGGAGACCGGCCGGGGTGGAGCGGACGTTGACGTCGTCGCCGTCGACGACGGACAGGTCGAGGGTCCAGCGGTCGGTGGCCGCGGCGGAGCCGGCTGCGGTGAGGGTGAGGGCGCCGGACGCCGTGGCCGCCGGGGCGACGATGGCCGTGGGCAGGAGTGCGGCGGCGAGGGTCACGGTCAGCAGGGCGAGGAGGGCGGTTCGGACTGGACGATGAATACGTTTCATGGGCAAACTCCTCAGAACTCCCTGATAGTGCCCATGTCGGGAGATCGAGCGGAAGCAGGGTACAAATAGCGACACATGCGAATCCGGCTCGACGGAGGGAGGATGGAGGGGTGCCCGAAGGCGACACCGTCTGGAACACCGCCCGCGTCCTGCACCGCGCCCTGGCCGGCGCGACGCTGACCGCGAGCGAGTTCCGGGTGCCGCAGCTCGCCACGACCGACCTCGCCGGGTGGGCCGTCCGGGAGTCCGCCGCCCGCGGGAAGCACCTGCTGCTCCGCCTCACCGCCCCGGCCGAAGGCGACAGTCCCCCGACGTCCTGGACACTGCACTCGCACCTGCGGATGGACGGCGCCTGGCGGGCGTACGCCCCGGGCGAGCGCTGGGCCGCCCGGCCGGGGCACCTGATCCGGGCGGTGCTGCGCAGCCCGCAGGCCGTGGCCGTCGGCTACCACCTGCACGAGCTGGCGCTCGTGCCCACGGCCGAGGAGGAGCGGCTCGTCGGCCACCTCGGCCCCGACCTGCTGGGCGCCGACTGGGACGCCGCGGAGGCGGTCCGCCGGCTGGCCGCGCACCCCGACGCCCCCGTCGGTGAGGCCCTGCTCGACCAGCGCAACCTCGCGGGGATCGGCAACCTCTACAAGTGTGAGCTGCTCTTCCTGCGCGGCGTCTCGCCGTGGACACCGGTGGGGGCGGTGCCGGACCTGCCCGGCCTCGTGGCGCTGGCCCACCGGCTGCTCGCCGCCAACCGGGGCCGCTGGACGCAGAGCAGCACCGGCTCACTGCACCGGGGGCAGACCACCTACGTGTACGGCCGGCGAGCCCAGCCCTGTCGCCGGTGCGGCACGGCGGTGCGCAAGGACGAGCAGGGCGAGCGCGTCACCTACTGGTGCCCGGTCTGCCAACCGGAGCACCCGCCGGCCGCCGTCCAGAATGGGACGATTGGGTAATTCCTAACCGGACCTCTTCCGTCGCATGCTGCGGTTGGACACTCACCGATCGTCAGCAGAGCAGGCGGACCGGGTCGCCACGCCGAGGTGGCGGCGGTCGCGCCCCGACCCGGGGAGAGCCATGACGATGTTCCGC